>k87-546145_pt1 | contig 10875 bp, 11 predicted proteins | sample MGYA00084031_6733416 | MGnify analysis MGYA00084031
ATAGTCGGATAACGAAAGATTTTGAGGAGGAAATATAGTCATGCCAAAACAAAAAACACACCGCGGATCAGCAAAACGTTTCAAACGTACTGGTAAAGGCGGATTGAAACGCTTCCGCGCGTTTACAAGTCACCGTTTCCACGGCAAAACAAAAAAACAACGCCGTCAATTGCGTAAAGCAAGCATGGTTTCTAGTGGCGACTTCAAACGTATTCGCCAACAACTAGCAAAAATGAAATAAGAAGTACAAATAACAGAATCTGAAGATTTATTTTTATTAGGAGGAATTATACATGGCACGTGTTAAAGGTGGAACAGTAACTCGTAAACGTCGTAAAAGAGTGCTAAAATTAGCAAAAGGTTACTACGGTTCAAAACACACTTTATTTAAAACAGCAAAAGAACAAGTAATGAATTCATACAACTACGCATATCGCGATCGTCGTCAAAAGAAACGCGACTTCCGTAAATTGTGGATTGCTCGTATCAACGCAGCAGCTCGTATGAATGGCTTGAGCTACTCAAAATTAATGCACGGTTTGAAAGTTGCTGAAATCGACATCAACCGCAAAATGTTAGCTGACTTGGCTGTAAACGATGCAGCAGCATTTACTGCATTGGCTGACCAAGCAAAAGACGCTTTGGCTAAATAAGCTAAAAAATTATAAAGAGGAAAGAAGATAACGAAAAGTTATGTTCTTTCCTCTTTTTTTGTTTACAATTCTTCACCATATAAAACGGGATAACAACGTATAAGTCTAAAATAGCATAATTAAGGTTTTTTAATTGAAATTCGAACATTTATGGTCATCCTCTAATGAAAGCGCTAACTACATCAGTTAGAATGAACTTGACTGATATATTAGTTTGTTTATCAGAAAAATAAAATGGACGGAGGAATAACATGAGTGATATTATTATTGGTATTTTGTTAGTTATCTCATTCTTTTTCATGGTCTGGTACTGTGTAAAGGGCTACAACTTGATGGTCGGTTTTGCCATCATGGCGACTGTATGGATGGGATTAGCGCTAGTCGGAAACACGTTTTCGCCGAACCCGGCGATGGAAGGGCAAGGAGTAATTGATGTATTGACGCATATCTATACGACTGGACCTGCTGAGTACGCCAAATCGATCTTGGTAAATGTCTTCTTTGGTGCCTTTTTCGGGCGTGTTCTAGTAGATAGCGGGATAGCAGCCACACTGATTCGTAAAGTAGTCGAACTTGGAGGGGACAAACCAAGAATCACGATGAGTTTGCTGTGCGTTGTAACCGCTGTTATATTCATGTCGATGACAGGAATTGGACCAGTGATTTCTATCGCAGTCATTGTTTTACCGATCTTGATGTCTTTAGGAATCTCAGTACCGGTTGCGTTGTTCTCATTTATGGGCTCGATCATGGCTGGGATCTTTGCTAATATCGTCAACTTCAAACAGTATCAAACGATTTACGCTGGTTTCAATCCAGCCGCTGAAAGTTATACGTATAATGACTATTTCCAAATCGGTATGATTGGGATGGTTGTAAGTTTAGTTGTTGTACTAACGGTGGCTAATATATCAATGAATAAAAAGAAACGCTATGCAATGGCAGCAAACGTACCGGCTGAAGGCGGCGACGCACCAATGATCTCATGGTTAGCCGTATTATTACCAGTTTTAGGGGTCGTTTTGTTAGATCTCCCAATTATCTTAGGTTTTATTCTAGCAGGTATTTGGGCATTGCTGTTTACTGGAAAATTGCGCGGAGGTTATAAAGAAATCTGTCGTCAATTTGCAAAATTATTTACAGATGGCGCAGTCGATGTCGCACCAATGGTTGGTTTCTTGATGACCTTAGCGATGTTCAATAACTCAGCTGCGTACGCTTCTCCTTATTTTTCAGCTATTTTCGGAGATTTGATACCGCAATCACCTTTAGTCTTGGCAATCGTATTTGCTATATTGACACCACTAGGATTTTTCCGCGGTCCAATGAATCTAGTCGGTTCAGGATCAGCTATTTTAGCTGTTGTATTAGCTGTGAACCCAACAATGTCGCCAGCCTTTTTGTTCCCATTGTTTGCAATCACAACGATTGCCCCTCAGCATTTAGATATTACACAATCTTGGGTCGCTTGGGGATTAGGGTATACAAAAGTAACGTCTCGAGAATACATGAAGAAATCCATCCCAACTGGTTGGATCATCGGTGTGATCTTATGTCTGATTACATTCTTCTTGTACGGGAATGCCTAGTAAACAAAACGTCGATAGAAATGATTAGATGAATGGAGGAAAAGAAAATGAAACGTTTTGTGCGAATGGGAATTGATGTCGGTGGTACGCATACGAAAGCAGTGGCAATTGATAATGCGACACATGAAATCATCGGAAAGTCTTCAGTGAAAACGACCCACGATGATGTTCGTGGGGTAGCTGCAGGAGTCGTTCGATCTTTTCAAAATTGTTTGCGGGAAAATAATATTAGTCCAGAAGACGTTGTTTTTGTTGCACATTCTACTACGCAAGCGACGAATGCGCTGATTGAAGGGGACGTAGCAAAAGTCGGTGTAATCGGAATGGCAAAAGGTGGATTAGAAGGTTTTTTAGCAAAACGACAAACTAGATTGAACGATATCGATTTAGGGAATAAGAAAAAAATAGAGATCGTCAATGCATTCTTACCTGTCAAACACTTAAATGTAGACCGTGTTTCAGAAACGATTTCTTCTCTAGAAAGAGAAAGAGCGGAAGTCTTGGTTTCTTCTATGGCATTTGGAGTAGATAATGGGGAACCAGAACGGGTCGTTTATGAAGCAGCATCGGTAAAATCAATTCCTACAACGATGGCTTCTGACATCACAAAATTATATGGATTGACAAGAAGAACTCGGACAGCAGCAATCAATGCGTCTATTTTACCAAAAATGTTAGATACGGCAACATCGACAGAAGACTCTGTACGAGAAGCAGGGGTCAATGTCTCTTTGATGATCATGCGCGGAGACGGCGGAGTAATGGAAATCAATGAAATGAAAAAACGACCTGTTTTAACCATGCTTTCCGGTCCAGCAGCATCAGTCATGGGCTCTTTGATGTACTTGAGAGCGTCTAATGGTGTTTATTTTGAAGTAGGCGGAACGACAACCAATATCGGGGTCATTAAAAATGGACGTCCAGCAATCGATTATTCAATTGTAGGTGGCCACCCAACATATATCTCTTCATTAGATGTTCGGGTTCTAGGGGTGGCAGGCGGTTCGATGGTACGGGCTAATCAGTCAGGAATCATCGATGTCGGTCCACGTTCTGCACATATTGCCGGTTTAGATTATGCAGTATTTACGGAGACAGAAAAAATCAAAGGTCCTAAGGTTGAATTTTTCTCTCCTAAAGAAGGAGACCCTGCTGATTACGTCAAAGTAGTGATGGAAGACGGAGAAGAAGTGACTATTACAAATACATGTGCAGCCAATGTCCTTGGATTAGTGCAAGAAGAACATTTTTCTTATGGAAATGTCCCATCTGCACGAAAAGCCATACAGGCATTAGCAGACTATTGTCATACGACGGTTGAAGACATAGCAGAGCAGATCATGGAAAAATCCTATGCTAAGATTGAACCAGTGATTTTAGAATTGGCAGACAAGTATCATTTGGAGAAAGATCAGATTTCTCTTGTAGGTGTAGGGGGCGGCGCTGCCTCTTTGATTACTTACTTCAGCAATAAAATGGGTGTGAAATATTCCATCCCTGAAAATGCTGAAGTGATCTCTTCTATTGGTGTAGCACTTGCAATGGTCCGAGATGTTGTAGAACGTATCATTCCTTCACCAAGTAAAGAAGATATCCGATCATTGAAAAATGAAGCGATGAATAAGGCGATTGAATCAGGTGCTACGCCAGAATCGATCGAAGTCCACGTAGAAATCGATCCACAGACTTCAAAAGTAACGGCTATCGCTACTGGTTCTACGGAAGTGAAAGCAACCGATCTAACCAAGGAGATCACAACAGAAGAAGCACTAGAGCTTGCTGCAGAGGATATGCGATTAAATAAAAATGAAGTTTGCTTATTGGAAAATACACCTTTCTTTTATGTATGCGGCGAACAGAATCGTTCAAAAAATGCTGGAAGTCTTCGGATCATCGACCAAAAAGGATTTATCAAGGTCCAACGTGGACATGCTTCTTGTCTGAAAACAACTGCAGCTAATTATATGGCAGCAGTCGAACAACTTTGGGAAGATATGGCAGTTTATCAAACTGAGTTGATCGCCCGACCAGAATTTTATCTCTGTTTAGGAGCAAGAGTCTCTGATTTTACAGCGACGGATCTGGAACAACTACAGCTTTTGATGGATCTGGAAGTATCTACTATGGAACCAGAGGAAGAAGTGATCGTCGTTGCCGGAAACATCAAACAAACATAAGTTAGAAGAGTTACTAAACGAATTACAACAGATCCCCGAAGAAATTTGGGGATTCTACCAGTTTCAGCGAGATTTGTTTTGGAAAAAGATCCCTTTGTCCAAGCAGAAAATCCTCATACAACAATCAATCGATTGTGGTATCGAAACGGCATGTAGCATCAAAAAAAAGTACCCTTTTGCCGATGTAGGAGAAATTTGTGAACAAATGGCTGTTCCAATCGTTTCCTGTGAATCAGAGCAAATAAACGAACGAATCACTTTTGCAACTTATGCAGAAGATGAAGGGATCCGATTGATGACGGAGCCGTTAGAAAAATTAAAATGTTCAGGACTTACTTCGATCTCTAAAGAAACAGCGCAAGCTTTGATTATTGGACATGAACTATTTCACCACATCGAAGCTTCTGTTAAGGGGATTTATACTCAAAACGAAAAAATTGTGCTATGGCGGCTGCCTTTTTATACACACCAATCAAACATTCGTGCATTGAGCGAGATAGCAGCGATGAGTTTTTCAAAAGAGATGAATCAAAGCCGTTTTTCGCCTTATGTATTAGAGGCAGTCTTGCTTTGGCCATATAATGAAACGCATAGCCAAGGGATCTTAGAAGAAATAAAAGAAATAGAAAAAAGATGTGCGGAGTATGATTTTGCTCACAAATAAAGAGGTTGTGACAGAAATGGGCAGCTTCAAGAAATAAGAAGAAATTTACGAAAATTGCTTCTCAAATTTTTGTGACATTTCGGCTTATTTCAAAGAAGCTACTTCTGGAACACCGTGAATCAGAGGTTGTGAAAAAGCTGTCCTGCATCAAGTCATAAGAACAGCCAAACAAAAATAGTTCCTCATATTTTTCGTTTGGTTGGGCTTATTACCGCAGATGCAAGCTTTTGAGCACCGTTTAAGAAAGAGGTCGTGAACCTGCCGTTCAGCTCCGAGTCACAAGGAGCAATTTCAAAAAACAGCTTCTCATGTTTGATGATATTGTGACTTGTGACCGAGGAGTTGGCAGGAGAACACTGAAAGGGACTGTGACATGATTTTTGTCACAGTCCCTTTATTTGATGGGTCTTTCCTGAATATCTTCAAAATAATCGGGGTAATTATGAATTACGTATTCTTGCTCTTCGATAATCATATGTAAATGCATCGTACAAAGAAACCCGACTTCATCAAAGTTATGATCAATCATTGATTGAAGCATTGTCTGATGTTCATCTAATACTCGACCCCAATCTAATTCTGAAATCGTCAAACGCAACCATCTGAAACGGTTCAAGTGCGTACTATAACTTTCCAGCCAGTCCCAAATCTCTCGTTTTCCAGCAATTTCATAACAAGTTCGGTGGAAATCAGTATCCAAATCAAAAAAAGCTTTTTTATTTTGAGCGATCACTGCCTGATCGGTTTGTTCTAATATTTTTTCTAGTTTAGCTTGATCTTGCGCTGTCATTTTCGCACTACATTCTTGCAGGATCGGTTTTTCCAGCTTTTCCCGCGTATAACGGGCTAATGAAGCAGATCGGATATCGATTTTTGAAACATAGGTGCCGGACTGTGGAATGGTTTTTACAAGCTCCTGATTACGAAGCTGAATCAGTGCTTCCCGAATCGGTGTGCGTCCGATAGCTAGTTGTTCTTCTAACACTTTATCGGAGATTTTACTTCCAGGTGCTAACTCGGAATAAATGATCTGTTTACGGATAGATTCATAAGCTTGCTGCTGCAAATTATTGATACCCATTAAAACTTCCTTTCTGTGTAAGTATAATCTATTATAACATAAATCGCTTACAAAACGTAGAAAGTAGCTACCGACAGTGTGGTGACTATAACAAGTCATAAAGATTATAAAAAATAATGCTATACATTTAATTGAAGTAAAGATATGATCAATTCTAAGAGAACGCTTTCTTTCGTAAGCGTAATTAGAAAGATGTTTTGTTAGGTCAATTATTTTATATTATGATCTTACTGCGAGTCTGTTATCATCTTTTTCAGTAAACATATTCTGGTTTTAACCACATTTTTTATGCGCTGTCATTAGGTTGATAAAAATAATATTTTAGGAGGTAATATGATGAAAAAATTGTGTCTTGCTTTAACTTTAGGTATGTTAACTGTAGGTACAGGTGTTGTAGCTCAGGCTGACTCTATTTCTGACTATGATACTGATATAGGCCATGCTATTACAGTTGATGAATCTAATGTAAACCACGTCGCTAATGACTTAATAGGGGTTTACCCAAAATTAAGTAAAGGTTGGAATTATCCTACTTCTGTGTGGAATGTCGCTACACAAGGTCGAATGAATATGCAAGCGTCTTCTCAAGGAGGAGTATTTTTGTATTCTAATAATTTAATGACTGGAAAAACCACGTATCGGTATTATTTCCATAATCAAGGACATAATACCATTAATGTGAGTATCAGAAACCAAACAAGTCATGCGCCTTATTTAAATATTGATGTAGCGTCAGGAAGAGTTGCTACAGGGACTGTTTCTTTGGGAAATGCTGGAACGAGAGCGTATGTTCAATTTTACTCTTCTCGTGATTATGTATTCAGTGGGTATGTAGAATGAAAAATTCTAAACGTGTAAGAAAATCTTTATTACTTGTAATTTTTTTATTAGTGGGGATAGTAAGTGTTCATTCTGTTTACGGGGAAGAGCAGGACAAACAATTGGAAGGTGATACCCTAAAAATTATTTTTTCTGGTAGCGAGACATCCCCTTTGGAAAATAATTCGTATTTAGAAAAAAGTGAAATTTTGGGTGTTGTGGCGGACAGCACTGTGTTAAAAGTCAGTTATAAGCTCGATAAAGGATATACTTTTTTGGGGTATTTTGTAAGTAAAGAGATTTCAGAAAATGGGAAAGAAGTACTGGTTACTAGATTATACAAAAAAGAATCTTCTAAAACTAACAGTGAAGATGTGACTGGAGAAATTACGATTGATTTATCAAATGTGAATGCTGAAAGTCAGCTACAATTCATCATCAAGTGAATTTTTTCCCTTAGCACGATAAAAATGAGTTAACCACAACTGTTTTTCAACATACGAATGTACATGTAGTTAAGATAATGTCGGTGTATAATGTGTAATTGATTTGAAAAAAGGGGAAATGACAAAAAACATATCATCTTCCTTTTTTCAAATAAACGTCAAAAGCCAGTTTCTCGGTATGAAGTCAAAATTATGCAAAAAATGTAAGAAACCATTTTCACATCCTCTTATATACGGTGTTGCAGAAGTAGAATTTTCGAAAAATAAGTCAAAATTTACAAAAATTTGAGAAGTAACTTTTGTAAATTTCTTCTTATTTATTGAAGTTGATCACTTCTGTCGCAACCTCCTTGTCAGTATAGATGATCAATCTGGCCGTACCTCTTGGATCGGTTTGACACGACCGCCGATTCTTTTAGCAAAAGCTTCGGATTCTTTTTTGTCTTTGAAAATGAGCAGATTGTCTAAGTTTTTTTCCCGAGTGCGGCAGCCAGTTTTATCGATGTAACCGTGCATTACTTTAACGACATACATGGGGATCACCTGCTTTTTTCTTTTCATTATACGAACTACTCGACACAATACAAGAAAAATGCTTAGACGGTTTTTTATTAAGAAATAGCATTATCCAGAGAAGCGTACGCTTGGAATAACTGATCTAGCTCCGGATTGACTTTGCTCAGCTTCACTAATCGTTGCGAATCAGAAAGTAAGAAACAGTGTTTACTGCTACCAATAGTTTTTAATTTTTTGTCTTCAGTTCCCACAATTTCGTAGCTAAAATCCAAACGTGTCCCCGTATATTTTTGGATAGTTGGATGGATGCTCACTTTTTCTCCGTAATGGATCATTTCTTTATAGCTGCAATTTACTTCCAGAACGGGGATAATGATCCCAGATTCTTCAATTTTTTTATAGGGAAACCCTAGATGTACCAATAAGGCTACCCGAGCCTCTTCAAACCAGCGGATATAATTGCTATGATGAATAATCCCCATTTGATCTGTTTCATAATAAAAAGGTTCTCGTACATAACCTGTAAATTTCTCCATGATTCATGCCTCGTTTTCCATTGATTTTTTACAAAAATAATTCATCCACTTCGGAAGTGCTTCGCTGATCTGTGTAGGCAAAACGACATATTGTTCTTTTGCTAGCTGGTCTCCGATGAAACTATGAAGATAAACAGCTGCCGCAATCGTTTGGTCATTTTGAGGGAATTGGGCGAAGAATCCTGTGATCATTCCTGCTAAAGTGTCACCCATGCCGCCTGTTGCCATAGCAGCTGAACCTAAAGGATTGGTGTAGAAGTGTTGGTGACCATAAATTTTTGTCTCATGACTTTTCAAAACGATCGCAGCACCGATTTCCTGTTGCTTCTTTTTGTTTTCTTCATCCCGTTGTTCTTGTATCGTTAGAGCACTCAACCGTTGCCACTCCATTTGATGAGGTGTAAGTACTGTTTGTTCGGGATAGGGTAGCGAAAGATGGTTAGCAGCCAGTAAACTTAAAGCAGAGCCATCGATCACCAGCCATTGTTCTTTTGATTGGTTTTCTAGTACTTGTTTGAAACGTTCCAAACTCTTGGAAGAAGTGCCCAATCCGGGACCAATCAAGAGTACATCTGCTTGCTTTATCACGGAAAGAAACTGGTCAGTATCCGTCCAATCTACGATCATTGCTTCTGGCAGATGACTGTGAAGGGCACTCCGATTTTTTTCATCCGTTACTACTGTCGTGAGACCCGCTCCACTGTGTACGGCAGCTAAAGCACTCATGATGATTGCCCCGCCGTATTGTTCATTGCCGCCAATCAAAACGACACGTCCAAATGTTCCTTTATGTGAAATTTTTGGACGAGGTGTGATGACTCTTTTCACTAGTTGTTCGTCTATCAGCATCAAAAAACCTCCTTTTACTTATTATAACGTATATTTTTTTTAGAGAAAAACAGATAAGAAAAGGAATTGTCAGATTTTTTGAACTATTTTTTTCTGTAATTTGTGGTATCATGAACACGAAGACTTAAATAAGTGGAGGATTAACTTTATGACAATTGATTGGCAAAAAGAAGTAGAAGCACGTAAAGAAGACTTGCTTGAAGACTTAAAAAATCTTTTACGTGTCAACAGCGAGCGAGACGACTCAAAAGTAACACCAGATGCACCATTTGGACCTGGACCTCGCGACGCATTAAAACATATGTTAGCTTATGGTGAACGTGATGGATTTAAAGTAAAAAATGTCGATAACTATGCAGGGCATATTGATCTTGGCGAAGGAGACGAAACACTAGGGATATTTGGACACATGGATGTCGTTCCTGCAGGAGATGGCTGGGACACAGATCCTTATGAACCAGTAATCAAGGATGGAAAGATCTTTGCACGTGGATCAAGTGATGACAAAGGCCCAAGTATGGCAGCTTACTATGCGATGAAAATCATTAAAGAACTTGACTTGAAACTATCGAAAAAAGTGCGTTTCGTAGTCGGTAGTGATGAAGAAAGCGGCTGGGGCGATATGGCTTATTATTTCGAACATGAAGAAGAACCAGATTTTGGTTTCTCGCCAGATGCTGAATTTCCGATCATCAATGGTGAAAAAGGAAATGTTTCTTTAGCTTTACGATTCAAAGGCGACAATGCAGGAGATTATGTATTGAAATCTTTTGTTTCCGGACTTCGTGAAAACATGGTGCCAGGAACAGCAACTGCAGCACTTCAAGTACCAAGTGCAGATGCAGCTATCGCGATGGAAGAAGCATTTTACCAATTCATCGAAGCAAATCCAGTAAGCGGAACGATTGAAGCAGACAATACGTATGTAAAAATCGAATTAGTTGGTAAAGGTGCACATGGTGCAAGCCCACAATCAGGTATCAATGCAGGTTCTTTCTTGGCATTGTTCTTAGATAACTATGAATTCTTAGGATCTGCTAAACAATTTATCCATGTAGCAGCAGCTTATGTCCATGAAGATTTCTATGGAGAAAAACTAGGTGTCGCTTATGAAGATGAAAAAATGGGCAAATTGACAATGAATGCTGGACTATTTGCTTTTGAAGAAAATGGTACAGAAGAAGCGAACTTCATCAATATGAATTTCCGTTTTCCAAAAGGTGTAACAGTAGACGGATTGCAAAGTGACATCGAACAAACAGTGGGCCAAGAAGGCGCAACAGTTACTCGAGGTGCTCGCGTAATGGAACCACATTACGTACCAATGGATGATCCATTGGTGGCTACATTATTGCAAGTCTATGAAGACCACACTGGAGAAAAAGGCTACGAACAAATCATCGGTGGCGGAACTTACGGACGTTTGTTGAAACGTGGCGTTGCTTATGGAGCGATGTTCCCAGGATATACTGATACAATGCACCAAGCAAACGAATTTATGAGTCTTGATGACTTGTTCAGAGCAACAGCAATCTATGCAGATGC
>k87-17149_pt1 | contig 10873 bp, 11 predicted proteins | sample MGYA00084031_6733416 | MGnify analysis MGYA00084031
CCTCTATCTAACCATTCCTTTGCTTTAACATGTGAGGGAACAAATCGCTGATTATGAGCAACCATTAAATTTACACGATTTTCCTCTGCAGCCTTGACCATTTCTCGGGCATCTTCTACGTTTGTAGCAATCGGCTTTTCAACTAAAATATGCTTTCCGGCATTTGCAGCATCAATTGCTACCATTGCATGCAGATGGTGTGGTAAACAAATAATGACAGCATCTAACTCAGGACTTGCTAACATTTCATGATAATCAGTAAATGCTTTTGTTTTATATGCTCTAGCAAATCGTTGCACCCGCTCTTCATTTACATCACAAACACCATAAATCGTTACATTCTCATGTTCCTTACATTCAGGAAGATGACGGATTTTTGCAATTGCACCACAGCCAATGATCCCAACTTGTACAGTTTTCATATCACTTCCTCCTCCCGTTAGCTGCTATAGTAATATTGTCTAAGCTCCTGGATTTTGCTTGTTCTCGTCTCCTTGAGCTCACCGTCTCGTAAAATGAGCTGCTGATTTGCGATCGAGGCAATTTCTAGATCATGTGTGACAATAATGATCGTTTTTCCCTGCTTATGTAATTGTTTAAATATGTCAATTACTTCAGCACCTGATTTACTATCAAGACTTCCTGTCGGTTCATCGGCAAGAATGACCTCTGGATTTTTGGCAATTGCACGGGCAATCGATACACGTTGCCTTTGACCACCCGATAAATCCGCAGGATAATGATGTAGATGAGATCCTAACCCTACACTTTGTAAAGCATGAATAGCAGCCTCTTTTCTTCGCTTCTTATCCGAGCGCGAAAAATACAACTGAAGGGCAACATTGTCTAGCACATTCATTACAGGGACTAAATGAAAGCTTTGAAAAATAAAGCCAATTTGCTCTGCTCTCATTTTCGTCTGTTGTTTATTTGTCAATTGGCTAATTTGTGTACCATTAAACGATAGTGAGCCACTTGTTGGATTGTCGATCATTCCGAGCAAATTTAACAGCGTACTTTTCCCTGAGCCTGATGTGCCAATTATTGCTGTAAATGACCCCTTTTCAATCGTAAAACTAACATTTTTCAAAGCGGGTACATCCACTTTTCCCATCTTGTACGTTTTCGATAATTCGTTTGCCTCAAGTAAGTAGTTATTCATAACGCAGCGCCTCCTGTGGTTGGATATTTACTGCCTTTAAGCTTGGATATAAACTTGATAGTACGCCGACAAGAACCGCCATCGCCAACGATGTTATCCCAATTTCAGCCGTCATAAATTCCGGTGCGGAAAAAATAAAACGGAGAATACCATATCCACCTAATACACCGAGCACACCACCTAGCAGGCTCATACAGAGAGCCTCAAAGATAATAAACTTCGTAATATCTGCCTTTTGAGCCCCTAGCGCCCGCATAACCCCGATTTCCTTCGTGCGTTCCATAATGGCAAGCGTCATAACAATTAAAATAACAATGATCGCAACAACAATGACAGTTATTAAAATCGTACTCATAAACATCTTTGTTCCTTGAAGCGATTGATTAATATTTTCAGAAATATTCCCTTGAGTCATGACTTCGACCCCTTGATAACCTGATTCAATTTGCTCTGAAACTCGATCAATATCATCGATTTTATTCATTGTTAATAGCAAAGTAGAATACGTGTTTTCCAATGAAAAAACATGTTGCAGCTCGTCAATAGGAGCAAGCACCATTGGATCTGTTACGCGGTTCCCCTCCTCTAGAAGACCTGTAACTTCAAAAGATTGACCAGAAATTTCAATTTTATCCCCCACTTTGTCAACCTTATAAAACTGCGCTGCTGTTGCTCCAAGAACAACTTGCTGCTCGCCCTCCTTCAGCTCTAAAGCACCTTCCTTTACCTTGACCTCTTCACCCGTGTATGCCATTTCCTTACCTGCTTCAACCCCAACCGCTAACGCCTGTGATGGCATATTCGGTGCTGTTGGTCCAGCAATCTCTCTAAAAATAATCGGGGTGCTTAGCTCTTGGTTTACATCTGACTGCAAATCCTTTAAGATGTCATCACCGGTTTGGCTTGAAATCGTACTGCTCATTGGCGGGAATTCAACACCACTGCTAGCAGAAGCATTAATGTTTTTCACGTACATTTGGCCAGCATACTTGGCCATTTCCCCCTCTAAATCAGCAATCGTATAATTTATAATTGAATTGATTACCGTAAACATTTGGATACAAACACAAATCCCTAAAATCGTTAAAATCGTGCGAACTTTCCTTTTACGAATATTTTGAATGACATAATTAAACATACAAACCTCCAGTTTTTAGAAAAGCATTAGCACCTTATTTAGTAGTACCACTAGCTCAAAAAAGCACTGCACAGCAATCACTTTTGACACTTTACACAATGTAAGAGGCATGCTTTTTATGAATTTTCTCTAATGCTTGTACCCACTCATTTGGATAACGAAGTAGCAGCCTACCTGATTCATTTACGAATGCATGCTCTGTACATCCTTCAAAAAGCTTTTTACCCGTCTTTTGATCTCTCATTTCATAAATAAATGTTGCGATTGCTTCCTCGCGCTCTACTAGCTTTAAATAAATGACGATGCTCTGACCTAACAACGCTGAACGGATATATTTACAGTCAAGCTTCGTGACCGGTAAAAAGATTCCCATCGATTCAAAATCTTGAAAGGTAAAGCCGAGCATTTCTTTTGCAAATTGAAACCTCGCGATTTCCATCCAATAAATATAGTAACTATGATGAACAATTTTCATTGAATCCACTTCATGAAATTGCACAGTAACCGTCGTTGAAAAACCGTCTCCTAAATTCATATACACCAATCCTTTACACACCATTTACCTTTCCAATAAGAATCGATGCCGTATTTCCACCGAATGCGAACGAATTTGATAAAGCATACTGAATTTCCCCCTTACGAATATCGTTCGGAACAAAATCAAAGCTGTTATCAATGCTTGTTTCAAAATTAATCGTTGCCGGAATAAACTGGTGCTTAATCGCCAATGTGCAAACAATCGCCTCGATCGCACCAGCAGTTCCTAACGTGTGACCAAATTGTGATTTAGATGAACTAATCGGAATCGTTTCCGTTTTTTCACCAATTAACTCTTTAATCGCCTTAATTTCCATTTTGTCGTTATAAGGTGTTCCAGTTCCATGAGCGTTAATATACGAGACATCTTCTATCCTTACATTCGCCTCTCTTAATGCAGCGTTCATCGAACGGATCGCCCCTCCACCATTCGGGTCGGGAGATGTAATGTGATACGCATCATTGCTAATTCCATATCCTAAAAACTCCGCATAAATCGTTGCTCCTCTTTCTATCGCAGCGTCCATTTCTTCAAAGATAAGAAAGGCGGAAGCTTCACCTAATGTCAGTCCATCACGATGCTCATTAAATGGTTTTGTCACTTGTGGTGAAAGTGAGCGAAGGACAGAAAAGCCGCTAAACGATATTGTAGAAAACGGGTCGACTCCACCAACTAGCATCGCCTTTGCTCTTCCTTCCCGAATAAAGTCAGCACCGATTCCTAATGCATTTCCCCCAGCCGCACACGCTGTAACAACCGTCGAATTTGGCCCTCTAAAGTTAAAATGCCGGCTTAATGAGCCAGCTAAGCAAGCTGTCGGTACATTAAGAAGAAGCTGATAATCAACGATTCCCCGCTCTTTTTGCCAAAGATAATACTTTTCCCTTGAGCCCACTCCTCCTAAAGATGTCGCAATTGATACGCCTATTTCTCTTGGCTTATAAACGTTGCGTATCCCTGATTCGCTAACCGCTTCTACTGCAGCAACAATCCCTTTCTGAACAACCTCATCTTGATAGGTCTCATCTTCATGTAAATCAACCGGAAGAATTTCCGCACCTTTTTTTACAGGGTAATCTGTAACATCAAATGATGAAACATCACGCGCCCCAAGCTTACACTCCATTAACCCTTGTAAAAACTCATCTTTTCCATTTCCAATTGAAGAAAGCACACCAATTCCCGTAATTGCAATTCGTTTCACCATTTACACCTCCAGTTATTTCTCCTAATCTTTTTTCTAAAGATTTCCCTTTTGTTTTCCTTCATACAAAAAAGGCTGACTTAACTATGTAATCGAAACATAGCAGCAAGCCTTTTTTAGCAAACGCTTATTTAGGTAGCTTTAAATTAATTGACTGTTTTTCTCACGAATAAATTCACAAATTGTTTCAATTGTATTCAACACTTCATACTCATCATCACCAATCGTTACATCGAATTCTTTTCCAATCGCAATAACTAGCTCTAAAGAATCCAATGAATCAAGACCTAATCCATCACCAAATAATGGTTCACTATCAACGATTTCTTCTGGTGTAACCTCTAAATCTAAACGATTAATAATGCATTCCTTTACTCTGTACTCTAATGTTTTTTCAGCTGTCATATGAAACTCCTCCTAAAATAAATAATCTAAATATTGAAAAAATATAATATAGGAATCCGTTTCATTTATTCAGATAGAAAGTAGAAACGGTTGCCTTGATTAACATTTACACAGATAAGCCGCCATCTATCGCAAAAATTTGTCCTGTTACATATTCGGCTTCATCTGAGGAAAGAAAGGTAACAAAGCTCGCAATCTCTTCAGGACGCCCAAATCGTTTTAATGGAATTGAATCACGATATTCCTCAAGCATTCTTTCAGGAAAATCTCCCGTCATATCTGTTTCAATAAATCCTGGAGCAATCGAATTCACTAAAATATTGTAAGGTGCAAGCTCCTTCGCTAATACCTTCGTAATTCCATTTAACCCTGACTTACTAGCAGCATATGCAGCTTGTCCTGCAATCCCACTTATACTAGCAACCGAGCTAATATTGATGATTCTGCCGCGTTTCTTTTCAATCATCGGTCTTAGTACAGCCTTTATCCCTAAATATGCACCTGTTAAATTCGTTTCAATCGTTTGATTCCATTCATCAGGCTTTGTCATCATCAAATATTTTGGAATTAAAATGCCCGCATTATTGACTAACACATCAACTGTCCCGAAATGCTCAACAGCATTTTCAACCATTTGCTTCATATCCTCTGCATTAGCTACAGAGCCTTGATGTAAAATCGCTTCTCCGCCATTTTGTTTTATTTTTGTTAATGTTTCTTCAGCACCTGCATGGCTGTTGTGATAATTAATGACTACGCTAAATCCTTTATTCGCTAGAGCGATAGCAATTGCTTGCCCTATTCCCCTTGATGCTCCAGTTACAATCGCGACCTTTTTCTCGTTCTTCATGTCCTTCATACTCCTTTAATCATTCCACTTTTTAATAATGAGAGCGATATGATTTCCACCTATCTCATTGTTGAGCAATAATGCTTCATTTATTTCGGTATGATTGTTAAGCAGGTGAATGGCGCTAATAACGCTTAATACACTAGACGCTCCAAATGTTTCACCTAATATATGCTTTGGATAAAAAATCTCTAATTTCGGATATGTATGTTTCAATGACTGCATGACATTCTCTTCAAGCCTGTCAACGATTTGCGATCCATTTGTAGATGACAATACGAGAAGATTCTCTTTTTCACGGTTTAGGGAAATTTCACTTACTAGCTCTTCATAAATAAGGCTTGTTGCATCAGCCCCTTCAAACCAAAGATTCATTGTAGGTTCAGAGCCTATCGCATAATCTCCAATCTCAGCATATATTTGTGCTCCCCTTCTTGTTGCATGCTCGAACGTTTCCAAGATAAGAACACCAACACCTTCACCAAAAATAACCGGACTACCTAATTCCTTGTATGCCTCCATTATGTTTTCATTCAACTCATCTGCTCCTGCCACGATTACTCTTTCTGCTTCACCTTTAGTAAGCAGGCTAACCGCATAAGGAATCGCCGACAAACCAGCTATAGTTGAGGTTGGCCCCTTCATTTTGAATGTTATAGACACATGTCCCTGTGCGGAATTAACGACTGTATTTGGAAACAATCTCGGACTTGCAAAGGCAGGTCCACTTTCGACAAGCTCCTTCGTATATCTATTTGTCGATTCCCATGGCCCATATGTTGTATTCATGATATAGCCTGTTTCCTCTAAATCATCTACATTGAGACTCGCATCCTCTAAAGCTAGTTGCACTGCAGCTATATTTATTTTGGCAAACCGGTCCATATTACGTGTTTTAAATGGCACCAGATGCTCTGCAAGCTTCGAATCATCAATCCGATAGCCTGTTAGCTCAACCTGTTGTTCTGAAGAAATCCATCTCATAGCATTGCGATGTTCAACGCTCATTAACCCTTGAGCCAAGCTCTCATGTCCGAATCCGAGATGGGTAACTGCTCCTAAACCAGTGATTACAACCCTTACCAAGCGGAATCCCTCCTATAACGACAATTTGTGTAGCTGCTTTTCTTTATTCCTTCTTTTTGTTTACAGCATTAACGAGACAAAAGAACTAGAAAAAATAAAGAAAATCATGGAAAAACAGGATTAATTCCTTATACAGAAAAACCCTAGAAAAAAAGATAATAAAATAGTATGAGTAAAAGATAGAGAGCGATGTTCATACTTCATCATTTGATAAGAATCTTGGTTTTCTCTCATCTATGTTTAAATTACCACAGGATTTTACATTTACCTATTGATAAAGTGATCGCAATTGGCTACTGGATAAATGGGGTCTTTTTTCAAACTTTCTCAAGTCGAAAAAGGAGGAGTCATGGTGACTGGTAGTCGTATTAAATACTATCGAATGAAATCTGAACTCACCCAAGAAGAATTATGCAGAGGTATTTGTTCTCCATCTTATTTAAGTAAAGTAGAAAATAATAATATGGAACCAAGTGATGAAATTTTAAGATTATTATGTGAGAGAATGGGGATATCTCCAACTGTGGTTGTAGAAGAAGACATAAAGCTGCTTGAGAAGAAACTTGATGATTGGTATGACAAAATGAAAAGGGATTGCTCAACTGTTAAGTTGACTTATGATGAGATTGCTAAACAATTCCATCATATCCAAAACCCCTATTTGTCATCGAAATATGAATTATTTCAAATCAAGTATTTTCTCATAACCAATCAATATGAAACAATTCTTCAACATATAAAGGAATTGGACAGGTTTCAAGCTTTTTTATCAACTGAGCTTTTATTTTATTATCACTATTTTGTTGGTTGTGCTTATTATTACATGAACAAGTTGACTGAATCCGAGCAACACCTTACTTTGTCATTGCAAAAACTCCAACTAATTCCAAAAAACAAAGATTTGTTCCAATTTGAATTAGCGGACGTTTATTATCACTTATCCCTCTGTCACGGAAAGCTTTGTCATACACATCGAACGAGGGACTTCGCCTTTAAAAGTCTTGAAATCGTTGATAAGCTGCTTGATTACAAGAAACAAATTAAGCTTTATATTGTGCTAGGAATTAATGAAGGAAGAATCAAAAATTTTAAAAACTCCTTAGACTATTACGAGCGAGCACTTAAGATTGCTAAGCTTTCCCACTTACATCACTATCTTGGAAACATTCATCACAATATAGGATACCTTTATAGCCTTCAAGGAAGAGCTACAGATGCAATTCGATATTATTTAGAAAGCCTACACTATACACCGACGGATAAAGCAGAGAGCTTAGTCTCAACCTATTACTGCCTCGCCAAAGAATACAAACGATTAAATCAGCAAGAAAATATGCAAAACATGATAAATAAAGGAATGGAATTATTAAAAAAATATCCATTACAGGACTATGAATATCATTATAAAATGCTTTACTTAACTGAAAGAGATGATTTATCAAGCGAGAGAAACTTCATTAAACATGAGGTCATTCCATACTTTCGTGAAAAGCAACAATGGAATTATGTTGTTGAATATGCGGAAATACTCGCACGTCATTATGAGGAAAACATTCTTTATAAAGAAGCAAGTAAGTATTACAAAACTGCATTTTTAGCCCAGCAAAAAATCCAGTAAGGAGCACTTATCCAATTATGTTATTAATAAATGATGAATTCTTATTTGCACGTTTATTTCGTCTTATTTCAAGTTTAATTCATTCTCTAAAAATCCAAGTTTTCTTTCATGAAATATTTCCAGATTGACAAGTGATTCGTTATAACAGATAAGAAAACACCTTTAGCAATAATGCAGGAGGTGTTTTCTTATCTTAATCAACCTTAACTGGATTTTCATTTTTAGGAATTGAGGCTGTGAGTAAAAACCTGTCTGATATTACCTTCCACTTATTGTCTTCTAGATAAACTACATATACTTGCTCATTCAGCTTCCCATTTATCTTCGTCTTAATCGAAGTAATCGCAACCGTTTCTGCTATCATCTTCACTCCGGCAACATTAAACTCGAAGGATGCCGATTTCGTTGCAGCGAGTATACCATCCTGTTCTTCCTCAACGCCACCAAGCTTCTTGCCGTACATCTCCATTCCTTTTTGATTAGCTGTTTTAATACTATTTAAATAGGTGTTAATCCCATTTACAATTTCCGGCTTTATTTTTTCTGTTGTTACAAATGAATGATGATTGTTAATGTCAGTGACGAATTTCCATTTTCCACTCACTTTGACAACTGGTGATGTTTGAACGACAATTTTGTCTGGATAATCTAATTTTGTCGATACTAAAGCTAAGTCACTTGAAGCCATTATATAATCTGCGACCTCTGCATTCTGGAGTTGATGTTTTTGACATGTACGTTCATCTTCGTCAAGCTTCAATAGCTGCAAGGAAAATTGCTCCATCTTATCTATTTGACAATTTTTTTTGGCACTTAAATAGTTAACAGCAGCTGTTAAGGCGTTATTTCGAGCACTTATTGTTATCGGCTCCTCTGCCCCGACTGTTTGAGGAAATCCGCTTGAGAATAGAATGATGCTCCAACAAAATAAGGAAATGAAAATTTTACTCATCTAACCAACCTTTCATTTTTAAATCCTCATTATGTTGTTCAATAATCTAAAAAGTATGTAAAACTACTAAAATTCTCCAAGTATATTTGTCTAGAGTTTGACAATTCCTTTTTACCTAATAAAAGGGGGCCTTTTATATTTGCTCTTTGCTTAGCATTTTTTTATGATGAAGAAAGGAAGAAAATATAAGGAGCGTATAAGAAAGATGACATATAATCAAACTGACCAAAAACAACGAAATTACACCCCATTAATTTGGGTATTATCCGTTATCATCGTCGGAGTCATTTTTGGAACCTATTTCTTGCCAAAAAGTAATGATGGAACAATCTTTGGCATTGATTTAACGGTTTTACCATTGCTAAATGCCATTTTTAACACATTTACCTTTCTCTTTCTAGTTGCAGCACTAGTTGCAATTAAAAAGAAAAACATTCCCGTACATAGACGCTTTATTGTAGCAGCCTTTACAACGACGTTCTTATTTTGCATTTCCTATTTAACGTATCATGCAATGGCTGAGTCGACTAGCTATGGTGGTGAAGGAATATTAAAATCAATCTACTATTTCGTCCTTCTTACACATATCGTTCTTGCAGCAGTAATAGTACCGCTTGCCCTTATTACACTTGGACGCGGATTAAATATGCAGGTTGAAAAACACCGAAAAATTGCCCGCTGGACAATGCCACTTTGGCTTTATGTAAGCTTTACCGGCGTATTAGTATACTTCATGATTTCACCATATTATTAAAAATAATGAAAATAGGGCCAGTCCCCCAAAACTATCTGGGGACTGGCCCTTACTCTATTAAAATAATCCTAATGTATGTAGATAGACGATGATGATAACGATAGGAACGATCCATTTCATTAAGAACGTCCATATTGAATATAGGGCTGGTGAATATGTATTAGCTAAGCGAAATTGCTGTTCTACCAGGGATCTATCCATTTTATAAATAATAAAGATAGCAATAAAGAAATTACCTAATGGCAATAAAATATTGCTCACAAGAAAGTCTGTTGCATCAAAGATATTTTTCCCGAAAATCACGATATCTCTTAAAGGTCCACCCATTGACAATGCGGCTGGTATCCCTGCTACAAAAACAGCAATACCTGATATCCATGATACTGATTTTCTTGATCGGTTCCTTCCATCTGTAAAGGCTGAGACGATGATTTCTAATAAACTAAACGACGACGTTAATGTTGCAAATAAAAATAACAGCAAAAATAAGCTTAAGAAAAGCTCCCCAAATGGAATTTGTGAAAAAACAGTTGGCAGGACGACAAATAATAAACCAGGTCCTTCAGTCGGTTCTAAGCCTAATGCGAAAACGGCTGGAAAAATCGCCAAACCCGCAAGCAGTGAAACGAAAATATTCATCACAACAACTGATGATGCCGAAGACGGAATGCTCACATCTTTCCCTAAATACGAGCTGTACGTTACCATACAAGAAAAGCCAACTGCAAGCGCAAAGAACGATTGTCCAAGTGCATATAAAATTCCATCGCTCGTTATACTTGAGAAATCCGGCTTTAAAAAGAAACGGACTCCTTCCATTGCTCCATCTAATGTTAATGAGCGAATGACTAATACAATAAAGAAAATAAATAATAGAGGCATCATATAAGTGCTTGCTTTTTCGATCCCATTTTTTATCCCAAAGGTTAAAACGATAATATTGATCAATAAATAAAAAGCCAAGCCGAGAAGAGTAATACTCGGAGAGCTCGTAACATCCCCAAATAATTGCCCATAGTTCACCCCAGTGTCAATTACCTTCCCAATAACTGATAAAATGGTATAGATTAATACCCAACCACCGACAACACAATAGAATGTCAGTAATAAGAAGCAACCAACTACTCCAAGCATCCCTAATTTATTCCAACCACTTTTTGGAGCTA
>k87-240213_pt1 | contig 10866 bp, 9 predicted proteins | sample MGYA00084031_6733416 | MGnify analysis MGYA00084031
GCGTCCAGCTCGGCCCCGTCGAACACGCAGGTCACCTCGGCCCCGGTCTGGGCGGCCAGCCCGCCCAGCGCCCGCACCAGCCGATTGCGCTGGTCGGCCAGCGGCAGCTCGCCGTAGCCGGTCTTGGTGACGTTGTAGCCGTCGATGATCAGATGCACCTGGGGCAGCGTCAACAGCCGGTCCAGCAGCTTGGGGTCCTGGTCCGACAACGCCCGCCCGGGCAGCGCCCGGTACGTCGGCTCGTGCGGGTCCCCCGCCCCCACCGCGTCGGCCGGCCGGTCGATCATCGACGGCAGCGCCAGTTCCCGACGCACCCCCTGCGCCGCGTCGATCAGGGTGTCCAGCAGCATCCGCAGCCGGACGTCGTCGACGTTGCGGCCCGCTCGCGCGGACCGCCGGGCGAGTTCGACGCCGGCCTCGGCCTCCGCCAGGCGGGCGCGCAGCCGGCGCAGCTCCTTGTCGGCCGCGGCCGAGGCCTCCCGCGCGGCGGCGTGCTCCCGCTCGACCTCGGCGGCCAGCTCGCGCATCCGCTCCCTGGCGGCCTTGTGCCCCATCCGCTCCTCGTGCAGCCTGCGGCGCAGATCGGCGATCTCCGCCTTGGCCGCCCGCAGCTCGGCGCGCAGCCGATCCAGCTCCGCGCTCCGCGCCTCCCGCGCCGCGGCCAGCTCCCGCTGCAGCGCGGCGACCCGGCGCTCCAGCGCCGCCCCCTCGGCCGCGTCCGCCGAACGCTCCAGCTCGGCCCGGGCCGCCTCGACCAGCCGGGTCCAGCCCGGCGGACGCAGCAGGTAGGCGGCGGCGGCCACCGCCGCGGGGTCGGCGAGCGGCGGCGCCGCCCCCGACTCCACCGCCTCGACCAGCTCCGGTTCGCTCTCCCGCAGCCGCTCGGCCACTCGGACGCGGAACTCGGCGTCCTTCTCCAGCACCGGGGCGATGTGCCGCCCCGCGTGCCGGGCCCGCTTGCGCGGCTCCCACCGGGCGAAGGGACGCAGCGTGGGCGGGATGCGGTCCATCGGCAGCGCCCCGATCAGCTCCGCGGCCACCTCCACCACCCGGTGGCGCACCGCCTCGGGGAGCGGACCGCCGAGCCGTTCGGGCGGGTCCGCCCCCGGGGTTTCCGGGCCGCTGTCGATGATCGTGCTCCCTCCAGGATCCCGATTGCGATTCGGCGCGCGCGGCGGCACCTCACCGGCCTTCCACGCGTGAAACGATCGCAAACGCACAAGCGTACGTATCCACAGTAGAGCCCTTCGCAGGGCCGTGAAGCGGGGGTGACCGGACTGAAATGTCCTCGTTGTGGATTACCGTGCCCGCCATGACCTGTGAGGGGGCGGACCATGCGGCACCGGCCGCGCGGGCGGTGCAGGGCACGCTGGAGGACCTGGGCACCCCGCTGGCGGATGTCGCCTTCGTGGTGGTGGACCTGGAGACCACCGGGAGCTCGGCCGCCGAGGCGGCCATCACCGAGATCGGCGCGGTCAAGGTGCGCGGCGGCGAGGTGCTCGGCGAGTTCGCCACCCTGGTCGACCCGGGCGGCCCGATCCCGCCGTTCATCACCGCCCTCACCGGGATCACCCAGCAGATGGTGGCCGCCGCGCCGCGGATCGAGTCGGTGCTGCCGGCGTTCCTGGAGTTCGCCCGCGGCTGCGTGCTGGTCGCCCACAACGCCCCGTTCGACGTCGGCTTCCTGAAGGCCGCCTGCGCCGCGCAGGGATACCCCTGGCCGGCCTTCCCGGTCGTCGACACCGTCGACCTGGCCCGCCGGGTGCTCACCCGCGACGAGGTGCCCGACTGCCGGCTGGCCACGCTGGCCCGCCACTTCCGCTCGACCGCCGATCCCCGCCACCGGGCGCTGGCCGACGCCCGAGCCACCGTCGACGTGCTGCACGGGCTGATCGAACGGCTCGGCTCCCTCGGGGTGCACTCGCTGGAGGAGCTGCGGACGTTCGCCAAGACGCCCACCCCCGAGCAGCGGCGCAAGCGGCGCCTGGCCGACGGCATGCCCGACGCCCCCGGCGTCTACCTGTTCGAGGACGCCCGCGGCGAGGTGCTCTACGTGGGCAAGAGCACCAACCTGCGCAGCCGCGTCCGGTCCTACTTCACCGCCTCGGAGACCCGCCGCGGGATCCGCGAGATGATCGGCCTGGCCGAGCGGGTCCGGCCCATCGTGTGCGCCACCGCGCTCGAGGCCGAGGTGCGCGAGCTGCGGCTGATCGCCGAGCACAAGCCCCGCTACAACCGGCGGTCCAAGTTCCCCGAACGGGCGCTGTGGCTCAAGCTCACCGCCCACGAGCCGTTCCCCCGGCTGTCGATCGTCCGGGAATGCCGCGACGACGGCGCGGTCTACCTGGGGCCGTTCGGCTCCACCCGGCTCGCCGAGGAGGCCCGGGCCGCCCTCCACGAGGCGGTTCCGCTGCGGCAGTGCACCCAGCGGCTCACCCTCCGCCTCGTCGAGCAGGGCAGGGCGCGCGGCTGCGTGCTGGGCGAGATCGGCCGCTGCGGCGCCCCCTGCGAGGGCCGCGAGCCGCCCGAGGCCTACGCCCGTCGTGTCGAGGCCGCCCGCGCCGCGATGGAGGGCGACGTCCGCCCCGTGATCGACGCCGCGCTGCTGCGCATCGACCGGCTGGCCGCGCAGATGCGCTACGAGGAGGCCGCCGCCCAGCGCGACAGGCTCGCCGCGTTCGTCCGCGCCGCCGCCCGCAGCCAGCGGCTGGCCGCCTTCACCCGCTGCGCCCAGATCGTCGCCGCCCGGCCGGCCCTCGACGGCGGCTGGGAGCTGGCGGTCGTCCGGTACGGACGGCTCGCCGGCACCGGGACCGTCCCGCGCGGGGCGCACGTTCGGCCCTATGTCGACGCGGTGGTCGCCACCTCCGAGACCGTCGTCCCGGGGCCGGGCCCGGCCGGCGGCGCGCTCCCCGAGGAGAGCGAGTGCATCCTGCGCTGGCTGGACCTGCCCGGCACCCGCCTGGTCGAGGTGGACGGCGAGTGGACCTGTCCGGTGCACGGGGCCGAGAGCCGGCGGGAGTGGCTCGACCGCGCCTACGCCCCGGTCGAGCCGGAGGACCGTGTGCGCCGGGCCGGTCGGCCACTAAGGTGAGCGCGTGGCCCTGCCTCTGTACGACAGCCAGCCCACCCGCCGCCCCCCGGTGGTCACCTACCTCCTGGTGGCCGTCAACGTGCTGATCTTCCTGGGCACGCCGATGGCCTCGATCATCGCCTCCTACGGCGCGGGCGAGGTGCGCGAGTGCGCCGCGGTCGAGTTCGTCCTGGAGCACGGGGCCGTCCCCAAGGAGCTGCTCAGCGGGGAGCAGCAGCCGCCGCCGGAGCGGGTCGGGTCCTGCCCGGTGGGGCCGTACCGCAAGGTGCCGTGGGTGACCGCGTTCACCTCGATGTTCCTGCACAGCGACTGGCTGCACCTGACCGGGAACGTGGTCATGCTCTTCGTCCTGGGGGCGGGCGTGGAGGACCGGCTGGGCCGGTGGCGGTACCTGCTGGCCTATCTGCTGTTCGGGCTGGTGGCGGTGTACGGGTTCGCGCTCGCCTCGCCGGACTCGACGGTCCCGCTGATCGGCGCGTCCGGGGCCATCGCGGGCGTGCTGGGCGCCTACATGGTCCTCAACCCGCGCGGCCGGATCGTCAGCTACGTCGCCCCGGTGTTCGTCAGCAGGCTGCCGGCCTGGGTGCTGCTGGGACTGTGGTTCGTCCTGCAGTGGCTGTCCCTGGAGGACACCGACAGCAACGTCGCCTACGTCGCGCACATCTACGGCTTCGTGGCGGGCGTGGTGTTCGCGCTCTGGGCCCGGTGGACGGGGCCCGCCCGCAAGGCCGTCGCGCTGGCCGCCGAGTGAGTTCCGGGAGGATCCCGGCGCACCGGTAGGCTTCCTGCGCAACCGAGGAAGCAGGAGGCGCAGTGATCACCGCGATCGTGCTGATCAAGACCGAGGTCGCCCGGATCGACGAGGTGGCCAGGGAGATCGCCGCTCTCGACGGGGTCAGCGAGGTCTACTCCATCACCGGCGAGTACGACCTGGTCGCCATGGTCCGGGTGCGCGGGCACGAGCGGCTGGCCGAGGTGATCCCCGGACGGATCAACAAGGTCCCCGGAATCCGCGAGACCGAGACCCACCTCGCCTTCAAGACCTACTCCCAGCACGACCTGGAGGCCGCCTTCTCGCTGGGGCTGCCCGAGGAGTAGTCGGGGCGGATCCCGGCGCGGGCGCCGGGATCGCGCGTCAGCCTCGGAACGACTGCGACACCTGGACCCAGCGATCCAGCAGCGCGGCGGCCCGGCCGGAGTCGACCGCCTCGGCCGCCCGCGCGTAGGCCTCGCGCAGCGCCTCGGTGAGCCCGGCGGCCGGCGGCGCGCCCTGGGCCGCCACCATCACCGCCGCGGCGTTCAGCAGCGTCATGTCCCGCACCGGGCCCGGCTCCCCGGCCAGCAGCCTCCGCGCCACCTGCGCGTTGTAGGCGGCGTCCGCGCCGCGCAGCTGGTCGAGCGTGGACCGCGGCAGCCCCAGCTCGGCCGGGTCGAACCGGACCTCCTCGGCGGTGCCCTCGCGCACCACCCACACCGACGAGGTCCCGGTGGTGGTCAGCTCGTCCAGCCCGTCGTCCCCGCGGAACACCAGCGCCGAGGCGCCCCGCTCGGCGAACACCCCCGCGATCACCCCCGCCATCCGCGGATGGAACACCCCCACCGCGGCCGCCTGCGGCTGGGCGGGGTTGGTCAGCGGGCCGAGGAAGTTGAACACCGTCGGGGTGCCCAGCTCGCCGCGCGCCTTGGCGGCGTGCTTGAGCGCCGGGTGGTACAGCGGGGCGAAGCAGAAGGTGATGCCGACCTCCTCGGCGACCCGCGCGGTCGCCTCCGGAGGCAGGTCGATCGCCACCCCGAGGGCCTCCAGCACGTCCGCCGATCCGCTGGAGGAGGAGGCGGCGCGGTTGCCGTGCTTGACGATCCGCACCCCCGCCGCCGCGGCGACGATCGAGGCCATCGTGGAGAAGTTGACGGTGTGCGCGCGGTCTCCGCCGGTGCCCACCAGGTCGGCGGTCCGCGCCCCGTCGGGGGCCTGGACCTGGATCCGGGTGGCGTTGGCGAGCATCCCCTGGGCCAGCCCGGTCACCTCGGCCACCGTCTCGCCCTTGGCCCGCAGCGCCACGGCGAACCCGGCGATCTGCACGTCGGTGGCCTCGCCCGACATGATCTCGTTCATCGCCCACGCCGTCTCCTCCGCCGACAGCGACTCGCCGTCGAGCAGGGCGTTCAACAGTGCGGGCCAGGTCCTGCGCGCGTCCATCGGTTCCCCACAGGAAATAGGTGTCGGCAATGCAGAGGACGGCGGGCGCCGTCCCGCGCCCGCCGGACTCGGACTAGCGGACCGGCAGCCGGGCGGCCCGGCGGCGCCGCAGCTGATCCGCCACCGCCTCGGCCAGCGCCATGGGGTCCAGCGGCTGGCTCACCACGGCGTCGGCCCGGGACCAGGTCGCCAGCCACCCGTCGTCGCGCCGGGCGATGATCGCCACGAACGGCGGGCAGTCGTAGACCTCGTCCTTGGCCTGCCGGCAGACCCCGAGGCCGCCGGCCGGCTGCGCCTCCGCGTCCACCACGGCCACGTCGATGTCGCCGGCGTCCAACCGCGCCACCACGGCGGGGTGGGTGGCGACCTCCACGTACTCCACCGGGGGCAGGTCGGCCGCCGGCCGCCGGCCGATCGCCATCCGCACCTGCGCGCGGGTGTCGGCGTCGTCGCTGTAGACCAGGACCTTCATGGGGGCTTCGCCGTCGGCGGCGGGCCCGGACGTGGAGATGCTCATGGCAGGCTAGGCTACCGGTTCCGAGCCGGTCGGACCCCCTAGTGGGGGGTCATGCTCGGGACCTCCCCCGGGTGCCGCAATAATGTCGCCCGTGGCAACAGCATCCGCGATTCAAACAACTCCGCACGCTCGGACCAACCGTCCCAACCTGGTCAGCGTGGGGACGATCGTCTGGCTGTCGTCCGAGCTGATGTTCTTCGCGGCGTTGTTCGCGATGTTCTTCACCATCCGCTCGGTGACCATCGGCCAGGACGGCCAGGAGGCGTGGCCTGGGGTCGAGCTGGACCTTCCGTTGGCCTCTTTCAACACCATCATCCTGGTGTTGTCCTCGATAACCTGCCAGTGGGGCGTGTTCAAGGCCGAGGCCGGCAAGGTCAGGCGTGACGGCAGCATCTTCAACGTCCGCAAGTGGGGCCTGCGCGAGTGGTACGTGCTCACCTTCCTGATGGGCGCGTACTTCGTGGGCGGCCAGCTCTTCGAGTACTACAACCTGGTCACCCACGACGGCCTGACGCTGTCGTCGTCGGCGTACGGCTCGGTCTTCTACATGACGACCGGCTTCCACGGCCTGCACGTGACCGGCGGGCTCATCGCCTTCCTGTTCGTCCTCGGCCGTACCTTCGCTGCCAAGCGCTGGACTCACGAGCAGGCGACCAGTGCGATCGTCGTGTCCTACTACTGGCACTTCGTCGACGTGGTCTGGATCGGCCTGTTCGGCGTGATCTACCTGCTCGACCTCTAGCCTCTGCCCGACTTCCATCGACATGACCCGAACGGGGATATCCGTGAAAAGGTTCACCGCATGGCGACGGCGCCCCTGGGCGGGCTACGCCGTCGTGCTGGCGGCCCTGGCGGCGATCGGGGTGATCTACGCCGGACTCTCGCCGCGCACCGACCGCGCCGAGGCGGCTCACTCCGCGCAGGCCGCCGCCGACCTGGCCAACGGCCGGCAGCTTTACAACAAGAACTGCGCCAGCTGCCACGGACCCAACGCCGAGGGCACCAAGGACGCCGAGGGCCGTCCGCTGGCGCCCAGTCTGATCGGTGTCGGCGCGGCCTCGGTCGACTTCCAGGTCTCCACGGGCCGCATGCCCGCGATGAACCCCGGTGCGCAGGTGCCCCGCAAGGAGCCGATCCCGGAGTTCAACACCAACATCCCGACCGACTACCACGACCCGAAGCAGCGGGAGAAGGCCGAGAAGCAGAAGGCCCAGGCCGAGAAGAACCTGGCCGACCTGCGCAACTACATCCAGTCGCTGGGCGGTGGACCCGAGGTCCCCAGCGCCGAGATGGTCGACCCCGACAGCGGCGACGTCGCGCTCGGCGGCAAGCTGTTCCGCACCAACTGCGCCCAGTGCCACAACTTCGTCGGCTCCGGCGGCGCGCTGACCGGCGGCAAGTACGCTCCGCCGCTCAGCAACTCCGACGTCACCCCGACGCAGATCTACGAGGCGATGCTGACCGGGCCGCAGGCCATGCCGGTGTTCAACGACACCACGCTGACGCCGGAGCAGAAGAAGGCGATCATCGCCTACGTGGTGAAGACCCGTGAGGAGCCCAACCCCGGCGGCAACGGCCTGGGCCGCATCGGTCCGGTGGCCGAGGGCCTGACCGGCTGGCTGGTCGGCCTGTCGATGATGGTCCTGGCGGCGATGTGGCTGACCGCCAAGAAGCCCAAGAAGCTGAAGAAGTCATGAGCGACAACACCGGCTCGAACGAGCCCATGGAGTCCGGCGACGCCGTCCGCAAGGAGCAGTCGCCCAAGCGCAAGGTCGGCACCCCGGCCCAGGGCGGTCGGCTGCTGGCCACCGACGAGTCCGAGCCCGCCCCGCAGGGCGCCGGCGCCGAGCTCGACGAGGCCGCCGCCAAGCGGGCCGAACGCGTGGTCGCGGCGCTCTTCCTGCTGGCCGCGCTGGCCAGCGTCGGGTTCATCGCCGCGTACGTGTGGAGCGGGACCCAGGGCCCCGACGGCATGCACGGCATCGACGACGCGCGAGCCTCCAACTACGCGCTCGGCGCCTGCATGACCGTGGCGATGCTGGCCATGGCCGTCGGCGTGACCATCTGGGTGCGCCGGCTCATGACCAGCAAGCAGATCGTCCAGCAGCGCGGAGAGCTGCCGTCCGGCGAGGCCACCCGGGCCGAGTTCGAGGTCGCCTTCATGGAGGGGGCCGAGGACAGCGGGATCACCAAGCGGCCGCTGCTGCGGCGCACCCTGCTGCTGGCCGCCGCCCCGTTGGGGCTGGCCCCGCTGGTGCTGCTGCGCGACCTCGGCCCGCTGCCGGAGAAGCGGCTGCGCCACACCTTCTGGGGCGAGGCCGTCAAGCAGGCCAAGGCCCAGGGCAGGCAGGGCGTCCGCCTGGTGGTGGACGGCACCAACCGGCCGCTGCGGGTCAGCGACTTCGCCACCCCCGGCTCCATGATCACGGTGGTGCCGGAGGGGATCGACAAGTCGCCCCACGCGATGAACGAGATCGCCAAGGCGGTCACCATCCTGATCAACGTCCCCGCCGAGAAGTTCAAGCCGGTCAAGGGGCGGGAGAACTGGCACGTGAACGGGATCGTCGCCTACTCCAAGATCTGCACGCACGTGGGCTGCCCGGCGGCCCTGTACGAGCAGACCACGCACCACATCCTGTGCCCGTGCCACCAGTCCACGTTCGATGCCACCGATGGCGCCAAGGTCATCTTCGGTCCGGCGGCCAGGCCCCTTCCGCAGCTTCCGCTGTCGGTCGACAATGAGGGTTACCTGATCGCCACCGGCGACTTCCCCGAGCCAGTCGGTCCGAGCTTCTGGGAGCGCGGATGAGCACGCAGAGCACGCCCCCCAAGGCGGTCTCCGGGCCGCTGAACTTCCTGGACGACCGGCTCGGATCCACCACCTTCTTCCGCCGGAACATGAAGAAGGTGTTTCCGGATCACTGGTCGTTCATGCTGGGCGAGATCGCCCTCTACTCGTTCGTCATCCTGCTGCTCACCGGAACCTTCCTGACCCTGTGGTTCCAGCCGAGCATGCACGAGGTGGTGTACGAGGGGTCCTACACCAAGCTGCGCGGCGTGGTGATGTCGGAGGCCTACGCCTCCACCCTGCACATCAGCTTCGACGTGCGGGGCGGTCTGCTGATGCGGCAGATCCACCACTGGGCCGCGATCCTGTTCATGTGCGCGATCGCCGCGCACATGCTGCGGGTGTTCTTCACCGGCGCCTACCGCAACCCGCGTGAGCTGAACTGGCTGATCGGCATCGGCCTGTTCACGCTCGGCATGGTGGAGGGCCTGTTCGGCTACTCGCTGCCGGACGACCTGCTGTCGGGCACCGGTCTGCGGATCACCCAGGGCGTCGCCGAGGCGATCCCGGTGGTCGGCACCTACATCTACATGTTCCTGTTCGGCGGCGAGTTCCCGCACGGCACCCACGGCGAGATCATCCCGCGTCTGTTCACCCTGCACGTGCTGCTGATCCCCGGCGTCATCCTGGCGCTGATCACCGCCCACATGATGATCATGTGGCATCAGAAGCACACGCAGATGCCTGGCCCCGGCCGCACCAACGACAACGTGGTGGGCTACCCGTTCTACCCGGTGTTCATGGCCAAGACCGGCGCGTACTTCCTGTTCACCTTCGGGGTGATCGCGCTGCTGGCCACGTTCGCCCAGATCAACCCGATCTGGATGTACGGGCCGTACGACCCGGGCGCCATCTCGGCCGGCTCCCAGCCGGACTGGTACATGGGCGTGCTGGAAGGCTCGCTGCGCATCATGCCGAACTGGGAGACCACCGCGTTCGGCCACACCATCAGCTGGAACGTGCTGATCCCGGCACTGGTGCCGCTGGGCCTCGTCTTCGGCGGCGCGGCGCTGTGGCCGTTCCTCGAGCAGTGGATCACCGGTGACAAGCGCCACCACCACCTGGTGGAGCGTCCGCGCAACGCCCCGGTCCGCACCGGCGTGGGCATGGCCGCCATCACCTTCTACGGCCTGCTGTGGCTGGCCGGCGCCAACGACGTGATCGCCGAGCGGTTCCACGTCTCGCTGTTCGCCACCACGTGGTTCTTCCGGTTCGCGATCTTCATCGGCCCGGTGCTGGCGTTCGTCGTCACCAAGCGGATCTGCCTGGGCCTGCAGCGCAAGGACGCCGCCGTCATGCACCACGGCGTCGAGGCGGGCATCATCATGATGTCGCCCGAGGGGGGCTTCAGCGAGAAGCACGAGCCTCCGACCGAGGAGGAGCGGGCGGTCATCCTCAGCAAGGAGAACAAGTCCCCCGCGCTGCGGACCGCCGACGACAACGGCATCCCCGCGCCCGGCGCCAAGGGGCCGCTGGGCCACCTGCGGGGGCGGCTGCACCGCTACTGGACCTTCGACGACATCCCCGTGGAGGAGCACGACCACGAGGAGCACGCCGAGGTCGACGAGGGCGCCCGCAAGGAACTGACCCACTGAGCCGCCTCGAGAGCGCGAACGAGCCCGTCACCGCTTGCGGTGGCGGGCTCGTCCGTACGCTGGAGCCGACATGACCAAGACGCTCGTGGTGACGAACGACTTCCCGCCCCGGCCGGGCGGCATCCAGGCGTTCGTGCACAATCTGGCGGTGCGCCGCCCGCCCGGATCGGTGGTGGTGTACGCGCCCGCCTGGACGGGGGACGCCGCCTTCGACGCGGCGCAGCCGTTCCCGGTGGTGCGTCATCCCACGTCGCTGATGCTGCCGGAGCCGTCGGTGCTGCGGCGGGCCAGGGAGATCCTCCGCTCGGAGGGCTGCGACTCGGTGGTGTTCGGAGCGGCGGCGCCGCTGGGGCTGCTGGCTCCGGCGCTGCGCCGGTGCGGGGTGCGGCGGCTGGTGGGCATCACCCACGGGCACGAGGCGGGCTGGGCGGCGCTGCCGGTGGCGCGACGGGCGTTGCGCCGGATCGGGGACGAGGTGGACGTGCTCACCTACCTGGGGGAGTACACCCGGTCCCGGATGGCGGCGGCGCTCTCCCCCCGGGCGGCGGCCCGGATGGCGCGGCTGGCTCCGGGGGTGGACGAGAAGGCTGTCTCTTATACACATCTCGAGCCCAC
>k87-90624_pt1 | contig 10866 bp, 9 predicted proteins | sample MGYA00084031_6733416 | MGnify analysis MGYA00084031
CTCTTTCTTCCCGCCTTTCCAAACGACAGACGTTCCGATGTGCTCTTCCTTCGATCTCGTTCGGCACTCCAATATAGAGACGGCGGCGATACTGGGCAGCGCTTCGCCGCGGAAGCCGAGGGAGCGGATGCTGAACAGATCTTTTTTTGATAAGATTTTGCTTGTCGCGTGCCGCATGAAGGCCCGCTCCACGTCTTCCCGACTCATCCCGTCCCCGTTGTCACGGACGCGAATGAGGGACATTCCCCCTTCTTCAAGGGTAATGGATATTTTCGTACTGCCAGCGTCGAGGGCGTTCTCCACTAGTTCTTTGACGACGGACGCGGGACGTTCCACAACCTCTCCAGCGGCAATCTGGTTGGCCAGTTCTTCCGGCAACACGCGCACCTTGCCCATGTAGGACACCTCCTTGTGTGTGGCAATCACCTGTAGAAAGATACGAGTTCACACTTGTTGCGCTCCAAACCTTCCATTGGCCCAGCGAAAGCAAATGGCAAGCACTGGCGTGATACAGTGTAGACGGGGACTGTGCCGCGACACTCTGTTCTGAAAAGTGTGCAGCCGTACTCCCTGCACGTGCGGTGTCGTGCAGAGCGGAGAGGCAAATGCAAGACCGTGCATGGATGTCTGTCCTGTTACTCCGTTTCAATGGCACTGTGCATCAGTTTCTTCTGCAACTTCTCGATAAATTGCACGGTTTCTAACGGTGTGTGATTTAACAGGTCCCACTTTTTTAATTCGCTCACAATTTCCCGTTCACGTGCACGTTCAGGATCTTCGGATAAGAAGAAACTCAGCTGTTCACCAGTGTCAAGTCCGCTGGCCGCCGTTTGCTGCCTGCTCTCCAGTTCTGTCAAAACTGTCCGCGCCCGGTCGATGACCGATTTTGGCATGCCGGCCAGTTCTGCCACGTGAATGCCGTAACTGCGGTCAGCCCGTCCCGACTCGATCCGGTGCAAAAACAAAAGTTCCCCTTCCCGCTCTTCGCAGCGGGCGTGCACGTTGGTCACTCGTTCAAATTGTTCCGCGAGAGCCGTCAGTTCGTGGTAATGGGTGGAGAACAACGTTTTGGCCTTGACATTCTCGTGGATGTACTCAATGACAGCGTGGGCGATCGCCATCCCGTCGTACGTGGACGTCCCTCTCCCGATCTCGTCAAGGAGGATGAGACTCCGTTCAGTGGCCTGGGTGATCGCGTGCCGGGTTTCCAGCATTTCGACCATAAACGTGCTTTGACCTCCTACGAGGTCGTCAGCCGCCCCAATGCGGGTAAAAATGCGGTCTACGAGGGGAATGCAAGCTTTCGTCGCTGGAACGAAACACCCGATGTGCGCCATCAGCACGATGAGTGCCACTTGCCGCATGTATGTACTTTTGCCGGCCATGTTCGGTCCGGTAATTAAGGCAATTTGCTCTTTTTGCGGATTGAGCACGGTATCGTTCGGAGTGAACGCTCCGTCGTCCAACACTTGTTCCACGACCGGGTGGCGGCCCCCTTTTATCGTGAGCTGAAGGCCGTCCGTCATTTCCGGTCGGACGTACCCGTACCGTGCGCTGACCGTGGCCAGTGACTGTAAGACGTCAAGGGTGGCGACACTGTGTGCCACTTGTTGCAACCGTTCCACCTGCTGGCTGACGTTTTCGCGCAACTGGACGAACAGCTCGTACTCTAATTCCACCGCCCGCTCTTCCGCTTCTAAAATGAGCGCTTCTTTTTCTTTTAATTCCGGTGTGATAAACCGCTCAGCGTTGGCAAGGGTCTGTTTACGTTCGTAACGCCCGGCAGGAAGCAAATGCAAATTCGCTTTCGTCACTTCCAAGTAATAGCCGAAAACGCGGTTGTAACCGATTTTCAGCGATTTAATGCCCGTCGCCTCGCGCTCTTTCTGTTCCAGGCGGGCGAGCCACGCTTTTCCACTGCGCTTTGCCTCGAGGAGCTCGTCCAGCTCTTCGTTAAAGCCGGGACGAATCACCCCGCCTTCTTTTACGGAGACAGGAGGCTCGTCCACGATAGCGCGGTCGATCACTTCGGCGATATCCGAGCACAAGTCGGAAAAATCGCACAACCGGGTGAACGCATCGCCCGCTCGCTCTGACACTTTTTGCAGCTGCGGCAGCATGTGAAGCGAACGTTTAAGGGCGACCAGGTCCCGGGCATTCGCCGTGCCAGACGCAATGCGTGCAGCCAGGCGTTCCAAGTCGTAAACACCTTTCAGTATTTCTTGTACGTCTTTTGTCAAAAGCATGTCCTTTGCGAGTGCCTCTACAGCTGTGAGCCTCTCTTCTATTCCACGTCGGTTCAGAAGCGGCTTGTCGAGCCACTTTTTTAACAATCTTCCTCCCATCGCCGTCGCTGTGTGATCCAAGAGCGACAACAGCGATCCTTGACGTTTCTTGTCCCGGATCGTCTCGGTCAGTTCCAAATTGCGTCGCGCATAAACATCGAGGACCATATATTCATTTGCCTCATACACCGTAATGCCCTGCAGATGGCGGAGGGCGCGCTTTTGTGTCTTTTTGACATAAAGCAGTAAGGAGCCGACCGTTTTGACAGCCAAATCATTTTCCACTATTGAAGACGGCACATCGTCAAACTGTTCCTCCAGCAGTTCACGCGCTTGGTCACTGGACAAGCGCACATCCTCAAAGTCGTGGACGAGAGCAGAAACGTATCGTTCGATTTCCTGTTTGACTTCGCTTTGGGTCCCGCCGTCCATTAATATTTCCGCCGGTTCGTAAGCCGCCACTTCGTCTATTAAAGCGTTCCGATCCGTTAAAGTCGCATACCGAAGTTCTCCCGTCGAAATATCGGTCGCCGCCAAGCCGTACGTTTGGCCGTTTTGGCAGACGGCGATGAGGAAGTTGTTCCGCTTCTCTTCCAACATGAGGTCGTCCGTCACTGTACCGGGTGTGATGACTTGCACGACTTCCCGCCGTACGACGCCTTTAGCCTGAGCGGGATCTTCCATCTGTTCACATATGGCGACTTTATACCCTGCTTTGACGAGCCGAGCAATGTATGTATTCGCGGAGTGGTAAGGCACGCCGCACATGGGGACCCGTTCCTCCCGTCCGCCGTCACGGCTCGTCAGCGTGATTTCCAGCTCCTTCGACGCTTTCTTCGCGTCCTCAAAAAACAGTTCGTAAAAATCCCCCAATCGGAAAAAAAGCAAGCAGTCTTCATATTCGTCTTTGATGTCTAAGTACTGCTTCATCATCGGTGTGTAACCGGCCATGACAGTTCCCCCAACACGGATGTTGGTATTATTATAACAATTTTGGCCCCAACGGTGGAATGCCTCATTTTTTCTTTACAGTGTGGTAAGGCGGGATCCTCCATTTTTGCCGAATGTCTTCACTCTCATCCCACGTCTTTCCTGACATTAAATAATCGTAGTACGGATCGAGAGCGTTCTGTTCTTCTGCATACTGCGGCAATTTCCTCACTTCCCGCCACAAAGCGGGAACAATGCTTTTGACGACCTCCTCCTCTCCCCTGTAGTACGCTTTTTGAACCGAAACGTCTCTTAACGGCCAATACGTCAAGAACGGATGATTGAGCGCAATGAGTTTGGCCAAGCTTAGAATCCCTTTCGTCAATGTAGGAGAAACGAGCCAGCTGGGGGGTGTCCGGTACTCGAATCCCCCATGGAATTTTTCCCTGAAATTTCCGAGAAATCCGTACGTCGGTCGTCTTTTGAGGCCGCGCTTGTCTTCAACGAGGACGAGGGGCAAGGTGACATAGTTGTCTAGAGCCCGTAAAATGGCTGATCCCAGCGGAACGCCGCTGAAGTGTATGTGTCCGCCAATGGGAAGTCCCGACCGTGGCAACGCGCCAGCCAGCCAGGACACATTTGGATCGTTAATCTTTTTGGCGGCCAAGAGCATCCCTCGGTACAACCGGACAATCAATTCACGCGGACTGCTGCTGGGGCGGGGGCGCAATTCTACGAGGGGCTTGTTGTGCCGGTTGGACCCTTGCCAGATGGCATCACATCCAACGGCGCCGCGCCGACTGAAATAGCGGGAGGCCAATTTCAGCGTTCCGGACGCATCCACCAAAATAAATTCCGGGTCGGTACCGAGTAACAATTCCGACGTGTTCGGTACGAGGTTTGCGATGCGCGTCGCGTAATTGTCAAACGCCTGTTGGAAAGCACGGGTCATATACGTATTTAATTTTGGGCGGGCAATGACATCGATCACGATGGATTTCCCCTGTGTCCCCTTTCCCAACCGCACGACGCCGTAATCCCACCCCAGAGCGTAAACGGATCGTACGGCCAACCGTTCCATGACTTTCGCTTCCTTATTTTTATCTGCGGGACGGACGAGGTGAAAGCGTTTCGGGGTTTGCAGCTTCCCCTTGGCTAGCCAGACCGTCTGATCGTGTGAAACGTAAGTGAAGACCGCCTTGCACTGGAATACGCCGATGACGTACTGGCGGATGAAGGAGGCGTTCGAGTTTTGATTTAAAACATTTAAACCGTGTAACCGCAAGTGTTGTAACTTTTCATGCCTCGTGGCAAACTGAAGGGTGTTCACATCGTGGTTTAACGTGTATAAAGAAAAATGATATCCTTTCGGCGCTTGCGTTAAAGTCATCGGTGAAATCAACCGCTGGTCCGGGGTGACGATCGTTTGCTCCATCTTGACGGGCGTCATGCTGTTTCTCCTTTCACCGAAAAGATGTTCCTTCCGCTGTCAAGTCTCTGCATCTTATGACAGGAACAAACGCAAGGTGAATGCACATAAACGCCTTCAGATGAAGAAAAAGAAAACCAGGAGGCGGGATTCACTGATAGCCTCCTGTTACACGTTAACTGTCCAGGTCGTCAATGACGAGATCGGGATCTAAATCTTCGTAATCGCCACTTTCTTGTTCAGCCAGTTCTTCCAACTCCAGCTCTTTGTCCGCAAACATTCCCGAATCGGTGACGGCCACGGTCAGTTTCGTCTCACCCATCACCTCAACGAGAAATTCGCGTTCTACTCTGACAATGACTACATTGGAACCTTCCGAGATCGTAGCCTCAATGCAATTCGGTTGTTGCGTGGCCAGGGCAGACACTTCCACCGATCCTTCTCGCACATTTCGGTCGAAGTAACTGAGCGGAACTTGGTCGATGTAAGAAACAGTTTGTTTGGCTACATCCGTTTTCGTATTGTTTTGGTGGGAATACCATATGTTGATGTCGTAGCTTCCTGTGATTTCTACAACATCGCCCGCTTTCGTCGCCTCATAGGTATGGTTGATAATCCAGGCACCTAAAATGGTCGAGATCGCATCAGGCGGAGTTAACTGGTGCGCATCCTGGGAAAACTTGCGTCCCTTGCCGCAGACCGCTTTACACACAATCTCTCGGAACTGCAAGTCTCTATCTGTATTCGCCATCATGTTACCTCCTCCAGCATTCGTTCATTAACATTTGTATGCAGGGCGAAAACCCAAGGTGCAAAAAAGATGCGGATTCGTTTCCACACCCGTCTAGATTTAAGAGGAGGTTCTTAGCGCTTTAAACAGCGTCTTGCAAATACAGCTTTCTACTTGCAGCCGCACGGTCCTCCGCTGCCGCAGCCCATTCTCACCTCGCCGCCGGTTTCGACATTGAGTTTCTTTGAGATTTCACAAGCCATCACATTTTGTATCAGCTGCAAGAGGTCGTTCATTTCCACCTGACTCTGTTGGTATTCTCTCACGATGGGCATATTGGACAACGTCTCGTTCAACTCTTTCAACCGTTGCTCGAGATAACGTTTATAGTCCGGTTTTGCGTAGTGTTCGGCGTGAACGAGTTCTTTCTGTGTACGCTTTATCTCTTCAATGAGCTGTTGTACCCGAGGACTTTCGTTCACGACTTTTTCCACGTGCCGAAACCGCTGGACTTCTTCAACGTGGGACAGTTTTTCGGCGAATGCATAAACGCGTTCCATGATACGCTCTTTCACGAGGGCCTGCTCCATCTTACAGTGCCTCCACCCTCTCTTCTGGTACGAGCTCTCCTTTCAGCGTCCACGTCTGCGGCTCTGTAATGCGCACATTTACCAACTGCCCCACTAAGTCGCGGGGGCCAGGGAAGTTGACGAGCTTGTTTGAACGGGTGCGCCCAGAGAGAACTTCCCGGTTTTTCTTGCTCTCTCCTTCTACTAGCACTTCGACGACTTGACCGCGCAGTTGTTCATTCTTGCGGCGACTGATGCTGTCCTGCAGTTCATTCAAACGTTGCAGCCGCTCTTTTTTCACTTCTTGCGGTATATTGTCTTCCCACTTGGCCGACGGAGTCCCTTCACGGGGCGAGTAAATGAACGTAAACGCGGAATCGAATTCCACTTCCCGCACCAGTGACAGTGTGTCTTCAAACTCTTCATCCGTTTCCCCAGGGAAGCCGACGATGATGTCCGTCGTCAACACGGCATGGGGCATCGCCTTTTTAATTTTGTCGACCAATGTCAAATATTCGTCGCGGGTGTACTTCCGCGCCATCCGCTTCAGTACGCGCGAATTTCCGGATTGAACCGGAAGGTGAATGTGCTCGACCAGGTTGCCGCCTTTGGCCAACACGTCGATTAAATGGTCGTCAAAATCGCGGGGATGGCTCGTCGTAAAGCGGACACGCGGAATGTCAATTTTACGAATGTCGTCCATCAGATGGGCAAACCGGTAGTCCATATCTTTAAAGTCTTTACCGTAGGCATTGACATTTTGCCCTAACAACGTGACTTCCCGGTAACCGAGACGCGCCAGTTCTCGCACTTCACCAAGGACGTCATGGGGTAAACGGCTGCGTTCTTTTCCCCGGGTGTACGGGACAATGCAGTACGTACAAAATTTGTCGCACCCGTACATGATGTTGACCCACGCTTTCAGCTTGTTCGAGCGGGCCTTCGGCATGTTCTCGACGACGTCGCCTTCCTTGGACCACACTTCCACGACCATTTCCTTGGAAAAGAGAGCTTCCTTCAACAGATAGGGCACCCGGTGGATGTTGTGCGTGCCAAAGATGAGATCCACGTGCGGATATTTGTGCAAGATGCGATTGACAACTGCCTCTTCCTGTGACATGCAGCCGCACACACCGAGAATGAGGTCCGGTTTTTCCAGCTTCAACGGCTTCAAGCGCCCTAATTCTCCAAACACTTTGTCTTCTGCGTTTTCCCGGATAGCACACGTGTTGAACAAAATGACGTCTGCCTCGTTTTCATCCTCTGTCGCCGTGTACCCCATTTGATTGAGAATACCAGCAATCGTTTCTGTATCGTGTTCGTTCATCTGACAGCCGTACGTCTTGATCAAATAGGACTGTCCGTTTCCGATGTTCCGCATATCCTCGGGAATTTGTTCAAAATCGAGCACTTGTACGTCTTCTCTATACCGTTTACGCGCCTTTTTTAAGTTCGGCGCGGTAAAGTACTTGGAATAGTCCACCGATTCTTTCGCCAACGCGAAACACTCCTTTCACGAGCCTATTGTAACACATTTGGCAATCAATCGCTGTTATGAAAAAGTTCCATCACATCCTGTACGTGTTGAGGTATTTTCACTTTGTGGATCGTTCCGTAAAAACCGTCGGGAGCAGGTTGTAAAGTGGCGTGTACTTCCGCTAATCCGGCGTGTTGGAGGTAGCTTATGTATCCGAGTACAGCTGATTCTACATCCAACTCTTGGCCGCTCAACTGGTTCTTGTCCATTAATCCTTCTCCGGCTAAAAACTGGGCTACTTGATAAAAAGATATATCGTCTCGCCGGTAATAATGTAAAAATTGCAGCAGCGGCAGGAGCACGGAGTTTCCCGACAGTTGTTCATAAGCGACAAGTTGCGCCAGTTTATACTGCTGCTCTTCTGGGTTTCCCGTTCGTTCTATGTCTTCTAGTGTAGCGCGTTGCCAGGCGTTTAACGGCTTGGCATCCACATCACCTGTCTCCGCACTGTAGGGCGAAACGTTTACAACAGGTGCATCGCCCTTATTCAAACGCATGTAGCGGATTTTGTTCAACAGTTGATACAGATCCCCCGTTTTGATTAACCAGATGAAGGCGATTAAGATTAAGCCGACCGGACTTAAAACCGTATCCGCTAAATAGCGTAAGAGACCTTCTAACGTTTCTAAAAACTGAGACAACCACATGCCGAGAAAGTTTGATGGGGCAGCCACGACTTTGATTAAAGCGTACAGCCATAACAGCACAAAAGTGTAAACGGCCCACACTTTCCTGCGCGGCCTGTCGCCCCGCGAATCACTCGTTTTGAATAATCGTGTCCAGTTACGCGATTGGCGTCTGCCTTTACGCCTCATCGCCGGTTTCCCCCTTTTCATGACAGTCTTTTCTGTAAAGCGTCCACTCCCAGTTTACCAAAAATAGGCGGTGCCCTAAAAGACAGCTTTCTGAAGCAAAGCGTGTCACAATTTACAGAGCGATGTTCCAGCCTTTTTCGGCTACGTACAGGTCTCCGGAGAAATGGGGAGCTGCCTCACGGCGAATGTCCTCCAGATCGTTGTCCGGATAGACATGTGTTAACAGTAACGCTTTAGCTCCGATGCGTTCGGCTGCTTGAGCCGCTTGTCTGGCCGACAAGTGCGGAACATTGTCCTCCGGAATTTGCGCCTCCAAGAACGTGGCCTCACAAACAAACAAGTCCGGTTCTCGACACATGTTTTCCCAGTCCGTCTTCACTCCAGAATCAGCACCGTACAAAATCGTACGAAAACCTTCTCGTATCTCCATGGCGTAGCACGGGATCCCGTGGTCCGTCCGATGAAAGGCGATGCTGACACCGTCTACGTCGATCTTCGTTTGGCTCTCGATATCCACCGGTTCTGTCACTGTACGGAAACGAAGCTTTTGCCACCAAGATTCTGGACGGCGAGGAGCATACACCGGCAGCGGTTTCTTCCGCTTGCCTTGAATGTGTTGCAAGTGCAGCGCGTATTGCAGTGTCAAGACGTCCGCGATGTGGTCGTGGTGCAAATGGGAGAGCATCAACGCTTCTAGTTGATAAGTGGGTAGGTAGTGGGCAAGCTCCGCCATGACACCGCTGCCACAGTCGATCAAAATGTACTTTCCAGAGGAAGTTTCCAACAAATAGCCGGGAGTAGCCCCTCCCGGTCCCGGATAAGGTGATTGAAACCCGAGTACAGTCCACTTCAACGCGTTTTCCGCTCCTTTCGCCCGTTATACCACGTGCGTTTCCGGGAACAAGACCCAAGCGTTCAATCTCTCCACAGTGTAACACGATAACCGCCATTCTCCAAAAAAGCGGACTGGGCAAAAAGAAAGCCTAGGGAGGATCTCCCCAGGCAGTTTACGACGATGACGGACGCCCTTATACTTCATTTAACGCGGTTCTACGATTAACTTTATCGCTGTCCGTTCTTCCCCATCAATGACAATGTCTGTAAAAGCGGGAATGCAAATGAGGTCCACACCACTCGGAGCAACAAACCCACGTGCAATCGCTACTGCCTTCACAGCCTGATTCAGAGCACCGGCACCGATTGCCTGAATTTCTGCAGAACCGCGTTCCCGCAGAACACCTGCAAGTGCGCCGGCAACCGAATTCGGGTTAGACTTTGCTGAAACTTTTAATATATCCATGGTTGTACCTCCTCTGGTCATGGCAGTGCTACCACTTCTAAATATGTATATTCGCTTTTTTTGTACAAAATTCCTGCTTCCCGACGACAAAAGTTCAGTCCATCCACGGATTGTCATCGTCGATGCGAATGCGTTGAATCCGCTTGGCCTCGCCACTATCAGGGTCAATGTCGATCACGACGGCATTGAATTGTAAACGCCCTTCCTGCACTTCAAATTTCACCGGCAACTGTGTCAAATATTTTCGGATGATCGCATCCCGCTCGATCCCAATCACTCCGTCATAGGCACCGACCATCCCGACATCGGTAATAAAAGCGGTACCATTCGGCAAAATGCGTTCATCTGCCGTCTGTACGTGGGTATGGGTACAGACGACGGCAGACACGCGTCCGTCTAAGTACCAGCCCATCGCTTGCTTTTCCGACGACGCTTCTCCGTGAAAGTCGAGTAAAATGATAGGGGTCTTCGTCCTCAGTTCTTTGACTAGTGCATCCGCTTTGCGAAACGGACAGTCCAACGGGAGCAAAAAAGACCTTCCCATCAAATTGCAGACGGCGGCCGTATACTTTTCGCGCTTGATGAACACATAACCAGCTCCAGGTGTCCCTTCAGGGTAATTGGCCGGGCGGATGAGTTTCGACTCTTCGTCAATGAAATCAAAAATTTCTTTCTGATCCCAGGTGTGATTCCCCAACGTAATGGCGTCAACCCCGAGCTTCCAAAAGGTTTGGACGATCGAGCGCGTAATTCCTTTGCCGCTCGGGGCTGCATTTTCTCCGTTGACAATTGTAATATCCGGTTTCAACGACTGGTTGAGGTGTGAGAACATTTGATGCATGGCGAGCATCCCTGGATCTCCTACGACATCTCCAACAAATAAAATTCTCACAGTGTAACCCCCAATTGAAACGCTTTGTGGTAAAAATAGAGTGGCGAATGGCGCCACTCTATTTTGCGTACTCGACCGCCCGGGTTTCCCGGATGACCGTCACTTTGATGTGACCGGGATAGTCGAGCTCATTTTCGATTTGTTTCGTAATCTCACGAGCCAGGCGGAACGCTTCCGCGTCGTCCACTTTATCAGGGGAGACGAGAATGCGAATTTCCCGTCCAGCTTGAATAGCATAAGACTTCTCGACGCCTTCAAAGGACTCGGAGATTTCTTCCAGTTTTTCCAACCGTCTAATGTACGTCTCTAACGTTTCTCGTCGTGCTCCCGGACGGGCTGCGGACAACGCGTCGGCCGCCCCGACCAAAACAGCAATGAC
>k87-1162130_pt1 | contig 10855 bp, 9 predicted proteins | sample MGYA00084031_6733416 | MGnify analysis MGYA00084031
ACCAGCACAGCGCCGCTCCATGGGCCCGGAGGACCTCGCGCACCCGGGGCGTCCACCACGACTCGTGCCGTGGCTCCACCGCGACCCGGCCGGCGGCGGGGAAGCAGCGCAGGCACGCGTCCAGCAGACCCGGATCGGCGCGCAGCGTGGGCGGGAGCTGCAGCAGGACGGGGCCGAGCCGGTCGCCGAGGCCGGATGCGTGGCTCATCAGCCGTGCGACCGGCTCCTCGGGGTCCCGCAGCCGCTTGACATGGGTGAGGTAGCGGCTCGCCTTGACCGCGATCACGAAACCCGGCGGGGTGCGCTCCCGCCAGGCAGCGAAGGTCTCCTCGGACGGCAGCCGGTAGAAGGCGTTGTTGATCTCCACGGTGGCGAACCGCTCCGCGTACTCCTCCAGCCAGAGCCGCATCGGGACCCCCGCCGGGTAGAGCACCTCGCGCCAGTCCCGGTACTGCCAGCCCGACGTCCCGACGAACACGGTCATACGACCATCAAACACCCGTCGGTTCGCCGGGACATCCGGGCTCCGCGGAGACCGGGTTCTACAGGTAGAGACCGGCGTCCGTGTCCCCGCGGGGCTCCGGCAGCGCCGTCGGCGAGGTGCCCCGGCGCAGCGCGTACAGCTCGGCCAGCGTGGCGCCCTCCCGGCCGATGCCGTCCTCGCGGCCCAGCCAGTTCACCGCCTCGCGGCGGGTCAGCGGCCCCACCTCGATCCGGGCCAGGCACCGGCCGGGCCGGACCACCGCCGGGTGCAGCCGCTCCAGGTCCTCGTTGGTGGTGACGCCCACCAGCACGTTGCGGCCCTGGCCGAGCAGCCCGTCGGTGAGGTTGAGCAGGCGGGACAGCGCCTGGCCCGCGGTGTGCTTGGCCTCGCCGCGGATCAGCTCGTCGCAGTCCTCGAGCAGCAGCAGCCGCCAGCGGCCCTTGCCCGCCGGGTCGTCCTCGCCGATGGCGATGTCCATCAGATAGCCCACGTCGGAGAAGAGCCGCTCGGGGTCGAGCACGCAGTCCACCTGGCACCAGTCCCGCCAGGACCGGGCCAGCGTGCGCAGCGCGGAGGTCTTCCCGGTGCCCGGCGGGCCGTGCAGCAGGAGCAGCCGGCCGGAGATGTCCTCCGGGGTGGTCTTCATCAGGCGGTCCATCGCATCCGCGACGGGCGCCGTGTAGTTGCCGCGCACCTCCTCCCAGGTGCCCGCGGTGATCTGCCGGGTGGTGCGGTGCGGGCCACGGCGCGGGGAGACGTACCAGAAGCCCATGGTGACGTTCTCCGGCTGCGGCTCCGGTTCGTCCGCCGCGCCGTCGGTGGCCTCGTCCAGCACCTTCGCGGCCAGCTCCGCACTGGTCGCCGTGACCGTGACGTCGGCGCCCCGGTTCCAGCGGGAGACGAGGACGGTCCAGCCGTCCCCCTCGGCCAGCGTGGCGCTGCGGTCGTCGTCCCTGGCGACCCGCAGCACCCGCGCCGACGGCGGCAGCAGGGTCGCGCCGGAGCGGACCCGGTCGATGTTGACGGAGTGCGAGTACGGCTGCTCGCCGGTCGCGAAGCGGCCGAGGAACAGCGCGTCGACGACATCGGCAGGGGAGTCGCTGTCGTCGACGGTGAGCCGGATCGGCAGGGCGTCGTGCGGGTGCGCGGACATGCCGCCATGATCGGGCACGCGGGCCCCGCGTGCACCCGGTTTCCCGGGCACACGCGAAAGCCCGCCCGTTCGCCCGCTTCCGGCGCTCAGTTCAGGGCCCGCGCCACCGCCCGGCGCGCCTGCCGGGCCCGGCGGACCACGGCGTAGCCCTTGGTCAGCGCGCGGTCCCGGGCGAAGGTGCGCCCGATCGCGCGCCCCTGCACCAGCCGCTCGAACTCGGCGGTGGTGGTGCTCCGGCGCACCGTCACGCGCCGCAGCGCGTACGGCCCCTGCGCGCGCCGGGCGAGGCCGTTGCCGACGGCGAGCGCCTGGGCGTACCCGGTCTCCCGCACCGCCTCGCGCACCCGGCGGCTGGAGTAGCCGTAGGGGTATGCGAAGGAGGCGGGGGCGCGTCCGAGCTGGTCCGAGACGATCTCCTTGCACAGGATCAGCTCGGAGCGCAGCGCCCGGTCACCGAGCTGGTCCAGCTGCGGATGGGAGTGGCTGTGCCCGCCGATCTCCACGCCCGCGTCGGCGAGGTCGCGCACCTGGTCCCAGTCCAGCATGGTGTCCAGGCCGCCACCGGTGTCGTAGGGGCCGCGCAGCCAGCCCGTGGAGACGAACAGCGTGGCCGGGAAGCCGTGCTCGGCGAGCACGGGCAGGGCGTGCCGGTGCACGCCCTCGTAGCCGTCGTCGAAGGTGACGAGCACCGGACGCGGCGGCAGCGGGCGGCCCGTGCGCCAGCAGGCGGCCAGCTCCGCCGTGGTGACGGGGGTCAGCCGTTGCTCGGCGAGCACCTCCATCTGCTCGGCGAACGCCCGCGGGGAGACGGACAGCGCACGGGTCGCGTCATTGGGGTCGGTGGCGACCGAGTGGTACATCAGGATCGGCACGCGCCCGTCAGCCATGCGCCTCACCGCCCTCGCCGGCCCCGGTCCTCCGGGCTGCGCCGGACCCGCGGTCACCGCCGCCTCCGCCGGTCCTTTCGATGTCCGCCACGGAGAACGTCACCGCTCCCCGCCGCGCCCGCAGGCTGCCCACCGCATAGCCGGCCGCGGCCGTGAGCACCCCGGCGACGATGGCCCCGGCGCGTCCCGCCCCGCCGGGACGGCCCAGCAGGGCGTCGCGCAGCCCCCGTGCCACCCCGGCGGGCAGCACGCGGGTGGTGTAGCGGCGCTCCGACTCCAGGCCCTTGGCCGCGCCGACACTCCGCGCGACCAGTGCTTTTGACAGCCCTTCGGCGTAGGTGCGGGTGCGGAAGTAGCGGAAGTGCTCCCGCACCTCGGGCACCCGGTGGTGGATCACCGCCCGGTCGTCGATCAGCAGTACGGCGTCCGGGCAGGCGCGGCTGAGCCGGATGCACAGCTCCGTCTCCTCCCCGCCCAGCGGGCGCTTGTCGCCGTCCCGTCCGATGCCGGTGGCGAAGCCGCCCGCCTGGTCGAAGGCGCTGCGCCGGAAGGAGGCGTTGCCGCCGAGGACGTTGCGCACCCGGACGCGTCCCGGCGGCAGGCCCCGGTAGGTGCAGCCCACCACCCAGTCGAACTCCTCGGGGAACCAGTCGGGGCGCCGGCCGGAGGCCCAGACCGGTTCGGTGCGCCCGCCGACCGCCATCACCCGCGGATCGGTGTAGGCCTCGGCCAGGTACCTCAGCCAGTCACGTTCGGCCACGGCGTCGTCGTCCAGGAACGCCACGATCTCGCCGCGGGCGGCGGCGATCCCGGTGTTGCGCCCCGCGGACAGGCCGCGCGGGCCCGCGTTGGCGAGCACCCGCACGGCGGTGCCGTCCTGGGGATCCTTGAACTCCTTGCCCAGCCGGTCCAGGAGAGCCGGGTTGTGGTCGACGACCAGCAGCGTCTCCAGGGCAGGCCGTGACTGCGCGCGCACCGAGGCGACCGCCGCGAGGACGTCCTCGAAGCGGTCCTCGGTGTAGGCGCAGATCACGACCGAGATGCCGGGCGTCCCGGGCTCGCTCAAGACACCCTCTCCCGCACCGTCTCGAGCAGCGGCGAGCGGTTGCCGCGGCGGCGCAGCGCGCGCCGGTTGGAGCGCTCCTTGAGGATCACCTTGAGCACCCGCAGGCCGTCGCGCACGGCGCGCAGATTGCTGGTGCCGTGGATGCGCAGATACTCGTGGCTCGGGATCTCCTGCACCTTCAGGCCCGCCTTGACGACCCGGATGTTCATCAGGGTCTCCACCTCGAAGCCGGTGCAGTCCAGCTCGATCTTGTCCAGGCAGTGCCGCCAGAAGGCGTTGTAGCCGTAGCAGAGGTCGGTGTAGCGGGCGCCGAACTTCCGGTTGACGATGGCGCAGAGCACCCGGTTGCCGAGCTTGCGGATGAAGGTCATGTCGTCGGTGCCGCCGCCGTTGGCGAACCGGGACCCCTTGGCGAAGTCCGCGCCGGAGACCAGGGCGGAGACATAGCTGACGATCTCGTTGCCGTCGGCCGAGCCGTCGGCGTCGACCATCACGATGATGTCCCCGGTGCACGCCTGGAAACCGCTGATCAGGGCGTCACCCTTGCCCTTGCCGCGCTGCTCGACCACCTTGACCCCGGGCCACAGGTCGCGGGCCACCTGCACGGTGTTGTCGGTGGAGTTGCCGTCGACCAGCACCACCTCGTGGATCCAGTCGGGCAGCGTCTTGAAGACGTACGGCAGGTTCTCCGCCTCGTTCATGGCCGGGATGACCACGCTGACCGGCGGCGCTATCGCCAGATGCGAGGAGACCGGCCGGTACTTCCCCGAGGTCGACGGATCATTGTCGTCCTGATCCGTGCCCGCGGGCTGCAGAACTGAGCTCATGAGTCTGGTCCCTCTCGTCCGGTGGACCGCCCGCCCCCGGGCGGCCCGGCTTCTCTTCCGGTTCGAAAGGGGGGTTCTCACCCGTGGCATGACGGCACGAAGCTCCGTGCACGCCGGGTGAGCTGGCAAATCTGGCCGGCTGCGCGGAATGGCAGCCAACCGCGCGGCACGGCTCGTTCACGGTTGCGATCACGAGCACGGCACCCCCCTACCGCGCCCCGCGCCGGTCCGTCGCGCCCCTGAGCCCTCCCCTGGAGTCGCGTACTGACGCACCGGTGCGGGTGAGATGTATGACGGTATTGACGATTGAACCCCTATGGCAAGACCTGGAACGTGCCTCACCTTTTTGATGGTTTGGCCACGGGCCGGGCTTCAATGTGGCCCAGCTGCTCAGAGGGGTCAAGGTCCGAACGGCCCTACGTCCGGATTTCGTCCGTATTTCAACCGGTGCCGTTCGTGAATGATCTGCGCATTACCACAAAGGACGTGAAGAAGTCGCGGAGTTCTTGGAAATAGTCCAAAAGTATTGGCATGGACACTTCCTGTCAACACGCGTAGTTGCTACGACGGTTGCGGCAGAGATCCTGCTAAAGGGAGGTTCCATGAGACGTTCCCGACTTGTCCTCTTTCTGAGTGCACTCCTCCTCACCGCCGCCACCGCCCTCACCGGGGCCGCCACGGCACACGCGTCCCAACTGGCCGCGAACAGCGGCTATGTGGCCCTCGGCGACTCCTACTCCTCCGGAGTGGGAGCCGGCAGCTACATCTCCTCCAGCGGCGACTGCAAGCGCAGCACGAAGGCCTATCCGTACCTCTGGGCCGCCGCCAACTCGCCCGCCAGCTTCCACTTCACGGCCTGCTCGGGCGCCCGGACGGGTGATGTTCTCAACGGACAGCTCGGCCCGCTCAGCAGCACCACCGGCCTCGTCTCCATCAGCATCGGCGGCAACGACGCAGGCTTCGCCGACGTCATGACGACCTGTGTGCTCCAGTCCGACAGCACCTGCCTGTCCCGGATCGCCACCGCGCGGTCCTACGTCGACTCCACGCTCCCCGGCCTCCTCGACAACGTCTACTCCGCCATCCGCGGCAAGGCACCCAACGCCCGGGTCGTCGTCCTCGGCTACCCGCGCTTCTACCGGCTCGGCACCACCTGCCTCGGCCTGTCCGAGACCAAGCGGAAGGCGATCAACGACGGTGCCGACCACCTCAACAACACCATCGCCCAGCGCGCCGGCGCCCACGGCTTCACCTTCGGCGACGTGCGCACCACCTTCACCGGCCACGAGCTGTGCTCCGGCGACTCCTGGCTGCACAGCGTGAACTGGCTCAACATCGGCGAGTCGTACCACCCCAAGGCGGCCGGCCAGTCCGGCGGTTACCTGCCGTTGCTCAGCGGCGCCGCCGCCTGACCCGGTCGTGCCCGCCCCTCAGGGCGCGACCACCGAACCGGAAGGAGAAGGGGAGGCCCCGCCCGTCGGGGTCTCCGTCTCACAGGTCACCGAGAACGGCACCTTCTGCGACGTCAGCCGCACCGGATCGCGCACCTCCACCCCGATCGCGCTCCGCAGCGTGCCCGTCTCCGAGTACGACGTCACCACCACCGTCTCCCGCTCGGTCAGCCCGCCGCCCTCCGGGAACGACAGCGTGCGCCACCCGGTGTCGTCCACCGCGCCGCCCTCGGCCACCCAGCGGTAGGACACCTCGGCCGGCAGCCGGCCCACCGTGAACGTCGCGGTGAACGACGGGGCCTCGGCGCTCGGCGGCGGACACGTCCCCGAGTACTCGGTGCGCTCCCCGTGCACCGTCACCCGCACCGTCTGCGCCGGCTCACTGGTCCGCTCCGACTCGCTCGGCGTCGGCGAGGTCGCCGGCCCCGACGTCCGCGGATGCTCGCGGCGCTCCTCCTCGTCACCGGTCCGCGCGGGCGTGCTCACCTCGGTACCGGCGCCGGCCTCGCCCCCGCCGCCACCTCCGTCACCCCGGTTCAGCAGCCCGTACGTCAGCGCGGCCAGCGCCAGGACCAGCACGGTCACGCCGGCGAGCAGCGCGATCCGGGAGCGCCGGGAGTGCTCCGGCCGGTCCCCGGTGACCCGGGTGGTGCCGTCCGGCGCACCCGGGCCCGGCAGCACGGGCGTGGCCCCGGCACCGTGGTGCGCCCGCGGACCCGTGGGCGGGCCCGGCTGCGGGGCCGCCACCGTCGGGGCGTACGGGTCCGGGCCCGCCGGAGCCGCGTGCGGCGTGCCTCCCTCGCCGATCACCCGCAGTTCCGCCAGCGCCTGACCCGCCGACAGCCGCTCCGCCGGGTCCTTGCGCAGCAGCCCCTCGATCACCGGGGTGAGCGGACCGGCCCGGCGCGGCGGCGGCAACTCCTCGTCCACGATCGCCCGCAGTGTGCTCAGCGGGGTGTCCTGACGGAACGGCGAATGGCCCTCCACGGCCGCGTACAGCAGCACCCCCAGCGACCACAGGTCCGACTCCGGGCCCGGGGTACGGCCCAGCGCCCGCTCCGGGGCGAGGAACTCCGGCGAGCCGACGACCTCGCCGGTCATGGTCAGCGCGGAGCTGCCCTCGACCATGGCGATGCCGAAGTCGGTGAGCACGACCCGGCCGTCGTTCGCGATCAGCACATTGGCCGGCTTCACATCCCGGTGCAGCACCCCGGCCGCATGCGCCGCCCGCAGGGCCGCCAGCACCTCCGCCCCGATGTGCGCGGCGCGCTGCGGAGAGAGCGGACCGTCGGCCTCCAGCACCTCGGCGAGGGACAGGCCGCGGATCAGCTCCATGACGATCCACGGACGCCCCTCCTCCATGGCCACGTCGTACACCGTCACCACATGGCGGTCGGCGATCCGGGCCGCCGCCCACGCCTCCCGCTCCAGCCGGGCGTACATCCGCTCCACGTCGGAGGCCGGCAGCCCTGCCGGGGCGCGCACTTCCTTCACGGCGACCTCGCGGTGCAGCACCTCGTCGCGGGCCCGCCACACCGTGCCCATACCGCCCTCGCCGAGTGGCGACAGCAGGCGGTAACGGCCCGCGATCACCCGCTCCTGGCCCGGTTCTTCGGACACGGCGCCCCCATTTCGCATCCGGGCGAATCTTCCCGTACCTGATGAAAGTAGCTCAGCCGAGGGCGGATGCGGCCCCCCTGAACACCAAACCCGCCCCGAGAGCGACTACGACGAACGCCGAGCCCAGCGGGGCGGCGCGGCGCGCGAAGGCGGCCAGCGGGCTCCTCGTCCAGCGGGGGCGGCGCGACAGCAGCCGGGCCGCGCCGCTGCCCGCCTTCACCACGGCGAAGGCGGCGACGGTCAGGGTGAGGGCCAGCCCCACGCCGTACGCCACCACCAGCAGCAGCCCGAACCAGGCCTGGCCGAGCGCGGCTGCGCCGACCAGCACCACGACGGCCGAGGGGCTCGGCACCAGACCGCCGGCGAAACCGAGCAGGAGTGTGCCGCGCAGGGTGGGAGCAAGCGCGTGGGTGTGGGTGCGGCCGCCGTGGGTGTGCGTCAGGGAGCGGGACGGGTGCTGGTGCGCCGCACCGTGCTCCTCGCCGTGGTCGTGCGGGTGGGGGTGCGGGTACGCGGGGTCGTGTGCGTGTCCGTGGCCGTCGGGGCGGGGGTGGGTGTGCTCGTGACCGGGACGGGGCCCGTCCGGGTGCTCGTGGGCGTGCCCGTGGCCGGGCGCGCCGGTCCTGTTGCGCAAGGCCCGGCGCACCAGGCTCGCGCCCGCCAGGGTGACCAGGACTCCGCTGGCGATGCCGAGCCAGGCGATCACCGAGGGCGCGGCCACCGAGCCGGCCGTCACGAGCACACCCAGGGCCACCACGCCGAGGGTGTGCGTGATCGTCACCGAGGCCGCCATGGGCAGCACGTCCCGGAGGCGGGCCCGGCCCCCGCGCGCCGCCGCCGTCGCGGCCATCAGGGTCTTGCCGTGGCCGGGTGCGAGCGCGTGCATCGCGCCCAGGAACACGGCGAGCAGCAGGGCGGGGGCGGCGAAGCCCGCGGTGAGGTCGTGCCGGGAGACGAGATCGTCGAGGGCGCGGGTCCACCGGTCGGCGCCGCGCGGCAGCACGGAGGACGCGGGGGCCTCGCCGTCCTCCTCCGCCAGGGCGGGCCCGCCGGGACGCACCCGCAGGCTCGCGCTCACCGTGTCGGCGGGGGAGGAGAGCAACTCCTCCGGATACTCGGTCAGTTCGCGGGAGAGCGAGTTCTCCGGCACGTCCGAGGCGGTGAGCGTCATCCGGTCGCCACGAGCCGTGATCTCCCGCCAGCCCGGCCCCGAGGAGGCGCCGGCGCCCCGGAAACCCACCGCCACGGTCGCGTCCTCGGGGAGCGGAGCGGTCATCCCGCACTCCACCCGCAGGGTGTCGAGCCCGGCCTGCCCCGGCCGGACCTGCGCCCGGCTGCTGGTGACGGTGACCGGCACCTTCCGCCCGTCGACCCGGACCTCGCCGTCCCGGGCCGCCGCCGCGCAGCGCTCCCTGGCCCAGCGGCCGATGCCCAGCCGCTCGACGTCCGGGCCGGCCTGGGTGGCCGGGATCTCGGCCAGGTCCTCCACGTGCCGGACGCGGAGTTCGCCGGGTGCGGCCACCAGGCCGTCGTAGCGGTTGACGGTGAAGTTGCCGAGCGGGTGCGCGCTCGCCGCCGGGGCCGGGACCAGGACGAGCGCACCGGCGGCGAGCACGGCGGAGCCGGCGGCGAGCGCACGGCGGAGGCACGAAGGGCGGGGCGGCATGCGGAGGTTCGAGGGACGCAGGATCGAGGGACGCAGCGTCAAGGGACGGAGGGCCGGGAAACGGAGGATCAACGCGTCGCCTCCGCATCCTCGGATCCCTTCGGATCCTTCAGGTCCTCGCCGACCCCGGCGCTCTCGCCGTCCTGCAGGTCCTGCAGCGCCGCCCGTGCCTCGCGGGCGCCCAGCGGTGAGAAGCCCGGGTTCAGCTCCAGGGCCGCCTTCAGTGAGGCGCGGGCGGCATCGTGGTGGCCGGCGGCGCGCTCGATCATGCCGCGGTGGTAGAGGAAGGCGGCGTTGCGATACCCGGTCGCCGTGGCGCGGCGGGCATGGACGAGGGCCTCCCTGTCGCGGCCGTTGACGTGCAGGGCCCAGGCGAGCGCGTCCTCGGTGTGCACCGTGCGGCGGCGCTCCCACTCGGCGCGGGCCGCACGCAGCGCCCGGGCGGGGTCGCCGTGATCGGCGAGAGCGAGCGCGGTGTCCAGGTCGGCGTTGACCCCGCCGGCCCGGGCGAGCGAGGTCCAGGCGTCGACCAGGGCGTACTGGTCCCGTGCCTTCGCCCGGTCGCCGTTGCCGCCCCGGGCCTCGTACAGCTCGCCCAGGGCGACCAGCGGTCCGGGCAGCGGGGAGCGGGCGACGACCTGCTCGAGCGTCCTGACCGCCCCGGCGCGGTCACCGTCCGCCGCCTGGGCGCGGGCGCGGCCCTCCAGCGCGGGCAGATAGGCGTCGTCGGCGGCGAGCGCCCGTCCGTAGTGCCGCAGCGCCTCCTTGTGGTCGCCCTGGTTCCAGGCCAGTTGACCGAGGGCCGTCGCCACGTATGCCACGTCCGCGGGCGTGGACGCCGAGGTCAGCGCCTGCCGCAGCACCCGGCGCGCGATGCCCGCGTCGCCGCGCAGCTCCTGCACATAGGCGTACCGGGTGAAGACCGGGACGCCCGGCCTGCGGTCGTCCGCGGTGTCGGCCGCCTCGGCGGCGTCCTCGTACCGGCCCAGCTCGACCAGCGCGTCGATCCGGGTGCACAGCGCGCGTTCGTTGTAGGGGTTCCGCTTCAGGGCCTGCTCCGCGTACGTCAGCGCCCCGGGGAAGTCGTGCCGCGCGGCGGCCAGGGCGGCACGGGCGGCCAGGGCCTGGTCGTTGCCGGGTGACACGGCGAGGGACCGCTCGACCGCTCGTTCCGCCTGGGGGTAGCGCGAGGGATCGCCCTTGACCCGCGCCTGCTCCACGTAGGCCAGGCCCAGGGTGGCCCATCCGGTGAAGTCCCGCGGCTGGGCCCGCAGATGGGCCTGCAGGGAACGGACACCCGCGTCGAGATCGCCGGTGAGCGCACCGGGGGCGAAGGCACCGGCGGGAGCGGCGTCGGACCCGGCCGGGGCGTCCCGGTCCGCCCCGCCCACCGCCACGGCGCCCGCGGTCATGGCGACGGCCAGCAGCGCGGCGCACGAGGCGAGATGCAGGCCCCGGGAGCGCCGCGCGGCGGCGGCGAACCGGCGGAGGGCGCGGACGCGCGTCGCCGGGGAGCCGGCTCCGCTCGCGCCGGCCGAGCCGGTCACCGGGCCGTCGGCCCGCGGGTGGGCGGTGTCGGGGGCGGACGGCCCGGTGGGCTCGTTCTTCTCCTGAGCGCTGTCCGTCGTGCGCGGAGGCATGCCCTCTCCTCGTTCGGTGTGCGGTCGCCGGGCGTGGGGCGGCGGGTGGGTGCCGCGGGCG
>k87-1432646_pt1 | contig 10850 bp, 10 predicted proteins | sample MGYA00084031_6733416 | MGnify analysis MGYA00084031
AGGATGCCGATGAAGAGCATGATCAGGCTGAAGTCGGGCTTCATGCCCAAATAGATTCCCGGAACGGTAAGATGCAGGATGGCACCGAGACCCACAAGCAAGGCCATAAAGACAAGATCTTTCGTTTTCATCGCTCAACTCTCCTCTCCTCTTCTCAACTTTCTCAACTGGGCTCAGCTCGCCGGCAAGGGATGCCGGTGGCCATAGTATAGCATATTTGCCGATTTTTGTATAGGGTTTGAATTATGTAATTTTTTTATTTCCCGAAGTTTTCGGCGATGGTCTTGGCAATCCTTTGCAGATCTTCGGGGCTGTACTCGTCATTATGGGTTTCCCACAGCGGCCGGAAGCCGTCGTCTTTGCCGTATCTCGGGATGAGGTGGATGTGGAAGTGGAAGACCGACTGGCCGGCGTGTTCGCCGTTGTTGTTCAATAAATTCAAGCCGATGGGCTGAAAGGCGTTTTTGATGGCGTTGGCGATGCCGGGCACGGCTTCAAAGACGTTGCGGGCGGTTTCTTCCGGCAGTTCGAAAAGATTTTTGCAATGCTGTTTCGGGATGACGAGGGTATGGCCTTTCGTCACCTGGCTGATGTCGAGAAAGGCGTATACATGCTCATTTTCAAACACTTTGGCGGAAGGGATTTCCCCGTTGACGATCTTGCAGAAAATACAATCGCTCATGGGTACCACCTTTCGTTTTTATGAATATTTTAGCATATTTTCCCCGGCGGCACATTCGCAAGGGGCCGGTTTCTTGAAAAAAATAAAGGCAAGGCTTCTCGGCAGCGATGCGGGTTGGGCTGCGCGTCGGGCGGTTTCTTGAAAAAAATAAAAGACAAGGCCCGTGCATCCGCTGCATGAGCCTTGCCGTATCGGTGAAGGAGAATGGGTTCATCGCAAGCCTTGCAAAGGTGCGGCAGAAAATGGGCATCTGGTTTACCGAAGGTTTACAGAGAACCCGCATCTTCATGCGCTTTCCGGGATAAACCCGTCAACTCCGCAAAACGTTTTTGCATTTTCCATTCTCCTTCATGTCTTATCCTGCCCGCCTTTGAAAAAATCATGCACCGGACCGGGAGGGAAATTTTTGCAATTCCCGTTCCCAAATTCGGAAAAATCGTTTGGGGCCGGAGACCGGTGCGACAAGGGGACCCAATTCCGTGCGGCGGCAATCGAAACATCCTGAAATCCGGCCATGAGAAGGCGGCAGGCACCGTTCCGTTCCGGCCCCGCAGCGATGAAAATTTTCCTCGATTTTGGACAGACCGCCTCGGATGTCGGACACTGGGAGCGATGATGGACATTTTTCTTGCGATGATGGACGTTTTTTCCGAGATGATGAACATTTTTTCTTTCATGTTGGACGAATTTTTCTCCATGTTGAACGAAAATGGCAAAATGATGGACAATAAATCGAAAATGTTGGACAGTTCCCTGCGGTTTCGGACGATTTTTCGCCGATGTTGAACCGTCCGAAGGGGATGTCGGACATTCCGCCGATCATGCCGAAACCCATGTGGAACATTTTCTCCGAAATATTGGACAGACGGATCTTTTTTTGGACGTTTTCCAATCCATGTTGAATATTTTTCCTTCAATGTTAAACCATCCGACGCCGAGGAAAATGAAAATGATGGACATTCCGGCCGAAATTCGGAACATTCCTTCGCCGTGTTGGAGGACGAAACCCGGATGCCGTTCGATGGGCATTGGATCCGTCAATCGGATGAAGTTTCCTTGAGCATGGGTTCCCCATCGGCGTCGGTTTTCCCGGAGGAGGCTGCGCTGTCCCTTCCGTCCGTCCCCTTTTCGGTTCGCGGATGCGTTCTAATTTTTCTTTTTCTTTGTTAAAATGTGACATAAAGGAAAAAGGACGGATGTAAGGAGAATGATGATGGCATTGTTGGAAGTGGATTCGCTGACCGGCGGTTATACGAATAAAAACGTCATTGAAAATGTCAGTTTTACGGTGAACGGCGGGGAAATCGCCGCCCTGATCGGTTTGAACGGCGCCGGGAAAAGCACGACGATTAAACATATCATCGGTTTAATGGAACCGAAGTCGGGGACGGTAAAAATCGGCGGGCAGCAAATTTCCGAGGACCGTGATGCCTACCGGAAAAGGTTCGCCTACATCCCCGAAACCCCGGTCTTCTACGGGGAATTGACGTTGGAAGAGCATTTGGAACTGACGGCGATGGCCTACGGGATCGAAGAATCGGAGTACAAAAAGCGGGCGGAGCGGCTCCTGAAGGAATTTCGCATGGAAAAAAGGAAAAAATGGTTTCCCGCCCATTTTTCCAAAGGAATGAAACAGAAAGTGATGATCCTGTCCGCCTTTTTGACGGAACCGGAGCTGTACATCATCGATGAGCCCTTTGTCGGCCTCGATCCGCTGGCCATCCGGTCCTTGCTGGAATTGATGGACCGGCGGCGGAAGGAAGGGGCGGGCATCCTTTTGTCCACCCACATCTTGGCGACCGCGGAAAAATATTGCGACCGTTTTATCATTTTGCACAACGGGCGGGTAAAGGCGCAGGGGACGCTGGAAGAGCTGCGGGAACAGTTTTCCCTGAAAGGCGCGACCTTGGACGAACTGTACATTCAAATCGTAGAGGATGACCGGGATGGAAAGTAAAGCATTGTGGGCGAAAAGGGCGGAGGAGCGTTTCCGGGAAATCGTCCGGTACGGGAGATACCTCGCCAACGATCATATGGCGCTGTTCCTGCTGATCGTCCTCGGAGCCGGGGGCTTCTATTACCAGCGTTGGCTGGAAAACATGCCGGATGCGTTTCCCGCCGACGGAGTGATCGCCGCGCTGTTTGCTTTTCTCGCCGCCCGGGGAAGCATCATCACTTTTTTTCGGGCGCCGGACCGGGTGTTCCTTCTTCCCCTGGAAGCAAAAATGGGTCCGTACCTGATCCGTTGTTTTCTTTTCAGCGCAGGGCTGAACGCGGCGGTCCTGTTCTTTTTCGCCATCGCCGCGCTTCCCCTGCATTTGCGCGCGGGAGGCACCGGGACCTTCTTTTTCGCCTTTTTCCTGACGGTTCTCGTGATGAAGGCCGCCAATCTCGCCGTCCGCTGGTTTATGGACCATGAAGCGGGGCCGGAATCCAGGCTGTTCGATTTTCTGATCCGGTTTTTTGCGAACGGCGCCGCCTTCTATTATTTCCTCAAGGGACAATACCTGTTTTTTGCCGCCGTTCTCGCCGTATTCTTTCTCTATTCGGCCTATTTTTGGAAGCGGCAAAAGGGAAAGGGCCTTCCGTGGGAAAGGCTGATCGAAAATGAAGAAAGAAGGATGCAAGCCTTTTACCGTTTGGCCAACATGGCGACGGACGTTCCGGATCTGGCGGCCGGAATCCGCCGGCGGCGCTGGCTCGATCCGCTGCTGAGAAGAATTCCTTACGGCCGGGATTCCGCATTCCGGTATTTGACGGCCCGGACATTTTTCCGGAGCGGGGATTATTTTCCTCTGTATTTAAGGCTCACGGGGATCGGGATCCTTCTCAATCTCATCGTCTCCGATTTCCGATTCTCGGCCCTTCTTTCCTTGTTTCTTCTCTTTGGCACCGGGTATCAGCTGCTGGATTTGCGGCGGCATCATGAAGCGGTGCTGTGGCTGGATCTGTATCCCCTTCCTGAAGAGAAGAAGGCCGAAGCGTTGCTGCATTTGCTTGGCGTCCTGCTTTCGGCGCAGGCGGCCTGCTTCGCCGCCGTCCCCTTCCTCCGGGGAGATTGGCAGTACGGCCTGCTTTGGCTCGGGGGAAGCGCCCTTTTTGTGTTGTGGTTTCTCCGTTTTTATTGCCGGGGGAGATTGGCAAAACGGAAGGATCGGGATTGGGGGAAACGTTGAAGGCGGGGAAACTTCGGGGCGCCGGAGGGGAAGCTGCAGCGGGGCGATGCCGGACCGGATTCGTTGGGCAGCGGACAAGCTCTCCGGGGATTTCCCGTTGAACCGGTCCGATCCGAAAAGTATCGGATAACAAGTTCGATTTTCTCCGGAGTCAATTTCCCGTTGAACCGGTCCGTTTCGAAATGGGACGAACCGGTATCCGCCGCCGGTCAAAACGTGCAGAAGCCCGCATAAACGAGGGTCCGGCAAAAGCCGCGGCCCCTTTCCGGATGCGCCTCCGAATGTGTCTCCGGGGCTTTATTCCCGGGCCCGTTCCTCTTCCTTGACGATGTAGTAGACCGCCTTGTAATCCGATTTCGGGAAAAAATGGCCCGTTTTTTCCATTCCCTTCACCTTTTCCCGCCAAGCGGAAAAGGTTTTCGATTGTTCCCACCGTTCGCAGGAAGATTCCCGGTCCCAGCAGGAGAGGAAAAGATACGGTTCATTTTTTACCGGCTTCAGAAAACGGACGGCTTTCAAGCCTTGCGCTCCTTCCATTTCGGCCGTCAGCCGCTGCGATTCGTATTCGAGGACGGGTTTGGATTCTTCCTGGACGTAAATATGGTGCATGACGACAACCCCTTCATCGGGAAAAGGGTTGAAGGAGGCGACCACTTCGTAGGACCGGGGATATTGGAAGAAGGACTTTCCTTCCGTTTCGTGGAGCAGCAGGGCGTTTTCCGCGCTTTCCATCAAAACCGTTTTTTCTTCCCTGTGCCGGTCCGCCAATTTTTTTAAATAATCGTAAGTGCCCGTTGTCCAATGGATTTTCATTCTTTGATCCTCCCTGGGGTATGACTTTTGAAAAGGGGAAAGGAATGTTTCATGGCCGCCGCAGTGAGAAAAACTTGTCCGAGTATGAGGTTTGAAAAGGGAAAAAGGAAATGATAAATTAGGAGCGCGGCCCTTGGATCGTTTCTTTTTTTGAAATGATTTTTTTATGATAAAGGAGATAAAATGGCAACTTTATGACAATTTCTTTCATTTCGTCCATTTTCTAATATTTTATAGTATATTTTTACTTATGAACAGCGGGATATCTGCGGATCCCTTCGGACCAATTTTCAGATTGTTACGGTAGAAATCGTTGCCAAGCATCGGTGGAAAGGTGGACTTATTGCATGGCGAAACCGTTGAATCGCGCGTTTCTCGATGCCCTTGCGGGGAAAAGGACGGGCCATGTGCCCGTCTGGTACATGAGGCAGGCGGGCAGATCCCAGCCGGAGTACCGGAAACTGAAAGAAAAATATTCCCTCTTTGAAATCACCCGCAACCCCGAACTTTGCGCCTATGTGACCAGCCTGCCGGTGGAGCAGTACGGGGTGGATGCCGCCATCCTTTACAACGACATTATGACGCCGCTTCAGGCGGTCGGCGTAGAGGTGGAAATCAAGGGCGGATTCGGCCCGGTCATCGATCCTCCGGTCCGTTCCGCGGAGGACATCCATAAGCTGGGGGAGATCGATCCGGAAGAGGACGTCCCCTTCGTCCTTGAGACGATACGGATATTAACCGGAGAGATGCTGAACGTTCCCCTGATCGGTTTTGCCGGCGCTCCTTTTACCCTCGCCAGCTACATGATCGAAGGCGGGCCTTCGAAAAATTACTTGAAGACGAAAACCTTGATGTATTCCGAGCCGGAAACTTGGTCATTGCTGATGGAAAAACTTTCCCGGATGACCGTCGCTTACGTGAAGGCGCAGATCCGCGCGGGGGTCCATGCGGTGCAAATTTTCGACTCCTGGGTCGGATCTCTGAACCGGGAAGATTACCGGCGCTATATCAAACCCCATATGCTGGCGATCTTTTCCGCCTTGAAGGAGGAAAACGTTCCCCTCATCCTGTTCGGCGTATCAAGCGGACATTTGCTTCCGGAATGGAACGATCTGCCCGTCGACTGCATCGGGCTCGATTGGCGGACGCCGATCCGGGAGGCCCGGAAATTGGGCATCCGGAAAGCGCTGCAGGGGAATCTCGACCCCGCCGTATTGTTGGCCCCCTGGGAGACGATCGAAGAAAAGGCGAAACAGGTGCTGGATGCGGGAATGGAACAGGAAGGTTACATTTTTAATCTGGGCCACGGGGTTTTCCCGGAGGTCAAACCGGAAACGTTAAAACGCTTGACAGCGTTTGTTCATGAATATTCCAGGAATAGATGAGGTGATCATCGTGGGACGGAAAAAAATGGCGCTCTTGGTCATGGCCTATGGCACACCTTATAGGGAGGAAGACATCGAACCGTATTACACCCATATCCGCCACGGAAGAAGGCCGAGCGACGATCAGATCCGGGATTTGAAAAACCGTTACCGGGCCATTGGCGGAATTTCGCCGCTTTCCGAGATTACGAAACGCCAGGCGGAAAAGCTGGCCAAAAGGATCAATGAGGTCCAGGACCGTTATGCCTTCGAACTGTTTATCGGTTTGAAGCACATCCATCCTTTCATCGAAGACGCCGTCAAGGAGATGAAGGAAAAGGGATACGACGAAGGCGTCAGCATCGTTTTGGCCCCCCATTATTCCACCTACAGCATCAAAAGCTACAACGAACGGGTGCAAAAGGCCTGCCAGAACCTGGGGGGAATGAAGGTCCATACCATCGACGAATGGTATAAGGAACCGAAATTCATCCGTTACTGGGCGGAGCAAGTCAAAAAAACGGTGGAGAAAATGAGCGAGGAAGAACGCCAATCCTATGCCGCCATTTTTTCCGCCCACAGCCTGCCGGAAAAAATCCTGCAGCAGGGCGACCCCTATCCCGAACAATTGAAGGAAACGGCGAAGCTGATCGCGGAAGCGGCGGGGATTAAGGAATACGCCGTCGGCTGGCAAAGCGCGGGACAAACGCCGGAACCGTGGCTCGGCCCCGATGTGCAGGACTTGACGAGGGAGCTGCATCAAAAGAAAGGTTACAAGGCGTACATGTACCTGCCGGTGGGCTTTGTCGCGGACCATTTGGAAGTTTTGTACGACAACGACGTGGAATGCAAGGCCGTAACCGAGGAAATCGGGGCCGCCTATTACCGTCCGGAAATGCCCAATGACAACGATTTGTTCATTGAAGCCCTCGCCGATGTTTTGCTGAAAAAACTGGAAACCATCTAAGGGGCCGGTGCGGGACGCTGGCGGCCGCAAAAAGCCGAACATTTTTTTCTGGCAAGCAAAAAATGAAGAAGGCGATAACAGTATGGATGGAATAAAAAAGAGGGTTGCTGTCATCGGAGGAGGAATTGCGGGGCTCACCGCGGCTTATTATCTGCAAAAGGAAATCCGGGAGAAAAATTTGCCTTTCGAATGCCTCCTGTTCGAATCCAGCCACCGGCTGGGAGGCAAACTGCAAACCTTGGTCACCGGGGACGGATTTGTCATTGAAAAGGGGCCGGACTCCATTTTGGCGCGAAAACCCGCGGCGAAAAAACTGGCGGAAGAGGTGGGCATGGGCGACCGGATCGTGCGGAATGCCACGGGCCGTTCCTATGTGCTCGTTGACGGCCGGCTATATCCGGTTCCGGAAGGAACGGTGATGGGCGTTCCGACCAGATTATGGCCTTTCTTGACCACCCACCTGTTTTCCATTACCGGGAAACTTCGCGCTTCCCTGGATTTGGTTTTGCCGCGGTCAAAGATGGAAAAGGATCAGTCGCTGGGGGCGTTTTTCCGGAGAAGGCTCGGCGACGAGGTCGTGGATAACCTGATCGAACCGCTCTTGTCCGGGATTTACGCGGGGGACATCGACCAGCTGAGTTTAATGGCCACTTTTCCCCATTTTTACGATGTGGAACAGAAATACGGGAGTTTGATCAGGGGCATGTTTCGGGGCGGCGCGAAAAGACCGAAAAAGCCGGGGAAGGAAGAAGGGAAAAAGGAAGGGCAGTTTTTCACCTTTACCACCGGCTTGCAATCCTTCACGGAAGCGATCGAAAGAAGATTGATGGACGGCACCGTGTTCAAGGGCGTGAGGGTGGTAAAGATCGCGGCGGGAGACGGCCGGTACGAGGTGTTTTTAAACGACGGGGAGAGATTTGTTGTCGATTCGATCGTGCTGGCCGTTCCCCATTCCGCCGTTCCCATGCTGCTGAAAGAATACGATTTTTTCGCCCCGCTCCAATCGGTCCCGTCGACGTCCGTGGCGACGATCGCCCTCGCCTTTTCCGAGAGGGACATCGGGCCGGTCGGCACCGGTACCGGTTTCGTCATTTCCCGGAGAAATGTCCAATCGATCACGGCCTGCACCTGGGCGCACAAAAAATGGCCCCATACGGCGCCGAAAGGAAAAGCATTGCTCCGGTGCTATGTCGGCCGTCCGGGGGACGAAGAGATCGTCGATTTGGACGATGAGACGATCGTCCGCCTCGTCCTGGATGATTTGCGCCAGGTGATGGATCTGCCTGCCAAACCGGAATTTTCCGTCGTTACCCGGTGGAAGGACGCAATGCCCCAATATACGGTCGGCCATAAGGAGCGGCTGGCCAAGATCGAAAGGGAAATGGAAATCCATTTGCCCAACGTTTACCTGGCGGGAAGCTCCTACCGGGGATTGGGGATCCCCGATTGCATCCGCCAAGGGGAAGAAGCGGCGGAAAAAGTTATCCGGTCCTTCCGCGGATGATCGGGGAAGCCGCCGGAATGGCCGCATGCTGTTCGGAAGCCGCCTAAAAGGCCGGTATCGGGGGTTCCGCGCCCGATCCCGTTCCCCTGGCTTTTTCGCGGAAAAGGCCCCGCAATTTCCCCGTTATGGACGGGATGCTTATTCTTTTTTTACCCGGAAAGAGAGCGAAATTTTTTCGTAAAGCAAGAAGGCGGAGAAAGTTTTTTCCGCCTTTTTGTTTTTCCTCACCGATCGGGAATTATTGCGGCGGCCTCATTCTTTTCGGGCCATTCATCCGTGCCGAAGCGGGCCTGCCTGCGGGCCTTGCAACGGCGGCCCTCGCATTTTAAAGGCCGGATGCTTTTTGAAGGGAAGAAAAACTTGCCTTATGCCGAATGACTCCGCCGGATCCCGTTCATCCGGGCATCGCCCCGCGGCTGCCGCACTGAAAAGGGAGTTCCCAATGAAAAATCCGCCAAAATAAAAAGGGATGAACCTTCCGGTTCATCCCTGTCCGATCCGGTTATTCCGGCTTGACCAAAATCTTGACCTGATTTTTTTCTTTCAGCAGCGCTTCAAAGCCTTCCGTTACGATTTGATCGAGAGCGATGCGTTTTGTGACCAGTCTTTCCGCTTGGAAATAGCCCCGTTTCATCAGTTCCATAACCGCCGGGAAAATATCCCGGTAGGCGATCGTCCCTTTGACGTTCCTTTCTTTTAAAACGACGTTGTTCGGCAGGATATTCGCGGGTTTTTCCCAAATGCTTACGATTACCGTTTCCCCTTCAAAGGCGGTGCTGTCGATCGCCTGTTGCAATACGGCGGGGACGCCCGTCACTTCGAAAGCGACGTCGACGCCGCCGCCCGTGAATTTGACGAGGGTTTCAACGGGATCCGTTTCCATCGGATTGATGACGGCGGTCGCACCGAGTTCTTCCGCTTTTTTCAGCCGCTCTTTGGAAACTTCAACCGCATAGATTTCCGAAGCGCCAGCCGCTTTTAGCGCCTCGATCAACAGGAGGCCGATCGGCCCGGTTCCGAAAACCGCGGCTTTGTCCCCCGCTTTGAATTTGCTTACCCGGACGGCATGCAGGGCAACGGCCGCCGGTTCGACGAGGGCGCCTTGTTCGTAGGAGAGCCCCTCCGGCATTTTGTGGACCATGACTTCATCGACAACCGTATATTCGGAAAAACCGCCGCCTCCTCCGGACAGGCCGTGGAAACCTAATTTCTCGCAAAGATTATACTTCCCGCTTTTACATGCCGGGCATTCGCCGCAGCGGAGGATCGGTTCCACGACGACCGGGTCCCCCACTTGAACCTTCGTGACTCCTTCGCCGACTTCAACCACTTCGCCGCTGAACTCATGACCCATAATGATGGGCGCCTTGTCTTTGCTGACGGGATGGGGTTCATGGACAGGCACGAAGATCGGCCCTGCGGCGTATTCGTGAAGATCGCTCCCGCAGATCCCCGCCCACTTCACTTTTATTTTTACTTGTCCTTTTCCCGGTTTCGGTTCTTGCACTTCTTCGACACGGATGTCTTTCGCTTGATGCCATACGGCAGCTTTCATGCATATCCCTCCAAAATTCGCTGATACTTCCATTATATCACATATTACCTTCTGCGGGCGGCCGCCCCCTTGAAGTTCAAAGATTGTTAAAAATTGCATGATTCCGTCGTAACTTTCAAAAAAACAGGCCCGGGCGGATGGTTCGGCCTGCCCTTCAACGGGCGGGCGGAGCTCCATCCGGCGGGCCTGAACAGCCGCTTGCGGCGGTCGTATGGCGAAGGCATCCATTTAATCCCGTTCGGTCATTCCCATGCATTGGTGGCAAAGATCGACGTAACACTCATGTTGTTCCTCAATCTCCTTTCCGCAGCCGGCGCATGTTTTTGCCGGCAGGTTCCGGAAAAACTCCACGATGCTGATCAACATGGCGCCTCTCCTCCTTAAGGGCAATATCCGTTTCTTACCTCTATTGTATTATAACAATTAAAAAATTTCTACACTGTATTACTACAAAAGTAAAGAAAGATGCAAAATTTTAATAATTAGAGTATAGTAAAAATGATGTACCGTCCTTAATTCAAATGGTTGGGGGGAAGTATCTTGCAATTGACGGTCATTGGCTGCTGGGGAGGGTACCCGAAGGCGAATGAGGCAAGCACGGGGTACCTGCTGGAGCACAAGGGGTTTAAACTGCTTCTCGATTGCGGAAGCGGCGTCCTTTCCAAACTGCAGCAGTACACCGCTCCAATGGATCTGGACGCAGTGCTCATCTCCCATTACCATGCCGATCATGTGGCGGATATCGGCGTGCTGCAGTATGCGATCCAAATCCAAAACCTGGCCACAGGC
>k87-1983212_pt1 | contig 10850 bp, 8 predicted proteins | sample MGYA00084031_6733416 | MGnify analysis MGYA00084031
CAGTATGTTTTAACAGATAAGCAATAGTTACAGGACCAGGGCCTCCGGGAACGGGTGTGATTGCACTCACTTTCGGCAAACAAGCTTCATAATCAACGTCGCCAATATTACCCTTGTTATATCCAGCATCAATCACAACCGCACCTTCTTTGATCCACTCTCCTTTTACAAATCGTGGTTTGCCAACAGCCGCGACGACCAGATCCGCTTCCTTCACATATTTGCTTACATCTTTGGTTTTGGAGTGGCAGATGGTCACCGTTGCATTGCGATTGAGTAACATTTGCGCAACCGGCTTACCCAAAATTGGACTGCGGCCAATCACGACTGCATGTTTCCCCGCAATCGGCAATTGATAATAATCCAAAATGCCAATAATGCCTGCTGGGGTGCATGCAGGATAGCGAGCAATTCCCATTGACAATTGTCCAAAGCCCAAACTTGTTACACCATCCACATCTTTTTCAATGGCAATGGCATCAAAGGCGCGACGTTCATCGATATGACCGGGAACTGGATGCTGTAACAAAATGCCATGGATCTGCTCATCTTGATTGCATTGCTCAATTTTCGCAATCAATTCCTGTGTGGTCGTTTCCTCGGGCAGGTGAATGCGAATCGAATGAAGTCCATTCTTTTCGCAAGCTTTTCCTTTCATTCGCACATATGTTTCTGAAGCTGGATCATTACCAACTAAAATCGTAGCAAGACAAGGCGTAATTCCTTTTTCTTGTAACTGTTTAGCGCGCTCACGCGTTTGTTGATTTAATGACTCTGCTACTTCGGTTCCACGCAAAATTAACGGTTTTGTCACTTTCATCCCTCCTAAAAATAGAAAAAGAGATTATGTAATCCTGATTACATAATCTCGCCCAGGCGAACGGCTTTTTCATTTTCGTACAGCTCCCCTGTGGTTATTTCCACACTATGTCGCCAGTCACTGTACGTCCATCGACTTTATTTAGTATTGTACGTACTTCGGCTATATTATAACAAATGCACTTTTACAGGAAAATGGCTAGCACGGCCGAATTTAGCTGATTTGACACCACTTTGGACTTCCTTTATATTGGTACAACTAACGATATACAAAAAGTAGCCAGTTTATCATGGCATCTAAGCGGGTAAGATCTTCCAAATAGATGCAACGATGATCATTACGAAAAAAGGATGAAGGACCATGTCACAAATGAAAGCTGTTGGAATTTATGATCATCTTCCTATTGAGCATCAAGATAGTTTAGTCGATTTAACCATCGCCAAACCAACCCCCTCTGACCATGATCTTTTAGTGGAAGTGAAGGCCATCTCCGTCAATCCCATTGACACCAAAGTACGAAAACGGAAACCTGAGACCAACGAAGCCTATCCCAAAATTCTAGGTTGGGATGTAGCGGGTGTGGTTCGAGAGACTGGTAGTGCTTGTACCAGATTCAAACCGGGAGACAATGTCTTCTACGCTGGCGATATTTCTCGTCCTGGTGGAAATAGTCAATTTCACATTGTTGATGAGCGAATTGTAGGCCCCATGCCCACTACGCTCACTTTTGCCGAGGCTGCTGCACTGCCCTTAACGGGATTAACCGCTTACGAATCGCTTTTCGACCGGCTTGGTATCCCGCTTGATGCCAAGCAAAATCATGGGAAAACCATCTTATTGATCGGCGCAGCCGGCGGCGTTGGTTCCATCGCCATCCAACTGGCCAAGCTTGCGGGCCTAACCGTCATCGCTACCGCTTCTCGGCCTGCTTCACAAGCATGGTGCACTCAATTGGGAGCGGATCAAGTTTTTAATCATCGTCACTCGCTTGTTGAGCAATTACAAAGCAATGGCTACAAATGGGTCAACTACATTTTTTGTCTTTATCAAACGGATCACTACTGGAGACAAATGGCTGAGATCATTGCCCCACAAGGAAAGATTTGTGCAATTGTGGACGCTGTGAATGCAGTTGATCTCAACCTGCTTAAACCAAAGAGCATCACGTTTTGTTGGGAGTCGATGTTTACGCGACCACTCTTTCAAACCGAGGATCAAATTCGCCAACATCAGATTTTAACTCAATTGGCCCAATGGGTGGATGAAGGCAAAATGAAAACAACACTGAAAGAAGTGATCAAGCCCATCGACGCGAAGCATTTGCGCCTTGCACACCAAAAAATTGAGTCTGGAAAAACAATTGGCAAAATTGTCTTAACCGATTTTCAACCATAACTATCAGCCATATTTGGTTTGATACTCAAAAATGCAAAACACGAAAGGAGTACCTTGAACCGATAAAATGAAAGATCTCCTTCAACCGATTTTTCAACAACTTGGCATTCAAGGGACCATTCAAAAGGTCATTCCGGTCTCAGGCGGATCAATCAATGACGCGTATCAAGTCCTTACGGATCATCGATCCTTCTTCGTGAAAACAAAAACGGGGATATTCCCTGACTTCTTTAAAAAAGAACAAAAGAATCTTGCATTTCTTCGTCAAACCAACACTGTTGCTGTTCCGCAAGACTTCGGTTCTTGGTATGATCCTGAGACCAAACGAGGAGTCCTTGTGTTGGAATGGGTCGAAGGAAAAGCAACCAACAAAAGCGAAGCTCAGTTAGGACATGATTTAGCACTTCTCCATCACTGTTATGGCTCTGCCTTTGGCTACCAAGATGACAACTATATCGGCCTTCTTCCTCAACCCAATGGTTGGTTCGAAGACTGGACAACGTTTTTTCGCGAAAAACGAATCCGCTTTCAACTTGAACTTGGCAAACAAAAAGGAGTCATCCGGGGCAGTCGCTTACGAAAACTGGAGAAGTTATTGGATCGCATTGATGACTCCTGGTTCGCTCACAATCCAAAGCCTTCCCCGTTACATGGCGATCTGTGGAGTGGAAACTGGATTCCGGGTCCCAAAGGAAAACCATATCTCATCGATCCCGCCAGTTATTACGGCGATCGTGAAATCGATCTTGCTTTTTCCGAATGCTTTGGTGGCTACTCAGACGCTTTTTACCGTTCCTATCAAGCAGTATTTCCACTATCTGCTTCCTATCAAGAGCGAAAAAAATTATATATGCTCCTCTTTCTCTTAATTCATCTGAACCTCTTTGGAGAAATGTACGGAGGGCGTGTTGATCATATTCTAAACTATTACGTTGGCAAATAACCTTTGTCGACATCAGCAAACAAAGAAGGCTGAAGAAGGAAGGCAATGCAGAACCTTTCCGTCCCTTTACTGGGGAAAAGTTCTTTTGAATGACGATGGCAGACCATCTTACCAAAAAATGCAAAAAACTCAAATCTTGAAATCAGCTTTGCAATAACCGAAGTCAAAGTGTATGGTAATGAATGACGAACATTCAACATAAAAAAAGAGAGCAAAAGGAAAATCTCTTTTGCTCTCCATATCCCTTATGCCTGACGATGGGCCATGGGCCATGTTGGACCCACGAAAGAATTAAGAGGAAATCCATGTTGAATTGCAACTGTAACAAAATCTTTGGCAGTCTGGACTGCCTCTTTTATTTGCTTTCCTTTGGCCAGCTCAGCCGTGATCGCTGCCGCAAATGTACAACCTGCTCCGTGAACATAGGTGGTTTGAATCTTTTCCGATTCAAAAAGGCGAAACTCTTGACCATCGTAGAGAAGATCGACCGCCTTTTCAGTCGGCAGTTTATTTCCACCCTTGATCACCACAGCCTTCGCCCCTCGTTCAAAGATCTTTTGTGCTGCGATCTTCATCTCCTCTAAACTTTGAATGGAATCAAGCCCACTTAACTGTGCCGCTTCAAAAAGATTGGGTGTTACAACTGTTGCCCGTGGAACCAACTTTTCACGAATCGCAACCGCGGTCTCTGGATGAAGAACTTCGTCAAATCCTTTACAAACCATCACCGGATCAATAACAACTTGTGTAATTTGATACTCATCGATCTGCTTTGCCACATACTCGATCACTTCAACTGAACCCAACATGCCCGTTTTTAAGGCATCAACTCCGACTCCTGCCAATATTGTTTTCAATTGTTCTTTTAACGTTGAAAGCTCAACTGGATAAACAAGATGATTCCAGTTATCATCCGGATCCATGGCTACAATGGTGGTGATGGCCGTCATTCCATACACGCCTAACTCCTGAAAAGTTTTCAGATCGGCTTGCAGCCCAGCACCACCGCTGCTATCCGAGCCAGCAACGGTTACAACTTTCGGAATCCGCATTTGTCCCCTCCTCTTCTTACGATGAATAATTTTTTTACGGCATGATTTTATGTAAAATAATCTGTAACAGTCAATAACGGACTGTAACACTAAAAAGGAGTTTGTCTTTATGAAGATTGAATTAAATCGAAAAGCCAACATTCCGCTTGCTAAGCAAATTTATCAAGAAATTGCAGATCGGATTCTATCCGGCTACTTCCCGAGTGGCACTAAACTCCCATCCATTCGAAAGCTAGCTAAAGAATTGAAAGTGAGTCCGGTAACCGTAACAGAAGCTTTTCAGCTCCTCAGCAAAGATCAATTAATCACCACCATTCAGGGAAAAGGGGCTTTTGTCAATCAGCTATCTGCACCGGTTCACGCGCAAAAAGAAAAAACGCAACTTATTGACTTTCCTGATTACCTACATCGCTCTCAATCCTTGCATTATAGTGAACATCCAGCACCGATTCCCTTTTCTCTATCCATCGTTGATCCACAATTGCTCCCTTCATCGTTTCTGGCGCATAACGTTCAAAAAGTGGTCGCAACCGATCCCGAAATATTGGTACAATATGGTGAAATTCAGGGGGATTACACATTACGCAAAGCATTTGCACAGTATTTGGAACGTGAACATATTTCCGTTGATCCATCCGATATACTGGTGACAAATGGCTCCCACCAGGGAATCGATCTCGTTGCTCGCTGTTTCTTGGGACCTTCTGATGTTGTGATTACCGAGGAAGCCACTTATTCCGGTGCAATCGATATTTTCCGCAGTCGCGGCGCAATGGTGATTCCCATTCCCATGGATGAACAAGGCTTATCGATCAAACATCTCATTCAAACGCTGGACCATTACTCTCCCAAACTAATCTATACGATGCCGACCTATCAAAATCCCACTGGACGGGTAATGAGCAGGAAGAGACGAAAAGAATTACTCGCGTTAGCAGAGGAGATGAATTTTCTCATCTTAGAAGATGATCCTTGGAGTGAAATCTATTTTGATGAACCGCCGCCTCCACACATAAAATCATTTGACCAAAAAGGGCATGTCATCTATCTCAAAGGCTTGAGCAAAATGCTTGCACCTGGATGTCGAGTGGGCTTTTTAACCGCTGAAAAAAGCATTCTGCGACGACTGCTCGCCACCAAAACCAATGCCGATATGGGGAATCCTTTGCTCAACCAACGCATTATTCTGCCCATCTTTCAAAAAGATTGGATCGATCGTCTCCTACAACAATTACGGAAAGACTTGCGTCTACGCCGGAATCTGATGTTACAACTGCTTCAGCAACATGCTGCTGCTATGTTCAAATGGATCATTCCCAAAGGGGGATTTAACATTTGGGTTACCCTACCTGAAGAAATCAATACAATCGATTTGTTGTTTCATGTGAAACAACAAGGCGTTGACTTTTTCCCAGGCTCTGCTTGCTATCCAGTCGATTTCCAAACCAATCATTTGCGACTCAGCTTCTCAAGTTGCAACGAAGCACAGATTCAACAAGGAATTCCCTTGCTCTGCCAAGCTATCCACCAATACCAAAACCAGCAAAAATACCAGGGAAAACAACCGAAATTTTAACACATTTCTTCTTAATTGATATTGATATTTATTATCAATTAGAGTATTATTTTACTGAGATATTTTTCTATGCATCTTGGAAAGGATGACGGAAAAGTGTCCCATTTCTATACAGAGCAAGTGAAGATTAAATATTCCGATCAAATCGTTGTCGACGATTTAAATCTGTCCATCCCCAAAGGAAAAATCACAGCACTTATCGGTGCAAATGGTTCGGGAAAATCAACCATCTTAAAAACACTTGCTCGCATTATGCGCCCTTATGGTGGAACTGTCTATTTGAACGGAAAATCCATCCATCAAACGCCAACCAAAGAAATTGCTAAGCAATTGGCCATTCTCCCACAAAACCCAACCGCACCAGGTGGATTAACCATTTATGAGCTGGTTTCATATGGCCGTTTTCCGTATCAAAAAGGATTGGGGACATTAACATCAGAAGATCGTGAGATTATTCATTGGGCAATAGAGGTAACGGGACTGAGCAAGATCGCACAACGACCGATTGAACAGCTTTCAGGCGGACAAAGACAAAGGGCTTGGATTGCTATGGCTCTCGCCCAACAGACTGATGTTTTGCTATTGGACGAGCCGACAACCTATTTGGATATGGCGCATCAACTTGAAGTATTGGAACTACTTGATAAATTAAATCGCGAGGAAAGCCGTACAATTGTGATGGTGGTTCACGATCTCAATCATGCATCACAATATGCTCATCGAATCGTTGCCATTAAAAATGGAAAATTGATTGCAGAGGGAACTCCCCGAGAAGTGATTACAAAAGACATCTTACGTACAGTTTTCGGCGTTGAAGCCGATATCTATATGGACGCACGAACCGGTGTTCCAATTTGTATTCCTTACAGTCTGCAAAAAGAAGCCAAAATTGGCGCTGTTTAATACTTAGAAAACTTAGGCGTAGATGTTTGCCTAAGTTGTTTTTATGCGTAAAAATGATGAGAGTTGCATCAGCTACAATATTTTTTCTGAACATTCTATTTAATCTATTTCCTTATCGATGAAATTGACAAGAGGGGCCGAAATGTTAATAATTGAAATTGATTATCATTCTTAATTAGGAGTTGTGGCAAAGTTGAAAAAACGACTTCACACTTTATTGATGGTATTCATCCTATCCATTGTTTTCATCACTGCTTGCTCTGCAAAGGACATCGGTCAAACCAATTCGGACCAACAAAACGTCACCGTCATTAAGCATAAACTCGGCGAAACCAAAATCGTTGGGACGCCTCAACGAATTGTTGCTCTTGAATTTTCGTATGTGGACGCACTCGTAAAACTTGGTTTGAAACCCGTTGGCATTGCTGATGACAATGATCGAAACCTTATTATAAAACCCATTCGCGATAAAATCGGTCAGTATACTTCCGTCGGCTCAAGATATGAACCGAATCTGGAAATCATTTCATCCTTGAAACCGGACCTGATTCTCGCGGATACAGAGCGATTTAAAGGCATTTATCAAGATCTTTCCGCCATTGCGCCAACCCTTTTAATTGATAGTTACAAAGCAGATTACAAAAGCAACCTAGAATCCTTTCACATGATTGCCAAAGCAGTCGGCAAAGAACAAGAAGGAGCCAAAATCCGACAAGATCATGAGCAACGAATGAATCAAATTGCAAAAACTCTTCCCAAAAACGATCAACGAATCGTATTACCAGCTGTCGCCAACAATGAAGGGTTATTCGGACATTCTGCTACTTCTTTTGCTGGCTCTCTTCTGCAACAATATGGTTTGAAAAATGCACTACCAATGGGGGAAGCATACCAAAAACTAAGCTTAGAGCAACTGGTTAAATTAGATCCCGATGTCCTGTTTATTATGAAAGGAACTGAACACACCGTTATTGAGGAATGGGAGAAAAACCCGCTTTGGAAAAACTTAAAAGCCGTAAAACATAACCAAGTATTCTATGTTGATCGCAGCATGTGGTCTCTCTCTCGTGGACTGATTGCTTCAGAAGAAGTGCTAAAAGAAGCAAAGCAACTGCTATCAAAACATCAATAAGAAGCAACAAGGAGAAAAGGAATCATACATCCTTTTCTCCTTTCATTAGGAGTGTAATGTATGAAGAAGTATATCTATACAGCGATCATTATTCTATTGTTGCTATGTATTGGCTGTATGGTTAGTTTGCTATTTGGTTCAATCATGATTTCACCCAGTACATTATGGGGCCTAATCACGGGTGAACTTTCGGATGAAAAAATCAAACAATTGCTTCTCACCATTCGGTTACCGCGCATGTTCATTGCCATTTTGGTCGGCGCAAATCTAGCCATTGCCGGTTCAATGATGCAATGTATAACGCAAAATCCACTCGCTTCTCCACAAGTATTTGGCATCAATGCAGGTGCATTATTCGCAATGACCATTGGTATGGTTCTCTTTCCTACTCTTGAAAATCAAGCTGTTACCTTGTTTGCAATTTTTGGCGCTACTTGTAGCGGTCTAATTGTCCTAGGCTTCTCCAAAGGTTCTAACCAAACCATTTATCTCGCTTTAGCGGGAATGGCTCTCCACCTCGTTCTCTTATCCTTGACACGCGTGATTCTAATCTTTCACGAACGATCCAAAGAGACCCTAATTTTTTGGATGGCTGGCTCGATCGATGGCAGCACCTGGGGGGATGTTCAACTGATCGGGGGCTGGTCTCTTTTGTTTATTTTCTTTGCCTTCATTATGGCAAAATCGCTGAATCTTTTATCATTGGGAGAAGATATTGCTCAAGGATTGGGGCTCAATCCTCGCATTCTCAAACTGTTCAGTTCCATGATTATCATCATCTTATCCGCTTTATCCGTCGCTGTTGCCGGAACAATTGGCTTTATTGGGTTAATCGTTCCACATATAGTCCGAAAACTCGTAGGAAACGACTATCGCGCCATATTACCATTTTCTTCTCTGGTTGGCGCAACCTTGCTTGTTTACGCGGATGTATGTTCACGTTTGATTTCCTATCCATTTGAAACACCTGTAGGAATTGTCACTGCACTCATTGGTGTCCCAGCATTTTTCTACTTAATGAAAAAAGAAGTGAAACCAACATGAAGAAATTTGTACTGCTCATTTTCCTTTTTATCATTGCATTGATTTTCCATCTCAGCATGGGCACAGTCACAATCTCGCCTGACGCTGTAGTCTTCGCGTTGTTTAATATTGGAGATCCAGCGGATCATGTGATTATTTATCAGTTCCGTCTTCCTCGTGCCCTCGTGGGGATTATTAGCGGCAGTGGACTTGCAACTGCTGGCATGATCTTACAAGTGCTTGTTCGAAACCCCCTTGCATCACCTGATGTGATTGGGATAACCAAAGGAGCGAGTTTATTTGCAGTAACCGTTCTACTTGTTTTTCCTTCCGCTCCCTTTTTTTTCATCCCGTTGTCGGCAATGATTGGTGCAATGGCAACCATGTTGCTATTATTTTTGTTAACAACGCGAATGCACATGTCTGGAACAGCTCTTGCTTTGACTGGGATTGGAATTAGTGCACTATGTACAAGTTTGATTGAACTATGTACGGTAAAATTTCCTATTAACGTGAATCAAGCCTTACTTTGGCTTTCTGGAAGTTTATGGGGGCGTGGATATGACGAAGTATCCTTAGGTCTCACGGTCTTGCCTTTATGCTTTATCGCATTGTTATATAGCCGTTCGCTTAGTGTATTACAATTTGATGATGACATTGCAATTGGGCTGGGGCAGCCGTTAATGAAATCGCGTCTTTTTTGGCTGATTTTGGCTTGTATCATTACAGGGATTTGTGTTGCTTTAGTTGGTTCAATCGGGTTTATTGGCTTGCTAGCACCGCATATAGCCAAAATTCTAAAGGGTGGAATGAACCGTCTATCACTAAGTTTCGCGATCTGTATCGGTGCAATTCTAATGTTAGTAGCCGATGGCATCGGCCGTACCATTATGCATCCATTGGAAATACCAGTGGGGCTCGTTACAGCTATTATTGGCGGACCCTACTTTTTATTGATGCTATGGAAACTGAGAAGAAGTGTTTAACCTTCCCAACGATCGTCATCCTAATGATTGTCTCCCTTTTTGCAAGTGGATCGATGAACCTAGCATAAACGGTTCGAGGATAAAACCAAAATAAAAGCGGTGAATCCAAACAATACGGATTCACCGCTTCTATGATTTGCCTAAAATCGCTTCCTTTTCCGAACAAAAATGGTTGGCGGAGAGGGTGGGATTCGAACCCACGGTACGCTTGCACGTACTACGGTTTTCAAGACCGTTGCCTTCGACCACTCGGCCACCTCTCCGCATCAATCATCAATTACAATTTATGATTATACGATTATCGCGATGGAGAGTCAAGATTTATTTTTGCGTAAAAGAAGGCTAGTAAAATGGCTTTCATAAAGATCTTTTTCATTGCACATGATTCGGTATTGCTACTGGTTCAGCTCTTTGAGCAATCGCATGGATAGCAAAGAAATCCACACCCAGCCCGGTATTATAATCATTTTTTGCAGTACACCATGGATTTGTACCAAACTGATCGACGATGAGTTAAAGGTGAGCACCATAAAGATAAAAATAATTCCACCAGTTATGATCGAATAAATCGCCCATTTCCGACCATCTGTTTTGCTCCAGAATCTCCGAGCAAACACAAAACAAGCAATCATCAATGTAACAAAAAGCAGTATCGCAAATAACCCATGCCATTCCCCATGCCAAGTGGTAACTTTCGCTGGACCGGGTGGAGTTCCTGGTGGATATCCAAATTCCGGATCTGTCACAAAGATTCCTGCTCCGATCAAAGCGAAACCAAAAATGGCAATCAAACGAGGACCCCAAACTTCCCCACTATCGCCGGTAAACATTCGACGCATTCCTTGAGCACATAAGAGAAATAACATCCCATTTACGATAAAATTGGCGATTTGGATCCAACCTTTACTGCCGATCGCTAATGAACTTACGGTATGTCGAATGGGATCATATCCTTCCAATACCACACCTAACAGCATAAACACAAATATAAAGAGAAATCCACCAACGACGCCACAATAC
>k87-339050_pt1 | contig 10846 bp, 8 predicted proteins | sample MGYA00084031_6733416 | MGnify analysis MGYA00084031
AGGGGGTGGCGGGGGCCGCGGGCATGACCTACCTGTCCTACCTCCTCGCGCCCGCGGTGACCGGCTGGCTCGCCGACCTCACGTCGCTTCCCGTCGCCTTCGGCCTGATCGCCTGCGTCACCGCGGCGCTCGTGCCGTTCGCCCGGCTCCTGCGCGCCGCCGCCGGGCACGGCGGACCCGCCGACGGGGCGCACGATTCGCCTGGTTCCTCGGGGATGGCCAAGGTCGCGTAGATCGGTGCCACAGGTCCCTGTACGGCGAGCGGCGGCATGGGGCACGGTGGGAAGAGGGTCGTCCCCGCCGCGTCGCCCCGCGCCTCGCGCCGGGGAGCGGCCGTCTCATCGCAGGTGAGACAGGAGATGACGTGTTCCAACACGCGAAACCGATCACCCCGCCCCCGCGCATCGGCGGCCGGCCGCTGCCCACCGTGGGCCGCGCCCGGATGTACGTCTGCGGGATCACCCCGTACGACACCACCCATCTCGGTCACGCGCGCACGTTCGTCTGGACCGACGTGGTGGCGCGGCTGCTGCGCCACGCGAACGTCGCGGTCGACGTGTGCCGCAACGTCACCGACGTGGACGACGTGCTGACCGACGCCGCGCTGCGGGCGGGCAGCCCTTACGACAGCTTCGCCGCCGTGCAGCAGTTCTATTTCGAACAGGACATGGCCGCGCTCAACGTCCAGCCGGTCGACTTCGAGCCGCGGGCGCACAACTACGTGCCGCAGGTCATCGCGCTGGCGCAGGCCCTGCTCGACCTCGGGCACGCCTACGTCCGGGACGGGGCGGTCTACTTCCGCGGCGAGCGCGTCCACGAGCGGGCCGGACTCGACCGGGACGAGGCGGACCGGCTGCTGGCCGAGTACGGCGACGCGCCCGAGGACCCCGCCAAGGACCATCCGGGGGACGTGGCCGTGTGGCGGCCCTCGGAGGCGGGTCAGCCGGCGTGGCCGAGTCCGTGGAGCTCGGGCCGTCCCGGCTGGCACGCCGAGTGCGCGGCGATGGCGCTGTCGACCTTCGGCCCCGCGCTCGACCTGCACGCCGGCGGGGCCGACCTGTCCTTCCCGCACCACGCCTACGAGGCGGCGATGGCCGAGGCGATCACCGGGGTGCGCCCCTTCGCCCGCACCTGGGTGCACGTGGGCGTGGTGCGGGTGGACGGCGTCAAGATGGCCAAGTCCACCGGCAACCTGGTCTTCACCGCTGACCTGCTGCGCCGGTACCCGGCCTCGGCCGTACGGCTGGCGCTGCTGGACCACCCGTGGGCCGCCGACTGGGACTACTCCCCCGACGCGCTGGAGACCGCCGCCGCCACGATGGAGCGGCTGCTCGCCGCGACCGGCCGCGCGGGTTCCTCCGAGGCCGCGCGGGAGGAGGCGCTGCGCGCGCTGCTGGACGATCTGGACACCCGGCGGGCGCTGCGCATCGCCGAGGAGGAGGGCGGGCACACGGCCCGCACCGTCCTCGGCGTGCTCGCCCTCACCTGAGCCGGGGAGGTCCGTCCCCCGGCAGGACGGCCCGCCGCTCTCCCGCGCCGACGCCCGTATCCCGCCGCGGCGGGGTGAACCGTGCCCGCGGTCCGCATGGCCTGTTCTCCTCGCCGGTTCCGCCCGCCGAGGCTGACCGCTTTCGCGACGGCTCCCGGGCCCGCTTCGGCCGGAGCGGCGCCCTGGGCGGGCCGCTCCGCCCGCGCCGGCGGCACCGGCATCGCGAGCCCTGGAGAAAAGTACAGGGACTCGTCGAATCAATAGATGATCATCCATAGCCGGTCCGCGGGATCCGGTGGTGTGCTAGTCGCCATGGATTCCACGACAGCCCGAGGGCGAACCATCGTGCCCGCTCGGGAAGGGCGAGCCGTGACCGTGGCCGCCGGGCAGCGAGTGAGCATCGTCGATCTGGAAGGCGGGCAGGTGGGGGACCTCTTCGCCTTCGCCGCCGACGACGTGAACGAGCATCTGAGCGCGTCGCACACGCGCGCCGCGACCAACCGGCTCTTCCCCGCGGTGGGTCAGCAGTTCCTCACCGACCGCCGCCGTCCGATCCTCACGCTGCTGTCCGACACCTCACCCGGATGGCACGACATGCTCATCGCGGCCTGCGATCCGGCGCGCTACGCCGCGCTGGGGGTCGCGGGGTCCCACGCCTCCTGCGCGGAGAACCTGCGGCTGAGCCTCGCCGCCATGGGCCTGAGCGTGCCCTTCACGCCGCAGCCGGTCAACGTGTTCATGCGGATCCCGGTGGAGGGCGGGGAACTGCGGTGGCTCCCGGCCGCCAGCGGGCCCGGGGACAGCGTCACCTTCGAGGCGGTCATGGACTGCGTACTGGTGCTCTCCGCCTGCCCGCAGGACGTGGTGGGCATCAACGGCGGACGCCCCACACCGCTGGCGATCGACATCCTGCCGGCCTGAACCGACGGCACGATCGAAGGAGGATCTTCACACGATGGCATCCGACACCACGCATCCGGCGCTCCTGCCCGAGCGGATCGGGAACCTGAAGCTCGCCAACCGGCTCGCGGTCGCGCCGATGACGAGGGTCTCGGCCACCCCCGACGGCACCCCGACCCCGGAGATGGCCGACTACTACGCCGAGTTCGCCGAGGGCGGCTTCGGTCTGGTGATCACCGAGGGGACCTACACCGACACCGTCTACAGCCAGGGCTATCTCAACCAGCCCGGTATCGTCACCGACGGCCAGGCCGCCGCCTGGCGCGGGATCGTCGAACGGGTGCACGCCGCGGGGGCCCGGATCGTCCTGCAGCTCATGCACGCCGGGGCGCTGTCCCAGGGCAACCGCTACCGCGACGACACCGCCGGCCCGTCGGCCGTGCCGCCTCTGGGGGAGAAGATGCCCGAGTACGGCGGGCACGGCCCGTGGCCGACCCCCAAGGCGATGAGCGCGGACGACATCGACGCGGCGGTGCGCGGGTTCGTGTCGTCCGCCGTGCGCGCCCGCGAGGCCGGGTTCGACGGCGTGGAGGTGCACGCCGCCAACGGCTATCTGCTGGACCAGTTCCTGACGGATTACACCAACCGGCGCGAGGACGCCTACGGCGGCCCGGTCGCCAACCGCGTCCGGCTCGCCGCGGAGGTCGTGGCCGCGATCAGGACCGAGACGGGCGACGACTTCTGCGTCGGCGTGCGGCTGTCGCAGACCAAGGTCAACGACTTCGTCTACCGCTGGCCCGGCGGGTCGCACGACGCCAGGGTCATCTTCACCGCCCTGGCCGACGCCGGCGCGACCTACCTTCACATCGCCAGCGAGGGACGCGACTGGATCGAGACCGCGCGGCTGGACGGGGATGTCACGATCACCGGCCTGGCGCGCCGCGTGACCGGCCTGCCCGTCATCGCCAACGGCGGCATGCACGACCTGCGGCAGGCGGCGCAGGTGCTGGAGGACGGCCACGCGGACGTGGTCTCCATCGGCAGGGGCGCGCTGGCCAACCCCGACCTGCCCAGGCGGCTGGCCGCGGGCCTGAGCCTGGAGGCGTTCGACCATATGATGCTGCAGCCCATGGCGACGCTGGCCAACGCCCGCCTGTGGCGCCGCTCCGTCACCGGTGCCGGCGTCTGATCGCCCGTCTGACCATCGAAGCACCGGTACGAGATCTCAGGAGGAGGGCATGAGCGAGAACTGGCACCGGGACGCCGCGGCCGTCGTGACCCTTACCTTCGACGTGGACGCGGAGACGCCGATCCTCGCCCAGGGGCGGGCGTACGCGCGCCACGCGACCACCATGTCGCACCAGGCGTACGGGCCGGAGGTCGGCCTGCCCCGGATCCTGGACATGCTCGACGAGTTCGGCGTGCCCGCCACGTTCTTCGTGCCTGGATGGGTGGCCGAGCACCGGCCCGGCCTGGCGGAGTCGATCGTCGAACGCGGGCACGAGGTGGCCCACCACTCCTACAGCCACCGTCCGCCCACGTCGATGACGCCCGAGGAGGAGCGGGCGGACTTCGAGCGGGCCCTCGCCGTGTTCGCCGCCCAGGGCATCGAGATCGTCGGGCACCGCGCCGCGCTGTGGGAGGCCGGCTGGCAGACCGCCGCGCTCGTCGCCGAGCACGGCCTGCGCTACGACTCCTCGCTGATGGGCGACGACCGGCCGTATCTGGTGGACACGGACGCGGGCCGGATCGTGGAGCTTCCGGTCCACTGGTCTCTCGACGACTGGGAGCAGTACGCGTTCCTGCCCGCGCCGCAGGTGGGGTCGGTCATCGAATCGCCGTGGAAGGCGTTGGAGCTGTGGCGCGCGGAACTCGACGGCATGCGCCGCTACCGGTGCCTGTTCAACCTCTGCCTCCACCCGTTCCTGTCCGGCAGGCCGGGCCGCGCCGTGGCGCTGCGCCGTCTCATCGAGTACGCCCTGGAGTGCGGTGACGTGCGCTTCGCCCGGTGCCGGGATGTGGCGGCGGCCGCGCAGGCGGATCCGGACCTGCCGGTCCGCCGGCCCGCGCCGCCGCCGGTCGACCCGGACGTCTACCCCTCCTGACCGGGTCCCCCTCCTGGCCGCCTGCTCGGGGGCCGGCCCAGGCTCCAGTCGGCGTCCTGGGCCGCGAAGGCCAGGAACAGGTCCACCCGGTCCTCGGTGCGCCCGACGTCCCGCCCGGTCAGCTCGGTGATCCGGGCCAGACGGTTGCGCAGGGTGTTGACGTGGACGTGCAGCGCGGCCGCGGTTCGCGCCCAGTGCCCGTCGTGCTCGAGGAAGGTGCGCAGGGTCAGCTCCAGGTCGGTGCCGCGGCGGGCGTCGTGCTCGCGGATCGGCGCGAGCAGGTCGTCGGCGAAACCGGTGACCACCTCGGGGTCCACCAGTCCGAGGAGCAGCCGGTGGGTGCCGAGTTCGAGGAAGGCGCGCACGGCCGGCCCGCTGCGGGACCGGCGCAGCACCCGGCACGTCTCCCGCGCCCGCAGCAGCGGGCGGCGCAGCTCGGCCGAGTACGGCGCGACGCCCCCCAGGCCGCACACGGCGCGGCGGCCGGGGAAGCGCCGGTTCACGGTCTCGACCAGCCGCTCGGCCAGGAAGGGCAGCTCCTCCTCCGGCCGGCGCCAGGCGAGCACGGCCACGATGTCCTGGCTTCCGCCGACGACGGCCGCGGGGATCGCCTCGTCGGCGAGGAACCCGCCGACGGCCTCCGCCGTACCGGGGAGCACGGTGGCGTCCCGTCCGGCGAACGCGACCGCGCACACGGCCAGCGGGTGGGCGGGGTCCACCCCGAACGCCCGCAGCCGCCCCGCCGCCTCCACGGTCCGTCCCGACAGCACCATCTCCAGCAGCTCGCCGGCGAAGCGCATCTCGATGGCCTGCACCGCCTGCTGTTTGGCCACCTCCAGGCTGAGGAAGCGAGCGGCCTGCTCCAGGGCTTCCCGCTCGGCGAGGCTCAGCTCGGCCAGGGGGCGCAGGCAGATGAGGGCGGCTTCGACGTCGCCGACCGCCCCCACCGGGAACAGCGCCGCGCGTTCCTCCCCCAGGTCGACCTCCAGCGCCGGGGGGCGACGGGTCAATCCCGCCACCACGGCGCGGACCTGCTCCTCCCCCAGCTCCGCCCCGACCGCCGCGAGCACCCGGCTTCTGCGGTCGACGACCACGAGAGGCAGATCGTGGTCCTCGGTGAGCACCCGGAGCACGCCGGACACGCCCGCCCCGTGCGAGATGGCCGTGGCCAGCGCGTCCCCCCGGTGCACCATGCCGAGGAGATCGCGCTGCCGCTCGTCGGCGTACATCGCCGAGACCGTCCGCGAGACGGCGGTGAACGGCACCGCCGCGGATATCTCCAGCAGGGGAAGCCGCGCCTCCCGGCAGGCGGTGATCAGCTCCTCCGGCGTGCGCGGGGTCTCCTCGCGCAGGCCGAAGACGACGCCCGCGGCCCGGGCGCGTTTCACGTTCGCCACGAACTCGTCCGCCGTCACCCGGTCGGCCCACAGGCCGTTGGTCAGCACCAGCTCGCGTTCCCCGACGTAGGGGGAGGGGTCGGGCAGCTCGGTGTTGTGCACCCAGGACACCGGCTCCTCCAACGCGCCGGGCGGACCGGGCACCAGCACCCGCAGCTCGAGCGAGGCGTTCCGGACGAGGGACGCCAACGTAAACATGATGTGAATATAAACAGCCGGCAGCGGAATAACAGGAGATTCCTCCACTCCCCCGGCTCCGGTGGGTGTGCTTTCGTGGTGCCGCTCGAAGGTAGGGACCATGCCCACGCCCACCGCCGGGCAGGCCGATGCGGTCCGGTGCGACACCCCTCGGCCCCGTCCTCGCGCGGTCACGGATCGCCGTGCGGCGGCGGTTCCGCATCCGGAGCCCGGCCGACCGGGACGCGGATCGGATGCCGGGCCGGCCGGCGACCCGGGTGAGCACGGTCCCGCTCCCACCGAAGCGACGGAGACGAGCATGGACGACGATCAGCCGGACCACGCCGGCCCGCCTCTCCGCCTCGACGGCAGGGCGCTGGCCGAACGGTTCGCCGCGGGCGAGCTCGACGCCGCAGCCGTCACCGAGCGCGGGGACCTTCACCGCGTTGACGAGGGAACGGGCCGTTCGCGAGGCCCGCCGCGCCGACCGCCGGTATCGGACGGGCCGTCCGGCGAGCCCGCTGGACGGCGTGCCGTTCGCGGTCAAGGACGTCTTCGACGTCGCCGGCACGGTCACCACCGCGGGCTCGCGCACCAGGTCCGAGGTCCCGCCCGCCGCGCACGACTCCGCGGTGGTGCGGGCGCTGGCCGCGGCGGGGATGGTCTGCGTCGGCAAGACGAACATGAGCGAGTTCGCCTTCTCCGGGCTCGGCGTCAACCCCCACTTCGGCACCCCGGTGCCGCCCGGCGTCCGCGGGGAGCCGGTGATCCCGGGCGGCTCCTCCTCCGGGTCGGCGGTGGCCGTCGCGCTCGGGGTGGTGCCCGTCGCCATAGGCACGGACACCTCGGGCTCCGTCCGCGTGCCGGCCGCGTTCTGCGGCGTGATCGGGTATAAGGCCGGCGAGCGCCGCTACAGCACCCGCGGCATGCTGCCCCTCGCCCCCACGCTCGACACCGTCGGCGTGTTCGCGACGTCCATGCGCGACATCATCGCGGTGGACTCCCTGCTGAGGCTCCGGCCGGACGCGGACTGCGCGCCGCCGTCCGCGCCGCCGCGGCTGGTCGTCCCCGTGGGCGAGCTGCTCGACGACTGCACGCCGGAGGTCCGGGACCGCTTCGCCGTCTGCCTGGACCGGCTGGCCGAGCACGGCGTCGAGGTCGAGGAGCGGCGGATATCCGCTCTGGTGGAGGCGCAGAGCCTCATGGACCGGCACGCGACGATCGTCGAGGCCGAAGCGTACCGCCGGTACGGGCGTCTGCTGGGCCGGTCCGGTCCGGCCGCCGTCGACCCGGGCGTCCTGCGGCGGCTGGCGGGCTTCGCCGCCGCGCAGCGCGACCCGGCCCCCGTCTACCGCGCCATGGGGGCGCTGCGCGACCGGCTGCGCCGGGAACTCGGCGGCGCGCTGCTCGCCTGTCCCGCGGTCCGGCACACCGCTCCCCCGCTGGCTCCGCTGCTGGCCGACGACCGGCTCTACGACCACGTCAACCGGCGGACGCTGCGTACCACGATGGTGCTCAGCTACCTCGGCATGCCCGGGGTGACGCTGCCGATCGGTCCTGCGCGGCCGAAGAACGTCGGCCTGCTGCTGTCGGCCGCGCCCGGCGGGGACGCGACGCTCCTGGCCTCGGCGGCCGCGGTGGAGACCATGCTGGGCGGGGCACGGGGCCGGGTCGTCGGCGACGCCCCTCCGCCGGGGCGTCCCCGCGGCGCGGCGGACCGGTGACGGCCTGCGGCCGACGCGCCGGGCGGGTCCGCGGGTCCCCGTTCCGGGACCGGAGGGTGGCGGCGCGACCCTCCGGTCCCTTATATCCCGAAATGATCACATAGCTGGGAATGGCAACCTATGATGCTGTAAGCGATCGTTCTTCAATCGATGAGAGTGAGGGCATCGCATGGGCGACATCTCCGATATCCCCCCTGATATCGACGCGAGCGTCCCTCACTCGGCGCGCATCTGGAACTACTGGCTGGGCGGCAAGGACAACTACGCCAGCGACCGCGCCATAGGCGACCAGATCATGCGCTTCTTCCCGGAGATCGTGGAGAACGCCCGCGGAAACCGGCACTTCCTGTGCCGCGCCATCCGCTACCTGACGCAGGACGCCGGTATCCGGCAGTTCCTCGACATCGGCACGGGCCTGCCGACCGTGGACAACACCCACGAGGTCGCCCAGCGCATCGCCCCGGAGTGCCGCGTGGTCTACGTGGACAACGACCCCCTGGTGCTGGTGCACGCCCAGGCCCTGCTCACCAGCACTCCGGAGGGCGCCTGCGCCTACCTCGACGCCGACGTGCGCGACCCGGATTCGGTCCTGCGCCGGGCGGCCGAGACGCTCGACTTCTCCCGGCCGGTCGGCTTGATCATGCTGGGCGTCATGCAGTTCGTCGAGGACACCGATGAGGCGTACGCGATCGTGCGCCGTCTGGTCGACGCACTGGCGCCCGGCAGCCACCTCGCCCTGTCCCACCCGACGAACGCGGTGCGCGGCCCGCGCATGGACGAGGCCGTGCGCCAGTGGAACGAGGGCGGCGGCTCCCCCCGGCTCACCCTCCGCTCCCCCGAGCAGGTGGAGCGCTTCTTCGAAGGGCTGGAGCTGCTGGAGCCGGGCGTGGGGCCCACCACCCTGTGGCGCCCGGAGCTGACGGGCCTGGAGGAGGTCCGGCCGATCGACGACTTCGGCGGCGTGGCGATCAAGCGGTGACGACCGCGCCCACCCGTCCCCCGGCCGGACCACCCGATCCGCGGCGAACAGTGGTGAGCATCACACTCGTCCCCGGAGTTGCGCCCCGAGGGTGTGCTAAGCTGATTGAGTTGCAGTTGTGGTACCCATGAATTTCGTGCGCACCTGACGGAAGACGACCCTCAGGTGCGTTTTGTTTTCGCCGGTCATCTCCGGACGGGTTCAACACGGCGACGAGGAATCCGCGCCCGCGGGTTCCGGCCTCACCAAAGGAGATCGACATGGCCAGCGGAACCGTGAAGTGGTTCAGCGCGGAGAAGGGCTACGGCTTCATCGAGCAGGACGGCGGCGGCGCCGACGTCTTCGCCCACTACTCCAACATCGTCTCGCAGAGCGGCTATCGCGAGCTGCACGAGGGACAGAAGGTGTCCTTCGACGTCACTCAGGGGCGGAAGGGCCTGCAGGCCGAGAACATCGCCTCCGCCTGACGCGCCGGGATCGCACGGGGCCCGCGCCCACCTCTCGGAGGTGGGCGCGGGCCCTCGGCGTTCACCCCTGCTGGAATGCACCGCCCGGCCGCCGGCCGTCCGCCTCCGGCGGGCGGGCTTTCCGCGATGCGGCAGGCGGCCGGTGCGTTTCGGGCACGGCCCGCGGGCCGTGCCCGAAACGCGTCCGGTCAGCAGCTGTTGATCCGGGAGTTCACCAGCTCGATGTTGCGGATGACGATGTTGCGGCCGCAGGGGTTCTCGTTGATGGCCGAGTCGATCAGGGTCAGGTTCTGCAGCGTCACGTCGGAGGTCACCGGGAACTCCGATCGGGAGGCGATGCGGATGTCGGAACCGCGGACGGTGCCGCTCTGCCCGGCGATCGTCACGTTGTAGCAGTTCTCGATCAGGATGGAGTTGCTGCCGGTGTCGGCGATGTCCACCCGGTCGATGACCGCGCCGCCGCTCTCGGAGACGCAGAACACCCCGCGTCCTCCGCCTCGGGCGATGACGGTGCCGACCCGCACGTTGGTCGGGTAGGAGTCGCCGATGCGCCCGTTGCGGTTGGCCATGCGGAAGGCGGCGTAGCCGGTGCCGGTGCCCGCGCCCTGCGCGTCCACGGTCCCCACGGTGGCGTTGATCGTGTCGTTGAGCAGCAGGCCGGACTCGCCGGTGTTGCGGGCGGTCACGGTGCCGATGGTGATGCCGTCGACGCCGTAGGTCTCCACGCCGTGACTGCTGCCGCCGGAGACGTAGACGTTGTCGATGTGCACGTTCCTGGTCCGCACCGCGCGGTTGTCGTGGTTGTCGATGCGGACGCCGAGCCCGGAGGACCCCATGCGCAGGTCCAGCTGTCCCAGGGTGATGTTGGTGCCGTTGCGGATGAACACCCCGAAGTACGGCGAGCCGGTCACGTTCAGCCGGGTCACCTCGACGTCGGTCACGTTCCTGGCCCGCACGACGGCGTTGTTGGCGCTGATCGTCCCGGTCACGTTGATCGTGCCGCACACCTCCAGGATGGTGTAGCTGGGCAGGTCGAGCGATTGGTTGGCGTTCATCGTGCCGGAGCCGCGCACGACCACCTTCTGCTTGGAGGTGCGCCCGGGGGTGAGGCTGCCCACGGCGCTGCGCATCGCCTCGATCATGCTGCTGCCGGTGTAGAGGGTGGTGCCGCCGTTGCGGGCCGTCCACGTGCCGCCGTTGAGAACGGCCTCGGCGTGGTAGGAGCCCTCGCCGCAGTCGGAGGAGCCGCCGCCGTCCACCCTCACCAGCCGCCACTGCTGGTTGGCGCCGCCGTGGTCATCCCACTGGGAGATGCGCGCGCCGTCGGCGGTGGACCACTCCCACACCTCCAGGGCCTTGCCGCTGTTGCGGTTGATCAGGCGGACGTGCCCGCCGTCGGAGTCGAGCAGGCGGAACTGCTGGTTCCACCCGTTGAGGTCGGTCCACTGGACGATGTCCGCCCCGCCTTCGGTCGAGTGCTCGTAGACGTCGAGCACCTTGCCGCTGTGCCGGGAGAGCAGCCGGTAGTAGCCGCCGCCGGAGTCGACGAACCGCCACTGCTGCCAGGCGCCGTCGTTGCGGGACCACTGCACGATCGGCGCGCCGTCG
>k87-314108_pt1 | contig 10827 bp, 7 predicted proteins | sample MGYA00084031_6733416 | MGnify analysis MGYA00084031
CGCGCCGCCCGCGCGGGCCCGCTCTCAGGCCCTCTCAGGCCAGGGAGCCGGTGGCCGCCTGGCGCAGCTCGGCGCGCAGGCGCGGCGTGAGCAGGTGCCCGGCGCGGCCGACGAACAGCGCCATGTGGTAGGCGACCGTGGACATGTCGGCGTCCGGCAGCGTGTAGACGCCGAGCAGCGAGCCGTCACTGATCGACATCACCAGCAGGTTGCCCCCGTCCATGGCGACCAGCGTCTGCCGCACGGCGCCGCCGTCCATCAGGCTCGACGCACCCGTCGTCAGGCTGCCGAGCCCGGAGACGACGGTGGCCAGGTCGGCGGCTGCACCGCGCGGTCCCGTCCCGCCGCCGCCCGGGTGGTGGGAGGGCTCCGTGGACAGCAGCGGCAGCCCGTCCGCGGAGACGACGGCGACGGAGACCAGGCCGGGCACCTCGGCGACCAGCCGGTTGAGCATCCACCGCAGGTCACGGGCCGGGTCGCCCGGGGCCAGGTGCGGCTGTCCCTGGCCGCCGAGGTGGGCATGGACGTGGTTCATGACGGTGTCTCCTCCCCTGCGGCACGGTGCCCCTCACGGGCGCCGCGCTGGAAGCCTCCCAGTCTCCTGCGCAGTTCTTCGGCGCTGACCCCGCCCGCGGGGGTGGGCGCAGGGCCAGGCTCGGGTGCGGGCGCGGGGACGGGGCGGCGGGCCCGAAGCGGCAGTCCGCTGCTGGTCCGTTCGGTTTCGCTCGGTTCCTCGTCGGCGCGGGCGTGCTCCGGCGGCGGCGCCCGGTGGGCGCCGGTGTCCTCAGGCAGCGGCACGCCCTGCGCGGGCGTGGCTGTCACCGGCGGCTCGGGCTCGGGGTGGCGCAGCAGCGTCGCGGGCAGGGCGACTTCGGCCAGCGTGCCGCCGCCGGGGCGGGGCGCGAGCCAGCAGCGCAGGCCGTGACGGGCCGCCAGGCGCGCGACCGTGTACAGGCCCATGCCGGAGCCGCTGTCCTGGTCCGAGGCTGGCGGGGTCACGGGGTCGGCCAGCCGCGCGTTCAGCTCGGCCAGGCGCGCCGGGGGCAGATCCGCGCCCTCGTCGGCGACGGTGACGGCCAGCTCCTCGCCGAGCCAGCGGCCGGTCAGCCGCACCCGGGCGCCGTCGGGCGAGAACTGCGCGGCGTTATCCAGCAGTTCCGCCAGCAGGTGGCTGACGTCGCGGGCGGCCGGGCCGATGACGTCCACGGCGGGCGGCGGCGGCGCGATCTCGACCAGCTCGTAGTGCTCGATCTCGCTGACGGCGGCGCGCAGCACGTCGATCAGCGGAGTGCGGTTGCCCGGCCGCCCGGCGGGCCCGGCGCCCGCGAGCAGCAGCAGGTTCTCGCCGTGGCGCCGCATCCGGGCGGCGAGGTGGTCGAGGGTGAAGAGCACGGACAGGTGGTCGGGGTCCGTCTCGTTCTTCTCGAGGTCCTCGATGACGGCCAGCTGCTCGGCCGTCAGCGCCAGCAGGCGCTGCGCGTGGCGGGCGAACATGCCGTGCACGGCGCCGTGCAGGGCCGTCATCCGGTTGGTCAGCTCCCGCTGTTCGGCCAGCAGCCGGTCGCGCTCGGCGCGCAGCCCGCCGGTGCTCTTGGCGGTCTCGCTGGCCTGCCGGTGCAGCTCGACGGCGCGCGCGTGCAGCGCGTTGACGGAGGCCACGACCTCGGCGAACTCGTCGTTCCTGCCGGTGTACTTCACGGGCTGCTGCCGCTCGGGGTCGGCGGCGACGCGGCGGCTGCCCAGGCGGATGGCGGCCAGCGGGCGGGTCAGCGAGCGCGCGGTGCGGACGCTCACGCCCAGCGCGAGCAGCAGCGCGGCGAGGACCAGCGCGGTTCGCAGGCACAGGGAGACGAGGTCGCCCTGGTGCGCGTCGTCGACGGCCTGCGCGCGTTCGGCGGCCAGCGTCATCAGCACACCGCGCTGCTGCTCGGTGCGGGCGGTGAGCGCCTCGGCGACCGGCCGCTCGGGCAGCTCCTGTGCCTGTGCCGTCAGTTCGGGCGCGGCGGTGAGCTGGCGCAGGTACTCCTCGGCCTCCTCGACGGCGGGGCCGCGCACGGCGCTGGCGTACGCCTCACGCTCGGCTCGGCTCGCCGTGGCGGCGAAGCTGTCGAGTGCGGTGTCCTCCCGGGCCGCCTCGCGCAGGGCGAGCCCGGTCAGTTCGGGCTGGGGCCCGCCGCCGGAGAGCGCGGCGACGAGCAGGGCGCGGGCGGCGGCCGACGCGTCGGCGGCGCTGGCGAGTTCGGGCACCGGGCCGACGGGGAAGCCGCCCCGGATGAGGCCGCCGAGCGCGCGGATGGCGCCGGTGTAGGCGGCGTAGGTCTCGGCGGCCGTGGCCTCGCCGTTCAGCGCCCGTTCGCGGGCGTGGCCCAGGCCGTCCAGGCGTTCGCGTACCGCGGGCGGGGCGTCGTCGGCCAGCTCGGCGGTCCGCTGATCGGCCAGGGCACGGTCCTCGTCGGTGAGTTCGGCACCGGGCGCGCCCTGGCCGCCCACGGCGGCGATCACCAGGGCGTCCCGCTCGTCGGCCAGGGTCTGGGAGAGGTGGACGGCGCGCAGGCCGAGGCGGGCGTCCGCCAGCTCGCGCTGGGAGCGGTCGAGCTGGCTCAGCGCCGCCTGGACGCTGGGGATCCCGGCGGCGAGCACGGCGGCACCGGTGAGGAGCACGGCGACCAGCAGGCGCGTGCGCACGCGGGCACGGCGGCGCCGCGCCGCGCGGGAGCGCGGGCCGGGAACGGCGCGTCGCACGGGCCGCTGGTCCCCGGACGTGTCGGAGTCCCCAGGAGGGGGTTCGGCGGATTCACCCAGTGTCGTCATCCGCAGCTGTGCTCGCATTCTCGTCCTGGCCGCCGACGGGAGGGCCGGCCGTGAAGTCCGGCCCACCGGGCGCTGATCGGTCCATCCGTCGGGCCCGCGCTCTGGCACCGACGATGCCAGCGCCGCGGGGACCGGAGGCGGTCTCTCCTGACCGGCCACCCGAAGGAGTGAACATCACCACAACGCGACGGACAAGCGGCATGCGGAATCCCCCGCTCCGCTCGGCCGTTGCCGAGTGGCGCTCCGCCGCGGCTCCTGGCAAGATCAACTTTCGCCATGGCTCCTGATCAGGGCTGATGGTCTTCCGGCGAACCGCGCGAATGCCCGTCTAGCACCGCCAATCGCCGTCAAGTACCGCCACATTACCGATACGTGACGGGGTGGCGCAGACTGTGGGTCATGCGCGTACGTGCCGTCAGCGAGCCCGGGGATCCGGGCGTGCCCAACGAGGACTTCGCCGCCATCGCTCCGCTCGCCCGGGGCGGCGGCGTGATGGCGGTGCTCGACGGGGTCACCGGGACGCCCGACGGCGCGGGCTGCCGTCACGGCGTGGCCTGGTTCGCGGGGCGGCTGGGCCAGGCGCTGCTGGGGCGCGCGGCGGGGCCGGAAGCGCCGCCGCTGGCCGACTGCCTGGCGGAGGCCATCGCGGAGACGGCGGACGCGCACCGCGCGACGTGTGACCTTTCTCACCCGCGCACGCCCCAGGCCACGGTGGCCTGCGCCCGGTGGGACGGCGCGGCCGTGGAGTACCTGGTGCTGTGCGACGCGGTGCTGCTGCTGGCCCCGCCCGCGGGGCCGGTGCGGGTGGTGACCGACCCGCGGCTCGCGCAGCTGCGGCCGGCGGCGCGGCGGCTGCCGACGGCAGCGGAGCGGGTGGCGTTCGTGGAGGGCATGCGGAACGCCGAGGGCGGCTTCTTCACGGCAGCGGCGGATCCGGCCGTGGCCGCGCGGGCCGTGACGGGCACGGTGGCGGCGCGGGACGTGCGGGCGCTGGCCGGGCTGACGGACGGGGCCGGGCGGTGGGTGGACGTCTTCGGGCTCGGCGACTGGGACGCGCTGTTCCGGGTGCTGTCCGGGCCGGGGCCGGCGGCCGTGGTCGAGCAGGTCAGGGCGGCGGAGCGGGACGACCCGCGGGGCGCGGCGTTCCCCCGGGGCAAGGCGCACGACGACGCCACCGCCGTGCTGGTGGAGCCGGACGACGCGCCCTGACGGCGGTCAAATCCCAGGCAAAGCGCGGCGTTTCCGGCCTGGCTGGCTCAAGCGTGACTCGCCGCATACCAGTTGCCCGCGCGTCTCGTCCGGCATCACCCGGACGGCGCACCGGGGCGCCGAAGCGTGCTTCGCCCCGCCCTCCGCGCCCCTTACAGTCGCGAGTGGCATGTTCACACTATGTGACTTGCCGACGAGCTGGCTACCTCATCCCCCCACCCAGGCTCGAAAGGCTGCCATGCCCATGAACCGAACCGCACCGAGCGCTCCCAAGCCACGACACCGGACTCTGAGCGCCCTGCTCGCCTCGGCCTGCGCGGCGCTCGCCGCCGTCCTGACCCTGCCCGGCACCGCGCGTGCCGACGATACGGGGCCGCTGCCGATCTCGCCGGGCGAGGCGTACATGGGCGTGACGGTTCCCTACTACGAGGAGACCAGCGACCCGCTGACCGTGACGCGGCCCCCGCAGGGCTCGCCGCGCGCCACGGTGGAGGGCGTCGACGTCTCCAGCTGGCAGGGCAATGTCGACTGGCCGGCGCTGTGGGACAGCGGCGTGAGGTGGGCGTACGTCAAGGCCACCGAGGGCACCTCGTACAAGAACCCCTACTTCACCCAGCAGTACAACGGCTCCTACGACATCGGCATGATCCGGGGCGCCTACCACTTCGCCCTGCCCAACTCCTCCAGCGGCATCGCGCAGGCCGACTACTTCGCCGACAACGGCGGCGGCTGGTCCCGCGACGGCAAAACGCTGCCGGGCGTGCTGGACATCGAGTACAACCCGTACGGCTCCGCCTGCTACGGCCTGAGCGACGCCGAGATGGTCGACTGGATCGACGACTTCCTCACCCGGTACTACGAACGCACCGGCCGCTGGGCGGTGATCTACACCACGGACGACTGGTGGGCGGAGTGCACCGGCAACTACTCCGGCTTCGCCAACCACCACCCGCTGTGGATCGCGGAGTACGCCTCCTCCCCCGGCACGCTCCCGGCCGGCTGGAGCTACTACACCTTCTGGCAGTACACCTCCTCCGGGCCGATCGTGGGCGACCACAACCTCTTCAACGGCGCGAGCGACCGGCTCCAGGCGCTCGCCAACAACGACTGACCACAAGCGACGGGAACGAACGGCTGCACCCACAGCTGTCCCCGCCGGGAGGCCCCGGCGGCACCAGGGCGCCATGCGCGAGGATGGAGCGCATGGCGCCCTCCGCTTTCTCCCCCCACCTGCCGCACCCGCCGCACGCCGCCCAGGCCGCGCCCGGCGAGCCGGTCGTCCTCGACCGCCGGGAGGGCCCCCACGGCGAGGTGGTGCTGCGCCGCCACGGCGAGCTGCTCCAGATCATCGCCAACGGCTGCTTCCTCATGGACACGTCCGACGGCCGCTCGGAACGGCTGCTGGTGACCGAGGCGCTCGCCGCGCTGGGAGACCGCCCCTCCCCCAGCGTCCTCATCGGCGGCCTCGGCGTCGGCTTCTCCCTCAACGCGGCGGCTGCCGAGCCGCGCTGGGGCCGCATCACCGTCGTGGAGCGTGAGGAGGCCATCCTCGGCTGGCACCGCGACGGGCCGCTGACCCACCTCACGGCGCAGGCCCTGGCCGATCCGCGCACCCGCCTGGTCCACGCCGACCTGCTCACCCACCTGCGCACCACCGGCGAGCGCTACGACGCGCTCTGCCTGGACATCGACAACGGCCCGGACTGGACCGTGACCGAGGACAACGACAGCCTGTACTCTCCCGCCGGGCTGGCCGCGTGCCGGGAGCGCCTGACGCCGTCCGGCGTGCTGGTGATCTGGTCGGCGAACCCTTCCACCGCCTTTGAGTCGAAACTCAGGGATGCCGGATTCGTCGGGGTTCACACCAGAGAAGTCCCTGTCGACCGGGGCGTCCCCGACGTGCTCTTTCTCGCCAGCCACGATCTCGCCAACCGGTCCTCATAGCCTCCGCGAGACTTCGCGCTCTACGCTGCTTCTCAGTGCTCATCAGCACATTCGAGCAGTTCCACACACCTTCGACACGCCAGACCCAGCCGACTGGCGCCGGAATCTCCCGGGGGCGGGACAGATGAACCAGACAGAAACCAGGGCACAGAACGACAGGAACCACGCGGGCGAGGCCTCGGACGCGGCGGGCCAGCCGGAGCCCACCGCCCAGGACAGGACGGGTCACCACCACAGCACCACCGCGGCCACCCCGGGCGCACAGCGGCGGGTGCTCGTCGTCGAGGACGACCCGACGATCGTGGAGGCCATCTCGGCCAGGCTCCGCGCCGAGGGATTCCTCGTGCAAACGGCCGCGGACGGCCCGGCTGCCGTGGAGACGGCCGCGGCCTACCACCCGGACCTGCTCATCCTCGACGTGATGCTGCCGGGCTTCGACGGCCTCGAGGTCTGCCGCAGGGTCCAGGCCCAGCGCCCGGTTCCCGTGCTGATGCTCACGGCGCGTGACGACGAGACCGACATGCTGGTGGGGCTCGGCGTCGGCGCGGACGACTACATGACGAAGCCTTTCTCCATGCGCGAACTCGTCGCCCGGTCGCACGTGCTGCTGCGCCGCGTCGAGCGCGCCGCCGTGGCGGCCACCACCCCGCGCCCGGGCAGCGTCCGCCTGGGCGACCTGGAGATCGACCGCACCCAGCGCCGCGTCCGCGCCGCCGGCAAGGACATCCACCTCACCCCCACCGAGTTCGACCTGCTGATGTGCCTGGCGCGCTCCCCCCGCGCCGTCCTCACCCGCGAGCAGCTCCTCGCCGAGGTCTGGGACTGGGCCGACGCTTCCGGGACCCGCACCGTCGACAGCCACGTCAAGGCGCTGCGGCGCAAGATCGGCGCCGAGCGCATCCGCACCGTCCACGGCGTGGGATACGCCCTGGAAACGCCGCCCGGCTACGCGGGCGACGGCGGGCTCGGTCCGGTCAACGGCGAGGTCTAACGCGTGCGCGCACTGGTCAGGCACCCCCTGTGGGGGAGGGCCTGGGCGCTGGTGCGCCCGCTCGATCCCTACCGCTCGGTCAAGGCCGCCCTCGGCTGGCTCGTGGTGATCTCCGTCGTCATCACCACCGTGCTGGTCCTCATGGCCTACCGTTCCGCCATCGAACTCCAGGTGATCGCCATCCTCGCGATCATCGCCTCGCTGCTTGTCACGCAGTTCGTGGCCCAGAGCCTGGCCACCCCCGTGCTGGAGATGACGTCCGCGGCGCGGGCCATGGCGCGCGGCAACTATGACCGCCGGGTGCGCGTGGCCCGCCGCGACGAGCTGGGCGATCTCGCCCTCGCCTTCAACCGCATGGCCGCCGACCTCCAGCAGGTGGACCGGCACCGCAAGGAGCTGGTAGCCAACGTCTCGCACGAGCTGCGCACGCCCATAGCCGGGCTGCGCGCCGTGCTGGAGAACGTGGTGGACGGGGTCTCCGACGCCGATCCGGAGACCATGGCGACGGCGCTGCGGCAGACGGAGCGGCTCGGCAGGCTCGTGGACCAGCTGCTGGACCTGTCGCGGCTGGAGAACGGCGTGGTGCCCCTGCATCCGCGCGTCTTCCCGGTCAAGCCGTACCTGTCGGCGGTCATCGGCGACGCCGCCGTCGCCATGCGGCGGGGGCACGCGCGCACCGACGTCCGGCTGCGGCTGGACGTCTCGCCGGGCGGGCTCCAGGCCTACGCGGACCCCGAGCGGCTGGACCAGGTCGTCACCAACCTCGTCGACAACGCGATCAAGCACAGCCCGCTCGACGGCGAGGTGACGGTCCGCGCCCGGCCCGGCCAGTCTCCCGGCGGGCTGGTGCTGGAGGTGCTCGACGAGGGCCCCGGCATCCCGCACGCCCAGCGCGAGCTGGTGTTCGAACGGTTCGGCCGGGCGACGACCGCGGGGGCGCGCGACGGCGGCACCGGACTCGGGCTGGCCATCGCGCGGTGGGCCGTCGACCTCCACGGCGGGACCATCGCCGTCGCCGAGTCCAGCCGCGGCTGCCGGATACGCCTCACTTTGCCGGGTAACGGCGAAACGCACGAGTGACGTACGCTCGGTGACGTCACCGTCTGAAGCGCGTGGTGTCCGGCCCGCATCGGCAGCCGCGGCCGGACCACCGGCAGCCCACTCCGCTCTTTACCATTTCGTTGCTGTTTTACACTGAACCTGATGCAGTTCCCGGACGACCGGGACCCGAAACCATCCGCGGAATGTGATCTAGGTGACGTCTACCCGGCGAGGACTGCGCCTTCGGGCCGGGGAGGCGTAGCCTTGATTTCCGCTGTCCACCAGTCCTTGCGAAGCGGAAGAGGGCGGTTGCCGCCGTGTCGCCACAGTCCCAGAACACCTCAAGCGCCGGACCCAGCACGGAACCGGACCAAGGGACCGAGAAGACCGAGAAGAAGAGCCCTGCCGCCGGTTTCGGCGCCAATGAGTGGCTCGTCGACGAGATCTACCAGCAGTACCTGAAGGACCCCCACTCGGTGGACCGGGCCTGGTGGGACTTCTTCGCCGACTACAAGCCGGGTGGCCAGGCGCAGGCCTCCGAGGACGGGCAGAAGAAGACGGAGGCCAGCGGCCAGGCGAGCGCCCCGGCCCCCGCCGCCAAGCCCGCCGCGGCGGAGCCGAAGGCCGCTGCGAAGCCCTCGGCACCGGCGAAGCCCGCCGAGCCCGCGAAGCCGTCCGCCCCGGCTGCCGCGCCGGCGGCGAAGCCCGCGGCCAAGGCCGAGCCGAAGGCCGCCGCGAAGCCCGCCGCGAAGCCCGCCGCGAAGGCCGGGGCCGAGCAGCAGGCGGAGGGCCCGGAGCTCGTCACCCTGCGCGGCCCGTCGGCCGCGGTGGCGAAGAACATGAACGCCTCCCGGGAGATGCCCACGGCGACGTCCGTGCGCGCCGTCCCGGTGAAGCTGCTGTTCGACAACCGCATCGTCATCAACAACCACCTCAAGCGCGCCCGCGGCGGCAAGGTCTCGTTCACGCACCTCATCGGCTACGCCATGGTGCAGGCGATCAAGGCCATGCCGTCGATGAACTACTCCTACGCGGAAAAGGACGGCAAGCCGACCCTGGTCAAGCCGCCGCACGTGAACCTCGGCCTGGCGATCGACCTGGTCAAGGAGAACGGCGACCGCCAGCTGGTCGTGGCCGGCATCAAGAAGGCCGAGACGCTGACCTTCTTCGAGTTCTGGCAGGCGTACGAGGACATCGTCCGCCGTGCCCGCGCCGGCAAGCTGACCATGGACGACTTCTCGGGCGTGACCGTCTCCCTGACCAACCCCGGGGGTCTGGGCACCGTCCACTCGGTGCCGCGCCTGATGCCCGGCCAGAGCCTGATCCTGGGCGTCGGCGCCATGGAGTACCCGGCCGAGTTCCAGGGCACCTCGCAGGAGACGCTCAACCGCCTGGGCATCTCCAAGGTCATGACCCTGACCTCGACCTACGACCACCGCGTGATCCAGGGCGCCGCCTCCGGCGAGTTCCTGCGCCTGATGAGCCAGCTGCTCCTGGGCGAGCAGGGCTTCTACGACGACATCTTCGAGGCGCTGCGGATCCCGTACGAGCCGATCCGCTGGCACCGCGACATCGACGTCAACCACGACGACGAGGTCACCAAGGCGGCCCGGGTCTTCGACCTGATCCACGCCTACCGCGTGCGCGGCCACCTGATGGCCGACACCGACCCGCTCGAGTACCGGCAGCGCAAGCACCCGGACCTGGACATCACCGAGCACGGCCTGACGCTGTGGGACCTGGAGCGCGAGTTCGCGGTCGGGGGCTTCGCCGGCAAGTCCCGGCTGAAGCTGCGCGACATCCTGGGCGTGCTGCGCGACTCGTACTGCCGCACCACCGGCATCGAGTACATGCACATCCAGGATCCGAAGGAGCGCAAGTGGATCCAGGACCGGGTGGAGCGGCCGCACACCCCGCCCGAGCGTGAAGAGCAGCTGCGCATCCTGCGGCGGCTGAACGCCTCCGAGGCGTTCGAGACGTTCCTCCAGACCAAGTACGTGGGCCAGAAGCGGTTCTCCCTCGAGGGCGGCGAGACCCTCATCCCGCTGCTGGACTCCGTGCTGGACGAGGCGGCGGAGGCGCGGCTGGACGAGGCCGTCATCGGCATGGCGCACCGCGGCCGGCTCAACGTGCTGGCCAACGTCGTCGGCAAGTCGTACGCCCAGATCTTCCGCGAGTTCGAGGGCAACCTCGACCCGAAGTCGATGCACGGCTCGGGCGACGTGAAGTACCACCTGGGCACGGAGGGCACCTTCACCGGCCTGTCCGGCCAGAAGATCAAGGTGTCGCTCACGGCCAACCCCTCCCACCTCGAGGCCGTCGACCCGGTCGTCGAGGGCGTGGCCCGCGCCAAGCAGGACAACATCGGCAAGGGCGGCAAGGACTTCCCGGTCCTGCCGATCCTCATCCACGGCGACGCCGCCTTCGCCGGCCAGGGTGTGGTCTCCGAGACGCTGAACATGTCGCAGCTGCGGGGCTACCGCACCGGCGGCACGGTCCACATCGTCATCAACAACCAGGTCGGCTACACGGCGACGGCGGCGGCGGCCCGCTCGTCCACGTACTGCACCGACGTCGCCCGGATGATCGAGGCGCCGATCTTCCACGTCAACGGCGACGACCCCGAGGCCGTGTGCCGGGTCGGCCGCCTGGCGTTCGAGTACCGGCAGGCGTTCAACAAGGACGTCGTGATCGACCTGGTCTGCTACCGCCGCCGCGGCCACAACGAGACGGACAACCCGTCGTTCACCCAGCCGCTGATGTACGACCTGATCGACAAGAAGCGCTCGGTGCGCAAGCTGTACACCGAGTCGCTGATCGGTCGCGGCGAC
>k87-794985_pt1 | contig 10826 bp, 11 predicted proteins | sample MGYA00084031_6733416 | MGnify analysis MGYA00084031
ACCGGCCCAACAGCTGGCTGACCCGGGCGGTCAACAAGATCCTGCCCTGGGTCGGGGGCCCCGTGGCCCTGATCCTCTGGCTGCGCTGGATGCCCATCCACCTGCCGGGGCTGCCGGTCACCCGGGCCCTGGAGGCGGTAACCGGGATGAAGATGGACCTCGGCCGCCTGAAGCTGATCGGCGAGCGCGGGTACAACCTGGAGCGGCTGGTCAACACCCGCCTGGGGGTGACGGCCGCCGACGATGATCTGCCCGAGCGGCTGAAGGCGGTGGAGCAGGTGCCCGGTGATCCCCGCACCAAGGTCCCGCTGGAACCGATGAAGCGGCAGTACTACCGGCTGCGGGGCTGGACCCGCGACGGCGTCCCGGCGCCGGCCCTGCTGCGCCGGCTCGGGATCCAGTAGGGGGTGGGGAGATGGTCACCGTGCGGCTCTTCGGCACGCTCCGGCTGGACGCCCGCCGGCGCCGGGTCGAGGTGGATGCGGCGACGGTGGCGGAGGCCTTGCAGAAGACCGCCGCCGCCCTGGGGCTGCCCGATCCGGGGCCGCTCCTGCAGGCGGCGGTCTACGTGAACGGCGAGCGGGCGGGGCTGCGCACCCGCCTGAAAGACGGAGACGAGCTTTACCTGCTCTCCCCCGCGGCCGGAGGATGACCGGTCGGGGGGCCAGGTACGCCAGGGGGATGACCGGGCGGCCTCCGGGGCCACCGGAGGCCCTTCGTGTTGCCAGCCAGCAGGAAATCGGTCACGACTGCTGGAAAGGCAACAAGACCGGTCCCTCTGCGCCCCATCGCGGAGGCGCTTCAGGCGGCGATCCAGTTGGACCAGGCCACGTCCACGGCCGTTTTGAAGCGGGGATCACGGGAGGTCCGCATTCAGCCCGGCGCCGCGACAGCGACCGTTGACGGGCGCGAGGTCCCCCTGCCGGCGCCGGCGATCCTCAGGGAGGGCACCACCTTCGTGCCCCTCCGCTTCGTCGGCCAGTCGCTGGGAGCCGCCGTGGGGTGGGATGGCCAGCGCCGGCTGGTCACCGTGCTCACGGAACTGGACCCCGACACGCCACCGATCTTCGTCAGCCCCGGCCTGGAACTCGCGCAGACCGGCCCCTCTTCGGATTCGGCTTCAGCCCCGAGGGGAACTTCTCCGCGATGCACGTCTTCGACGCAAGCCGGGCGGTGCCGGTCGACTTCGAGGTGATCGCCTGGCCCGCCAGCGGCTGGTTCCCGACCGAGTTCTTCTCGGCGAATGCCCCCTGGTCGGTCTCCGTCAATCCTGGCAAGTACAGCGTGGAGCCGGCGGAGATTCGGGTCACACTGAAGCGACTCTCCGACGGCCGGGTGTGGCGGTTTCCGGGCGCGGATGGGGAGCCCGGCGCGTACTTCAACGTGGACACGGGCAACTACGGGCACAACGGCCCCGCCATCATCTTCCGGCCCGGACTGGATACCATCCGGCCAGGAGACCGGTTCGAGGTCACCATCACCGGCGTTCGCAGCCGCCAAACGCAGATCCCCGTGCAGTTCCGCTTCCAGGTCACGTTCTACGACCTCGAGTGAGCCCATCGGCACTGCTCCGCCGCCCCGGCCGCGTCCGGCCCGGCTGCCGGACCGGGCGGCGGACGTTGCGTCGGCGGACGAACACGGAGTGTGGGAGCGCGAAAACCCCCGGTCGCCAGGGCCGAGCGGGGGTACATGGGGGTACATTCTGTTAGTTTGAGGTTGTGTATCCTCCCTATGTTCCATTACAATGAGGCAAACCATCCCAAGGGGGCGACGTTCCGATGCCCAAGTCCAGGGGAGGCCGCTCCCTCAGCCGCCAGAAGGACAGGAGCCTCTGGTGGGTCGTCGGCATCGCCGTCGGGGTCACCGCGGCGCTCATCGTGGCGAGCAACGTCACCGCACGCCGGCTGGGCGAGATCCGGCTGCCCGAAACCATCCTCACCGACCAGGAGCGGGGCGGCGAGCGCAACGTGCTCGGCCGCGCCGATGCGCCGGTGAAGCTGGTGGAGTTCAGCGACTTCCGCTGCCCGGCCTGCATGGACTCGCACTTCACCCTGGGCGACCCGATCGCGCAGCTGGTGGCGGAGGGCACCGTCCGCTACGTCCGCAAGCACATGCTGGTGATCGACCCGGCCGACACGTCCCTGAACGCCGCCGAGGCCGTGGAGTGCGCCGCCGACCAGGGGTACTACTGGGCGTTCCACGACCTGCTCTTCCTCAACCAGAGCGCGCACGGGCAGAAGTGGACCCGCGGCGCGATGCTGACCTACGCCCGGGAGCTGGGGCTGGACACGAAGGCCTTCGGCGAGTGCATGGATCAGCAGAAGTACCGCGACAAGGTGCTCGCCGACAACGCCGAGGGCTACTCCACCCCCGGCATCACGGGCACTCCCTCGTTCCTGGTGAACGGCGAGCTCCTCCGCCTGCAGCGGTCGTTCTTTGAGGTCATCGACGCCGTTCAGGCCGCAGCCGGCCAGTCCGCCGGGCAGGGGCAGTAGCACGCCGGACCCGACGGGCCGGCCTGCGGGCCCGACCCGGCGGCCTCACTGCCGCGCGGCCCGGTACAGCTCCGCCACGAACTCCGCCTCCGGACGGGGGCCGGCGAGCACGACCCGCTGCGCCCCGTCGATGACGGTGTGGGGCACGGACCGGACGCCGCTGCGCCGGGCCAGTTCCGGGAACGCGGCGGCGTCCACGGCGTACGCCCGGATGCGGGGGTTCTCCATCGCCGCCATGTGCGCCAGGCGAACCGCCTGGGGGCAGCGGGGTCAGGTGGGGCTGGAGTAGACCTGGATCACCAGGTCCCGGTCGATCGCCCGGATCAGGGCCCGGGCCGGCCCGGTGAGGCGGGTCTCGCCGCGGGAGACGTCGATCAGGTCCTCCAGCAGCACCGCGAAGTCCACTCCCATCGGCACGCCGTAGAAGCGGATGCGCGTGTCCCGGCCGGCGCCGTCGAGCAGGGCGAGCGCCGGCACCTGCTCCACGCCGTAGGCAGCTGCTTCGGCCCGCCCTTCCGGGCCGGTGCGGGACTCCACGGTGATCTTGCCGTCCGAAAGCTGCGCCAGGTCGCCCAGCAGGTCGCACAAGGCGTGGGTGGACGGATCCCGGGCAGTGGCGAAGAAAAAAAGAATCCGCACCGGCGCCCGGAGGTGCTCGGTGAAGAGGCTCTTCACCTGCCGGCGCTGGGCAGCGGAGAGCGGGTTCAATCCTCGTTCCTCCTCAGGGGCCTTCCCTCGCGACGTGGGGGAGGGCCCGTTTCTATGGTTCCCGTATTCGTGCCGGCCGCCCGCGGTCCCTGCCCCGGCTCCCCGACCGGGCCGGAACCGCCAGCCGGCCCTATCGTCATGACGCTTCACACGAGCGCCTCCGGACCTGCCCCTGCTCCGGGTGCGGGCCGGAGGCACTGTGCTGCGCATCATTCCCGGTACCGCACCATGTCCACGATGCCCCGCGGCTTGTTCAGGTTGTAGAGCATGATCTTTTCGTTCAGCTCCTGGATGCGGGCCTGGCGCTCCGGGTGGTCCTTCGGGTGAGTTCGCAGCCACTCCTTGTCTTCCCGGATGGACTTCTCCAGCTCGATCCAGAGCGGCGCGGCCTTATTCTCCCGCAGAATCCGGTTGACCAGCCACGAGCCCTCCCGCGCGTAGGGGTCGGGTTCGTCCTTTCTCAGGTCCAGCGGCTTGCCCTTGCCGGGCAGGTTGTCGAACTCGCCCCTCCGCATGGCCTCCTGGATGATTTCCTCCATCCACCCCACCGTGAACTTCTGCGGCGCAGGCGCCTTCTCCCGGTCGCCGCCACTGGCCTTCTCGTCCGTCACTGCCCTCTCCCCCCTCGCGAATATCGTTCGCCACAAGGGCGTGGGAACCTGCAAGAGGGATCGTTGCAGGGCGGTGCGCTCTAGGCGAAACCTGCAAGAGGGGCTTCTACAGGGTCGCACGCTCATCATTGACGCAAGACAAAACCTGCCAAGAGGGGTTCCGCACGGCCGTGCTCTCAACATGGAAGCGAGAGGGAAGGTATGCAACATTGTCTACAGCCCGATTAGCTTTGGCGAGGGGGTCCATTCCAACGTGACTCGAACAGTCCTCCGCCCATTCCGGTGTGGCACGCGGCGCCGGGTGACGGCGGCCAGATCCTGTGGACGCGCACCCCGACCTGCTACGTGCCCTTTGCCGACGTTCCCGCCGACTCCCCCGCCTGCACGGCCTTCGCCACGCTCCACAAGCGGCATCCTCACAGGCCCTGCCGGCGCCAACATCCACCCGGACCAGCCGGTCACCCGCGGAGAGGTCGCCCGCCTGGTGGTGAGGGCGCTGGAGCAGGCGCGGGGCCAGACGCCCGCGCCCAGAGCCAGTGATCTCGAGTACCTCCAGGAGGCTGAACGGCTCGGCCGCTTGCAGTCGCCGACCTCCGGGGGGCCCGCCGCCTCCGCCCCGGTCACGCGCGCGCAGCTCATCAAGATCGCCGTGGCGGCCCACGGATTGGAGCCGGATCATGAAATGCAGGAATACTATCGCTTCAGAGGCCACTGGGTCTTTGGCTGGGCCGTCACAGCCGAGCGTTACAGCCTGATCGGCGATACGGGCATGGTATTCGGCGACGAAGCTCCGGACCCGTTGGACGAATTCTTCCATGAGGATCAGATCGATGCCCCGGTCACCCGCGCCGAACTGGCGATGATGCTCGTCAACATCCTCCAGTACGCCCCGTAGCGCAGCCCTGTCGAGCACCGCGACCCCCCGACCGCGCGAGCGGTCGGGGGGTCGTTCGCAGCGGCGCCCGGCCCCGCAGCCGGTCGGGGGGCCGGCATCAAATCGGCGCTAGGCCAGGTACTCCCAGGTGGAGTGGAACGGCACCTTGGCGGCGTTGATCAGGCCTGCGGCCGGGCAGCGGGCCTCCACCTTCTCCTTCAGCTCCTTCAGCCGCTCCAGAGGCTCATCGGTCTTGATCTTCACGTTCAGGCGGACCTCGGTGAAATGCGGCTGCACCCCTGGCACGCCCATCAGGCCGCGGACATCAAGCACGCCGTCGGCCAGAAGTTCCACGGCCTCGTACTGGAAATCCATCTCCTTTGCGACCAGCGCGATCATGACGGACACGCAGCCGTTCAGCGCGGCCATCATGTACTCCATCGGGTTCGGACCGGTATCGTCCCCGCCCAGCGCTTCGGGCTCGTCCGAGTAGAAGGGCGGGAAGTTACGGACCCTGAGGGCCGTCCGCACCTTGCCTTCCCAAGCGCCACGGCAGCGAACGGTCACCAGTTGCGGCTTGTCCATCGCGGCTGTCACCTGCAACACCCCCGGCACACGTGTTGAATCTCGTTCATATATTATCGAATTCACTAACCCGCGGCCAAGGGGTTGCTGACCTATATTGCACGAGAGCAATGCATCAATTCCGTGCAGGAGAAAAGTCTAGCCGACATGGTCATTCCGGTGGTCTGCTGCCCAAGTCGGCGGGGCTCTCCTGCGGCCGCTCGGGCGCGAACCGCAGATTGGGAAGCAGCAGCGCCGTGGCGAGGCTCAGCAGCGCGGCCAGCAGCATCACCAGGTGCACGCTGCGCAGGGCCGCCGCCAGGGCCTCCTGCATGGCCCGCTGCAGTTCCGGTGCCAGCGCTGCACGCTGGACCGGGTCCAGGAGCCGGTTGGCCCACTGCCCCGCCTCCACCGCCGTGCGGGCGCCGACGCCGGGGATCCGCTGGAGCCGGCCCAGCAGGTCCCCGTTCATCACGCCGCCCATCACCGAGACCCAGATCATGCCACCCAGCGTGCGGATGAACTGGAACGACGCGGTCGCCACGCCCCGCTGCGCCCATTCCACCGAGGACTGGATGCCCAGGATGAAAGCCAGGGTGGAGAAGCCCATCCCGGCGCCGATCACGAACGTGACCAGGGCGAGCAGCACCTCGGGGATCTCGGTCATGCTCCGGGCCAGCACCACCAGCGCCAGGGAGCCGGCGACGTTGAGGCCGAGACCGAGCAGGGCCGAGGGGCGCACGCCCATGCGGATGATCAGCCGGCTGCCCAGCACCGCCGCCAGCGGCCAGCCGATCGACAGCCAGAGCAGAGACGCCCCGGAGCGGGTGGCGCTGTACCCCTGCACCCCCTGCGCCCAGATGGGCAGGTAGACGGAGGTGCCGTACATCACGCCGCCCACCATGAGCGAGGACAGGTTTCCCCAGCCGATGATCGGGATGCGGAAAAGCCGGAGCGGCAGGATCGGGTCCAGGGCGCGCCCCTGCGTCCAGAGGAACAGCAGGAGCAGCACCGCGGCCCCGGCGGCCATGCCGAGGATCTGCGGCGAGTTCCAGGGGAGCTGGCTGCCGCCGGTGAGCAGAACCAGCAGCAGCAGGGTCATGCCGCCGGTCAGGGTCACCGCGCCCAGGTAGTCCACCCTGGCCCTGCGCGCCTGGACCTGCTCGTCGAAGTAGCGCCAGACCATGTACAGGGCCAGGGCGCCCAGGGGCAGGTTGATGTAAAAGAGGTAGCGCCACGAGAGGTGGTCGACCACCAGCCCGCCCACCAGCGGACCGGCCAGGGCGGAGAACCCCCAGACCGCCGAGAACCAGCCCTGCACCTTCGCCCGCTCCGCCGGGTCGAAGAGGTCGCCCAGGATCGTCTGCACGGTGGGCTGCATCGCGCCGGCCCCGAGTCCCTGCAGAGCGCGGAAGAGGATCAGGGCTTCCATCGACTGCGCCGCGCCGCACAGCGCAGAGGCGCCGACGAAGATGACGGCGCCGATGGTGAACGTCTTCTTCCGCCCGATGATGTCCGCCAGCTTCCCGTAGACGGGCATCGTTGCGGTGGAGGTGAGCATGTAGGCCGAGACGAGCCAGGTGAGCAGCGAGAAGCCGCCCAAGGCGCCGACGATCCGGGGCATGGCCGTGTCGACGATGGTGACGTCAACGGCGGTGAGAAAACTGCCCAGCATGAGGGCGTACACAGTGAGCATCCGGCGGTCGCGCAAGTGGCTCCCCCTCCCCTTGCCTTTGGGACGTCGCGCACGCGCAGCGCGCTACGGCCCGGACGGTGCGCGTTGACGGGCCGTCTCCCTAGCCCCGTGGCGGCCGGAGGAGCCCTTTTGCCGCCGCCGGGACATGCTGCACAGCGCCAGCGCGGTCGCCCCTGGATGCCCCCTTGCCCCCGCCGGGACTCGGTGCGCGGCGCCGTGCGGTCGAGCTGGCGAAGATGGAGATCCCCCGGGTGTTGCCTGGAAACTCCGGGCCACCCGAAAGACGTCGAACGATTGATACGACTGGAGGCGGTGGTGAAGTGATGCGTGCTGTCCGTCCGGCACTCCTCGCCCTGCTGGTGATCCTCATCGCCCTCGCCGCCGGCTGCAGCAAGCCTTCCGCGCCGTTCGCCGGGTCCACCGGCGGTCCCCCGTCCGAGAGCGGGACCGCCGAACCGACCCCCGGCGATCCCGCGCCCGGCCAGGGAGACCGGCGAGTGGCCCACGAAGACCCGGCCAGCACCGCCAGCGCGGGCGGCCCCCCGTGCCTGAAGCCGGCAGACGTGGGTGCGCCCCCGTTCGGCCGGATGGCACTCCACGCCGTGGCGAAGGGGCTGTGCACGGCGATGGCCGCGGCCGAGGAGGCCTACCTCGTCTTTGAGTTCCCGCCCGGCCTCGCCGAGGAGGACATCCGTTCCTCCCTGGAGGTGGCCGGCGGCGAGGTCGCCGCGCTGAACCTCTACGAGGAGGACCGCTGGGTGCTGTCCCTGCGCCTTGGCCCTGCGGCCCCCGGCACCGAGACCACCGTGCGCGTGCGGGGCCCTGTGGGCCAGGGCGGTGCGCCGGCCGACCTGGGCTTCCGCCTGCTGCGGGAAGCCAGCCCCACCGTGGCGGTCGAAGTGCAGGCGGGCGACGGCCCCTGGCGGCCCCACGAACCGGGCGAGTTCCTGCCGCCCGGGCCCGCCCGGGTGAGGGCCACCTTCAGCCACGCCCTGGCGGCCCACGCCGCCGACCAGGTGCGCCTGGCCTTCGAGTCGGCCCCGGGGATTCGGGGCGCCCCCTATCACATCTCCTGGCTCGACTCGCGGACCCTGCTGGTCGAACTGCCCGAGCCGCCGCCGGCCCTCTTCGTCGACCTGCGCTGGCTCGAGGACGAGCGGGGACTCACCACCCGGGAGGGGGTGGTGAACCTCCACACCGGCGAGCCGCCGAGGCTGGTCGCGCTGGACCCGGCCACCGGCCGGGAGGAGGAGCTGGGCCCCGCCCCGCTCGACATCCTGTGGACCACGCTCTCCCCGGACGGCCGCTGGGTGGCGATGGAGGCCCTCCGCCCCTCCAGCGCCGATGAGAGGGACGTGTGGCTGGTCGACACGGCTGCGGGCCGGGCCATGAAGACCGACCTGGAGGCGTCCCCGTATATCCCCGGGTATTACTGGTTCCCCGACCGGCTCATCGTGGCCGGCTGGGAGAAGCTGCAGGAGTGGGATCTCAACCGGCACACGCTCAGGGTGCTCCCGGCCCGGGCCTCCTACGCCGGCCCCCTCTCCCCGGACGGGCGCTACCTGGCCGGGAGGATCCTGGAAGGCCCCGAGGACCCCGAGACCTGGCTGGCCCCGCTGACCGTGGCCGTGTACGACCTGGCCACCGAAACCGAACGGCTCTACCCGAGGGTCGGCAATTTCCGGGTTCCCCATCGGGGCGGCGGCGTCCCCATCAGCGTGCCGATGCGCTGGGCTGACGACGGCCGGAGCCTCTACGTGCTGCAGTGGGTGGAGGATGCTCCATTTACAGAAGCAAAGCCGTATTGGGCGGTGCTGGACCTGGAGACGGGGGTTCTGACCGCGGCGGAGGACTTCGCCGCGGATCCCTTCACGTATCCGCCATATGAGCCCCAGCGGGTCTCCAGCGCCTCCGGCTGGGCCTTCACCCGGACCTACTGGGGCGAGATCACCCTCACCACTCCCGGCGGGGAGACGGTCACCCACGGCGAGGGCCTGCCGCTGGCCTGGATGCCCGACGGGCGATTGCTGCTGGTGCGGTGGCCCGACTACGCGTATCGGCGCGACATCGGGTGGTGAGACAGTCTCCGCGCGAGGCGGCCCGCCCCCCCTCCTCAGGGTGCGGGCCTCTTGCGCGTCAGACCCGGGCCTGCGCTTGCTCCTTCCGCCGGCACAGCTCCTTCAGGGACTCGGTGTAGGGCGGGCGGGCGATGCCGTACTCCGTGATGATCGCCGTGATCAGGCCCGCATCCGTCACGTCGAAGGCCGGGTTGTAGACCTTCACGCCGGCCGGCGCCATCCGCCTGGCGTACCACAGCTCGGTGACCTCCTCCGCGGGCCGCTCCTCGATCACGATGTCGGCGCCGGTCGGGCAGTTGAGGTCGATGGTGGACGTGGGTCCGCACACGTAGAACGGGATGCCGTAGTGCTTCGCCAGCACCGCCAGCCCCGAGGTGCCGATCTTGTTGGCGGTGTCGCCGTTGGCCGCGACCCGGTCGCAGCCCACCAGAACCGCCTGCACCCAGCCGTTCTTCATCACGGCAGACGCCATGTTGTCGCAGATCAAGGTCACGTCGACGCCCGCCTGCATCAGCTCGTACGCCGTGAGGCGGGCGCCCTGCAGGAGCGGCCGCGTCTCGTCGGCAAACACCTTGAAGTTGTACCCGCGCTCCTGGCCCAGGTAGATCGGCGCCAGGGCCGTGCCGTACGCGGCCGTGGCCAGCGCGCCTGCGTTGCAGTGGGTGAGGATGCCCATCCCGGGCTTCAGCAGGGAGAGGGCGTACTCGCCGATGGCGCGGTTGGCCCGGATGTCCTCCTCCTTGATCGCCTCCGCCTCCGCGCGCAGGGCCTCCTTGATCTCCGGGATCGTCCGCTCCCGGTTGCGCAGGAGGCACTTCTCCATCCGGTCCAGGGCCCAGAACAGGTTGACCGCCGTCGGGCGGGAGGAGGCGAGGTACTCTTTCACCTTCTGGAACTCGCTATAGAACGACTCGAAGTCTGTGGCGGTCGAACCCTTCACGCCCAGGTAGGCGCCGAAAGCCGCGGCGATGCCAATGGCCGGGGCCCCGCGCACCCGCAGCGATCGGATCGCCTCCCAGATCTCCTCCGGCTTGGTCAGCCGGAGGTACCGCGTCTCGTTGGGGATCAGGGTCTGGTCGACGATCACCAGTGCGCCGCCTGCATCGTCAAGCTTTACCGTCTCGATCGGCTTCCCCTGTGCCATGCGTGCACTCCCCTCTGTCCTTCTTATCCATACCCAGTCAAGGTGACCCCCGCGCATCCCTGGGGCCCGATTCGGCGCGGAAACCTGCCTTGCTTCGCCACCGGGGTCCGATTCCGAACGGAAACCTTGTTTCGCCGCCGTCCCGGACAGCGCTTCGCGGGACCGTCGCCGGCGCTTTCACGAAACGGTTTCGAGATCCCGGGCCGGAAAGCCTGCCAGACCCGCCTTGGTCGCTCGTACCTGCATCTCCCGCCGCAGTCGTCCGCTGCTGTGCCCTCGCGCTGCCCCTCGTGTGGGCGGCGCGTGCCGCCGCGGCAGATGCCATCTGCCGGGCGGCGGCATACGCTGGCTGTAGCCGTACTTACCAAAGGAGGATCCCGATGCAGCCACCCTGGTGGACTCCGGGCTGGCCCGGCCTCATCGCGCAGAGGCCGCCCTGGGGCCGGCCGGATTGGAATGACGACGACCGGGACGATGACGACTGGGACGACGATCGGGACATCGAGTGGAACCTGCTGCAGGATGGTGGGCCCCTCAGCCGCACGGGCTGGGCCAACTGGCGGCGGATCGGCACCGGCACCACGCTGGACTCGCCGGCCCCGGCCACGTACCAGAACGATCTGCACCTCTTCGTGCGCGGCACCGACAGCGGGATC
>k87-503175_pt1 | contig 10814 bp, 8 predicted proteins | sample MGYA00084031_6733416 | MGnify analysis MGYA00084031
CCGCCCTGAATGGCGTCGACCACGAATTGTTCCATCATTTTTCCTTGTATAATTTCGTCCGCCGCCTGTATGATGGCGTCCGCTATGTCTTGCGGCAGTGTGCCGACACGGGCGTTGGCCCGGGCAGCGGCTTTTTTCACGACCGCTAACGCACGAATGAGTTCCGGGTGCGGCGGGTACCCCGTGATCGGGAAGTTTTCCACCGCCCGCACTGTCTGAATGCCGTAGTAGGCATCTTCCGGTACTTGTTTTTCCCCCAAAAGATCACGTTCCCTACGGTATTTCATGTAGAATGTCCCCTTTACTTGAAATCGCAAAACTATTATCCCACTCCGCCGTGTGTTAGGCAAATAAAAAACTTCCGGGCACTGTCATAGTGTCCGAAAGTTGTCCACTTTCTATGAAAGTCGCATGGTGAATTCGTCAATCGACGCCGCTCAACTGCCGGTACGCCATCAAATAGTGCATGATCCCTTCTTGAACTTGCCACAAATACGGGAGAGAAGACTCCCGATCATACTGCTGAATTGCTTCCACCGCTTGTGCCAAAGATTGATCCATCACCTGCACCGCCTGTCGTTGTTCGTCAGGTAACGCTGTCTCCACTTTACCGAACGCAGTAAGAAACGTTCGATGTGACCGCTCGATGGATTCCATGTCACGCCTTAAATTGCCGCTGATGTCCTGGCCGCCCACCCCCGCTGTGGATAACGCGGCCAAACGGTTCACCGCCTTTTGTCCGGCCTCTGCCAACTGTTTTAACATCTGGCTTTGTTGGGCGGAAACTCCGCTGAGCGAGACGGACGGGACGGATAAGTCGTCCTTCAAGTACACGTCCAACCCCTCATCTTCCAACTGCGTCGCAATGTCTGACGCATCGTCCTCTGACAGACCGACACCAAAAAACACCCGGTACTGCCCGTCCATCGGCAGAACAACAGCAGCCAAACCGTTTTCGCGTTGCGCCTCAGCCAGCTCGTCCGCCCCTTCCTGGCTGGAGTATACTCCACCTTGCACCCAGACTGGGTTTACTTCCGGAAGGAACACGCTGCCGCTTCCGGCCGCATCGTCGTCCGTACTTTCGCTTGTCTGTGCAGATCCTTCTGTATGAGTGTCAATCGAATTGGGCAAATCCGATCCGCTCCCTTCCACGAACACATTTAAAATGATGAGCCCCATCAGAGTGCCGACCAAAACAGCACTTCCTCCTGAGACGATCAATTTTAAAAGCGACTGTTTGTTGTCTTTAACGGGCGCTGTGGCGTTGGCAGAGGACGCCCGCCGTTTTGGTCTGCGCTTTTTTTTCTTGATTGGGCGCCCTCGCTTCTGTAAGTAAGGCGTCCAATAATCCTCTGGTTTATGTTCCCGTTCGGGAATTGGCTCTCGTTCTAAAGGGAGCGGCTTTTGTCTTCGGCTAGCCCAGTGGAGGGTGTCCGAACGTCCTTTCCCCTTTGACGCATCTTTTTTTCCCCGTACATGAACACGCGGTGTATCCACTTCAATCGACTCCCTGTCCACCTTTGTATCAGTGTATGCACGGACAGGGACGTTAGAACTGCTTGTACTTAATTGTCACCTGGCGCAAAATCCGGCAGAGCTCCCTTCTCCTCTGTCACGTCGATGTCTGCCGGCAGTCCGTCATCCGGCGGCGGTTCTAGCGCCGGGAATTCCTCTCCTGGCTCCCACGGGTACGGGACAAATCCGGTGCCGTCTTCATTCGGGACAAAGGGGTAAGGGACGAAAAACGGACCGTCCTCGCCTTTGCGGGACTCGTGGTCTTCTTTCTCTTCCGTTTGCGGCTCTTCGGGGAGGACACGAATCGGCTGACCGCTGCCTTCCGGAATGTCCAGTTCCGGCAAGGAAGGCAAATCCGTCAATCGGTCGTCCACGTAGTACAGGACGTTCAACCGAACCCGAATATTGCTGGGAACACCGTCGCGGGGAAGCACGTACCGCCAGGCGACGACTTCCGTTAACCGCGGTTGCTGCTTCAGCCGTGAAAAAAAGTCGGCTAAATGGGTATAAGACCCTTCTAAATAGACGTCGGCCCACAGACGCTCTACCCCTGTTTCCGTGCGGGCGGTTGCATCCACTTCCTTCGAAAATGAGTCAGCGCTAAACTGTAACAGCTCAGACCTCTCTCCCTCGCTCGCTTCGTTATCCTTCTCATGCGCCTCGTCTTTTTGTGCCTCCTCTTGCTCTCTCACTGGTTCCTTCGCATCCTCATCTCCTTCAGGAAGTAAACCTGGATGGGCCACCTTTTTGTTTAACAGTTCCTCGCTCCGGGCGACATGTAAGCCGTTTAACGTCATACCCGCCTGACGGGCAGCCTCCGACAGCTGTGCGGTGAACCGCGGCACATCTTCCTCGAGGGGGAGTTGCTCCTGCAACCGGATTAATGTGTGTTCATCCAGCGGTTCCATCGGATGTGGCTCTTCTTCGTCCAACCGTTTTTGGCCGTCGGCAATGTACATCTCCAGTGCCGACTGCTCCTCTTTGAGCTGTTCAATCAGTCGCCACTGTTCCCAAATGTGGGGGCCTGAAACGAGAAGGACCACGCCAAGACCGGCAAAGAGCAACGTGAGCATCGCGGCGGGGGACTTCCACTTGACTCTGGCTTTGATTTCAGCCCATTTCCACTTACGCTTCATCCTCTGGTCTCCTGTCTTCCGCATCAGACTGTTCTAGTTTAGCCGCGGTCAAGCGAAACCGAATGACGCTGGCCTGCTCTCCTTCAACGTGCAGCGGAGCAAACTCCTCTGGAGCATTGACTGCTTCCAGTGCCACATCTTCGACGAGCAGCACATCGTGCATGCGCTGCACAAACGACGCGGCGCCGTCTACCGAATGGACGACTGCAAGGCCTTGTGCCACACGCTCGGTGACCTCTACCTGAATCAGTTGCCCGCCTGAAGGCAACGCCTCTTCCATCGCGGACAAGATCTCATCCCACGCGTGTGACACTGCCCCTTGCGCCTCCACAGCGTCTCGGTAGACGTAGTACGGTTCGTTCTCTTGCCAAAACGCTTCCCGCTCCCGGTATGCCGCCAATTCTTGAGACAGCTCTTCTTTTGTCCGGGTCATTTCACTATTTTGCTCCTGCAACGCTTGAACCGTCTCCGTTTCCAGCGCGTACACGTAGTAACAGAGAACGGCAAAGGCGATGATGCTTAGAATCGTCAACGCGAGCCACACGTGATAAAACCGGTCAAAAAGCGGTTCCCGCGGCATTAAGTTTATGTTCACGAACGTATCAGTCCTTTCAAAGCCAGTCCCATCGGCAAACAGAGCCCGGGCTTTAACTGGGCGATGGGTCGGTAAAGAAGCGAGTCGCTGACGGGAACTTCACCAGAAATGACACTGATCCGCACGTTCATTTCCTCGCGTAACCGATCCCGAACGTCGGCAAGGGGCACGCCTTCGCCTGTCAACGTCCACTCGCCGATCGCATCATCCCTGCCAACAGTCGACACGACGCTTCGCATAAGGTGCGACGCGTACTGGCGAACGCCCGCTTTCACGTCCGCCGTTCCTGATGAAAAAGACAGAGCCGGAAGCGGGACGTAATGTGATGCGGTGAGAATATTCCCCTTGATGACGCTCACATGGGCACCGCGGGACGACAAGTTCACAATGAGCACCTTCTCTGCCAGCTCGTCGGCAGGACGACTGTATGTGAGCCAGCGGTGAACGGCTAGAGGAGACAAATCCACTCCGACCGGCTTAAGACCGCTGGAACGGACCAACTGAACGTACGATCGGACAAATGCTTCAGATGTCACGACGATTAGGACTTTCCATTCACTGTGTTCATCCTGGTTGTCCGGTTTCTCTAAACTGATGACTTCGTACCACGGATCTTCAATCGAAAGCTCCATTTTTTCCGCGATGTCTGATGCAATCACCCGCCGCAAGTGTCTCTTTTTCATGGCGGGATATGTTTTTGTCATCAGCTGAAAGTGGGGGCTGTCTATAGAGATGTGTACCTTGCGCGTCTGAAAATCTTCACCTGCGACCGCTGCGCCGAGCAGCTCGTTCACTCGCTTCGGTTCCAGAACAACACCTTCCGAAATGAAACCGTTCGGAATCCGTTCATATACAAGACGCTCCAAACGGACTCCGCGGCCGCTCTTCATTAATTCGACTATTTTGAACACGTCATCTTTCAGTTCCAGTCCTAAAAAGGAACGTGAACGCCACACGTCTCCTTGACTCCTTTACCTTAAATTAAGCCCTCATTCCAGTACCAATGCCATAAAACGTCTCCCCACATATAGGACGCTGCAATGCCGATGGCGAGAAAAGGACCGAAAGCAATGGCGTCTCTTCTCCCGGCTCTTTTTAAAAGGAGCAGCCCCATTCCGACTAGTCCGCCGAGTAACGTGGCCATCATAAAGGCGAAGAGTGCATACTTCCACCCGATGGCAAGCCCGGCCATAGCCATCAGTTTGATGTCGCCGCCCCCCATGCCGCCGCGACTTAAAACAGCGATAAGCATCAGCAGACCGCCGGCGACGACAAAACCTAATGCGTATTCCCACCACGGGTCGGAGCGGACAAACAACCTCAACAGACAAAAGTAGACCATGCCGGGAATCGTCACTTTGTCTGGAATGAGCTTCAGCCGTAAATCGGTATGTGTAATGACGACGAGAATTGACAACAGCGGCAAGGCGACCAACAATTCAAGGGACCATCCCCACCGCCCGTAAGCCAGCACGAACAGGACAGCTGTCCCTGCTTCCGTCAGCGGGTAGTAAAGGGGAAGGCTTGTCCCGCAGTAGCGGCAGCGTCCGCGGAGAATCAAGTAACTAGCGACCGGCACTAACTGAAGCGGGGTGAGCGTCTCTTTACACTCGGGACATCGGGACCGTGGCATGAGAACTGACTCTCCTGCCGGCACCCTCAATGCGACGACATTGAGAAAGCTTCCCACGATAAGTCCGAACAAACCAAACAAAACGTAAGAAAACGCATCCATGTTGTCTCTCCAAATGAACTCTTACTTGCCGTGTGAGACATTGCACAGGGAAAATGACTTCCTGTAGGGTTGTCCCATTTCTCCTTTACCACTATTCTAGCTGAACACAACACCGTTTAACAGAGGCGTTTGGACTAAAAAATGCGGCGGAGCTGGTGGTGCTCCGCCATGTTGCCACAATGTTGTATTTAAGGTTGGTTGAGAGACCGTGCGTGAAGGGTCTGAACCAGTTTGTGGGCCACCGTCCAGATGTCTCCCGCCCCCATCGTCAGCACGAGGTCACCCGGTTTCACACGCTCCATCAAGTAGTGGTGAACATCTTCATTCGTTTTGCAAAAGATGACATTCGGGTTGCTGTTCTCCCGAATGAGCTGTGTGAGCCGCTCTGAGCTGACACCCTCGATTCGAGCTTCGCCAACGGGGGAATAAATGTCGGTCATCACCACTTCATCTGCCCTGCCAAAAGCACGGCTGAACGCGTCAAGCAAAAAATATGTACGCGAGTACCGCTGCGGCTGAAAGACAGCGATGATCCGCTTGTTTAAAGCGTTCGCCGCTTCGATCGTGGTCTCAATTTCCGTCGGGTGGTGGGCGTAGTCATCGATCACGGTGATGCCGTCCACTTCCCCGACGAGCTGAAACCGCCGCTTTGTCCCGCTAAAATGGGGCAAAGCTTTGGCAATGTCCTGAAACGGAAGGCCGATGTGACGGCATACGGCAATCGTCGCCAGCGCGTTGTACACGTTGTGCCGCCCGGGGAAAGACAACGTCACGTTCCCTTGACGCCCTCCCTTTTCCCAAACGGTAAAAACCGTTCTTCCGTTGGCGTTTTGAATATCTGTCGCCGCGAAATCTCTGTCCCGCTCCAATCCGTACGTGACGACTTCAGAACGCATTCCGGGCAACAGTTCCTGAATGTACGGGTCATCGCCGCACACGACCGCCGCCCCTCCCGGGCGCACTTGACTTAAAAACTGTTTGTAAGCTTCTTTTAAGTTGTCAAATGAACCGTCGTAGTTTTCCAGGTGGTCTGCCTCCACGTTGGTCACAACGGCCAAATACGGAAAGTACTCCAAAAAACTACCGTCGCTTTCGTCCGCTTCCGCCACGACGTATTCACTGTTTCCCGCTTTGGCGTTTCCCCCTAACCCAACCACTTCGCCGCCTATGACGTATGTCGGGTCAACACCGCACTCTTCCATCACTTGTGCGATCATCGAAGATGTCGTCGTTTTGCCGTGTGCACCTGATACGGCGATCCCTTTGCGTTCGTTTAACAGCCTCGCCAACATTTGCGAGCGGTGCAACAGGGGGATTCTTTTGTCTTCGGCGGCTTTCAGTTCGACATTGTCTTCCGGGACGCCAGTTGAGTATACGACGAGATCGGCTCCGTTCACGTTGTTTGCCTCATGTCCGATGTAAACGGTGGCTCCCCGCTCGGACAGTTGGTCCGTCAACTCTTTTTGTGCCACGTCAGAACCGCTGACCTTATATCCCATGTCTAGCATGACGCGGGCGATGGCACTCATCCCGTAGCCGCCGATCCCGACAAAATGAACGTGTTCTGGAGTGTTCACCGTCCATCATCACCAACCTTTGCTTTCAAATCCGACACGATGTACTTTCTCACGGTGCTCATCAAATCGTGGCTCCCCGCCACTAGTATTAAATCATCCGTTCCACACTTCTTCACCGCCTCTTGTACGGCTTCTTCCGCTGTCGGCACGGCCTTGACGGTACAACTGCACTCGTTCGCCAGCACGTTCGCCAACGCATCAGCCGGCATGTAGCGGGGATGGTCGCCGGACGTTAAAATGAAGCAGTCTGCCAGTTCTCCAAAAGGCTTCAAAACGGACATCACGTCTTTATCCGCAAAAATCCCAGCAATCACACACAACCGGCGGTACGTAAAATACGCTGGCAACGCCTCTTTGAGCCGTGCCGCTGCCTCGGGATTGTGAGCAGCATCGAGCAAAATGCGAGGATGCTTTGAAATTAATTCCATTCTTCCAGGCCATTTCGTGCGGCGAAGTCCACGTCTTATGGCGGTGTCATCTAACGTCACGCACCCCTGTCGGGACAACACTTCCAACACCAAAAGGGCCAACGCCGCATTTCGGATTTGGTGCTCTCCCGGGAGGGTGATGGTGAGATCGTGCAGCGTACGTTCCAAGCCCGTATAGGTAAAAGAAGAGCCTTCTTCTCTTTTGACATGAGCGACCGTACGAACGCAGGAATCCAGTTGGTAATACGGGCAATCCAGTTGTCCAGCGCGCTTTTTAACAACTGACTCGGCCACTCCTTCTGCCCCCGTGACGACGGGGTGACCGGCTTTAACAATCCCGGCTTTTTCTGCTGCGATTGTTGAAAGGGTGTTTCCTAACACATCCAGATGGTCATGCCCGACATTCGTCACAACGGCGACGTGGGGTTCGACGACATTCGTCGCGTCCCACCTCCCACCTAAACCAGCCTCCCAAATGACCCAATCGGGACGAACCCTTTCAAAGTAAACGAGGGCTAACGCGGTGATGACTTCAAATTCAGTCGGTCTGTCTTGTCGTGCACTGACTGCTCTTTTCAGTCGTTCAGCGCAAGCGACGAATTCCGCGTCTCCGATCCTACTTCCATTATACTGAATGCGGTCGAGTTCATGCATAATGGCCGGCGAGGAAAAAACGCCGACGGAAAACCCGAGTTCCCGCAGCATTCCTGCCAAAAAAGCGCCGGTGGACCCTTTTCCATTCGTTCCTGCAATGTGCAGAAAAGAGAGCCCACGTTCTGGATGCCCGAGAGCTTCCAGCATCGCTTCCATCCGTTCGAGGCCGGGGCGGATGTGGAACCGGTCGAATCGTTTTAACCAGGCGAGAGCTGCTTGGACTGATGGATTCTCCATACTGACGACCGACCCTTTACCCTGACAGTTCGGCAATGCGCTTTAGAACTTTCTCCCGCTTCTCACGGTAGTCGGCGCCTTTTTGCCGCTCCGCCTCAACGATGTGTTTCGGCGCTTTCGAGACAAACCCCTCGTTGGCGAGTTTTTTCTCCACGCGCTCAACTTCCCGATTCAGTGTCTCAAGTTCGCTGTGCAGCCGTTCCAGCTCTTTATCGACATCGATCAAGCCCGCGAGGGGGAGAAACAGTTCCGCCCCGGACACGACAGCCGTCATGGCTTTTTCCGGCCGTTCGACATCTTGTTGAATCGTCAGTTTGTCCGTTTTCGCCAACCGCTCGATGTACGACTGGTGGCGTTTTACAACGGCCGCGTGCGCCTCGTCCGGGCGAACGATGAGCTCCACCGACTTGTTGGCAGGAACGTTAGCCTCGGCGCGTATGTTGCGTACATGGCGAATGATGTCCATGATGAACGCCATCTGTTCCGCCGCTTCAGGGAATCGGTAGCCGGTGTCGACATCCGGCCACTGTGACACGGAAATACTGATCCCTTTAGTTGGCAAGTGTTGCCAAATCTCTTCCGTTATAAACGGCATAAACGGGTGCAACAGGCGCAAAGTGCGATCTAACACATACGTCAAAACAGACTGGGTCGTGCGCTTCGCGTCCCGGTCATCCCCGTACAGCGGGAGCTTTGCCAATTCAATGTACCAGTCGCAAAACTCATCCCATATAAACGTGTAAAGGGTGCGCCCGGCTTCCCCGAATTCGTACCGGTCGAGCTGGCGCGTCACTTCCCGTGCCGTCTCCGTAAGGCGGTGCAACATCCACTTGTCTGCTGTACTGAGCGGACCGGACAAATCAACGTCGTCTGCCGAAAAGCCTTCTATGTTCATCAAGGTGAAGCGGGACGCATTCCAAATCTTGTTCGCGAAGTTGCGGGCCATCTCTACCCGCTCCCAGTGAAAACGCAAGTCTTGCCCGGGAGTAATGCCCGTGGAGAGCATGTAGCGCATGGCGTCTGCGCCGTAACGGTCGATGACGTCCAGCGGGTCCACGCCGTTTCCGAGGGACTTGGACATCTTGCGCCCTTCTGCGTCGCGCACGAGGCCGTGAATGAGGACATCGCGAAACGGAATGTCACCTGTAAACTCCAGCGAGGTAAAAATCATACGCGCCACCCAAAAGTAGATAATGTCGTACCCGGTGACGAGCACGTCTGTCGGAAAGTAGCGCTTCAAGTCTGACGTCTCCTCCGGCCACCCCATCGTCGAGAACGGCCACAAGGCCGAACTGAACCACGTGTCCAATACGTCCTCGTCCTGTTGAATCTGTTCGCTGCCGCAGTGAGCGCAGCGGGTGACATCTTCCCGGGAGACGGTCGTCTCCCCGCACGAGTCACAATACCACGCCGGAATGCGGTGCCCCCACCAGAGCTGGCGGGAAATGCACCAGTCGCGTACATTTTCGATCCAGTGCAAGTAGATTTTCTCAAAGCGCTCTGGTACAAAGCGGACCCCTTCTCCGCTTTTCTGTTTTTTGACTGCGAGTTCAGCCAACGGCTGCATTTTCACAAACCACTGCGTGGACAAATACGGCTCAACGACAGCACCAGAGCGCTGACTGTGCCCGACCGAGTGGACGTGCTCTTCGATGCGGAACAACACGCCTTCTTCCTGCAGATCAGATACGATCTGTTTGCGGCACTGGAAGCGGTCCATCCCCTTGTACGGTCCGGCATTTTCATTCATCGTTCCCGATTCGTCCATGACGAGCACTTGGGGCAAGCCGTGACGTTTCCCGATTTCAAAATCGTTCGGGTCGTGGGCCGGGGTAATTTTGACTGCACCGCTGCCGAATGACGGGTCGACGTAGTCATCGGCGACAATCGGGATTTCCCGGCCGACGACCGGAAGAACGACAGTCTTGCCGACGAGGTCGCGATACCGCTCGTCTTCAGGGTGGACGGCGACCCCCGTATCGCCTAACATCGTTTCCGGACGGGTTGTGGCGACAGTAATGTGCCCGCTGCCGTCTTTGAGCGGGTATTTCATGTGGTAGAGGGCGCCGGTCACTTCCTTGTATTCGACTTCAATGTCAGACAGTGCCGTGCGCGTCTCGGGGTCCCAGTTGATGATGTACTGGCCGCGGTAAATGAACCCTTTTTCGTACAGACGGACGAAAACCTCCCGCACCGCTTTTGACAGTCCTTCGTCCATCGTGAACCGCTCCCGGGAGTAGTCGAGGGACAAGCCCATTTTCCGCCACTGATCACGTATAATCCGGGCGTAATGATCTTTCCACTCCCACGTTTTCTCCAGGAACTTTTCCCGACCGAGGTCGTGACGGGAAAAGCCTTCTTCCTTTAACTTCGCTTCGACCTTTGCCTGTGTGGCGATGCCGGCATGGTCTGTTCCCGGCAGCCACAGGGTGTCGTACCCCTGCATGCGCTTAAAGCGGATCAAGATGTCCTGCAGCGTAAAGTCCAGAGCGTGGCCGATGTGCAGCATGCCGGTCACGTTCGGCGGAGGAATGACGATGGAAAACTTTCCTTTCTCGCTCTTTCCCTTCGCTTTAAACAACCCGTTTTCTAACCAGTAACTGTACCATTTGTCTTCTGTCACTTTCGGGTCGTACGTTTTCGGCAAATTTGTACGCTCGATTCGTTCCGCCTGTTTTCCAGACATCGGAATCCTCCTTTTCGATACTCATGATCACCCAAAAAATAAAGTCTCCCATCCCATAAAGGACGGAAGACTGTTTCCGCGGTACCACCTTTCGTTCACAAGTCGCACACTTGTGCCCTCGATCGGATAACGGCCTGCGACCGGCCAACCTTACTCGCCGCGGCGTTCAGGTTGGCAGCTCCGGGACGACGTTCCACAGTGTCCGCTTAGTCGGCGTCTCAGCCCACGCGCCAACCTCTCTTAAAGCTTTC
>k87-489078_pt1 | contig 10810 bp, 9 predicted proteins | sample MGYA00084031_6733416 | MGnify analysis MGYA00084031
CGACCACTTCTTCGACTTCTTGATCGGAAACAAACGCTCCTTGGACGCGCACCGGTTTGGAAGCGCCCATCGGCAAAAACAGCATATCGCCGCGGCCTAGCAGCTTTTCCGCGCCGCCCATGTCCAAAATTGTGCGCGAATCCGTTTGCGAGGAAACGCTAAACGCGATCCGCGACGGAATATTGGCTTTAATAACGCCGGTAATGACATCCACCGACGGCCGCTGGGTAGCGATAATTAAATGAATGCCGGCCGCGCGCGCCATTTGCGCGAGCCGTGTAATCGAATCTTCCACATCGGAGGAAGCGACCATCATTAAATCGGCCAGCTCGTCAATAATGACGACAATGTATGGAAGAAGCGGCTGTTTTTCGTTGGTTTCTTGATTATGACGCTGTATATGTTCATTGTACCCTTCGATGTTGCGCGTGCCGGTGTGCGAGAACAATTCATAGCGCCGCTCCATTTCTTGCACTACTTTTTTCAGTGCTTGCGACGCTTTTTTCGGATCGGTCACGACCGGCGTCAGCAAATGTGGAATGCCATTATAGACGCTTAATTCTACCATTTTCGGGTCGATCATCATTAGTTTTACTTCATGCGGTTTTGTCCGCATCAGCAAGCTGATGACAATGCCGTTGATGCATACACTTTTGCCGCTGCCGGTCGCCCCGGCGATTAACAAATGCGGCATTTTGTTCAGCTCTGCGACCACGACTTCGCCGGAAATGTCCCGCCCTAACGGAATTAACAGTTTTGCTTCCTGTTTGTAGTGATCAATCGCTTCTAACACTTCCCGCAGCGAAACGGTGGCAATTTCTTCATTTGGAACTTCAATGCCGATAGCAGACTTTCCAGGAATCGGAGCTTCAATGCGGATGTCCTTCGCTGCTAAGGCAAGCGCAAGGTCATCGCTTAAACTGACGATTTTGCTTACTTTCACGCCGACATCCGGGTATACTTCATATTTCGTCACCGCCGGGCCAAGGTGAACTTGCGTTACTTTCGCTTTAACACCAAAGCTTTGAAATGTTTTTTCCAGCTTGCGCGCATTCGCATAGATATTGGCATGATCCTTCACCTGACCGGTTTGCTTTGGCAAATGCAGCAGCTCAAGCGGCGGCAGCTGGTAATCCGTATTTTCCATCTCCGAGAATGCCAGCGGCGGAGACTCTTCTTCTGCATTTTCCCTGCTCTCTTCAGGTGGTCCGTATTCGGTTTCACTCGAGCGGGCAGCAGTAAAATCAGAAATAATCGGCGGCGAGAAAACTTCCCCTTCCTGTGCGGCCGGCTCCTCGTCGATGCTGTCGCTATGTGGAGAAGACGGCGCTACACTTGGTTTCCGCCGTTTGCGCTCCTTTTTTTGGTGGTTCAACTGTTTCATATCGGCAATGAACGCCAGCCATTGCTGCTTCAGAAATGTAAGAAACAACATCACCGCTTTTCCGATGGTTTCCCGCAGCGATTTTCCCGTCAGAAAGACGATGCCGGCGAGAAAAAGAAAAAAACAGATCCACTTTGTGCCAAGTTCATCAAATAGTTGATAGCTTGCGGCAAACAGAAAAGCTCCGACCATTCCCCCTCCCAAGTCCGCACTCGCGGTTTTGCCGCTTGCTTCATTCCAAAACAATTCCCACGTCGTCCGGATCACGCTAGGATCAAATTGTCCCCGGCGCGACAACAAATCAAACAGCTTTTCATGACTTAAAAGCAAAAGAGCGGAAATGATAATATAGGAACCGAGAAAAATACGGTTGACAAACGAAGGCCAAGCGCGCTTCCAAATGAGATAAAACGACAGGCTAAACATGCCTACCAACAGCAGCATATACCATTCGCCAAAGAAAAAACGCGCCACAAGCACAAGCGCTTTTCCCACCAGCCCAAGGTGGGCCATTGCAATCACGGAAATCGCCAACATAGCAAGCCCGAGCAATTCGAAGCGAAACGCCTCTTTCCATTGCTTTTTGGACTGTTTTGTTTTTTTCTTTCGCTTCCGTTTTGCCACAATGATTCACTCCAATGAACGAATTCGAAGACTGGAAAAAAGCAGCCAACAATGGCTGCTTTTTTCCGTTTGCTTATTTATTATACCATGAATGGACATAGAATTCATTACGATGTTGCGGCAGACATCGGAAATCGCGACCCAGGTGCATATTTTGGATCTAAAAAATGAAACGGATTGGTGCTTAAGTTTTGTACAATTTCATATTCATCGGTATCTGTTTTTTGCACGAGAAACGGAATGCCGTCATAATAGACCATCTTTTGTTTTTCATATGCTGCGGTGTCCGTTGGGAAAATTAAATGCTCCGGCATGATCGTATATAAAATCATTGAATCATCTTCCTTTCACCGGATTTTTTCATTTCAATTAATTCCCGCAATTTGTTCATCGCCTGCGAAACTCCGCCGACTTCATCAATCAGCCCATATTTAACCGCATCGGGACCGACGACGTTCGTGCCGATATCGCGCGTTAAATTTCCTTTCGAAAACATCAGTTCCTTAAACTTTTCTTCACTAATATTTGAATGTTTCGTAACAAAGCGAACGACCCGTTCCTGCATTTTATCTAAATACTCAAATGTTTGCGGAACGCCGATCACGAGCCCCGTCAGGCGAACCGGGTGGATCGTCATCGTCGCTGTTTCGGTAATGAACGAATAGTCGCAGGAAACGGCAATCGGCACGCCGATCGAGTGTCCCCCTCCCAGCACGATCGAAACGGTCGGTTTAGATAAAGATGCCAGCATTTCCGCGATCGCCAATCCTGCTTCCACATCACCGCCTACCGTGTTTAAAATAACAAGCAACCCTTCAATATTTTGATTTTGCTCGATTGCTACAATTTGCGGAATGACATGTTCGTATTTTGTCGCTTTGTTTTGCGGCGGCAGCTGAATATGGCCTTCGATTTGCCCGACGATCGTCAAACAATGGATATTCGTATCCGGCGTCATTTGCGGAATGTTCGTTTGTCCTAATTGCTGAATCGCCTCTGCCGCTTGCTCCGTCTTTGTTTCCGGTTTTTCGTCTGCTTCTTGCTGTATGTAACGCTCTGTTTCCATATACATTCTCCTTTCTCTCCGTCATATGTTTAGTATGCTCGAGTTGGAAAAGAAAAATGCTGAATAGGGTAAAATCCCTACCAGCATTTTCCCGTGGACTTTGAGCATGATCGCACTATACTTCCATAATAATTGGCAAAATCATCGGCTTGCGTTTTGTTTTTTCAAATAAAAATTGGCCTAACGCTTCGCGAATATTGGATTTTAAAGAAGACCATTCCATCATATATGTCTGCAAACATTGGTTGATGATGGCAGCAACGATTTTGGTTGCTTCCTCTAGCAATGTTTCCGATTCTCTCACATACACAAAGCCGCGTGAAATAATTTCCGGTCCAGCGACAATATTTTTTGCATCTTTGCTTAATGTCACCACGACGATCAAAATACCATCTTGCGATAACAGACGCCGGTCTCTTAACACGATATTCCCGACATCGCCGATGCCAAGACCGTCAATTAAAATGTTTCCGTACGGAACTTTTCCGCCGGGACGCGCCACACCGTTGCGAAATTCAATCACTTCGCCTTTGTCAATCAAAAACGTCCGATCTTCGGAAATGCCGACCGCTTTGGCAAGATTGGCGTGCGCTTTTTGCATGCGGTATTCCCCATGAACAGGAATAAAGTACTTTGGCTTCATCAAATTAAGCATGAGCTTTAGCTCTTCTTGGCATCCGTGTCCTGATACGTGCACTTTTCGCTCGCGGTAAATGACATCCGCTCCGGCTCGGTATAACGCATCAATCGTTTTCGCAAATCCCAGCTCATATCCCGGCATGACGGAAGCTGCAACAATGACGGTATCTCCTTCTTTTATGTTCACCTGCTTATGCGCCTGTTTTGCCATGCGCGCCAATGCGCTCATCGGTTCGCCATGGCCGCCTGTCGTTAAAATAATTAATTCTTTATCATCGTAGCGGTCAATATCATAAATGGAAATCGTCACTTTGTCCGGAAGATGCAAATAGCCGAGGCGCACTGCAATATCCATCACTTTATGCAATGTTTTTCCTACGACCGCCACCTTTCGTCCGTATGTTTTGGCCGCATGCAGCACTTGCTGGATTCTTGTAATATTGGACGCATAGCAGGCAATAAAAACACGGCCCTTCGCATTGTAAATCACGTCGGCGATTTCCTGAGCGACAACCGTATCGGAACCGGTATATCCCGGCCGTTCTGCGTTGGTGCTATCGGACAGTAAACAAAGCACCCCTTGTTCGCCAATTTGTGCCATCTTTCCTAAATCGGCTCGATTTTTGCCGTATGGAGTCTGGTCAAATTTAAAATCGCTCGTGTACACAATCGCTCCTTGCGATGTATGAATGCTAATTCCGACAGAATCGGGGATGCTGTGAATCGTCCGGAAAAACGTTACTTTCGCTTTGTCGAACAACACTTCGGAATTGGAGCGAATTTCATGCAGTTTGGCATTCGTAATTCCCTGCTCCTTTAAAATCGCTTCCGCCAACCCTAACGTTAATTTCGTTCCATACACCGGCACGGAAATTTTTTTGAGCACATACGCAATCGCCCCGATATGCTCTTCATGTCCATGGGTCAGGAAAATCGCTTTAATACGGTCTTGACGTTCCACAAGATAGCTAATGTCAGGGATCACTTTATCAATTCCGAGCATCTCATCTTCAGGAAACATAACCCCGGCGTCAATGACAAAAATGTCGTCATCAAGCTCCACAACATACATGTTTTTGCCGATTTCCCCAACTCCCCCAAGGGCAAAAATCCTTATTTTCTCTACTGGTTTCGTTCTCAATGCTACGTCCTCCTATGATGATACTAACCCGCTCAAAGTCACTTGCTTTTATTATAACTGATGGTCGATTTTAAACACAAGATAGTTTATAAAGCGCTTGATTTCACAAAAAAACCAACCCGCATAAAGAAGCGGATTGGTTTGCATTATAACGTATTTAATAGGCGCATCAGTTCGCTGCGTTCTTGTTCGGTGAGCGGAACAAGCGGGAGGCGCACCGAGCCGACGTCTAATCCTTTTAGCTGCAATGCGGTTTTTACCGGCACAGGGCTTGGCGCGGCAAACAGGCCTTTCATAACCGGCAGCAGTTTTTGATGAAGCTTGGCCGCTTTCTTATTGTCGCCGGCTTCAAAAGCCGCGATCATTTGCTGCATTTCATTGCCGATAATATGCGATGCGACCGAAACGACGCCGGCTCCGCCGATCGCTAATACCGGAAGCGTAATGCTGTCATCGCCGCTATAAAGCTGAAAGTCTTCCCGCGTGCGGGTGATGATTTCCGTCATCGCATCCAAATTGCCGCTCGCGTCTTTTACGGCAACAATATTAGGAATTTCCGATAAGCGGACAACCGTGTCGACCGCAATGTTGACAACCGAACGGCCCGGGATGTTATACAGCATAACCGGAAGCGATGTGCTCTCGGCAATCGCTTTAAAATGCTGGTACAGCCCTTCCTGATTCGGCTTATTATAATACGGCGCAACTAACATCACGGCATCGACGCCGATTTCTTCCGCCTTTTTCGTCAGCTCGATTGAGGCGCGCGTATTATTTGTTCCTGTTCCGGCAATCACTGGAACTCTTCCGTTGACAACGGAAACGACATGGCGGAATAACGCCACTTTTTCTTCGGTCGTCAAGGTCGGCGATTCGCCGGTCGTGCCGGCAATAACGAGCGAATCGGTTCCGTTTTCCAACAAGTAGTTGATAAGACTTGTCGTTTTCGCAAAGTCAATGTTTCCTTTACGGTCAAACGGCGTAACCATCGCTGTTACGATTTTCCCGAATTGAACCAATGTTTTCACTCCTTATTCCAATTTACCTCGTACTCATCCCATGATAGTTCGGAAAGATGAAACGCATCATGCAACGCGTTGACGGCTTTTTTCATGTCTTCTTCTTTGACTAATACCCAAATGGTCGTATGGCTATCAGCCGATTGTAAAATTTGAATTCCTTGTTCGGAAAGGGCGGTGACAATTTTCGCTGTAACTCCAGGAACACCGGCAATTCCAGCGCCAACAACGGACACTTTTGCACATCCTGTCACTACGGCCGGTTCATACCCGATGCGGCGCAATGCAGCAACCGCTTTTTCCGTCATTTCCCCAGCAACCGTATACACCACTCCATGTGGCGAAATATTAATAAAGTCTACGCTGATCCCTTCATTAGCCATCGCTTTAAACACATCGGACTGCAGTTCATAATGCCCTTCTCTCGCCTGCACTTTTATTTGCGTAACATTGGAAACGTACGTAATTCCCGTTACTAACCGCTCTTTAACATCGCTTCCTTTTTTGCCACGAATGACAGATGTTACGAGCGTTCCTAATGAATCGGAATACGTGGAGCGTACGCGCAGCGGCACTTTTGCCTGCATCGCGATTTCGACTGCGCGCGGATGGATCACTTTTGCCCCTTGGTACGCCATGTTGCAAATTTCGGTATACGTGACGACATCGAGTGGACGGGCGTTTTCGACAATGCGCGGGTCGGCAGTCATAACCCCTTCGACATCGGTAAAAATATCGACCCATTCGGCGTTTAGCGCCGCGCCAAGCGCTGCCGCGGACGTATCGCTTCCGCCGCGTCCAAGTGTCGTTATATCGCCGTTTTCCGCCACTCCTTGGAAGCCCGCGACGACAACGACGTCATATTCATTTAGCGCTGCAAGAACGCGGTCGCAGCGCATTTCTATAATTTTTGCATTCGTATGATCGTCATTGGTGCGGAAACCCGCTTGGGCACCAGTGAACGCCGTCGCTTTAATGCCGTGTTTATTTAAAAGGTTGGCGAACACGACGCTGGAAATAATTTCGCCGCACGCCATCAGCATATCTTGTTCACGTTTGCTGACGTAATTGTTCGCCCCGCCAATCAGGCTAAGAAGCGTATCGGTCGCGTATGGATCCCCTTTCCGCCCCATCGCTGAGACAACGACGACGACTTTATAGCCATCTTCCAGCGCTCTTTCAATATGTTTGCGCGCAAAATCCCGTCCGCGTTCATCGCGGACGGATGTGCCCCCAAATTTTTGCACAATGATTTTCATGTTAACACCTCGATGTGAGACTGTCTCTATTTTTTATTTTATAAGCCCTAATTTCAGCAGGCTTTCGGCAATTTGCACTGAATTTGACGCCGCGCCTTTTAATAAATTGTCCGCTACGATCCATAGATGAAAAGCGCGGTCATCGTCTAAATCTTTGCGAATGCGGCCGACGAACACATCATATTTGCCGACGCAATCGACCGGCATCGGATATACTTGTTCGCTTGGGTCATCTTGTAAAACAACGCCTGGCGCCTCTTTTAATACCGCTTTAATGTCGTCTGCGCTGACGCCGTCTTTTTCAATTTCAATATATACCGACTCCGAATGGCCGCAGACAACCGGGATGCGCACACATGTCGCCGCTACTTGCAGCTCTGGCATATGCATAATTTTCTTCGTTTCATTAATCATTTTCATTTCTTCAAATGTAAAGCCGTTCTCTTGGAATTTATCAATCTGCGGAATGGCGTTAAACGCGATTTGGTAATGTTTGCGGTCCGATTTTACCGGTAAAATTTCCGGCGTCACCGGCCCGCCGTTTAACAACGCTTTTGATTGCTCTTTGAGCTCTTCAATCGCCTGCGCACCGGCGCCCGACACGGCCTGATACGTAGAGACAATCACCCGTTTTAGCCCAAACGCCTGGCGGATCGGTTCGAGCGCCACCACCATCTGAATGGTGGAACAGTTTGGATTGGCGATAATGCCGTTATGCCATGTTAAATCCTGTTCATTCACTTCTGGAACGACAAGCGGCACGTTTTCGTCCATACGGAATGCGCTCGTATTATCGATGACAATCGCCCCACGTTTTACCGCTTCCGGCGCCAGCACTTTGGAAACCGCCCCGCCCGCGCTAAAGAGGGCGATATCTACGCCGGCAAAGCTTTCCGGCGCTGCTGCTTGCACTTCAATTTCTTCGCCGCGAAAGCGCATTTTTTTGCCTGCGGAACGCTCCGATGATAATAAAGTCAGTTTTCCGACTGGAAAGTTTCTATTTTCGAGTGTTTGTACCATTTGCTGACCAACTGCACCTGTTGCACCAACCACTGCAACGTGAAAGCGTCTTTCTTCCATGAACCATTCTCCTTCCACATCATCACTCAATCATATTACTAAACTTGTGCACGATGGAAATCGACAGGTTCTGGCGTACAGAAGAGCCTTTTCTACACCTTCGTGTAGACGCTCGCTCTTGTTTCGCCAGAATTTCATGGATAAACACCTCGCTGGTGCTTCGCGTCCTGTCGGCACGGTTCAAAACCGGTTCCCACTTTATTCCAATGATTCCAGCCACGGGCTTTCGTGGTCAATCAATTGTAAATTCATAGTTTTTATTTTATCATATTCTACTTTAAAAGAGGGAAAATTTTTATACATGAGCATGAATTTTCTACCGGTTCGTTTTCGGAGCGGTTAAGATGGGTCGTTGTCGCGGAATTTCTCGATAATAACCGGCTGCAGCTGTTTCCCTTCCAACGCAGCGAGAACGGTATCGCGAAGCAGCGACATTTTTGCGACCATCGAATTTGGCTTCGTGTGCGGAGCGTCTTGGCCAAACGGAATAAAATAAATATTTTTCGCCGCCATTAAGCGCATTAAGTTAACTCCGTTCAAGCCTAATGCATCGTTCGTGGAAATGCCAAGCACGACCGGACGGTGATTGCGCATCGTCGCTTTTGCCGCCATCAATACCGGAGAATCGGTCATTGCGTTGGCCAGTTTGCTCATCGAGTTTCCCGTCAACGGTGCAATAACCATGCAATCGAGCGGAATTTTCGGACCGAGCGGCTCTGCTTTCACAATCGTATCGATCACTTCGTTTCCTGTTATTTCTTCTAGTTTTTTTACCCATTCTTCTCCTTCACCAAAGCGGGTATTGGTCGTTTTCACCGTATACGTCACAATCGGCAGCACTTCCGCCCCTTCTTTCACCAATTTCTCTATTTCTGGCATGACCGCATCATACGTACAATGAGACCCCGTCAATCCAAACCCAATCCGCTTTCCTTTTAAACTCATTTACGCATTCCCCTTTCTTTTTTGTAAATCCGCATATAATAGTTGCGAAAGAACATTCGCGATAATTTGTCCTGCTGTTTTCGGCGCCACCACTCCCGGCAGCCCCGGTGCGAGAATCGCTTTTACGCCGCGCTTTTCGGCATAGCGGAAATCGGTGCCGCCCGGTTTGGATGCCAAATCGACAATGAGCGTATGCGCCGGCATTTTGGCGATCACACTTGCCGTTACGATTAAATGTGGAATGGTATTAATACAAATATCGATATCTTGCACTTCCTTTTCTAAATCATTGAGATGAAACGGCGTAAGGCCCATTTCCGTAATGCGGGCAAGATGCTCGGAACGGCGCGCCCCTACTTTCACCTTTGCGCCAAGAGCAGCAAATGTACGGGCGACTGTCATGCCGATGCGTCCAAACCCAAGGACCGCTACGCGAGACCCATGAATCGTAAAATCAGTATGCTGAATGACAATCATGATTGTTCCCTCTGCTGTTGGGATCGAGTTATAAATCGCTACATCATCGCGTTCAAACAATTGTACATATTTGCGTCCGACCTTTTTCATCAAGTTGTCTAAATAGCTATTGCTAATCCCGGAATAGACGGTGCAATGTTTTGGCGTTTTCACCAGCATTTCTTCCGTAAAAGGAATTTGCTCATGCGAAAATACCGTATTCACTTTTCCTTCTAGCGTCGTCCCATGAACTGGTAAAATGATCGCATCTAAATCGGCAAAGTCGACTTCATCGATTTGCAGTTTCGTTGCTCCTGTAAAATGGTGGGCTAATTGATCAAAACCGACTAAAGACAATTTCGCATCCAGCTCTACTAATTTACGAATTACTTCTAATTGCCGGGCATCCCCGCCGATAATGGCAACATGCATACCTGTCAGCATCATCCGTACACTCACCTTCTTTATATGTGAAAACTTAATATGCCTCTGCCTTATTTCCTTTCACATCTTATGTAAAATAAAGAACATAGGTGAATATCCCATCAAAGAAAAATGACCGCCATTGTGGCGGTCACTGCGTTTTTTCTTATTCATCGGGAAAATCAATAATCACCATATCGGCCCCGATTTTTTTAATGTATTTCCACGGAACGCGAATTTCGCTTCCCTCTTTGCGAAATCCAAACCATTTTCCGGTCGGAATCAATAGCGCCTGAATTTGCCCTGTCTGCTCATTGATTTCCAAATCTGTCTGCCCCAGTACACCGAGCCGCTCCGCCCGTCTTACATCGACAATTTCCTTTCCGCTTAATTCGCTCAGCCTCACCGCTTTTCCCCCTTCCTTTTCCTTTTTATTATTGTAAGAGGACAGAAACAAAAAAATGCCTGCATTTCGCAGGCTTTTTGACGTTACGGAAGGATTGGCTCCGGCAATTGGCCGCTTGGGCTAATTAAAGCAAGCGCGTAATCTTCATTGAAAATGGTGCGGGCGAGTTCATTGACTTTTTCCACTGTTACGCTATTAATTTCTTCAATCATTTCATCAAGGGAACGATGACGTCCGAGCAACAATTCGTTTTTGCCGTTGCGGCTCATGCGGCTGTTCGTGCTTTCTAAACCGAGCATTAAGCTTCCTTTCATCTGTTCTTTGCTATTCGTTAGCTCTTTTTCTGTAATTCCGTCTTCTTTTAATCG
>k87-603729_pt1 | contig 10808 bp, 9 predicted proteins | sample MGYA00084031_6733416 | MGnify analysis MGYA00084031
GTATTGCAGACCAAAAGTATTACCGCCGATTATTCATCCGACAATTAATCGCGAAAATCATCTGATTCATCATTATGTAGTACCACACATCCATCCAAGTCATACAACCACTTTTAATCACCATGTTTTTCAGCATCAGCGCTATTTTCCATATACAGAACCGACAGTAAATGATGCGCTTCACCAAGATTTGGTGGGATTCGGGCCGGAGCCAAGGCCGCTATTTGGTCCTTAACGGTAAGTGCCTAATGATACACTTTTTTCGAGTATTGCCTTATTTTGCGGTTTATGAGAAAAATTAGCTTCTTTTAAGGGAAAGTGAGCGGCAAAACCAGGAAGGGTCTGGCCCCTTATGCGAAAGGGGACGGACCTTGTTTTGAACTCAATGGGAGGGATTGATACGAAGGTAGCTGCTGTATCAGGATATAAGCCGATAGAATTAGGTATTTTTCATCATGATGCCAAAGCGATTGATTACATAAAAAAAGCCATTCAAAAAGAAATTCAAGAATTATTGGAAGAAGGTCTTGAATGGGTCCTGATTAGCGGTCAATTGGGAGTTGAATGCTGGACAGCGGATGTGGTATTGAACATGCGGATAGAACATCCTGATTTAAAGCTGGCTGTATTAACTCCTTTTTTAGATCAGGAGAAAAATTGGAATGAAGCGAACCAAGAGATGTATTATGACATTCTGAACAACGCAGATTTTGTGGATTCCATTTCTAAACAGCCTTATACCGGTCCCTGGCAATTTCAAAATAAAAACAAGCTCTTTCTTCAAAAAAGCGATTGTCTAGTCCTTTTATATGATGAAGAAAAGGAAGGATCGCCAAAGTACCTTTATCAACAAGCTAAAAAATACCAAGAAATCAATCCGTATTATAGAATTAAGCAAATCACTTTTTTTGATTTGCAGAACATTGTAGAAGAAGAACAATGGGAAAATCATGATTGGTAGGTTCATAATTGACAAAAGTCCATATATTTGAAAAAATAAAGTGTACTCTCCATACTGGATGGTCGAGTCCTGCTGGAGAAAGCGGACCTTTTGAAAATAGAGGTGATGGCTTTTATGTTATCTAATAAAGTAAAGTTAACGGCGAAAGATATTTTAGAAAAAGAATTTAAGACAAGCATGCGGGGATATAATCAAGAAGAAGTTGACCAATTTTTGGATCTTGTCATTAAAGATTACGAAACTTTTCACCAAGCCATTGAAGAATTGCAAAAAGAAAACTTAAGATTGAAAATGAAGCTTGAAAAAGCGTCTAAAGTGGAGTCTCCATCCATGTCACGGCTTCAAACGCAGCCGGCCAGCCAGCCGCAGCCAGCTGTCACCAATTATGACATTTTAAAAAGACTTTCCAATTTAGAAAAACATGTATTCGGCGATAAGCTTTATGAAGATTAACCTTTTTCGTCATGAATAAAGAAAATGACGTTGAATTTTTGCGCTGTTTCTTTTATAATAGTTCAAGCCAAAAGGATAATAACGTTCAGGTAATCGCTGCCGCCTTAAAGGCTGCAGAGGAAAGTCCATGCTCACACGGTGCTGAGATGCCCGTAGTGTTCGTGCCTGGCGAAACCATAAGCCAGGGCAGCTCGGCATTTGCTGGGCTGACGGCAGGGAAAATACCTAAGTCCCTTAAAGGGATATGGTATGATTACCTTGAAAGTGCCACAGTGACGCAGCTTTGCGAGAAATCGCAAAGGTGGAACGAGGTAAACCCCGCGAGTGAGCAACCCAAATTATGGTAGGGGCGCCTTCTCGAAGGAAATGAACGGAGAGAAGGGCAAGCAAGATGTTCTTGCTTGCAGATAGATGATTACCGCCTGAGTACGAGACTATCCCAGTCGCTTGCAGTACGAAGGAACAGAACATGGCTTACAGAACGTTATTATCGGGAATAGGATGTATAAAAAGCTCTCCTTTTGGGGGAGCTTTTATTATGGGTTTAAGAAGGAGTCCCATTTGTTCTACATACGGTTATCAATGAAAAATGAATAGGTGATGAAATGTCAACATATACCATTATTGCGACTACTGCAATGGGACTGGAAGCCATTGCGGCGAAGGAAATCAGAAACTTGGGATACGAATGCAAAACCGAAAACGGAAGAGTCCTGTTTCAAGGTGATGAAAAAGCCATTGCCCGTGCCAATCTTTGGTTGAGAACGGCGGACCGGATCAAAATTCGCGTCGGCCATTTTAAGGCATTCACATTCGATGAACTTTTTGAACAAACAAAAGCGTTGCCTTGGGAACAATTTTTGCCCGTAGATGCTGAATTTCCCGTTCAAGGCAAATCCGTTAAATCCAAGCTGTACAGCGTTCCGGACTGCCAAGCGATCGTCAAAAAAGCGATTGTCGAACGTCTAAAAAAAGCGTATCATCACCCTTCATGGCTGGAAGAAAACGGAGCTTTGTTCAAAATTGAAGTGGCCATCCATAAAGACGAAGTGGAACTGTTGCTAGACACATCGGGCAGCGGACTGCACAAGAGAGGCTACCGTGCTGGACAGGGAGAAGCGCCGTTAAAAGAAACACTGGCAGCGGCTTTAGTATTGCTTACGAATTGGACGCCGGACCGTCCGTTTATCGACCCTTTTTGTGGCTCGGGAACCATTCCGATTGAAGCGGCATTAATTGGTCAAAATATTGCTCCTGGATTCAATCGCAGTTTTGTTTCTGAAACATGGCCTTGGATGGATGCTGCTATTTGGGACGATGCTCGCACTGAAGTGGAAGATCTTGCCGAATACGACCGAGAATTGGATATTATGGGGACGGATATCGATCATCGGATGATCGACATTTCCAAACAAAACGCTTACGAAGCTGGCCTAGGCGAAATGATTCATTTTAAGCAAATGCAGGTAAAAGATCTTCATACCACAAAACAATACGGAGTGATCGTCGGGAATCCTCCGTATGGAGAGCGGTTAGGAGAAAAAGCGGAAGTAGAGGCTATGTATCGGGAAATGGGGAGGACTTTTGCAAAATTAGAGACTTGGTCGATTTATATTTTGACTTCCCATCGGCAATTTGAAACATTTTATGGAAAACCGGCAACGAAAAAAAGAAAGTTGTTTAACGGATTTATCAGAACGGATTTTTATCAATACTGGGGGCCGAAACCACCAAAAGACGTGAGATCATATTGATTGGCGGGGGTCTTCCCCGCAGTTTAATATTTGTGCAGAAAGCTCCGGTATCGAATAGACTGTATCGGATTGTTCGATTAAATAGCGAGTGGTCGGTTTATCTATAGAAAGCAAATATACTTTTCGAAATCTTCGCAATTAGACCGTTTTTAAAAGCCCGCCGATATTTTTTGGAAAATGTGGTAAAATGGGTTCATACGGAGAAAAGGGGGGACCTATATGAATCCAATGACGAAAGAAATTGAAAACGATTTTTTGCAATATATCCAAAAAATGACCTCTTTTCAAGAGGCTTTAAATCTTCTTTATTGGGATATGCGGACAGGTGCGCCTAAAAAAGGAATTCAGCAGCGTGCCAATGTGGTGGGGGTATTGTCTTCTGAATTGTTTCAAATGTCTGTCTCCGACGAAATGGCATCTTTTATTGCCAGTTTATCCCCTCATGAAGAAAAGCTTTCGCCGACAGTTGCAAAAATACTAGAAGAATGCAAAAAGGAATATCATCGCAATAAAAAAATTCCGACTCAAGAATATAAAGAGTACATAATATTGCAGTCAAAAGCGGAGAATGCATGGGAACAAGCAAAAGAAGAAAGTCGTTTTGAAATGTTTAGACCTTATTTAGAAAAAATCGTTGAGTATAAGAAGAGATTTATTGAATATTGGGGCTATGAAGGCCATCCATACAATGCATTGCTTGATTTGTACGAACCAGGAGTGACAGTGGATGTTTTAGATCCTGTTTTTAAAAAGGTCCGGACATTTCTGGTAGATTTTGTTTCAAAAATTGAGAAGTCGCCTCATAAACCAAAAACCGATTTTTTATTTGAATATTTTCCAAAAGAAAATCAGCGCTTATTTAGCTTACAGATATTAAAGAAAATGGGGTATGATTTAGAAGCCGGCCGATTGGACGAAACGATTCATCCTTTTGAAATAGCCTTAAATCCGGGTGATGTTCGAGTAACGACTCACTATAATGAACAAGACTTCCGGGTCGCCATATTCGGTACAATCCATGAAGGAGGTCATGCCATTTATGAACAAAATATCCGCCATGATTTGATCGGAACACCTCTCTGTGCCGGCACGTCAATGGGCATTCACGAATCACAATCATTGTTTTATGAAAATTTTATCGGCCGACATCGTCATTTTTGGAAAAAGCATTTTGATCTCTTGAAGCGCTATTCCAATGGCCAGTTTGATACCGTTTCTACAGAAGAGTTTTATCGGGCGGTGAACGAAGTAAAGCCGGGATTGATTCGGATCGAAGCCGATGAATGTACTTATCTGCTCCATATCATTATTCGGTATGAAATAGAAAAAGCGCTTTTCCAAGATGAAATACAGGTGAAAGATTTACCGGAAATTTGGAATTTAAAATATAAAGAATACTTAGGCGTTTCTCCTCAAAACGATGGAGAAGGCGTGCTCCAAGATATCCACTGGGCAGGAGGAGATTTTGGTTATTTTCCTTCCTACGGTCTCGGACTTATGTATGCAGCCCAATTTTACTACAGTATGAAAAAGGATTTACCTGATTTGGAGGGGCTTCTGGAAACAGGCCAATTGCTTAAGATCAAAGAATGGCTCAATCAAAATGTCCACCAATACGGAAAATTAAAAAAACCGCTCGAAATTTTAATGGATGCGACAGGAGAAGAATTAAATCCGGAATATTTCATCCGTTACATCCGCAATAAATATACGGACATTTACCGGTTATAGCTCACCGGAAAACCGTCATGTTTGATTTTCTTTGAAAAAGGCATGATCTCATTTTTTAGAAGTTTATTGTTATATAGTGGATCATCCGATCAAAAAGCGTTTCATGTTTCTTGAGGAGAAAAAAGTTTCTCCTCTTTTTCTAGCTTATGGCTTTGGTGTGATACCGTTATCGTTAAATAGTAGGGGCTTGTATGAAAGCATTTTTTTAATTGTTGGGCGTAAACCATAGGTAACGTAATAGCATCGCTGCGAATCTTTCCGAAAGTATAAAAAAACAGAAAAATAAAGAATGTTCAGAATTAAGAGGAATATATCGTGGAAAGATTTATTCAAACAAAATAATGTTCGTATTCTCTATTGAAATCACTTACTAATTTGCTATAATGTTAGTAAAATTTCAAAATGCATTCACTCATATAATGGCAAGAATATGGCTTGCCAGTCTCTACCGGACTGCCGTAAACAGTCTGACTATGAGTGAGCAATGAGGCGGACCGATTTGATTTGATCTGTCCTGTTTTTCCTTGTCCCTTTAAAAGCTCAAAGGGCATTGCTTCACTCATGTTTGGGGAATGCAATGACCTGCGGGCTTTTTTCTTTTCTGCGGGTCAAAAGAAAAGGAGGACTATGATGAAGCATTTGGAAGAAAAAATTTTAAAGGAAGGTTTGGTTTTATCTGATCAGGTGCTGAAAGTCGATTCCTTCCTGAACCATCAAATCGATCCTTTCCTTGTCAAGGAAATGGGGGAAGAGTTTGCGAAAAGATTTCAAAACGAGTCCATTACAAAGGTGCTGACATTGGAATCAAGCGGTATTGCTCCGGCGGTCATGACGGCTCTTGAACTGAAAGTGCCGGCTATTTTCGCTCGCAAAAACAAATCTTTGACTTTGTCGGAAAATGTTTATTTATCAGAGGTGTACTCTTTTACAAAACGTGAGAAGAGCACCATCTATGTATCGAAAAAATATTTAAACGAAAGCGATCGTGTCCTGATTATCGACGATTTTTTGGCAAACGGACAAGCAGCTTGCGCCTTATTGGATATCTTAAAACAAGCAGGTGCACACCTCGTTGGAATAGGCATCGTGATTGAAAAGGCCTTTCAAAATGGCGGTTCCCTTCTTCGTAAACAAAATATTCGAGTGGAGTCGCTGGTCCGAATTCAGTCATTGGAAAACGGTAAAGTACGATTCCATGAGGAGGCATTGCTATGAAAAACCGATGGATCCAAACGGCTTCGTTAGGGCTGCAGCATGTTTTGGCCATGTATGCTGGGGCGGTGATTGTTCCTTTAATTACAGGCAGTGCGTTGAAAATGACCAGCGAACAATTAACCTATCTAGTATCGATTGATATTTTTATGTGCGGGATAGCGACCTTCTTGCAAGTATGGAAAGGAAAATGGTTTGGAATCGGTTTGCCGATTGTGTTGGGATGTACATTTACGGCTGTTGCTCCGATGATCGCCATCGGACAGTCGTACGGCTTGCCGGGTGTTTATGGAGCCATTTTGGCTTCAGGGATTTTTGTCGTGCTGATTGCGCCTGTTTTCAGCAGACTTGTCCCATTTTTCCCGCCGATCGTAACGGGCTCTGTTGTTACGATTATTGGTCTTACACTAATACCTGTTGCCATGAAAAATATGGCCGGAGGAGAAGGAAGCCCCGATTTCGGTTCTCCTGCCAATATTGCCCTTTCTTTTGGAACATTAATTGTCATTATCGTACTTTATCGTTTTTTCACAGGTTTTATTCGATCCATTTCTGTTCTTCTTGGGTTATTGGCTGGTACAATGGCGGCAGCAATGATGGGAAAAGTGGATTTTTCACCCGTTTCGGAAGCATCCTGGTTCCATATGATTAAGCCGTTTGTATTGGGTGTGCCAGCTTTTCATTGGACTTCCATTTTGACCATGATTTTTGTGGCGATTGTGAGTCTTGTTGAGTCAACCGGCGTCTATTTTGCGGCGGCAGATATTTGTGAAAAGAAAGTAAATGAAGATGATCTCAAAAAAGGATATCGTTCTGAAGGGATTGCCAGTATTTTAGGATCTCTCTTTAATTCTTTTCCGTACACGGCTTTTTCGCAAAATATCGGACTTATCCAACTATCCGGCGTCAAATCAAGATCTGTTATATTCGTAACGGCGTTCATTTTAATGCTTCTTGGATTGATTCCAAAGATAGGAGCTTTTACAACGATCATCCCGTCCTCTGTTTTAGGCGGGGCAATGGTGGCAATGTTTGGCATGGTCATAGCTCAAGGAATTAAAATGCTAAGCAAAGTCGATTTTACATCGCAAGAAAATTTATTGATTATGGCTTGTTCCATTGGGATGGGACTTGGAGTGACAGTGGTGCCGGATTTATTTGGCCAATTACCGAAAGCTCTGCAAATATTAACAGGAAATGGAATTGTGGCTGGAAGTGTGACAGCCATTGTTTTGAATATCGTGTTTCATATGATTGGCAAAAGAACAGATAAAAGCACAGCTGTGATTCAACAGAAAATTTCATAAAAATATTCAAAAATTTAGCTGGAAAAAATAAATGAAAGGCAAGGGACTCGATTCCTTGCTTTTTTATTTGGCCCTTCATACCAAATCCGGGGGTATGCTGGGCCAGTGTTGTTTGCGGTGAAACTTTTGTTCTATTCACAGGATGCCCGGACAGATTGTCTTGATTTTTGGAATCATAACTGTCAATCGGAAGGAAAAACTATTATTACTACAAAACAGGAGAGGATTCCGATGGGAATGATTGTAGCGGCGGGGCATGCCAATCCTGACTATTGTGCCTCCCAAGAGGAAGTACAAGCATTGGTAAAACAGATTTTTTCCGGTTATCCCCCTGTGGACAGGATGCTGAAAGTGTTTCAAAATGCCGAAATTGAGACTCGTTATTTTGTGAAGCCCATAGAGTGGTATCAAACATTTCATGATATGGAAGAGCGTAATCGGCTGTTTGTTGAAGAAGCAGTGCGGTTAGGGAAAGAGGCCATTCAAAATTGCCTGGACAAACAACCGCTCCATTATGAAGATATTGAGGCGATTTTTACCGTTTGCACGACGGGACTCTCCACCCCCAGCCTGGAAGCGAGGATTATGAATATACTTCCGTTCTCTTCGTCTGTGAAACGAATTCCTATATGGGGATTAGGATGCGCAGGCGGAGCATCGGGGCTGGCTCGGGCGTTTGAGTATTGCAAAGCCTTTCCAAAGGCAAATGTGCTCGTTTTGGCAGTTGAGTTATGCAGTTTGACGTTTCAATTAGATGACCGATCTAAAAGCAATTTGATCGGTACTTCTTTATTCGGTGACGGAGCGGCGTGTATGCTCGTTTGCGGCGTGGAGAGTCCAGTAGTGAAAGCGAAACAGACTCTCCCACATATTTTTGCAGCCAAAAGTGTGCTAAAAAAAGACGCACTTGATGTCATGGGATGGGATATACGCAATAACGGTCTGTATGTTATTTTTTCAAAGGATATCCCGACCCTAGTGGCAAATTGGCTTAAACCAGTTGTAGAAGATTTTTTGGCTGAGCAAAAACTTTCTTGGAACGAAATATCCCATTTTATCGCCCATCCTGGAGGGAAAAAGGTCATTCAAGCCTATGAAGAAGCTTTTGGCATTCATCGCGAAATGACAGCAGATGCTGCTTTCATTTTGAGAAAATACGGAAATATGTCTTCCCCCACCATTTTTTATGTGTTGGAACGAGTGCTGAAAAAATCGATCCGCAGCGACGAAATCGGACTTGCCTGTGCCCTTGGGCCGGGATTCAGCACAGAACTTTTGCTCATGAGGTGGACATAATGCTGTTTTTTTTCGTATTAAGTTGGTTAGTATTGCAACGGTTGATCGAACTGAGAATAGCGAAAAGGAACGAAAAACGGCTGATCGATAAGGGAGCAGTGGAATTCGGCTCTGGTCATTATCCTTGGATGGTCCTCCTGCACTGTGCTTTTTTTCTATCCCTTTTAGCTGAAGTTCAAGGTTTTGGCAAAACACCTCATCGTTATTGGATTTTTTTATTGTTACTGTTTTTTTGCCTTCAAATGGCAAGGATATGGATTATCACTTCGTTAGGCCCTTATTGGAATACAAAAATTATCGTGCTTAAAGGAGCGGAAGCGATTAAAAAAGGACCTTACCGATGGATTAGACATCCTAATTATTGGCTTGTCACACTCGAATTGATCTTAATCCCGCTTCTGTTCCAAGCGTATATCACCTTGTTCTTATTTTTTCTCCTCAATCAATCGATGCTCCGCATTCGCATCCGAACGGAAGAAAAAGCTCTTTTAGCCTACACAAATTATATCAAGACTTGCTGGAGCGCCAGCTTTGGCCAAAGCGAAAACGAAATGTACGTGAAAAATGACATTGAAAATGATTCTCGTTTATGCTATAGTCTAATTACTAATGAAAATGATTATCATGTGCATGAAAAGAGAGGAGCAAAGCCATGATCGCTATTTTCATCCTTTTAACGGTCGTTATATGCGGATTAACATTAAAATACGTACTGAATCATGTTCTTCAGCCTGAAAGTCTGCACTCTGCTTCTCGTCCATCTCAGCAAGAATCAAAAGACGATCCCGTTTATGTCCCAATACATTCCCACCGTTAAAGGCAAACAAAATGTTTGTCTTTTTTATTGTTTTGGAAAGAGAAAATTTTGGCTGCCCATCCCTTTAAATCGTTCTTTCATATAAAACTGGACTGTATTAGAATGAAGGGGAATCAATGAAAAAACTATATTAGTGTTTTTCTGAAAATAAAAATATTTATGGGAATAGAGGAGAATTTCCGATAAAATAAAAAGAGAATTTTATTCTATCAGCGCCGTGCTGAACGGTTTTAGTTTAAGCGATAAAGGGGTTAAGGGAATACATGTCAACTGCACATAAACATAAGACAACGGAACAAATGATGGCGAAAAGCATGATGCTTTATGAACGGTTTCAGCAATTCGGAGACCATGAAAGGGCGGAAAAAGCAAAAAGATTTCTAAAAAAGCTCTATCGAGAGGAATTTATTATTGCTTTTTGCGGTCATTTTTCAGCTGGAAAATCAACGATGATCAATCAGCTGACAGGGGAATCGATTTTGCCGTCGAGTCCGATTCCGACAAGCGCTAATTTAGTCAAAATTCGCCATGCCGACGAGGACTTTGCGAAAATTTTGTATCGAAACCGCAAACCGCTTTTGTTCAAAGGTTCGTACGAGTTTGATACAATAAAAGAATTTTGTAAAAATGGCATGGAAGTGGAATCCATTGAAATCGGCCGCAAGCAGTCCAAGCTGCCGAAAACCTTAACGGTGATGGATACACCTGGGATTGATTCAACCGATGATGCCCACCGCATTTCCACAGAGTCGGCTTTGCATTTGGCTGATATGGTGTTTTATGTCATGGACTATAATCATGTGCAATCAGAATTGAATTTTACGTATACAAAAGAGCTCCTTTCCCATGGAGCAAAATTGTACTTAATTATTAATCAGATTGACAAGCATCATCAAGAAGAATTGTCTTTTGATGAATTTCGGCAATCAGTTTACCGTGCTTTTGATGATTGGGGAGTCCGTCCGGAAGGATTTTATTTTACAAGCTTAAAAGAGCCTGATCATCCATTCAATGATTTTTCCGTTGTGAAAAAGCTGGTGGCAGATAGCATCCAAATGCGGGAGGAGTTATCCTTGCAGTCTGCCGAAGCGATGACGGAGCGGCTGATTGCGGAGCATTTGGAATGGTTGAAAAAAGAACAAGACGAAAAAAGAGAGCAGCTAGCGGCAGTACTAGGAAGCGAATGGAATGAAAAAGAGATTTTCTCAAAGGAAGAACAACTAAGAATAAAAATCGAACAAAAAGATGTTCAAAAAGCAGTGGAGGAATTGGAAAAC
>k87-1623991_pt1 | contig 10806 bp, 8 predicted proteins | sample MGYA00084031_6733416 | MGnify analysis MGYA00084031
CGAGCGCGAGGGCTGCGCCGTCGTCGCCCTGCGGGGCGAACTCGACATCGCCAGCGCCGACGAGCTGCGCCGCGGCCTGCAGGCCGCCCGTCGCGCGCACGGCGACCACCTGATCCTCGACCTGGACGAGCTGGAGTTCATGGACTCCCACGGCCTCTCGGTGATCATCAACTGCCACAAGGCGGTCACCGCCGGGCGGGGCGGCCTGGCGCTGACCGGCGCCCGCCCGATCGTGCGGCGCACCCTGCAGATCACCGGGCTGGACCGCAGGCTGGCCCTCTACGACACCGTCGAGCAGGCCGCCGCCTCGCTCCGCCGCCCGGCGGACGCCGCCTCGGCCGTCTGACCGCCGGCCCCGGACGCCCGTCCCGTCCACGGCGCCGGACGGGACGGGCGTCCGAGCCTCGGCGCCGGGCCCGCCTCACACCGGCAGCAGGTCGGGCCGCTTGGGCGGACGGCCGTCGCCGCTGGACCGTCCCTGGATCCGGCGCTGGATCCAGGGCAGGAAGTAGGTCCTGGCCCAGTACAGGTCCTCCCGGCGCTGCTCGTGCCAGCTCCGGGCGGCCACCGGCGCGGGCCACGGCTCGCGCCAGTCCCCCTCCACCGGGACGCCGAGCCGTTCGCACACCAGCAGCGCCAGCCTGCGGTGCCCCTCCGACGACAGATGCAGCCGGTCCTCGTGCCAGGCCCGCGGGTCGTACAGCACGCTGCGCGGCCACAGGTCCACCAGCAGGCAGCCCCGCCGGTCGGCGATGGCCCGCAGATGCATGCTGTAGGTGGCGGCCTTGCCCCGGATCCGGCGGCCCGCCCGCAGCCACTGCGGATCGAAGCCCGTGAAGATCACCACTCGGGCGCCGGTGCCGCGCAACCGCTGCACCGCCTCGTCGAACATCACCGCCAGCGCGTCCGGATCCGCGCCGGGGCGGAGCATGTCGTTGCCGCCCCCGCAGAACGTCACCAGGTCGGGCCGCATCTCCACGGCCCGCGGCACCTGGTCGGCCACGATCTGGCGGAGCAGTTTGCCGCGCACGGCCAGATTGGCGTATCGCAGCCCGGGGCGATGCGCCGCGATGTGCTCGGCCAACCGGTCGGCCCAGCCGCGGAACCGGTCCGGATCGACGGGGTCGGGGTCCTGCAGCCCTTCGGTGAAACTGTCACCGATCGCTACATAGGTATCGATTCCGTCGATTCCAGGTGGCGTCGCACTCATTTCCCTGATCACGTCAGCACATGGTGCAACACGGGCAAAGACCTACGCGACCGTAACAAATCCCTACGCGACCGTGACCGGGCCGCCTCGGGTCAGGTCCAGGCGGGGCCGGGGGCGGGCGCCGGGCCGGCCGACTGCATCTGCAGGGCGTGCTGCACCAGCACGATCAGCGCCTGCTTGGTGGACTCCCGGCTGCGGGCGTCCACCTGCACGATCGGGATCTCCGACCCGATCGTCAGCGCCTCGCGGATCTCCTCGTTGGTGTGCGTGAACTCGCCGTGGAAGCCGTTGACCCCCACGATGTAGGGCAGCCCCGACTCCTCGAAGTAGTCCAGCGCGGCGAAGCAGTCCGCCAGGCGCCGGGTGTCAACCAGCACCACCGCGCCGATCGCACCGCGCACCAGGTCGTCCCACATGAACCAGAACCGGTGCTGACCGGGGGTGCCGAACAGGTAGAGGATCAGGTCGCTCTCCAGCGTGACCCGGCCGAAGTCCATGGCCACGGTGGTGGTGGTCTTGTCCGGCACCGCGGTCAGGTCGTCGATCCCGGCGCTGGCGGCGGTCATCACCGCCTCGGTGGTCAGCGGCTGGATCTCCGAGACCGAGCCGACGAAGGTGGTCTTGCCCACCCCGAAGCCCCCGCCGACCACGATCTTGACCGAGGTCATCTCGGGGCCCTCGCCGCCTGGGAGGGGCAGGCTGGCGTCAGAGCTTTCGTAGACCACTGAGCACCCTTTCAAGCAAACGGACATCGGGCTGCGCGTCGGCCGGGCGCGACTGGTGCAGGCGCAGCAGTCCTTCGTGCGCCATGTCGGCGATGATCACGCGGGCCACCCCGAGCGGCAGGCGGAGCAGGGCGGAGACCTCCGCCACCGATCGCCAAGAGCGACACAGGTCCATGATCGCCCGGTACTCGGGGGTCAGCGTGGTCACGTCCCTGGGCGGGTACGGCGCGGCCGACACCAACGCCTCGATCGCCAGGTCGTAGCGGGGTCGGGTACGCCCGCCGGTCACGGTGTAAGGGCGCACCAGCGAACGTCGGTCGCCGTGGGCGGGCTGGGACTGCTCGCCCGCCCACCCGGGATCGCCGGATCGTCCGGGACCGGCGGGGCCGCCGGCCGGTCCGGCACCGAAATGTTGCCTGCCGTGGTCCACCACGGTGCCTTCCGTCGAAGCCTGTCAGGTCTTTCCGGTCGCCGGGTCACCCGCGAGGCGGCCCGGCCCCCAGTTCGGTGCGCAGCGCCGGGGTCAGCACCCGGCCGACGCGCTCCACGAGCAACGTCATCTCGTACGCCACCAGCCCCATGTCGCAGTCCGGCGCGGCGAGCACCGCGAAGACCGCCCCGGAGCGGATGGACATCACGAACAGCAGCCCTCGCTCCATCTCCACCACGGTCTGGCTGACCCCGCCCGCGTCGAACAGCTGGGCGGCCCCCTGGGTCATGCTGGTCAGCCCCGCGGCGATCGCCGAGAGCTGGTCGGCGCGCTCGGGCGGGAACCCGTCGGAGTAGGCCAGCGGAAGCCCGTCGGAGGACACCACGACGGCGTGCGCGGCCTTGGGCACCCGCTCCACGAAATTGGTCACCAGCCAGTTGAGATCCTGCCGGCTCACGCGGATCCTCCCCTCTCTGTGTCGCCCTGTGCAGGCCCGGATCCACCGGGACCCGGCGGAATGCTCTCATCGGGGCCGCCCTGCTGCGGTCCCTGTCCGGAACGGGCCTCCGACCGGCCTCGGCGGACTCCGCGCTGGAGACTGGAGAACCGGTCGCGGACCACCTCGGCGGGCTTGTGCGGCGCGGGACGCGCCCGCCCTGCGGCGGGCTGCGACGGCGCCGCCGGCGTCTGCCGGCCGGGCCGCACCGCACCGGGCACCCGGTTGCGCCCGGGCACCCGCTTGGGCAGCCCGGCCTTGGTGACGCCGCCCGAGGTCGGCTCGCGCGCCGCCTCGGCGGCCTGCCATCCAGCGTCGCCGGGCGACTGCCAGCGGCGCTCCCGTTCCCGGGCGGAGCCGCCGGCGCGGCGCTGGAACCATTCCGACTCCATGGCGTCGAAGATCGGCGAACTTTCCACGGCCGCGGCGGGCGCCGGGTCCTCGGCCGCGCCCCACGACACGCCCGTCTCGGCGGGCGGGCGCTGCGGGCCGGTCGACGATCCCTCCGCGGGCGGCCCGGACGACGATCCGGGCGGGGGCCCCGACTGCGGGGCCGGTTCGAGCTGTGGGAAGCCCGGCAGGCTCGCGGCCAGCGTGGGCTCTCCGATCGATGGCTGCTGCGGTCCGGTATCCGACACGATGGGCTGCGGTCCCGTCTTATCGTCCGGCTTCCGGTGACGCGGCCCGGGCGTGAGCTCGCGGCCGGAGGCCTGAGGCGGCGGCGCCGCGCCCACCGCGGGCTGGGCGCCGGTGTTGCCGGTGGGCCGCGCGGTCGAGGAGGAGTCCTCGACGATCGGCAGCGGCCCGGAGTCCCGCAACTGCGGCTGCGGCCCGGTGCCGAGCCCTTCGCGGCGGGACGGCCGGCCCGTGCCCGCCGCGGGGATCGGGCCGGTGGAGTCGGCGGCCACCCCGGCGGCGACCGGGGCGGGCGTCCAGGCCGCACTGGCGGCCGGGACGTCGGCGGCGGGGTCGGCCGGCGTGCTCTCGGCGGGCAGCTCGCCCCGGGCGATCACGGCGGCCGGCAGCAGCACGAACGCGGTGATGCCGCCGGACAGCGCCGGGCGCAGCTCGACCCGGATGCCGTGCCGCTGGGCCAGCCGGCCGACCACGAACAGGCCCATGCGGCGGGCCGCGGAGAAGTCGACGACCGGCGGGTTGGCCAGGCGCCAGTTGACCTGCTCCAGCTCGTCCGCCGGGATGCCGACGCCGTTGTCGGTGATCTGGAGCATCGCCCCGCCGCCGGACAGCAGGTGGCCGGACACGGTGACCTTGGTGTGCTGGGGGGAGAACACGGTGGCGTTCTCCACCAGCTCGGCCACCAGGTGGACCAGGTCGTTGACCGCCTGGCCGGTGACCGACACCTCGCCCTGCACCCGCAGCGTGACCCGCTCGTACTGCTCGACCTCCGACAGCGAGGCGCGCACGATGTCGATCAGCGGAACCGGCTGGTTCCACCGGCGCACCTGCTCCTGGCCGCCGAGGACCAGCAGGTTCTCGCAGTTGCGGCGCATGCGGGTGGCCAGGTGGTCCAGCTGGAACAGGCTGGCCAGCTGGTCGGCGTCCTGCTCGTTCTGCTCCAGTTCGTCGATCAGGCGCAGCTGGCGCTCGATCAGCGACTGCATCCGGCGGGACAGGTTGACGAACATCGCGTTGACGTTGCCGCGCAGCACGGCCTCGTCGGCGGCCAGCCGCACCGCCTCCCGGTGCACCTCGTCGAACGCCCGGGCGACCTCGCCGATCTCGTCGCTGGTGTGGATGTCGATCGGCTCGACCTCGATCCCGCCGGCCGCGGCCTGCGGGTCGCGCAGCCGTTCCACCACGCCGGGCAGCCGGGTGCCGGCGATCTGCAGGGCGCTCTCCCGCAGCCGCTGCAGCGGGCCCACCAGCGAGCGCGCGATCAGCGAGGTGAGCAGCAGCGCCAGCAGCACGATCAGCGCGGTGACCGCGGTGTCGACCACGGCCGCCAGCCGGGCCGCCGACCGCTGGTCGCGGGCGCGATCCAGCAGCTGGTCGCCGAGCCTGCGCTCGGCCACCCGCATCTGCTCGATCATCACGGTCAGCGAGGAGCCCAGTGCGGCCGACCCGCTCCGGGTGGTCAGCTGCCGGGGCAGCAGCCCGCCGCGGGACTGGGCCGAGGCGATGGCCTGCTGGCGCAGCTCCCGGGCCCGGTCGATCTCCGGGCCGATGACGGTGTCGTCGTACATCTGACGCTGCCCCAGCGTCGCGGCCTGACGGAAGACGGCCAGCTCGCTGTCCTCACGGGAACGCGCGCCCAGCAGCGCCGCCAGCTCCTCGGGCGTCAGCCGGCCGGAGCGGGCGCCGACCGCCAGCAGCGCGCGCTGCCGGGAGACCTGCTCCTTGGCCCGGGTCACGGCGGCGATGGCACGGCTGGTCGCGGCCAGCTGCTCGTCGGCCACGCCCTGGGCGACGCCGTCGACGACACCGATCAGCTCGTCGATGGACTCGGAGTACTTCTCCAGCACGGTGAACACCGGCACGCGGGTCTCGGTCGCCATGGAACGCAGCGACCGCACCCCCTCCAGCCGGTTCAGCACCCGGCGCGCGTCGGTGGCGGCCTCCTCCGAGAACGAGTCGTCCACCCCCAGGGCGATCTCGCGGACCTGGCCGATCACCGCGTCCACCTTGGTGTACTGCTCACGCAGCTCCGCCAGCCGCGCCTCGGAGCGGCCCGCGACGATGTAGCCCACCGTCTGGTCGCGCTCGGCGGCGAACTCCTGCACCAGGGCGGTGACCCCGTTGCCGAGCCGTGCCATGTGCTCCGCCCGGCCGTAGGCCTGCGCGCTGGTGATCGAACCGGAGACCCGCAGACCGCCGAGCACCAGGACGGCCACGGTCGGGATCAGCACCAGAACGGCCAGCCGGCGACGCACCCGCCAGTTGCGCAGGCGCAGCCCGCGCATACGGGCGGGCGGCTCGGCAGCGGCCGATCCGGCCCCCGAGTCCTTGGACCGGGGTGCGTCGTCCCCACCTGTTTCGTTCGATTGCATCCGGCGTTAACACCCTCCAGCTCACATGCCGCATCGGCAGAAGAGGGACCACCCGGGGGTGCAGGCGCAGCGTCTTTCTGCCTTCCAGCGCGTGACATTGGAGCACATCCCCGACGGAGCCCGCAAAGATTGCAGCAGCAGAACGGACACGACGATCCCACCTAAAGAACTTTCTACCCAAATGTCCGATTATTTGCACACAAACGAACACGATACGTGAACATCCATCAAAGATCATCACCTACCGTAACGACAAAATCACACAAGCATGACAAAACACGCAACTACCAGGAAGAATCACTGGAAGATTGACCAATTGCCCGGCCGCTCCGCCATTGCGGAAAGGCCGGGCCGCCGCCCATAATTCGCGGCCGACGGGCCGGAAAACACGCCGCCGGCACCCGCGGAGAGGATCCGGCGAGGAGGTCACTCACGGTAAGGATCCGACTACGGCGACGCCGGCCCCGCCCACGGTTCGGCGGCCTTGAGGCCCGTGAGCCGCCGCACGGGCGGCACCCTGCGGCTTGGAACGGTCTTATCGCAGGCCGCCCCGTCGACGGCCGACCCCGTTTCCACACTCGACCAAGCCGACGATCACGAGATCGTCACCCATTCCCGGACACTCCACTCACCTCGACGGAATTGCGGTACTCTCCGGACCGCCCCTCATGATCACGGCTCGGAGGGCGCGGTGCCGCGTCGGGCACCGCCCGTTCACCTCCGGTTTCCCGACCAAATCCCCATGCGAGATTAAGGAGCTCCCATGAGGCCATCCCGCCGTCGTTTCGGCGCTCTCGCTGCGCTGCTGGTGGCCGGCTCGCTCATCACCGGCTGCGGTGGCGATGACGGCTCCGCCTCCGGCGGCAACGGCCTGGAAAAGCAGACCATCACGGTGGCGGCGCTGCCGCTGGTGGACGGGGCCGCGCTGCACATCGGGATCAAGCAGAAGCTGTTCGAGGCCGAGGGCCTGAAGGTCCAGGTCAAGCCGATCCAGCAGAGCACTCAGGCGCTGCCTGCGCTGATCAAGGGCGACGTGGACGTGATCGCCGGCGCCAACTACGTCACGTTCTTCCAGGCCCATGAGAAGGGGACGCTCAAGCTGAGCATCCTCTCCGAGGCCGCGGCGCTGACCCCGAACATGATGAACGTGCTGGTCAAGCCCGACTCCCCGATCAAGTCCGCCAAGGACCTGGAGGGGAAGAAGATCGCGGTCAACATCCCCAACAACATCCAGTCGCTGACCCTGAACGCCATCCTCAAGGCCAACAACGTCGACCCCTCCAAGGTCCAGTACATCCAGGTGCCGTTCCCGCAGATGGGGGCCGCGCTGGAGAAGGACCAGGTCGACGCGATCCACGTGGTCGAGCCGTTCCTGTCCGACGTCCAGAAGAAGCTGGGCGCCCGGGTCGTGGTCAACGGCGGCGGCGAGCCGGTGACCGGCGTCCCGATCAGCGGCTACGTCACCACCCAGGAGTTCGCCAGCAAGAACCCCAAGACCAGCGCGGCGTTCCAGCGCGCCATGCTCAAGGCCCAGGAGGCGGCGGCCAGCGACCGCAAGAAGGTGGAAGAGGTGGTGCCCGACTACGCGCGCATCGAGCCGCAGGTCGCCTCGGTGATCACCATGCCGGACTTCCCGTCCTCGGTGAACACCACCCGTCTGCAGCGGATCGTGGACCTGATGGTCTCCGGCGGCCTGCTGAAGGACAAGCCCGATCTGAACACGATCGTGTTCCAGGCCAAGGCCTGACGGCCGTCCCATCTCCCTGATGACGACATCAACCGCCTCTGCCCGCTCCGGCCGGGCGGCACGGCCCCTCACGCGCACCGGACGGTGGGCGCGAGGGGCCGTCGGCGTGGCCGCCCTCTTCGCGGCGAGCGAGCTGCTCGGCCGGGCCGAGATCGTCGACCGTTCGTATCTGCCGCCGGCCTCCTCGGTCGTGACCCGCGCGATCGAGCTGGCCGGCGACACGCTGTTCCTGCAGTACCTGGCCGACACGATGACCGCCTGGGCGGTGGGCCTGGGGCTGGCGATCGCCGTCGCCGTCCCGCTGGGCCTGCTGCTGGGCAGCGTCCCGGCGGTCAACGCCGCCACCCGGGCGATCGTGGAGTTCCTGCGGCCGATCCCGTCGGTGGCGCTGATCCCGCTGGCCGGGCTGCTGCTGGGCTCCGGCACGGAGATGAAGGTGGCGCTGATCGTGTACGCCTCCACCTGGCCGATCCTGTTCAACACCATGTACGGCCTGGCCGAGGTCGACCCCGCCGGCAAGGACACGCTGCGGGTGTTCGGATTCGGGCGGCTGGAGATCCTGCTGCGGGTCTCGCTGCCGTCGGCGGCCCCGTTCATCGCCACCGGGATCCGGCTGGCCGCGGCGATCGCGCTGATCCTGGCCGTCGGCACCGAGATCATCTCCGGTTTCGGCGAGGGCCTGGGGATCTTCATCGCGCAGGCCTACTCCGTCCCCGACGGGGCGCGCGACGTGCTGGCCGGCACCGTGTGGGCGGGGACCCTGGGGCTGGTCATCGACGCGGCCCTCGGCGGGGCGCAGCGCCGGATGTTCCACTGGCACCACGCTCGCCAAGGCGGCACGACATGAGCACGACCGCATCCTCCGCCGTCTCCCCCGCCGTCGGGCGCGGGCGCCGGGCCGCCCGGTTCCTCGGCGGGCTCGCCCACCGCTGGCTGCCGTTCGCGCTGCTGATCGGCGCGTGGGAGCTGGCCACCCGGGCGGCCGAGAGCCCGTTCTTCCCGCCGCCGTCCCAGATCGTCTCGGCGACGCACGAGCTGTGGCTGTCCGGTCCGGCGACCCGGCTGTTCCTCACCGACCTGGCGATGGACAACCTGCTGCCCAGCCTGGGCCGGATGGCCCTGGCGCTGGCGATCGCGGCGGTGGCCGGGATCGCGCTGGGCATGGTGCTGGGCCGGTCCGAGCGGGCCATGGCCTACCTGAACCCGCTGCTGCAGTTCTGCCGGGCGATCCCGCCGCCGACCCTGGTGCCGGTGTTCATCGTGCTGTTCGACCTGGGCACGCAGATGCAGGTGGCCTCGATCATCTTCAGCGTGATCTGGCCGATCCTGCTGAACACCGCCGACGGCGCGCGGTCGGTGACCCCCTTGCAGATGGACACCGCCGAGGTGTTCCGGCTGTCGACGGTCGACCGGATCCGCTACATCCTCATCCCCTCGGCGCTGCCGAAGATCTTCGCGGGACTGCGGCTGGCGCTGTCGCTGTCGCTGATCCTGGTGGTCTTCTCCGAGCTGCTGCCGGGGACCGTCAACGGCATCGGATTCCAGCTCACCGACGCCCAGAGCCGTTCGGACATGCCGACCATGTGGTCGGTGATCGTCCTGCTCGGCGTGCTGGGCTACGCGCTGAACACCCTCCTGCTGGCGGTGGAACGACGTACGCTCGGCCGGCACCGCCCGGCCGACGGAAAGGGCGACACATGACGTACACGGTCCGCGACGCGTTCTACGACTTCTGCCGAAGCGTCGGGATGACCACCCTGTTCGGCAACCCCGGCTCCACCGAGCTGCGGATGTTCCGCGACTTCCCCGAGGACTTCCGCTACGTGCTGGCGTTGCAGGAGACGGTGGCGGTGGCCGCCGCGGCCGGTCATGCGCTGGGCACCGGGCGGGCCGGGCTGGTCAGCCTGCACTCGGCGGGCGGCGTGGGGCACTCGCTGGGGGCGGTGTTCAACGCCTACCGGGACCGGGTGCCGGTGGTGATCCTGGCCGGGCAGCAGTCCCGGCCGATGATCCGGCTCCGCCCGTTCCTGGGGGCCGACGAGCCGGCCTCCTTCCCCCGCCCCTACGTCAAGTACAGCCACCAGCCCGAACGCGGCGAGGACGTCGCCGAGGCGATCGCCGAGGCGTACCGGATCGCGATGACCCCGCCGCGCGGCCCGGTGCTGGTGTCCGTCCCCGAGGACGACTGGGACCTGCCCGCCGAGCCGGTGCCGCACCGGGAGGTGCGCGCGGACTTCGCCGCCGACCCGGCCGCGCTGCGGGAGGTGGCCGACGCGCTGAACGCCGCCCGCTCCCCGGTGATCGTGGTCGGCCCCGGCGTGGAGGACGAAGGCGCCCAGGAACTGGTGGTCCGGCTCGCCGAACGCGCCAACGCGGGGGTGTGGATCAGCCCGCTGTCGGGGCGTTCGGGCTTCCCCGAGGAGCACCGGCTGTTCCAGGGCTTCCTGCCCCCGGTGCGCTCCCAGCTCGCCGCCCGGCTCGCGGACAACGACGTGATCCTGGTGCTCGGCGCGCAGGTGTTCACCTACCACGTGCACGAGGAGGGGCCCTTCATCCCCGAGGGCGCGCGGCTGTTCCACTTCGACTGCGACCCGGCGCAGGTCGCCTGGGCGCCGGTCGGCACCAGCGTGCTGACCACCATCCGGGGCGGGCTGCGGGGCCTGCTGGAGCTGGTGGAACGGTCCGACCGCCCGGCTCCCCCGCCCCGGCCCCGGCTGGCCGTCCCCGAGGCGACCGATCCGATCCCGCCGGAGCTGCTGGTGGAGACCCTGCGCGAGGTCATGCCCGCGGACGGGGTGCTGGTGGAGGAGGCCCCCAGCCACCGGGACCTGTTCCACGCCCGTTTCCCGATCAACACGCCGGGCGGGTTCCTGACCACCGGCAGCGGCGCGCTCGGCTGGGGCCTGCCGCTGGCGGTGGGCCGGTCGCTGGCCTCCTCGGGCGAACGGATCGTGTGCCTGATCGGAGACGGCTCGATCATGTACTCGGTGCAGGCGCTGTGGACCGCGGCCCAGCACCGGGTCCCGATGACCGTCGTGGTGCTCAACAACCACGGATACGGGGCGGTCAAGGCGCTGGGCCGCCGCATCGACCTGCCCACCGTGCCCGGCACCGACATCCACGACCTGGACTTCGTGCAGGTCGCCCGCGGGATGGGCGTGCCGGGCCGGACGGTGACCAAGGCCGCCGA
>k87-790763_pt1 | contig 10802 bp, 12 predicted proteins | sample MGYA00084031_6733416 | MGnify analysis MGYA00084031
ACTCCCGCCCCCCGCCTCGCCGGAGGCGGCCCCAGCGTCCTGCGGGTCGCCCGGGGCCACGGGCAGGTCCACCCGGCCTCCCGCCGCCCATACCCGGGCGGGAGAAAGGCTCAGAGGAACCGGATCGCCCCGCTCGCTCTCCGCCCAGATCACCCGCGGCGGCTGCGGCCCGTCGAGGCGGTACTCTCCCCGGCGGTTTGCCGCCGCCGCCTCAAGGCCGTCGGCCACCACCACGGCGCCGGAAGCCGCGGGTTCGCCCCTTTCGGGCAGGCCGCTTCGGTCCAGGTCCACAAACACCCGGCCCGAGACCGGCGCCGCCGGGATGAGGAGGGGATCCTCCTCTACCTCCAGCGGCACGCGCGCCGAATGCACCAGCTTCCTGCCGGCCCCCGGCCGCTCTGCGGCGGTCACCCGCAGGTCGAGGTAGCCGTACTCCCCGCTGGCCGCCGGGACAAAGAAGCCGGCGGCCTGCCCGGCCCGCCACCCGCCGTCCCAAAAGACGAGAAGCACCTCAAGCTCACGCCGGCTCTTCCCCGCGAGGGTGCCGAGCGGCAGCGTCCGGCACCGGCCGTCCCCGCCGGCCTCCTCTTCCCACGCCGGCACGCTGGCTTCGTAAATGCGCCATTCCGGAGAGACACAGGCCTCAAGCCGCACCTCGTACAGAGAGAGCGGCCCTGGATTGATCAGCGCGACGGTCCACGGGGCGGGTTCACCGGGCGGCCTGGGCTCGCCCTTGACGGTGATCCACACCGCGGCGTGGCCCGCGAGCCCGGGCTCCCCGGCGGCCACCGCCAGGCTGCGGCCCCCGGGAAAGAGCGCTGCCCCGGAGACGGCCGCGGCCAACGCTGCCGCGGCCAGCCACCCGCCGCGCCACCTCTTCCCGACCGACACCCTTGCCACCCTCCTTGCCGCCTGCGAAACTCGGGATCATCCGCCCCGCCGATAATACCATTTCCTGGGAGCGAAACCAGTCGAGGCGTGTCGAACCGTGTCGCCGGTGCCGATCTAACACTCTGCCATTTCGGATCGTGATGCTTCTCCGGCGGCAAGCCGGACAAGGAAAAACGGCACAAAACGGGAAAAAGGGTGCACACGGCATCCCGGGGAGGGCAGTTCATGGATCCAAACTTCGGCCTCATCGCGGCGCTGGCCGGCGTCGCCGTGGGCGTCGCGGGCACGGTGCTCCCGGCCGTGCCCGGTCTCCCGCTGGTCTGGCTTGCCATCTTCCTCTACGCCCTGGGCACCGGCTTCGACCCGGTAGGCCCCGCCTTCGTCGCGGCGTCGCTGGCGGTGACGGTGGCGGCCGAAGCCGGCGAGCACTATGTGCGCGCCTTGGGAGCCCGCCGCTTCGGTGCGAGCCGGGCGGGCGCGTGGGGGGCGGTCGCCGGCGCGGTGGCGGGCTTCTTCTTCCTTCCGTGGGGCCTGCTGCTGGGACCGTTCGCGGGCGCGGCCCTGGCCGAACTGCTCGCGGGCCGAAGCCCCGCCGCCGCGGCCCGGGCCGGGATCGGCGGTGTCGTGGGGACGCTGGGCTTCATCCCGGTGAAGTTCATCATCGCCTGCGGGATGGGGATCGCCTTTCTCTGGCGCGCGCTCTAGGCGCGCCCTCTAGACCCCCGGGGCGCCCCATCCGCGCAGCGGAAAACAAAACGCCCGGCCCACAAACGGGCCGGGCGAATATGCCGTCACCAGATCCAAGCGGAGGGGCGCTGCCGTCAGCGCACGATCTTGAGCCGGTCGACGCGACGGCGAAGCTCGTCCACCTTGTCCGTCCGCTCCCACGGCAGGTCGAGGTCGGGCCGGCCGAAGTGCCCGTACACCGAGACCGGGCGGTAGATGGGCCGCCGCAGGTCCAGCTCCTGGATGATCGCCGCAGGCCGCAGGTCAAACACCTCCGCTGCGATGGCGGACAAGGACTCGTCGTCCACCACCCCGGTGCCGAAGGTGTCCACCTGGAACGAGACGGGCCGCGCCACGCCGATGGCGTACGCCACCTGCACCTCGCAGCGCTCGGCCAGCCCGGCGGCGACGATGTTCTTGGCCACGTACCGGCACGCGTAGGCGCCCGAGCGGTCCACCTTGGTGGGGTCCTTGCCCGACAGCGCGCCGCCTCCGTGGCGGCCCGCGCCGCCGTAGGTGTCGACGATGATCTTGCGCCCCGTCAGCCCGGCGTCGCCCGCCGGCCCGCCCACCACGAACCGGCCCGTGGGGTTCACCAGGAAGCGGGTGCGCTCGTCGATGAGGCCCTCGGGCACCACCGGGCGGATCACGTGGCGGATGATGTCCTCGCGGATCTGCTCCGCGGTCACCTCGGGGGCGTGCTGGGCGGAGACGACGACGGTGTGGAGCCGGACGACCTCGCTGCCCTGGTACTCGGCGGTCACCTGCGTCTTGCCGTCGGGCCGCAGGTAAGGCAGGGTGCCGTCCTTGCGCACTTCCGCCAGCCGGCGGGCGAGGCGGTGCGCCAGCGAGATGGGCAGGGGCATGAGCTCCGGCGTCTCCTTACAGGCATAGCCGAACATGAGCCCCTGGTCGCCGGCGCCGACGGCGTCCAGCGGATCGCCCCCGTCGGCTTCCAACGCCCGGTCCACTCCTCTCGCGATGTCGGGCGACTGCTGCTTGAGGGCCGTCAGCACCGCGACGTTGTCGGCGTCGAGGCCGTAATCGGGATGGGTGTAGCCGATCTCCCGGATCACCCGGCGGGCGACCTCGGCCACGTCCACCTTGGCGCGGGTGGTCACCTCGCCCATCAGCACCACCAGGCCCGGGCTGAGGGCGGCCTCACAGGCGACGCGGGCATCGGGATCCTGTTCGTAGATGGCGTCCAGGATCCCGTCGGAGATCTGGTCGCACACCTTGTCGGGGTGGCCCTCCGTCACCGATTCGGAGGTAAACAGATAGCGCCGCTCGCGGACCGACGACATGGCACTGCCCCTTCGATTTCCGTGATCATCCCCCTCATCCTAACACTCGCAGGGGAAACTGTCAATTTGCCCCTATACGGCCTTTTCGGCGCATGCGGGGGAGGCGCCGGCCATAGACATGGTTCACAGAGCCTCGAACACGGGGGGAGGTCCGGGTGCCGCCCGTCTCCTTCGTCGCCGTGAGACTCTCCAAGCGCTTCCTCCTGGCCGCGCTCCTCGCGCTGGCGCTGGGGGGCGCCGCGCTGCTGGCCCGCGTCCTCGTACCGGCGCTCACGTGGCACGGGCCGGCCGTGGGCGTCCGAGGGCAGCCCGCTGCCGTCCTCGCCGCCGCGCGGCCGGGCGAGCCGGCCCCCCAGTTCACGCTGGTCGGCCCGGACGGGAAAACCGTCTCGCTGGCGGCCCTCCGGGGACGGCCGGTCATCCTCTACTTTTGGGCCACGTGGTGCCGCTACTGCCAGGAGACCCTGCCGGAACTTCAAGCGCTGCGCCACGCCCGCTCCCACGCAGGCCTTGAGGTCCTGGCCGTCAACATCCTCGAGAGCAGCCCCAAGGTCAGGGCCTACCTGCGGCAGCACGGCATCTCCCTCCCGGTCCTCCTGGACCACGACGGCCGGGTCAGCCAGCTGTACGCGGTCCGGGCGACTCCTTCTTATTATCTCATCGACCCGGAAGGCGTGCTCCGCGACGTCCTCATCGGGGCAGTCCCGCCGGAAGAGCTCGCCGCCCGCCTCGAATCGCTCCTTTCTTCAGAAGATTGACCCGCCGGCGAAAGGAACCTGCAAACCGGGTGTCCAACCCCCTCTCCACGGTGATCCTTCCTAAAGGGTTCTTCCTAAGGGATCCGCCGTTTCCAGCCGATTTAACTTTGCAGGGAGGGCGTCGCCGTGTTTGAAATCCGCACCCGGAGGGTGGAGGTGAACGGCAGGGAGCACGAGTTCTACTTCCTGCCGCACCCGGGCGCCGTGGCCATCGCCGCCGTAGAGGACGGGAAGATCGTCCTGATCCGCCAGCTCCGGCCCAGTGTCGAGCAGCGGCTGTGGGAAATCCCCGCCGGGACGCTGGAGCCCGGAGAAGATCCGGCGGCCTGCGCCCGGCGGGAGCTGGCTGAAGAGACCGGCTACCGGGCCAAGGAGGTCACCCATCTCCTCTCGTTTTACGTGGCGCCCGGATACAGCACCGAGCTGCTGCACCTCTACCTCGCCCGGGAGCTGGCTCCCGGCGAGCCGTCGTTCGACGAGGCAGAGAGCATCGACAACGTCGGGTGGTTCAGCCTGGAAGAGGCGCACGAGATGATCCGGAGCGGCCGCATCGTCGACGCGAAGAGCATCGTCGCCATCCAGTACCTGCTTCTCGCACGGGCCGGAGACGGTTTGGCTCCTGCGGCGGTCCGGGAGGACGAGCGAGCCGGATCGTAGAAGTACCGGGTCTCGTGCCCTCGTGGGAGTGAGCGGGGCGACCTCGAAGAAGGTGTTCTCTTTTGGAGGGATCGTGGTCATGTCGAAGCGTTTCACCCATCACGCCTTAACCCGTGTGCTGGCGCTCGCGACGGCGTGTTTCGCCGCGCTGGCTGCGGGACCGGCCGTCTCGGCCGCCGAGTACGGCGCGCGGGCCTACGGCATGGCAGGCGCCTACACCGCCGTAGCAGACGACATCGCGTCGCTGCTCTACAACCCGGCGGGCCTCAGCGAGCACGCCTTCGAGGTCGCCTTAGGCGTCGGCACCGCCAGCCTGCAAGATTTTCAGGAGATTGAGTCCATCATCCCGGAAGATTTCCTCGACCTGGAGCTTTCGCTGAACCTGATCACCCTGGGCGGTATGTCCGTGGGCCGCTTCGGGGCGGGCGTCGCCGCCGAAGCCCACGCCGACGTGCACGGCAAATGCGGCGATCATGAGCTGCCCTGCGGCGAAGCCGAATACATGGTTCAGGCTCTGGTAGGCGCCGGGTTCAACGTGGTCCGCCTTCCCCTGGGAGCCGCCGAGCTGAAGGTAGGCGGCAGCGTCGCCCGGCTCCACGCGCGCCGGGCGACGTACGACAGCGAGCTCAACGAGGACAACGCCACGTTTACCGGCATCCTCGAAGACTCCACGGGTGAGGGGTACGCCGTCCACGTCGGCGCCAAGCTCAAGCTGACGGAGATCGTCACCGTCGGGGTGGCCGCCCGCAACCTGGCCGGGAGCGTGACCTGGACGGGAACCCGCACGGAAGAAACGGTCGACGTGGTCACCGGCGAAAGGACGGGTTCGCCGAAAGAGACCCCGCTCCCCAAGCGCGTCGAAAAGCTGGATCCCGTCTACCGGGCCGGGGTGGCGATCCGGCCGCCGATCCTGGGCATGGTGCTCGCGGCGGACGTGGCCTCGGACGGCGTGGTCCGCGTCGGCGTGGAGAAGAACCTCCTCTTCAACCTGTTCAGCCTGCGGGCCGGCCAGATCATCGACGGGGACCAGCGGCTCACCACCGCGGGCCTGGGGATCAACGTCGGCCCGGTCCACTTCGACGCGGCCGTGGGCCTCTCCGAAGGCGAGATCACCACGGCCCTGGTGGAAGGCTCCGTCAGATTCTAGCCTTTCGCCGCGGCAGGAGCACCTTGAGACCATCCGGGCCGGCGCCGGCCGGCCATCCCGCTGGTGCGTCCCCGGGAGCCGGGCTTCCGGGGACGCCTTATTCCCCCGGGATGGTCGCAAATCTCCCTTTGCGCGCCGCCGAAAATCTGGTAGGTTAACAATGAGAGCCGCCGTGCGGCTTCACCTGCGCGCCCTATGGGCGCCGCACCACAGGGAGGACGAGTGCGTTGAAGCTTGCAGAGCGAAGTGGATGGATCGCTCCTTCGGCCACGATGGCCATGGACACCGCGGCCAAGGAGATGGTCCGCCGGGGGATCGACGTGATCAGCTTCGGCGTAGGCGAGCCCGACTTTGACACGCCCGAGAACGTCAAACAGGCTGCGGTCAAAGCCATCGAGGCCGGCCGGACCAAATACACCCCTGCGGGCGGCATCCACGAGCTCAAAGTGGCCATCCAGCAAAAGCTGGCCCGGGACAACGGGCTCGAGTACGGGCTGGACCAGATCGTGGTCACCGTCGGCGCGAAGCACGCCCTGTACAACCTGGCCCAGGTGCTCTTGGACCCGGGGGATGAAGTGATCGTGCCCGCCCCCTACTGGGTGAGCTACGTCGAGCAGGTACGGGTGACGGGCGCGGTGCCCGTGGTGGTGCAGACCCGGGGAGAGAACGGCTTCCGCCTCACCGCCGAGGAGTTCCGGCGGGCCATCACGCCCCGCACCAAGGCGCTGATTCTCAATTCGCCCTCCAACCCCACCGGCGCGGTCTACCGCCGGGAGCACCTGGAGGCCCTGGCCGAGGTGGCGGTGGAGCACGGCATCGCCGTCATCAGCGACGAGATCTACGAGCCGTTCATCTACGGGGACGCCCAGCACGTCTCCATCGCTTCGCTGGGGCCGGAGATCAAAGCCCTCACGCTGGTAGTGAACGGCGTTTCCAAGAGCCACGCCATGACGGGTTGGCGCATCGGCTTTATCGCCGGCGACAGCCGGGTGATCAAGGCCGTCACCAGCCTGCAGAGCCACAGCGTCTCCAACCCCACGTCCATCGCCCAATACGCCGCGATCGAGGCGCTCACCGGGCCCCAGGAGCCGGTGCAGCGCATGGTGGCGGAGTTCGCCCGGCGCCGGGAGTACCTGGTCCAGCGGCTGCGGGCCCTCCCCGGCGTCGAATGCGACATGCCCGAGGGCGCCTTTTACGTCTTCCCGAAGATCTCGGCCGTCTTCGGCAAGAGCCTGGGCGGCCGGAAGGTGACCGATTCCGCTTCCCTCTGCCAGCTGCTGCTGGAGGAAGGACACGTCTCGGTGGTCCCGGGAAGCGCGTTCGGCGCCGAGGGGTACATGAGGCTGTCGTACGCCACGTCGATGGAAAACCTGGAGAAGGGGATGGACCGCATCGAACGGGTGTGGAACGCCCTGGCCTGACGGCCCCGGGCACGGCGCAGGGGCCCTGAAACCATCACCGCGGAAAGGATCGTGAGCGAGGGATGAAACCCGACGCGAAGCCGCCCATCGGACCGTTTCTCCTGGTCTTCTTCGCCCTGGTGCTGGTGGCGGCCATCCAGATGCTGCTGGTCCCGGGGCACTGAAAACAGAGACGGCGCGGCATAATAAAGACCCCAGCAAGCGCTGGGGTCTCTTGCTTTCCTGCACCGTCGCCGGGTTAATCGCCGGAGGAAGAGCTGGTCGAGCCGCTCTCGGCTTTGGCAGCCTTTTCGTAGCTGGCAGAGCGGTTGTCGGTCACGTAAAAGCCGGATCCCCTAAAAATGATGTTCCCGTTGTTGCTGATCAGGCGGGTGACAGGCTTGCCGCACGTGGGACAGGCTGCGAGCGGATCGTCTTTGATGCTCTGCCAGTGCTCGAAGATGCCGCAGCTCTCGCACTTGTACTCGTAGGTAGGCATGCCTCTCCCTCCCTCGAATATAATCCGTACGCATCAATCGGAGAATATCATAGCCATCCCGCAGAGAGCGTGTCAAGAAAGGAACCGCCTGCATGATCCCGCTCCGCGACAACATCCGCTCCCGCTCAAGGCCCCTGGTGATGTACGCCCTCGTCGCCGTCAACGCGCTGGTCTTCTGGCACGAGCTGTCTTTGGGCCGGAGCGTCTACGTCTTTTTCTACCGGTACGGGCTGGTGGCCCGGGAGTTTTGGACCAGCCCGGACCTGCTCGACCGGGTCGTCCCGCTGATCACGTCCATGTTCATCCACGTGGGGTGGGTGCACTTCCTGGGGAACATGCTCTACCTTTGGATCTTCGGCGACAACGTGGAGGACCGGATGGGCCGGGGGCGCTTCCTCGCCTTCTACCTGACGTGCGGCGTCCTGGCCTCCCTGGCCCAGATGATCGTCAATCCCTTTTCCAACGTGCCGATGATCGGGGCCAGCGGCGCGATCGCGGGCGTCCTCGGCGCCTACTTGCGGCTGTTTCCGGGAGCCCGGGTGATCGCGCTGGTCCCCTTTTTCTTCTTCCTCCACCTGGCGGAGGTGCCGGCGGTGATCTTCCTGGTGCTCTGGTTCTTCATGCAGCTGGCCCAAGGCACCCTGGCGCTGGCCGCCATGCCTTCCGGGGGCCCTGCGTTTTGGGCCCACATCGGCGGCTTCGTCGCGGGGTTCGTCCTGGCTCCCCGCTTTCGAAAGCGGGTCGAGGTGATCCCGCCGTGGTGGTAAACGGGCGCGAGGCCTCTGAAGCGCACGTCGCGCCTGCGGGCGAGCTGCGGGCCGTCACCAAGGTCTACGGCGCCGGCAGCCCCGGCGAGGTGCGGGCGCTGGACGGCGTCGATCTCACCATCGAACGCGGGGAGATGGTGGCCTTGGTAGGCCCGTCGGGGTGCGGCAAGTCGACCCTCCTTCACATCCTGGGCCTCCTCGACCGGCCCACCTCGGGCCAGGTCACCGTGGCCGGCATCGACCCGCTCCGGGTCCCCCGGCGCGCCCTTCCCTCCTTGCGCAACCGCTGCGTCGGCTTCGTCTTCCAGCGCCACCACCTGGTGCCGGCGCTGACGGCCCTGGAAAACGTGGCCGTCCCCCTCCGCTACCGGGGCCTTTCCCGGAGCGAAGCCCTGGACCGGGCCGCCCGGTGGCTCGAGCGCGTGGGCCTGGGGGCGCGCCGCCACCACTTCCCCGGCCAGCTTTCCGGCGGCGAGCAGCAGCGGGTGGCCGTGGCCCGGGCTTTGGCCGGCGAGCCGGCCCTGCTCCTCGCGGATGAGCCCACGGGAGAGCTGGACTCTCGCAGCGCCGCGCGCCTCGTCGAGCTCCTGCAGGAACTCAACCGGGAACTGGGCCAGACGGTGGTGGTCGCCACCCACGATCCCGCGGTGGCCGCCGCCTGCCGCCGGGTGGTGGAAATGCGGGACGGCCGCCTCATGTGATTATGTGGTTGGCGCCTCCAAGCTCTGGGTATCCTACCTCCGGGCGACGCGCCCGCGAGCAAGACGGGAAGCCGGAAGGAGGCGCTGCCGCATGGCCCGGGAAAAGGCGAAAGCCAAGCCCAAGGAGGAACAACTCGCCGGGGACGCCGGGACCCTTGAGGCCGAAAAGAAAAGCCCGCCGCCAGCCGGAAGCGGCGGCGAAGCAGAGGCACCGCCGGCCGGTGCCCTGAACAGCAGCGACGCGGACGCCGTCGCGCAAGTCCAGGCGCTCCTGGACGCCGGAGAGACGGAGATCGAAGCCGCCTCCGAAGAGCTGGGCGCTGCCCCGGGGCAGTGGGTCTTTCCCAGCGTCGAGGTGCGGGCGGCCCGGCGCAGCGGCGTTGAGGAAGCGCAGGCGTTCTTCGACTTCTCCCGCCGCCTCGCGGCCGAGCTGCGGGCATCAGGGTCCGGCGCGCACACCGCCCGCTCTGTGAGCGAGAACGCATCCATAGAGGAGCCTGCTCGCGAGGAAGCCCCGGGCCCAGGACCCGCAGGGCCGGACCTGGAGCCCGACGGCGAACCGGCGGAGGGCTCAGTCCATCAGGATGGCCCGGACCCGCTCGATGACGGGCTCGGGGACGAAGACGTTGACGGCCACCCGGGGACCTGACGAGAGCGCCCGCATGGTCGGCGACAGCTGGGTGATCTCCCGGGGGACGCCCGTTTCGTCCAGCACCAGGATGGGCTTCTTGCGGGGGCCCGGGCCGTCGGGCCGGTACAGGTCGTAGGCCGCCCCCGACACATCGTCCACCGCCAGGTAGTACTCGGGCGGCCACCCTTCTCGGGCCAGGAGCGCTTCCACTTCGGGAAGCCGCTCCCGGGGAACGCTCTCGTGGTGCACCTTGTACACCGGCTTCAGGAGCCGCCGCTCGACGAAGCGCCGGGCCAGGTCCGCGAGGATCCGGTCCCTTGACCGGGTCCAGAGCTTGGCCGCGTACACCAGGTCGTGGTCGTCCACCGCCAGGTACTCCTCAAGGGTGGGCTCCCCCCCGAGGAACGGGACCAGCGTCGGCGGCACTTCGCTCTCGGGCAGCTTCTCCTCCCGCCAGAGATCCACCGCCCGCTGCCACATGCGGGAGAGGACCACCTCCTGGCTCCGGGTGGTCTTGTGCAGGTACACCTGCCAGTACATGAAGTAGCGAGCCAGCAGGTACTCCTCGATCGCGACGATCCCCTTGGCCATGGAGACCACCCGGTCGCCGTCCAGGAGCAGCGTGTTGATGAGCCGCTGCAGGTCGAAGGTGCCGTAGGTGACGCCGGTGTAAAGGGAATCCCGCAGCAGGTAGTCCATGCGGTCGACGTCCAGCTGGCTCGAGACCAGGTCGCGGATGAAGGCGGGCCCTTGGTGCTCGCCGGAGATGACCGCGGCCACCTTGGCCGGCAGGTCGGGACTGGCCTTTGCGAGCACTTGATGGACCCGAGTCGGCTCCAGCAGGATCCGGCGGGTCCAGTCTTCGTGATCGGCGCCGGGGGTGAGCCGGCGCTCCAGCGCGTGAGAGAAGGGTCCGTGGCCCACGTCGTGCAGGAGGGCCGCGGCTTTGGCCACCGTCGCCCACTCCTCGTCCAGCCGGACGCCGAGGTGGGCAAAGCGCTCCAGGATCATGCTCATGATCCAAAGGACGCCCAGGCTGTGGCCAAAGCGGGAGTGCTCCGCGCCGTGGTACGTGCCGTAGGAGGCGCCCAGCTGGCGGATGCGCCGCAGCCGCTGGAACTCAGGCGTGTCCACCAGCTCCAGAAAGAGCGGCTCCCGCAGGGTGATGAAATCGTGAACCGGATCGCGATACCACCGCTCGCGCGTGGGCATGGCGTCACCTCACTCCGGCAGCGGGTCAAAGCCCCCGGTCACCCAGAGGACGTGGCCCGTAATATAGGAAGCCTCGTCGGAGGCGAGAAACGCCACCGCATGGGCGACG
>k87-1853172_pt1 | contig 10798 bp, 8 predicted proteins | sample MGYA00084031_6733416 | MGnify analysis MGYA00084031
GGGGTAGCGGGGCGGACGCTTTTCGAGAAAGGCCCGGATCCCCTCTCGGGCATCGGGTCCGGCGGCCGCCGCCGCGATCGCGGCGGCCTCGTCCGCCAGATGCGCCTCCAGGTCCGTCCTCCCCGCCTCGCGGATCAGCCGTTTGGTGGCCGCGAGCGCCTGTGCGGGACCGGAGGCGAGCGCGCCGGCCAGCTCGGTCAGCGTCCCCTCCAGCTCCTGCGGCGCCACCACCCGGCTCACCAGCCCGCGGCGCTCGGCCTCCGTGGCGTCCAAGGTCCGGTTCGTCAGTGCCATATCGAGCGCGACGGCGTGCCCGAGCGTCCTCGCCAGCACCCAGGAGACCCCGCAGTCCGGCGACAGCCCGACCCCGGTGTAGGCGGTGCGGAAGCGCGCATCGGACGCGGCGACGACGAGATCGGCCGAGAGCGCGAGCCCGACCCCGGCCCCCGCGACCGCCCCGTGCACACCCGAGATCACCGGCACCGGGGCCCGGACGAGATCCACGATCGCCTCGTGCATGATCCCGGCCAGCTCGGCGATGTGCGCCGAGGGGTCCTGGGCCGCGGCGAACTCGGTGAGGTCACCGCCGACGCAGAAGGCGCCGCCCGCACCGACCAGGAGCACCGCGCGCACGCCCGCACCGCCCAGGACCCCTCGCACCGCCCGCCGGAACCCGGTGGCGAGGTCGAGGTTGATCGCGTTGCCCCGCTCCGGGCGGTTCAGCGTGATGCGCGCCACGCCGCCGGTGAGCGACCATACGACGCTGTCGGTCATGTCGTCTCCTCCAGGCCCGCCAGCCGGGCGACGTACTCCTTGGCCCTGGTGGCGTCATAGGACCGGACCATCTGCAGCTTCTCGGCCTCCAGGGAGCCTTCCGCGTGGGTGGCCAGCACGGCCTGGTAGCCGCCGTAGTCGCGCGCGGTGAGGTCGGAGATGAAGTTCAGCAGCCTCAGCCGCCGCTCGGCGGGCACGGCCGCGGCGTAGTACTTCTCCAGCACCGCGCGCACCTGCGGGTCCTCCCAGTCGGCGCCGCCCGGCCCGGTGGCCAGCAGTCCGCCGGACAGGTCCATCAGGATCGAGACCGCCTCGGCGTAGCCGTGGGCGAAGTGATACTTGGCCATGTTCGTGGTGAGCGGGTCGGGCAGCAGGATGCCGTGCTCCCCGGGCCGCGAGCGCAGCGCCGCCAGCTCCGCCAGCCCGCGCACGGTCTCGGCGTAGGAGATCAGCCGGGCGAGCTTCTCCCGGACATGGCCGGCCTCGGCGATTCCGTTGGCCTCGGCGATCAGCTGGGCCGCGCCGATGAACATGTCCAGCAGCGGCAGCTTGTAGTTGATCGCGGTGAACCGGTGGTAGTCCACGAACGCGATGGCCAGCGGGCCGGCGCGGTCGGCGGCGCGGTTGAGGAACACCCGGTCCTTGGGCACGCGCACGTCGTCGAACACCGTCAGGCTCTCCAGCAGCTTGTGCCGGCTCGACAATGGGTGTTCGAACTCGTTGCGCTCCCCGTGCAGGTACGGGGAGACGTACAGGGTCAGCCCGGGCGTGTCGACCGGGATCGCGAACGACACGGCGTAGTCGGCGTCGTCCGGGCCCATCGCGCGGGTGGGCAGCACGACCAGCTCGTCGGCGTTGGCCGAGAAGCTGGTGTGGCACTTGGCGCCCCGCACGGTGATCGAGTCCGCGTCCTCGTCGACGATCCGCAGATACAGATCGGGGTCGCGCTGGGCGTGCGGCGGGACCGCGCGGTCGCCCTTGACGTCGGTCTGGGCGACGGCTAGGGCCAGGTCGCCGTCGCGGCAGTGCCGGTAGAACGCCCGCGCGTTCTCCAGGCCCTCCCCGGAGGTGGCTCGCAGCAGCGCGAACAACGCGTCGGAGCCGACCTCCTTGAGCACGATCGTGCCCGCGCCGAGGCGGGAGACCTCCTCGATCAGCCGCCCGCGGCGCACCAGGTCCTCCCTGGTCCGGGGGATGCGGAAGAACGCCGAATACTCCCCGTCGTCGTCCCTGGCGACGGCCAGTTCCGGCTGCAGCTCGGTGATCTGGTAGCACAGCGCGGAGTGGTCCACGGCGACCCGCAGCTCGGGGTCGGCCGTGACGTCGGGGACCGGGCGGCCGCGGTAGATCACCCGGCGGCCGTCTCGCAGGCCCGCCCGGTACTGGTCGGCGTTGCGCAGCATGGGTTCGGTCCTCCCGCTCAGGGTCGCGCGCCCTCGGGCGCCGACAGCTCTTGGGACATCGCCGTGACGATCTGGTCGATCTGCTCGGCCGGCAGTTCTCGGGCGCCGCCCAGCAGCCCGGTCACCGTGACATGGCCGGTGGTGACCAGCCCGGCGTCGGTGTCGGCGAAACGCGGGCCGGCGACGCGCTCGATGTTGACGAACCGGTGCAGCCTCAGCCCTTCGTCGACGTTCGACAGGTCCAGGCCCGCGGTGCTGACCGGGCTCAGCGGGGCGGGCCGCACGCTCTTGATCGCTTCGGGGTCCACGTCCGGGACGTTGATGTTCAGCACCGTGCGGGGCCTGGCGTGCTCGACCAGCCAGCGCAGCGCCGAACGGGCCACCAGCGCGGCGGTGTCGAACCGGGCGCCCGGCAGGTCGCCGCAGCTGACCGCGAGCGCGGAACGGCCGAGCATCGAGGCCGTCAACGCGGCGCCCACGGTGCTGGAGAACAGGACATAACGCCCGGTGTTCCAGCCGGGGTTGATGCCCGACACGACCACATCGGGCGGTGTTCCGAACCGTCCCAGGCACGCGGCGAGCACGGCGAAGGACGGCGGCGCGTCCACCCAGTAGGTCTCCACGTCCTCCAGGCCGTTCAGCACCATCGTGCCCACCTTGATCACGGTGCCGTCCGCGAAGGTGCCCAGCGAGGTGCCGCTGCCGCTCACGTCTCCCAGGGGCGCGACGATCAGAACGTCATGGCCTTCGTCGCGCACTGCCCGGGCGAGGACGTGTAGTCCTTCCGAGGCGACGCCATCGTCGTTGGTCAGCAGCAACCGCATGGCTCTCCTCACTCACTGCCGGTCGAGCAGCTCGATTGTGACCATAGATTCGCTGATTTGTCCATGGGTGGGCCATGGTGATCTAAGTTTCAACAGCATGATGTGGCTCAAGGTGGCTTGACCTGTCCTGCAGGGGAGAAATATTGTGACTAGTAAATCACAATTGAAGTCGCGGAGGCAGCCATGAGGATCGAGGTGGACACGACGGTGTGCGCCAGCCACGGGCAGTGCGAGTTCATCGCGCCCGAGGTGTTCGGCCTCGATGACGAAGGCAGGCTGAACTACGTCGCCGAGCCCCCTCCGGGGGAGGCCGAGAACATCGAGCGCGCGGCCCGGGCCTGCCCCACGGGCGCTATCAAGATCATCAAGTGACGCCTTCGCATGACCGTGCGCGGTCGCACGGGCCCTTTGGCGGTGGCCCCTCCGGCGCACGGCGAAGCGACCGCGGCGCCCGCCGGGGAGCGTGCGGCGGCCTCGTCGGGGGCCGGAGGGCTTCCCGGCGGGCGGGTGCCGGAGCACCGGCTGAGGCTCCGGCACCCGCCCGCCGAATCAGCCCTCGTCCTTGGCGTCGCGCTCCTTGCGGAGGCTCAGCAGCAGGTCCTGGTGCAGCTCCATCCAGATGTCGTGGTAGGAGTCGGCGAGGGGACGCGCGAACGCCGCGATCTCCCCGTTCCTGATCCGCGCCAGCGCGTTCTCCAGCCGCACCACATAGGTCTCGAACCGGTTGATGGCGGAGGCGAGGTCCTTGAGCACGACGGTGACCCGGTCGTGCACCTGGCCCAGCCGCGCCACCACGTCGTCGTCATAGGCGCGGTCGGTGTGATCGTTGGGCTGTCCCGTGTCCGACCGCACCTGCCAGTCGGTGCACACGCGCTTGAACTCGCCGTTGATCGGCAGGAACGCCTCATAGGCGGTGGTCAGCGCCGACTGCCGCGCAGGGTCGGCGACGTCGGCCTCCAGCAGCTCCGCGTGGGCGTCCTTACCGGCCGGGGTCAGCATGCCGCCGGCCATGCGGCCCTCCCGCCGCATGACGAGCTTCTCCTCGACCAGCGCGGTGAGCTGCGCGGCCACCTCCTCGGCCGCCAGCCCGGAGATCGCGGCGACCAGTTCGTCGGACGCCAGGCCCTTCACCCGCAGTGCGTGCAGCACGAGGAACCGGGGGTCGCTTGCAGTGGTCATGGTCATCGGGATCCCTCCCTGGAACCCCCGCCTTCAGGCGAGGAAGGAAACGGACTGTTGCGGAGCAGTCGGTCTTAGGGGGAGTCTCAAAGGGCTGTCAGGCCCGAGGGGATTCCTCCCGGCCGGGGCCGATGCCCCGGCCGGGGCTGCGGGCCTGCCACGGACTCGCCCGCCCTCGGGCGGGAAGCGGTCGGCCGATCACCTCGCATCTTCCGCGGACCCGGACGAGGCGGTGATCATCTCCCGCAGGGAGTTCTTGTTGAGCTTGCCGGTCGGGAGCCGGGGGAGCCGGTCGACGAACAGCACCTCCTTGGGCGCCTTGAACCGCGCCAGCCGCTCGCGGCACCACTCGATGAGCTCTTCCGCGCTCACCTCGCCGGAGGTCTCCACCACCGCCGTGACCTTCTCGCCGAACTCCGGGTCGGGCGTGCCGATCACCGCCGCGTCCAGCACCCGCGGGTGGGCGGACAGGACGTTCTCGATCTCGATCGGGTAGATGTTCACCCCACCGGAGATGATCGTGTGGCTCTCCCGGCCGCTCAGGTAGAGGAAGCCCTCCTCGTCGAGCCAGCCCAGGTCGCCGACGGTGCGCCAGCCATGGCGGTGCACCGGTTCGCCGTCGCCGTCATTGCGGTAGGCGGTCGAGGCCTCGGGCTCGAACCATACCTTGCCGATTTGACCGGGCGGCAGCACGGTGCCCTGCTCGTCGGTGATGTGCACCCGGCCGGATAGGGGCTTGCCGACGGTTCCCGGGTGGGTGAGGGCGTCCTGCGGCGAGACATAGGTGTGCCCATAGCCCTCGGAGGCGCCGTAGTACTCGTGCAGGATCGGACCCCACCATCGCATCACGTCCTCCTTGAGCTCGGCCGAGCACGGCGCCCCGGAGGTCACGGCCACGCGGTGGTCCCGCAGCCGGTAGCGGGCCTTGACGTCGTCGGGCAGGCGCAGCAGGCGCACCAGCATCGTCGGCACCCACTGCGAGTGGGTGACGCGGTACCGGTCGATGGCGGCGAGCGCCGCCTCGGCGTCGAAGCGCTCCAGGCACACCACCGTTCCGCCGAGCGACAGCACCATCAGCTGGAAGGTGAACGGGGCGGCGTGGTAGTTCGGCGCCGGGGACAGGAACACGGCGTCCGCCCCGAGCTCCAGCTTCTTGGCCAGCGCGCCGTGCCGGGCGGGGGCGTCGGCGGGATGGACGTCCAGCAGCCGTTGCCGGAACGCCTTCGGCCTGCCGGTGGTGCCGCCGCTGTAGAGCACGCGCGCGCCGAGCCGCTCGTCGGGGACGGGGGTGGTCGGCCGGCCGGCGAGCGCCTCCTCGAACGCCGTGAAGCCGGGCGGCGGATCGTCGACGCTCAACGCCGTGATCCGGTCGCCGCAGCCGAGCCGGTCCAGCACGTCCGCCACCGCCTGGGCGCATCTGGCGGAGGTGACCACGGCGCCGGGCGCCTCACCGCCGAGCGACTCGGCCAGCAGGGCCGTCAGCTCGGTGACGGTCAGGTGCCAGTTGATCGGCGTGACGTACAGCCCGGTGCGCATGCCCGCGGCGACCACGACCGGCCATTCGATCCGGTTCTCCATCACGATCACCAGGGGGCCGCCGCGTCGCACCCCGTGGGCGCGCAGGAAGTGCGCCAGCTGGTTGGAGCGGGCCTCCAGCTCACCGTAAGTGAGTGAGTCGCCACTGCCCGCCATGACATAGGCTTGCGCGTCCGGATGTCGCTGCGCGATCTTGGCCGGATACACGATGCGGGACCGCCTTCGTCGTCGATGCCAGTTCTTTTGTGAATGTTAAGTCGCTTAGTAGTGTGGCGCAATGGGTCCGGGTTGCCGGACTTCTGGACTGATCTTGCAGCGCTCCCTGTGTGAACTCGTGGAGCTCTCACTCTTCCCAAGCGCCCCCTGATGTGTTTTAGTGATGATACGTTCGCAAACGAGCGGCTGAGCGAGGAGGACAGCGGTGCCCGAGGAAGCCACCGTCGACCTGATGGACCTGAGGGTCTTCGCAGAAGGCCGCGACCATGAGGTCTTCCGCGTACTGCGCGATCACGATCCCCTGCACTGGAACGACGAGCCGGACGGCCGCGGCTTCTGGTCCGTGACGCGGTACGCCGACATCCAGCAGGTCGCCTCCGACTACAAGACCTTCTCCTCCGCTGAGGGCACGCAGATCCAGGACCGGCGGGCTGAGGGCCGGGGCGACCCGAGCATCCACAACATGGACCCGCCCGAGCAGGCCGTGCTGCGTCGCATCGTCGTGCCGTACATGCGCCCGGCGAAGGTGCGGCAGATGGAAGGGGTGATCGTCGAGGCCATCGACAGCCTGCTGGACAAGGCGCTCGCCGAGGGCGGAGCGGAGGAGGACTTCGACTTCGTCCACCAGATCTCCGCCCAGCTCCCCCTGCTGATCATCGGCAGGATGCTCGGCGCGCCCGCCGAGGCCTGCCCCCACATGCAGCGCTGGACCAACCAGATCGCCTCAGAGGACCCCGAGTACAGCGCCGGCCCCGAGACCGCGGCCGCCGCACGGGATGAGGTGTTCGCCTACTTCCGCGAGCTGGAACGGGAGCGCCGGGCCGAGCCGCGCGAGGACATCGTCAGCGCGCTCGCCCACGCCGAGGTGAACGGCAAGCCGCTGACCCGCGGCCAGCTCGACGCCTACTACCTGCTGCTCATGGTGGCGGGCAACGAGACCACCCGGAACCTGCTCTCCGGCGGCGTCGCGGCCCTGGCCGCCGAGCCCGAGCAGTGGCGCGCGCTGAAGGCCGACCCGCGAGGCGTGCCCTCCGCCGTGGAGGAGATGGTGCGCTTCGTCTCCCCCGTGCTGTCGATGCGCCGCACCGCCACCCGCGACGTCGAACTCCACGGCAAGACGATCAAGGCGGGGGAGAAGGTCGTCATGTGGTTCTGTTCGGGCAACCGCGACGAGCGGGTGTTCAAGGACCCCGACCGGTTCCGCTACGACCGCTCGCCCAACGAGCACATCGGGTTCGGCTGGGGCGTGCACGCCTGCCTCGGCGCGCACCTGGCCCGCACGGAGGCCCAGCTGTTCTTCCGGCGGCTGATCGAGCGCGGGCTGCGCATCGACGTCCAGGCAGAGCCCGAACGGCTGCAGAGCAACTTCTTCCGCGGCATCAAGCGGCTTCCCGTCCGGCTGGTGAACGACCGTGGCTGAGCGCAACAGGTGGCAGGAGGAGTGGCTGGGCCGGGCTCCGTGCCTGATCGACGGCGAGTGGAGGACCCCCTCCGGCAAGACCCTGCCCGTGATCGACCCCTACACCGAACGTCCGATCGGTGAGGTCGCCGAGGCGGGAGAGGACCTGGTCGAGCAGGCGGTGGACGCCGCCGTGCGCGCCGGCCGCTCCTGGAATCACAGTGAACCGGACGCCCGCGCCGAGACGCTGGAACGGCTCGCGGCGCTGCTCCAGCAGCACGGCGCCGGCCTGGCAGCTCTGGTCACCCGCCAGATGGGCATGCCCATCGCCCTGGCCAAGGCGAGCCAGGCCGAGCTGCCCGCCGCGGTGCTGCGATCGTTCGCCGCGCTCGCCCGCACCACCGCCTGGCGGGAACGGATCGACGGCGCCGAGCTGCTGCGGGTCCCGCGCGGGGTGGTCGGCGCGATCACGCCGTGGAACATGCCGGTGCACCAGATCATCGCCAAACTCGGCGCCGCGCTCGCCGCGGGCAACACCGTGGTGCTCAAGCCCAGTGAGCAGACACCCTTCGACGCCGTCCTGCTCGGCGAGCTGTGCCTGGCCGCCGGCCTGCCCGCCGGGGTGGTGAACATCGTGCACGGCACCGGGCCGGTGACCGGCGCGGCGCTCGCCGCCTCCCCCCGGATGAACGCGGTGTCGTTCACCGGCAGCGTCGCCGCCGGCCGCACGGTCGCCGAGCTGGCCGCGCGGAACCTGGCGCCGGTCACCCTGGAGCTGGGCGGCAAGTCCCCCGCGGTGGTCCTGCCCGACGCCGACCTGGCCACGGCGGTGCCCGCCGTGGTGCGCTCCGGCCTGGTCAACTCCGGCCAGGCCTGCAACGCCACCACGCGGCTGGTGCTGCCGCGCGACCGCGCCGACGAGGCCGCCGAACTGATCGCCCGCACCCTTGCGGAGCTGGTCCCGGGCGACCCGAAGCAGCCGCAGACCACCTTCGGGCCGCTGTCGTCGGCCCGGCAGCGGGACCGCGTGCTGGAGTACCTCGCCGCCGCCGGGGACGCCCCGGCGCTCACCGCCCACGAGGAGACCCTGCCCGAGCACGGATTCTTCGTCGCTCCGCGGGTGTTCACCGACCTGCCCGCCTCCTCCCGGCTGCTGCGCGAGGAGATCTTCGGGCCCGTGCTGGCCGTCCAGTGGTACGCCGACGAGGACGAGGCGGCCCGGCTCGCCGGCGACAGTGACTACGGCCTGTCGGCGGAGGTGTGGTCGGCCGACGCCGACCGCGCGGCCGAGTTCGGCCGTCGCCTGCGCGTCGGCCAGGTCAAGGTCAACGGAGTGCGCACCCGGGAACGCCCCGCCGTCCCCTTCGGCGGGTTCGGCCTGTCGGGATTCGGCCGCGAACTGGGCGCCGAGGGACTGCTGGAGATGACGACCGTGCAGGCGGTGATGAGCTGATGTCCGGACGCAGAATCGTGGTGACCGGCGCGGCCTCGGGCATCGGCCGGGCTCTGGCCGACCGGCTGCTGGCGGCCGGAGACCAGGTCGTCGGCCTCGACCGCGCCCCGTGCCCGGAGCGGATCACCACCTCGCTCCAGGTCGACCTGGGCGACGCCGAGGCGGTGCGCGCCGCCGTCTCCTCCCTGGCCGGGCCCGTGGACGGGATCGCCAACGTCGCCGGCGTGCCGGGAACGGCGCCGCCGGAGGTGGTCCTGTCGGTCAACCTGCTCGGCGCCCGCGTGCTCACCGAGGCGCTGCTGCCGCAGCTGACGGAGGGCGCCGCGGTGGTCAACGTCGCCTCCGTGGCGGCGCACCGCAACACCGTCCCGCCCGAGGCGCTGGACGAACTGATCGAGGCCGACGGCGCCGCCGCCATCGACGCCTGGTTGACGCGCCACCCGCTGTCCGGACCCGCCGCCTACGACACCTCCAAGGCCGCGATGGTGGCGTGGACGGAGAGACTGGCCGCCCGGCTGCTGCCCCGCCGCGTGCGGGCCCTCAGCATCAGCCCCGGCCCCGTCCAGACCCCCATCCTCGACGATTTCCGCACCACCATGGGCGCCGACCGCTTCGACGGCGCGGTCGCCCTGCTCGGCAGGCACGGCACCGCCGGGGAGATCGCCGCGGTGGTCGCCTTCGCCCTCAGCGCGGACGCCTCCTGGCTGAACGGCGTCGACATCCCCGTCGAAGGCGGCCTGTACGCCGCCCGCAAGCATGCCCGCCCGTGACCGGAAAGGAACCCCGAACCGATGGCCCTGAGCAGCACCGGTGACGTCTACCTGCTCGACGGCACCCGCCAGCTGACACGGGAGGTCGTCGGCGGCAAGGCCTACAGCCTCAACCGCATGAGCGCCCTCGGGCTGCCGGTCCCGCCCGCGTTCGCGATCGGCGTCGACGTCTGTCCCGCCTACCACGAGGCGGGCGGCCGGGTGCCCGAGGCGGTGTGGGCCGATGTGCTGAAGCACCTGGCCGAACTGGAGCGCCGCACCGGCCGCCGGTTCGGCGACCCCGGCGCGCCGCTGCTGGTCGCGGTGCGCTCGGGCGCCGCGCGGAGCATGCCCGGCATGATGGACACCGTCTTGAACCTCGGGCTGACCGAGCCGCTGCGGGACGCGCTGGCCGAGCAGAGCGGCAACCGCGAGTGGGCCGAGGACACCTGGAGGCGGTTCGTCCGCTCCTACACCGACACCGTCGGAACGGCGCCGCCGGCCGACCCGGTGGAGCAGCTGCGCGCGGCCGTCGGCGCGGTCTTCCAGTCGTGGTTCTCCGAGCGTGCGGTCGCTTACCGGGAGCGGCACGGGATCGACGACCTGGTGGGCACCGCGGTCACCGTGCAGGCCATGGTCTTCGGCAACCTGGACGACGACTCCGGCACCGGGGTGCTGTTCTCGCGCGACCCCAACACCGGCGAGCCGGGCCTGTTCGGCGAGTGGCTGGCCCGCGCCCAGGGTGAGGACGTGGTCTCCGGCGAACGGACACCGCAGCCGCTGGCGGCCCTGGCCGAGACGCAGCCGGACAACCACGCGGAACTGGTCCGCATCGCGCGCGTCCTCGAAGAGGACCACCGCGACATGGTGGACGTGGAGTTCACCGTCGAATCCGGCAAGCTGTACGTGCTGCAGGCGCGGGCCGGCAAGCGCACGCCGCTGGCCGCCGCCCGGATCGCCGTGGACATGGCCGAGGAAGGGCTCATCGACCGGCGCACCGCGCTCACTCGCATCACCCCCGAGCAGGCCCGCCGTCTGGAGGAGCAGGGCGGCGTCACGGCCGGCGGCGAGCAGCTCGCCAAGGGCCTCGGAGCGAGCCCCGGCGTCGGCGGAGGGATCGCGGTCACCGACACCGAGGAGGCGCTGCGGCTCTCCGGTGAGGGCAAGGCCGTGGTGCTGGTGCGGCCCGCGACGTCCCCCGAGGACGTGCCGGCCATGTTCGCCTCGTCCGCGGTCGTCACCGAGCACGGCGGCAGCACCTCCCA
>k87-428898_pt1 | contig 10798 bp, 7 predicted proteins | sample MGYA00084031_6733416 | MGnify analysis MGYA00084031
GCGGGCGGTACCGCCCGCCGGCAAGTATACGAGCCGGAGCGGGGCCGATGCCTGCGAGCCCGGCGGGATCAGCGCCGTGGCGCTCGCCGGAGCAGCTTGCGGGCCTCCTCGGCCCAGAGGACGACGCTGGCCAGCCCGGTGCAGACCAGCCAGTCCTCGAGCGAGAGCGCAACCGTATCGAAGGCATCGTTGAGGAGCGGTGCATGCACCACGGCGACCTGCAGCACGATCGACAGGGCGATGGCGCCCCAGAGCCACCGGTTGGTGAACAGGTGACTGAACGCGCTCGCACGATCCGACCGGGCGTTGAAGCAGTTGAAGAGCTGTGCGAGCACAAGTGTGGTGAATGCCATGGTGCGTGCCTCCGTGATCTGCCCATCCCCGCCGAGGATGCCGCCCTCGAGTCGCAGGTCGAGGGCGGCGAGGGTAACCAGGGCCATCACGCTCCCGATCCAGGCGATATCGCCCCACATGCGCCGGTCGATGATGCGGTCCTGCAGGCGTCGGGGTGGTTGGCGCATGACGTCGGCGGGTGGCGGGTCCACCCCCATCGCGAGGGCGGGGGCGGTATCCGTGAGCAGGTTGATCCACAGGATCTGTGTCGCGAGGAGCGGCACCGCCACCGCCTCGCCCGTGTCGTCCAGTCCAATCACGCCCGCGAGGACCACCCCGAGGAACATGGTCAGGACCTCACCGATGTTGGAGGACAGCAGGAAGCGGATGAACTTGCGGATGTTCGCGAAGATCCCGCGCCCCTCCCGCACGGCGTTGATGATCGTGGCGAAATTGTCGTCGGCGAGGATCATGTCGGCCGCTTCCCTGGTGACATCGGTGCCGGTGATGCCCATGGCCACGCCGATGTCTGCCGATCGCAGTGCCGGGGCGTCGTTCACGCCGTCACCGGTCATCGCGACGATGTTGCCGTCCGCCTGCAGGGCGTCGACGATGCGGAGCTTGTGCTCTGGCGCCACACGCGCGTAGATCGAGACGTTTCGGACCGTGTCCCGAAGCTGGCCATCGTCCATGTCCTGGATCTGCGAGCCGGTGACCGCGGGAGCGCCTGGCTCGACGATGCCGAGCTCGGTAGCGATGCGTGCGGCCGTGCGTGGGTGGTCCCCGGTGATCATGATGGTCCGGATCCCGGCGGCGGTGGCGTCGCGAATGGCGTCGTGCACTTCATCGCGCGGTGGATCGATGATCCCGACGAGCCCGACGAAGCTGAGGTCTCGCTCGATTGATTCGTCAACGCTCGGGGGCTCGACCTCCTGGAGTGGGCGCCAGGCGACGGCGATGGTGCGCAGGGCCAGATCCGCGAGCCGGTCGACGTCACGGAGGATCTGACGCCGGCGGTCGTCGCTGAGCGGCCGTTCCTCGCCTGCGACCCATTCGGTTGCGCACCGAGCGAGCAGCACGTCGGGAGCTCCCTTGGTGATCACATCGACCCGTCCGTCCCGGTCGGCGTCGAGCTCGATGGTGCTCACCAGCTTGCGCTCCGACGAGAATGGGATCTCGGCGAGCCGACGGAAGCGACGCCCGCGCTCCTCCGCGAGCCCCTCCAGCTTGCGCTCGGCGACCAGGAAGGCAACGTCGGTGGGGTCGCCCGTGGCCTGCCACGCGCCCGTCTCATCCCGGTAGAGCGATGCATCACCGGCAAGCGCGCCGCCGCCGAGCGCCAACCGAATCTCGGCGAGCAATGTGTCGTCGTCGAGCGGCTGTCCGTCGACGAGGAGCTCGCCCTCCGGGGTGTAGCCGGTGCCGGTGACATCCACCTCGCCCGACGCGGTGATGATCTTCTGGATGGTCATCTCGTTTCGCGTCAGGGTGCCGGTCTTGTCCGAGCAGACCACCGACGCGGAGCCGAGGGTCTCGACCGATGACAGGCGCTTGACGATGGCGCGTTGGCGCGCCATGCGCTGCACCCCGAGTGCCAGTACCACGGAAAGCACCGCCGGCAACCCTTCGGGGACCGCCGCCACCGCCAGCGAGACGCCGATGAGCAGGACATCGACGAAGTCGGAGAGCCGCTCGACGTCGGTGGTGAACAGAATGACACCCACGACGATGGCGGCGATCACAACGACGGCGATCCCGAGCGCCTTGCCGACCTGGACGATCTCTCGCTGGAGCGGCGTCTCCTCTTCCTCCGTGCGACTGAGCAGGCGGGCGATGGTGCCCATCTCGGTCGCCATGCCGGTGGCCGTGACGACGGCACGACCGCGCCCTCGCGTCACCGCGGTGCCGCTGAACACCATGTTGGTGCGATCGCCGAGCTCTGCGGGCTCGGTGAGGGTGGCGCTGCGCTTGACGATCGCCTCGCTCTCACCGGTGAGGGCCGCCTCGGCGACCGTGAGCGAGGCGGCTTCGACCAGACGTGCGTCCGCGGGAACGGCGTCTCCCTCCGAGAGCACGAGGATGTCGCCGGGCACGATCTCGCTCGTGGGGATTCGCTGGTCGCGACCATCGCGCAGGACGCCAGCGGAGGGCGAGGCCATGCGCTGCAGGGCCGCGACCGCCTGCTCGGCCCGGGTCTCCTGGACGTACCCAAGTACCGCGTTGAGGACGACGATCACCAGGATGACCACCGCCTCGTACGGCACGCCGTCGGCACCTTCGATGAGCCAGACAGCGATCGAGATGGCGATCGCGCCGAAGAGCAGGTAGACCAGGGGATCGGCGAACTCCGACAGGAACCTGCGCCAGGCCGGCACCTGCCGGGCTGACTCGAGCTCGTTTCGTCCGTACCTGCGCAGGCGCTCGGACGCCTCCGCAGTGCTCAGGCCAGCGTCGATGTCGACGCCCAGCGCATCAGCGACGTCGGTGGCATCGTGCAGCCATGGGTTCTCGAGGACGTCGCGTCGTTGGCCCACCATGGTCGTGTCGGTGCTCCGGCGAGGATCGGGCTCGAGGGCCCACCGGCGAGTTCCGCAGGTCTGCCTGGCAGCGCCCCGGTGATGACCCGGCAAGTACCGGAGCCATCATCGGAACATGTTCGTTACCAGCGGGCGGGGTCGGGACTGAAGCTCGGATCGATGCGCTCACGCATGTACTTGGCGTCATCGCGTTCCGGGATGCCGCAGGTCCGGTACCGCTCGTTCATGCGAGCGAGGTTGTCACGGTCGATCTCGATGCCGAGACCCGGGGCGTCCGGCACCCGCACGGCGCCGTTCTCGAACCTGACGCGTCCTCCCTGGATGATCTCGTCCTTCTCCGACTGCCACGGGTAATGGGTATCGCACGCATAGGTCAGCACCGGGGTCGCCGCCGCGACGTGCGTCATCGCCATCAGGGAGATGCCGAGGTGGCTGTTGGAGTGCATGCTCAGTCCGAATCCGAACGTCTCGCAGATGCGACCGAGCTCGTGTGTGGCCTGGAGCCCGCCCCAGATGTGGTGGTCGCTGAGAATGATCTGCACCGCGTCCTTCTCGTACGCCTCCGGGATGCGCTCGAAGCGGGTGACGACCATGTTGGTCGCCAGCGGCATCATCACGCCCTTCGAGACCAGCTCGCCACGCACCGCCGCCATGTCGTCCATGGTCGGCGCGGGGTCCTCGAGGTACTCGAGGACGCCATCCAGGGCAAGACCGACCTTGACGGACGTCTCCACCTTCCAGGCGCCATTGGGATCGAGCCGGAGGGGCACACCAGCGCCGAACTCGGCATGGAGCGCCTGCATCGCCTCGATCTCCTGCTCCGGGGGGAAGACACCGCCCTTGAGCTTGATGCTTCTGAAGCCGTACTCGTCGATGAATGCCCTGGCCTGCTGGACGACCTCGTCGGGCGTGAGACAGGGCCCGTACACGTCCTCGCGGATGTCGTCGTCGAGCCCGCCGCCACCCTCATGCTTGTAGAAGAGATAGGCGGAGAAATCGACGGTGTCGCGCACCTTCCCACCGAGCAGGGCATGAACCGGCTGGTTCAGCGCCTTTCCGGCGATGTCGAGCAGGGCGACCTCGATCGCGCTGAAGACGAGCTCGCGGCGACGCTGATCCTTCATGCCCGGCATGATCTGGTGGACATCCTCGAGCGCGTCCTCGGGTGATCCGAACAGCTTCTGCCGGATCGCCTGGCGGTTGAAGGCGTCCATGCCGATCAGGTGCGGGATGGCCATGGCGAACGCTTCCTGAAGCTTCTCGCCGCCGGTGACTTCGCCGAAGCCGCTGATGCCCTCGTCCGTCTCCACCTCGACGATGGTGCGGAGGGCATAGGGTTGGTGGAGGCCGGCGAAGTTGAGCAGCGGCGGGTCGGCGAAGGCGATCGGCGTGGCCGTGATGGCGGTGATCTTCACGATGTGCATGCTCCTCGGTCTGCGGCATCTGGCTGGAGGCAGCAAACCAGAACCGTCGGGTACGGTCAAGTCGCCGGCGCTTCCCCAAGGCGTCACGCATATCGTCACACACCATCGATCGATGCTGGCTGGCGCCCCTCGAGCCTTGCGCCGTTGACGACCACGTTGACGTTCGCTTGATGCCATCGCCCCAGCCTGACTACAGGTGATCGACGTCGATCACCACCGATCCCGGTGGGGCCAGGCACAGCGCCGGGTCTGCCCCGGCAGGCTGGACCGTCCAACACTGCGACCTCTCGACCAGCCTGGCAATGGAGTACGTCATGGACGTCATCACAACATCTGCGCCCGCCACGAGGGAGGCCGGAGCCTTCGAACCGGCGGTCGATGCGCTGCGCACGCGGATCGTCGGCGAGGTGCTCAGCCCGGGCACTGCCGCCTGCGACGAAGCGCGCGGATCGACCTTTCTCGCCGTCGACCGCCACCCGGCCGTCATCGTTCGGCCGGCCCACGACAGCGATGTCGCTGCCGCCGTCGCCTTCGCGCGACATCGGGCTACCGGTGGCGGTGCGCAGTGGCGGACACAGCGTGGCCAGTTTCAGCGTGGTCGTTGACGCGCTGGTCATCGATCTCGCCGCGATGCGCCGGATCGTGATCGATCCAGCGAACCGCACCGCCCGGGTCAAGGCGGGGGCGACCTCCGCCGAGCTCGCCAGCGCGGCGCAGGAGCACGGTCTCGCCCTCTCGACCGGCGACACGCCCACGGTCGGTATGGGTGGACTCACTACCGGCGGCGGTATCGGCTTCATGGTGCGGAGGTATGGACTGGCCATCGACAACCTGCTCTCGGCGCGGATCGTCACGGCCAGTGGTGAGATCGTCACCGCCAGCCCAACCTCGCACCCCGATCTCTTCTGGGCGATCCGCGGTGGCGGTGGCAACGTCGGCATCGTCACCGAGTTTGAGTTCAGGATGGCCCCGGTGGGTACGGTGCTCGGCGGCACGCTGATGCTGCCCGCCACGCGTGAGGTGGTCCGGGGCTACCTCGACTTCTCGGTTTCGGCCCCGGACGATTTGACCACCATCGGGAACATGATGCCCGCGCCGCCGGCTCCGTTCGTGCCGGATGGGATGGTGAGCAAGCCCATGCTCATGATCTTGCTGGTGGGGACCGGCGACGTCGGGGCGGGCCAGAAGGCCCTTGCGCCGCTGCGGGCGCTGGCGGAGCCGACTGCGGACCTGACCGGCCCGATGCCCTACCCCTCGATCTGCGCGACTACACGGCGGCAGGGGCGGATGAGTGGCGCCAGGGCACGGTGCGAATGATGTTCGCCGACGACCTCGGTGATGCCGCGATCGAGGCCTCGATCGCGGCCGTGCGCGACGCGACCGCTCCCGCCAGCCTGGTGCAGGTTCGCGGGCTCGGCGGGGCGCTGGCTCGCGTGGCACCCGCTGCCACCGCATTCGCGCACCGACAGCGTCGCTACCTCGTGGCACTCATCCGCGTCCGGTACGACCCTGCCGAGGAGCCGGGCCAGCATGAGGCATGGATCCGGTCCCTGTGGGATGCGATTCGCCACGAAGGGTCGGGCGTGTACGTCAACTTCCTGCAGCACGAGGGCGAGGATCGGATCCGTGAGGCGTACCCGAGTGGCACCTGCGAGCGCCTCGCCGCGGTCAGGGCCCGCTACGACCCCGACAACATCTTCCGCTTCAACCAGAACATCCCGCCGGCGCGGTGATGCGCCGGATCACGGTTGTCGCATGAGGAAGGGCGGCCGGAAACCCGGCCGCCCTTCGCCACAAGCGTGGATGGTGAACGCTACATCCCGGTCGCGTGGTAGCCACCGTCGACGAAGATGATGTCGCCGGTGATTCCGGCCGAGGCGTCGCTCGCCAGGAAGACCGCGGTGCCGGCCACATGCTCCGGGCTGAACACCTTGCCGAGGGGGGAGCGCTCGGCGGCCATGTTGGCCATGTCCGAGAAGCCAGGGATGCCCCGCGCCGAGGCCGTCTTGATCGGTCCTGCGGAGATCGCGTTGACGCGGATGCTGCGCTCGCCGAGATCGTAGGCGAGGTAGCGCACGCTCGCCTCCAGCGCCGCCTTGGCGACGCCCATGACGTTGTACTTGGGGAACGCGCGCGTCGAGCCGAGGTAGGTCATCGTCATGATCGAGCCGCGCTCGTTCATGATCGGCACCAGCTCGCGGGCCACGGCGATCAGCGAGTAGACGCTGATATCGTGCGCGACGCGGAATCCCTCGCGGGTGGTCTGCAGGAACGGGTTCTTGAGCTCGTCGGCCGGCGCATAGGCAATGCTGTGCACGAGGGCATCGATCGAGCCGTACTCGTTCTTGAGCTCGGTCGCCAGGTTGCTGATCGACTCGTCCACGGTCACGTCGCAGACGAACGTTTTCATGCCCGGGACAGTGGCGGCAAGCTGCTCGGCGTTCTTCTTCGCCCGGTCATCGACGTAGGTAATGGCTACATTGGCACCGGCATGCGCCATGGCCTCGGCGATCTGCCAGGCAATGCTCCACTGGTTCTGCACGCCCATGACCACGCAGGTCTTGCCGTTGAGCACGCTGTTCGCATGCGTCGTAGCTGTCTCGGACACACCGGTTCCTTTCTCGTTGCCGGCCGGGATCGGAGCGATGGTTCACAAACGTTCCGGACGCGGTATCTTGTCTCCTAGCAAGGGTCCCTAGCACGCTGAATGCGGCCGAGCCTTCGGGCAAGATTCTATCAGTTGATCACCTCAGGCGAGGGAGCGTTGATGACGGAACCGGAAACCACACCGCACATCCCGGTGTTCGATGGACACAACGACACGTTGTTGAGTCTGCTCACGACAGGACGCGATTTCTTCCGGGAGGGGGACATCGGGCACCTCGACCTGCCTCGTGCGAGGAAGGGCGGGATGGTTGGCGGATTCTTCGCCGTCTTCGTGCCGGACCCGAAGGAGTTCAGCGCTCGCAACAAGGTCTCGCTCGAGGAGATTCTCGGCGGTGACCCCGATGACATCATCCTTGCCAACGACGACGGTCCGACACTCGCCTTCGCGCAGCAGTTCGCGATGGCCGAGGTCGCCGCGCTGCTGCGTCTGAGAGTGGGTAACGGCACGCCGTACCGGCCCAATAACGGCGCAATGGCGGACGATGGGGACACCGTCACCATCGCGACCTCGGCCAGGAGTCTGCAGGAACAGATCGAAAAGGGCGAGTTCTCGGCGATCCTGCACTTCGAGGGCGCCGAGATGATCGACACGAACTTCAGCGCGCTCGAGACCTTCTACGAGGTCGGGCTGCGCTCGATCGGGATCGTCTGGTCCCGCTCGAACGCCTTCGGCCACGGTGTGCCGTTCGGGCATGGTGCATCGCCCGATACCGGCCCCGGCCTCACCAGCGCCGGGAAGGCCCTCGTGAGGGCCTGCAACGATCTCGGCGTCATGATCGACGTCTCCCATCTCAACGAAGCGGGGTTCTGGGATGTCGTGGACACCACCACCAAGCCGATCGTGGCGTCCCACTCGAACGCGCACGCAATCTGTCCGTCGACGCGCAACCTGACCGACAAGCAGCTGGCCGCGATCCGGGATTCCGACGGCCTGGTGGGGCTCAACTTCAATGTGCCGTTCCTGCGACCCGACGGCGAGCGGCACAGCGACATGCCGCTCGAGGTCATGGCGGATCACATCGACTACCTCGTCGACAAGGTCGGTCTGGAGCGGGTGGCGCTCGGCTCCGATTTCGACGGTGCCCTGATGCCGGACGATCTCGCCGATGCCAGCATGCTGCCGAACCTGATGGAGGCGCTCAGGGCGCGTGGCTACGACGACGACGCGCTGCGCAAGATCGGGTACCAGAACTGGATTCGCGTGCTGGAGCTCACCTGGGGCACGTGATCTGGCAGCCGGATGCATGACCGCGGCCGCAGGACGTTGCCGCGACTGCGGCAACGTCCTGCGATGGATAACCTGGCGCTTCCCAGCGCCTTGTCTTGCCGCGACGCGTCGTCCTTCCAGACGATCGTTCCCACGCGCTCGCCACGAAGCGCTCCAGCCAGACGGTCCGGTTCGAGCCTGCTGATGATCCGCACCTGCTTCACCAGCGCGTGAGATCGAGCAGGTCGATCGGGGTGCGGTCGGGCCGCTCGCTCACCATGATCTCATCGAAGAGGAATCGGGCGGTCGGTAGCTCCTTCGGGGTCCACTCGCAGAGCCGATCGATGTCCTCGACCAGCGCCAGCGACCTGCGGCCGAAGTCCTCGGCCAGCAGGTATGAGCAGGCCTCTCCGCGCAGCGTGACCCAACGCGATCGGCCGTTGCGCTGGCGGTGGCCCGAATCGCCGGGTTGCCGTCGGCACGGGTCGTGCCACCTCGACGTCGATCACCCGATCGGTGGGTCCACGACGAGGAAGCCGGGGAACTTCTGGCCCGTCCCATGGTTCGAATCCACGAACTGCATGCTCTGGCGCCATGCGGCGGTCTGGTCGAGCCTCGGGTAGATGTCGGAGACCGCCTCTGGTGAATCATCGGCGCGTGCGAGACGTTCCTTCGGCTCGTAGTTTGCCTCGTCCGCGAAGGGCGTGATCTCGACCGCCTGCATCATGCCGTTGTCCTCGTGGAGCAGGATGTGGCAGTGGTTGACGAACACGCCGATGAAGTCCGGGAAGCGCGATCGCATCACCACGCGACCGCCGTTGCGTGGAATCCAGACAACGTCCTGCCAGCGGGGACGATCGAGGATATTCACCAGGTTGCCGTTTTCGTCGGGCACCTCCACGCGCATCACCCAGTAGGGATTCTGGTGCATGTGGAATGGGTGATCCACGGCCTTGGTTTGCAGTCTCCAGGTCTTGGCGTCGGTCGGCTGTTCCGCGAATCGCGCCTGTCCCTCGCTCCGGAGCAGCGGCTGGCCGGGAAAGTGACCACCACTCTGGCCGGGAGGCTTCTGGGACGTGTCGGCCCAGAGACTGATCGAGGAGTTGTAGAGCGCCCACTCCTCGGCGGTGTTCTCCAGCATCCGCGGGCGTTGCGGGTCGTTCGGGTTGAACTTGCGTCCCATGTTCGCCGTTACCGGGAACAACGGGTCGGAATCGTCGATGACGTCGGGCGAGGTCGAGCCGGAGATCGCCATCGTCCGGATGTTCGGCGCCAGCAGCACGTACTCACTGGAATCAGGGATCGCCGCGTAGATCAGCTGCTCGAGCTCGCCGCCATTTGCCTGGTCGCGCTCGACGAACGCACGGAAGTTCCTCGCCGTCTCGCTGTCGCCCTCCGTGGTGACGAGCGGGAAGTCTGCGGAGCCCCATCCCGAATAGGTGATGGTTCGTGTCCTGAACATGCCGGCGCGATCGGGAAGCTCCGCATCCGGATCGCCAGGGTCGCCGTCGGCTGCCGGTCTGACCATCACCTCGTCGTCGGCGATCGGCCGCAGGTACGCGGGGACCTCGGGCAGGACATCGATGAGGTGCATCACGTCGTAATCCGGGATTGCCGGTGGCTGGGTGCCGTCCGATCCCGCGTCTTCGGCCACGATGATGTAGGCCACCACGATATCCTGCGGGTCAGCGGTGAGCATGTCGCTCGTGTAGCTGCTCTGCAGTGCGTTCTGGTAGTTGTCCGAGTGAACGACCACGCCTCTGGACAGAACGGTGTAGATCTCTCCACCTGACGACTGCGGTCGTGGAGCCTTGAAGAACAGGTCCACTCGGTTTCCCGGTGCGAGATAGACCTCATTGGGACGCACGAAGGTGTTTCGCACGCTGTCGGCATCCCGGAAGCACGCCTCGTAGTTGGCCAGCATGGCCTGGTTCGGGTTGCCGGTGAGCTCTCGGTCCAGCGGGTTTTCGGTGCCGGCGTTCTGCTGGGAGAGGTCCAGGATGGTGTAGCGGGCGTCATCGCCCTCTCCCTCCACGAGGGTGATGCCGTCGAAGGCGAGCTGGTAGAGCTGCTGCTTGTCTGCCGAGACCTCGGCACGACTGGCAGGGGTGAAGGTCGAATCTTCCCGCTGCTTCACCAGGGTGTAGACGGTGCCCCCGCCGTCGGGCAGCGTCGTCTCGTCAACGTCGTACTGACCCTTCACCACCATGAAACGCTGATATCCCTGCCCGTCCACACTTCCGTTCAGGACCCGCCACCGCTCGATGGCGCCCGGACGCATGGTGATGACCATCGGCGTCTGGTCGCCGTTGATCGAGGGAGACGCGGTGCCACCGCCCTTCAGTTGCTGGGTGGGAGCGTCCGGATCGGTGGCTGTCACGAACACGCGCTGAATGAGCATCAGGCGCTCGATGTAGTCGAATGGTCCCGTCCTGAGCTCCGGGTTCGGCACCCGCTGACCGGTCAGCTCCAGGTTGATGGCGGCATCGACATCGCCCTCGATGATCAGGAAACCTGCCATGCCGCTCGCGACCTGATTGTGGGTCGCGCCATGGCAGTGCGGGTGATACCAGTGGGTGCCGGGTGGGTGGGGTTGCGGCGGCAGGCCCGCACGTTCGCGGGCTTCGGCC
>k87-793142_pt1 | contig 10795 bp, 9 predicted proteins | sample MGYA00084031_6733416 | MGnify analysis MGYA00084031
GGAGTAGCCGCAAGAATCACGGGGGACCTTAAGGCTTCAGCCGCTTCTGTCACGGCCTGCACGGTTTCAAGGTTATGAATGTTAAAGGCCGGCACCGCATAGCCGTTTGCCTGTGCGTCCAGCAGCATTTTTTTCGTATTTGTCAGCATATCGATTCCTTCTTTCTGATCAAAGTTAAGATAAATAGCTTGAGAAGGTGCTCAGAATGTCGTCAGGACTCGAGGCTTCAAGCAGCTGCTGCCTCGCATCTTCGTGAACAAGCATGCGAGACACCGATGATAATAGATTGAGATGTGTGCTGCCTGCCTCGGCATCGGGTATCAATAATGCAATGATGAACGTGACAGGCGTCTGATCAAGCGCGTTCCATTCGATTCCTGCCTTGTTTTGAATGATGATGACAGTTGCTTCTGTGATGTCCTTCAGTTTTGCATGGGGAATGGCGAAGCCGTCGATAAAGCCGGTCGTGCTTTCAGCCTCTCTTTGCGCCAATCCGTCAATGACCGCTTGTTTTGTTTTGGCTGCTCCTGATTCATATGCGATCTGAGCCAGCCGGTCAAAAGCTTCCGCTTGGGAAGATAGCGTTTCTTGTAGATAGATGTGCTCTTTTTTGATTAAAGCTGCTGTTTTCATGTTTGATCAGCCTTTCTCTTTTTCATATGTCCGTTTTTGGTAAAAGCCGTATAAGAAGGCGCCGATAAGCGATCCGATGATAATCGACAGCACCCATTGAAAGGCTCCTGTTACAACGGGAAGTACAAGGAATCCGCCGTGCGGGGCAGGTACTTGAACTGCGAATGAATATGTTAATATTGCCGAAACCGAAGAGCCGATCATCAAAATCGGAATGACAGGGATTGGTTTCTTTGCGGCGAACGGGATAGCGCCTTCAGTAATATGAGTGGCGCCGAGAATAAAATTGACAAGTCCTGCATTTCGGTCCTGCTGGCTGAAATATTTGCGGAAAAGCAATGTGGCAAACGCAATAACGAGCGGCGGTGTGATGCACGCGGCGGAGACGCCTGCCATGAAATATTGGTTCCCTTCAGCGAGAAGAGCAGTACCGGTGACATAAGCGGCTTTATTGACCGGGCCGCCCATGTCAAATGCGCTCATACAGCCGATGATCAAGCCGAGAATGATTGGGTTCGCCCCTTGAAAGTCGGCTAAAAAGCCCTTCATCCCCTCATTAATGGCCGTCATCGGTTCGACGAGGAAAAACATGACCGCACCGATCAGAAAAATGCCGATAACCGGATAAAGAAAAATTGCTTTTAGTCCTTCAAGTGACTGAGGCATTTTTTTAAGTGCATGCGAGAGGCCGTAAATGATCAGTCCCGCCAAAAAACCGGATACGATGCCGCCCAGAAAACCCGCTCCGCCCGTGCTGGCGATCATGCCGCCGATAAAACCGACAATCAGGCCGGGGCGTTTTGCCATTGAATCGGCGATATAGGCGGATAAAATCGGAACCATCAGCTGGAATCCGAATGCGCCCGTTTTATTCAGCAATTCGGCAAAAGCGTTGTAGCTTGGATGTTCAGGATCCGCTGAATGGATGCCGAATAAAAAGGAAAGTGCAATCAAAACCCCTCCGCCGACGACAAATGGGAGCATGTGGGAAACCCCGTTCATCAAATGTTTATATATTTTACGGCCGATGGAAGCGGATTCGCCTGTTTTTGGTTCATCCTCTGTTTTTGCCGCAGTTTGTCCGCGGTAAATCGGCGCTTCGCCGTTCATCAGCGTCCGAATTAAAGATTCCGCATCCCGGATGCCCCGCGCAACCGGGACGTCAAGGACACGTTTGCCTGCAAAACGCTCTGCGCCTACATCTTTGTCTGCCGCGACAATGACCCCGTCGGCTTGTTTAATGTCCTCTGGCGATAGTTCGTTTTGAACGCCGATTTGCCCGTGTGTTTCGACTTTGATTTCCACACCCAGTTTGGCGGCAGCCTGTTTTAAGGCCTCTTCAGCCATAAATGTATGGGCAATCCCTGTTGGACAGCCGGTTGCCGCGATGATTTTGAACTTTTTCATAAGAAAACCCCCTTTATAAATGAGTGATTTGAATTTGTGAAGCTGTTTGATCGAGTTTGGACACATCACCGAGTCCTTTCGAGAATGCCGTCAAGGAACCGGCGGCAGAGGCGTGCCTGAGTGCTTCAGGAACGGAACAGCCGAGCTCCTGTTTTCCGACGAATACGGCAAGCATGGCATCGCCGGCACATGCTGTATTGACAACTTTGCCTTTAGCGGCGGTCGCTTTTAATGTTCTTTGGCGGTCCAAATAAAGGGCTCCGTCTTTGCCGCGGGAGATGAGAACCCTTTCAGCGCCGCGGTCGAGAAGTTCCTTTCCGTAATGGATGATTTCTTCTTCGGACAGCGCTTTCTTCCGGCTGAAAAATGCGGCAAGCTCCTGTTCATTCGGCTTAATCAGGTAAGGATGGTATGAAAGACAATCTAATAGGACGGGAGAACTGATATCCAAGATCAATTTCAGTTTGTTTTCGGCGGCAATCTCGGAAAGCGAAAGGTACATGTCATCAGGGACTCCTCTCGGAAGACTGCCTGAAATAAATAAGAAGCGGCCCGGCGGGATTTGACGGATTTTGTTGATCAGCTCCTGTTTTCGGGCTTCAGATATGAGCGGTCCTTTGTTTACAATCTTGAATTCCCGGGTTGAATTGATAAAAATATTGATCCGTGAGATGCCTTCCACTTCGACAAAGTCTGTGACGATTTTTTCATTCAGCAGTTCATTTTCAATAAAACGCCCGGTGAATCCGCCTGTAAAGCCAAGCGCGGTATTGTCAAGACCAAGGCGCTTGAGCATAAATGAAATATTGACGCCTTTTCCGTTTGGCTGATAATCTTCATCTTTAGTACGGTTGACAACATCGGGAAGCAGCTCGTCGGTTTCAACGAATAAGTCGACTGCGGTGTTCATCGTGCATGTATAGATCATGCTGTATCCCCCCTTTATCTGTGGCTTCACAGACATTATGTCACAGATGAAAGGGGGGATGTTTACAGGTTGTGTAAAGGTTTTCAGCTATGAGCGGTGCGGATGACATATGAGTCCAGCATGATGCGGGAGAGGACTTGCAGAGGGAGGCGAGAGCGGACTTCATAATCGGGAAAAAATGATTGTTCCCCTTTAAACCCGACCAGTACGATCTCTGATAATTTCGCAAGACGCGAATCGATCCTTGTCGTTAATGTAATGGTGGAAATGGCTTGCAATTTGAAGTTTTGAGCGGCTTCAACAAGCTCTTCTGTCTCGCCGTTCAAGGAAACAAAAAGGCCGAGGTCTTTTTTGGCCAGTGTTTTTGACTTTCCTCTGATAATATTCGGGTCGCTGTGCATCTCGCAGTTTTTGCCGAGCAGCTGAAGCTTGATCGTCATCTCGGTTCCAATCATTTCAGACAATCCTCTTGCGAAGATGTAAACTTTTTCGGCATTGCTGATTTTTTGAATGGCATCTTCGATCAACCCGATATCAAGCATCTTAATCGTATCCAGAACTTCTCTTTCATTCTTTAGCACGGCCTGTTTAATTTGGCTGTCGATATCATCCATCAGCGGAGCGTGTCCGAGGTGGTGTTTTTCTTTTAATGCATACTTAAAAGAAGTGTAGCCGTCATATCCGAGTTTTTTCATTAACCTGACAATCGTGGCTGTTGAAACATTTGCATCCTCGCTTAATTTTACAATCGATAAAGTGGCGATGACGTCTAAGTGCTGATAAATGTACTCGAGCAAATGCCGTTCTGAATCGCTGAGAGATTGATATGTGTCAGAAGTCATTTGAAACACGCTGTCTTTCATGATAAAACCCCCTTTTATAGTCATATTGTATCAGTTTAGAAAGGGGGAAGGAGAAAAAATAAACATTTCCTACATAAGAATATCCGGCTCGAGGGCCGGATGTTTCAAGTTAAGAAGCCATTTTTCTGCACGCTTCCGCGCATGCAAAGCAGCTTTCAGCGCAAAATTGGCAGTGGTCATGCTTGTGCTGGCTGCATTCATTGCCGCAAGCTTCGCAAACCTTTGCGCAAAGCTGGCAAATATCTTCGGCATACGGGCTGTTGCGCGTCATGGCTTGAATTGCGTAACCGCACATCTCCGCGCATTCCCGGTCAAGACGGATGCATTCGGCCATCATCCCCGCCTCTTCTTCCATCAGACATTTGTCAAAGCAGTGGTTGCAGGCTTCAAGACATTCTCGGCAGGCTTTGATGCATTCCTCATATCCAGATTTCACGAAACACACTCCTTTTTCCTCGTTTTCCCTTCGTTGTACCCTGCTTTAAAATCGGAAAAACATAAGAAAAAAACTGCTGTACATCCTGTACAGCAGTTCATTGGTTATTCGGCGAGGCCTTGATGGATCCGGTCAAGGTTTTCTTTCATCATCTTATAATAGGAATCTCCCGCTTCACCGGGCTTTCCGATCGAATCGGTGAAGACTTTTGCTTTAATCGGCACGCCCGTTTCGGCTGAAAGGCTTTCCATGCTCCGCGGGTCAACGCTTGTCTCCACGAATAAGGCCGGGACGTCCTTTTTCTTCACTGTGTCGACGATTTTTTTCATCTGACCGGGAGTTCCTTCATTTTCGGTGTTGATTTCCCAAATATACTGCGCGTCGACGCCGTAGGCCGAAGCGAAATATTTAAAAGCCCCTTCGCTTGTCACAAGGACGCGGCGCTCTTTCGGTATATCTTTAAAGCGGTTCACCGCTTCATCATGAAGCTTTTGCAGCTTGCCGATATAGGCTTCCGCGTTTTTCTCGTAGTCTTCTTTATGGTCGGGATCGTTTTTGATCAGCGCGTCTCTTGCGTTCTTTGCATATTGAATCCCGTTTTCAATGTCGAGCCATGCATGGGGATCTTCTTCCGTTTCTTTTCCCTTAGCGGTGAGATGCTTTGGCTTGACCCCTTTGCTCAGCTTGTAGACAGGGGCGTCATCACCGTCTTTTTCAGCTGTTTCCAGCAGCTTGTTAAACCAGCCGTTCCCTGTCTCCAAATTCAATCCGTTGTAAAAGACGACATCGGCGTCCGTCGTTTTTTGCACGTCTTTAGGAAGCGGATCGTATTCATGCGGGTCTGTTCCGACAGGTACAATGCTGTATAAATCGATGTGATCCCCTCCGACTTGTTTGACGATGTCATAAAGAATGGAGTAGGTGGTGACGACCTTCAGCTTTCCGTTTTCTTCGCTGCTGCTTTTCGAGGAGCAGCCGGCGGCGAGAATCAGAATCAATGCCGCCGCAATTGCTAATGTTTGCTTCCATTTCATGTTTTGTTTTCCCCCTTTATTTTGCGGTTATTGTTGAAGCGCTGCCCGTTTTCTTCTTGATTTCACAGCTCTCCAAAGCACGCCTTGTTTCGGTGAAAACGTAAAGGAAAGTCCGAACAAAATCGTAGCCACGAGCACGATTGCCGCTCCTGAGGAGAGGTTGTACGTATAGCTTAATCCAAGGCCGATGACCGCTGACAAAGCGCCGAGGAAAGCGGACAAATAGATCATCACCCACAGCCGGTCCGTCAATAGATAAGCGGTTGCGGCAGGCGTGATCAGCATCGCGACGACGAGGATGATGCCGACGGTCTGAAGCGATGCGACCGTGACCATTGTTAAAAGCGTCATTAAAAAGTAGTGGATCAGCCGGTTCGGCAAGCCGTAGACAGCCGCCATCGTCGGGTCGAAAGAGGTGATGAGCAGCTCTTTGTAAAATAAAAAGACAGCGGTAAGAATAATGACTCCGATGACGAGCGTGATCCACATGTCTGATGAACGAACGGCCAGCACATTTCCGAATAAGATATGGTACAGATCGCTTGAGCTTTTGACAAGCGTGATCAATATGATTCCGACGGCGAAAAAGGCCGTAAATACGATGCCGATGGCCGAATCGTTTTTAATCCGGCTGTTTTGGCTGACATAGCCGATTCCGAGAGCCGTCAGGATGCCCGTAAAGACGGCGCCGAAGAAAAAATTGACGCCGAGCATATAAGAGATGGCGACGCCGGGAAGAACCGCGTGTGAAATCGCATCTCCCATCAGCGCCATTCCCCTGAGAATGATAAAGCAGCCGATGACGCCGCAAATGATGCCCACCATAATCGAGGTGAACAGCGATTTTTGCAGAAACGAATATTCCATCAAACCATGGATAAACTCCATCAGATCGCACCTCTTTTCGATTGCAGGAACGGAAGCTGAGATTCGTAGGCTTTCATCATCACGTCGGGATTGAGGATGTCGGAGACAGGGCCTTTTTGAATCAGCTCTTTGTTCAGCAAAATTAATTCATTGAAGTAGCTGTCCGCTTTGCTCAAATCGTGATGGACGACAAGAACGGTCTTTCCTTCATCACGAAGTTCTTTTAAGATGCTGACGATCATTTCTTCACTTGTCACATCAATACCGACGAACGGTTCGTCAAGACAGAACAGCTCTGCTTTTTGGGCGAGCGCCCTGGCGAGAAAAACGCGCTGCTGCTGTCCGCCTGACAGTTCGCCGATCTGACGCTTGGCATATGCAGCCATCCCGACTTTCTCAAGACAGTGATACGCCCAGTCTTTATCGCGTTTTTCGGACGTCTGAAAAGGCCGAGTTCAGGATACGTGCCGAGGATGACGGTGTCGAGGACATTGATCGGGAACGTCCAATCCATATCATTTCGCTGCGGAACATAGGCGATTTGCTTGCGTACATCTTTGAGCGGTTTTCCCAGCAGACGGACGTCGCCTTTATCTTTTGGAATCAATTGGAGCATGGATTTTAACAGCGTTGATTTTCCTGCGCCGTTCGGTCCGATAATGCCCGCCATCATTCCTTGATCGAGTGAGAAATTAATATTGCGGAGCGCTTCTGCGCCGTGATAAGAAACATATAAATCTTTTACGGTAATTGCGGGTTTCATAGCGTTCATTAACCCCTTTCTATGTCTATATGAAAGTTAACCTGCATACAATATTTTTGTTTCGGCAATTTTTTATTGCCTAAAGACATTTTTTTTACCTAATGCAACTTTTGATTGAATTCTAATATATCATTCCTAAATTGTAAAGCGCTAAAATTGCTGAAAAACGGTAAAAGCCATGCAGATCAAGCTGCATGGCTTTAAAAAATTTCTTGTTTGCCGGTTTATCTTTCAAATTGAAACGAATCGATTGCAACTTTCCCTTTGAAGACAAAAAAGACGCGGTGGGTGCCTGTCGATTTTCGGACGGAAGCTTTTACCGTTTTCCAGTTTTGCAATCCGGATGTGTCAGGCACTTTTAACGAACCGATTTGCTTTCCTTTTTGAGGATGGTCGAGGAAGATGCCGATTTCGCCGGCGCCGCTGCTTGCAACCTTTGCTTCTATCCTTTTTTCGCCTTTGAAGCGGACATCATGGTAGGCGATCCACGCGTTTGTTGTACTGCTTTTTACCGCATCGCCGCCGTATTTGGATTCTTCGGTGATGAGCACGCCTTTGTAGTCGTCGTAGTCTTCAGCGTTTGTCTTTCGGCGCAAGTTCCGTTCCCGAATTGTTTCGCCTTGGACGAAGATCCGCTTTGTCTTGCGGATGTCCGCCGCCGAGCTGCCGACGGATATTCTGTAAGGGCCTCTTTCAACGGCAAATGTTTCTCTCGTCACATCCCAAAAGGCAAGGTCTGTCTGTTTCAGCTTGAATGTCACGGTTTTCGTTTCTTTCGGTGCCAGTTCAACCCGCTGAAAATCTTTCAGGTCCAGGTTCGGCTGTTTAACCCGTGTTTTAAACAGGGGAGAGGTATAGAGCTGAACGACTTCATCTCCTTTTCTTCCGCCTGTATTGGTGACGTTGACGCGAATCGTGACAGATCCGTCTTTTTTGATGCTGTCAGAGGAAAGGCTTAAATCGCTGTAGCGAAACGCTGTATAGGATAACCCGTGGCCGAACGGAAACAGCGGCTTGCCTACGAAATATTTATAGGTTCTTTTCCCTTTGATGATATCGTAATTCATCATATCCGGCAGTTCTTTGACTGAGGTGTGCCAAGTTTGCGTCAGCCGTCCGCCCGGATTTACATCTCCATAGAGAATGTCCGCCAATGCGCTTCCCGCCTCCTGGCCTCCGTGAGCGGAATATATGATCGCAGGAATGTGCGCTTTTGCCCAGTTGAGAGCAAACGGATAGCTGCTCGTTACGACAAGCACCGTATTGGTATTGGCTTTAGAAACAGCTTTCAGCAGATTTTCCTGGGCCGGAGGGAGTGTAATATCTTTCCGGTCTTCGGTTTCCCGGCCGTTGATGTAAGGATTGTTGCCGACAAACACGATGGCTTTGTCCGCGGATTTTGCCAGCTGAACCGCTTCATCCGTACCGCTCTTGATGATCGTCTTTGAAAACTTTTCCGCTGCTGTTGCCGGCTTTTCGGCGGCGGCTGTTAATGTGCCGTCTTTACCGGCGGTGAGATATTTGCCGTTTGCCGTATTTTTGATGGCAAATGTCCCGTCAGACTGCTGTTCGAACTGAAATGTTTCTTTAACGGTCCGGCCGTTCGGCTGTTTCTGATCAGCGATCAGCCGGCCGTCATCCTGAAGCGAGACATAGAGGCCGTTCGCTTGGGCGCGGAGGGTGAAGATGCTTTCTCCCCAATCCGCCGCATCGAATGCCGCGCTTTTCTCAAGCTTATCAGCCGCTGCTGTGAGCGGTTGTTTGCCGTCCCGGCCTGCAGTTACAAACTTTCCGGTCAGCGCGGATTTGAAGCCGCTTTGTTCCAGACCTTCAGCAAAGGAGACGCGGTCTTTGCCGATTTTGTCCGCGATTTCGTCAAGCGGGGTTTTCCGATACGGCATCGTTCCGCTGTACCAATCTTCGTAAAGCGCATTTCCGAACGGGCCGATGACTGCAATGCTTTCATTCTTCCGGGCATTGAAAGGAAGCAGATCCTGGTCGTTTTTCAGTAAAACAATGGCTTTTTCAGCCGCTTTTTTCGCCAGCAGCTGATGCTTTGGACTGTTGATGACGTCATCTGTCAGGCGGCTGTACGGATTGAGTTCGTCCGGATCAAATTCGCCCGTGCGAAAACGGATGCTGAACGTATTGGCCAAGGCTTGATCGAGGTCTTTTTCAGAAATAAGGCCTTGCTTTAAGGCACCGGTTAAGGCGTTTCTCGTCAGCTCGGGATTTTCCCCCTGATCCGTAAAGTTGTCAATGCCGGCTTTTACGGCGTGGGCATGGGCTTTTTCGTGGCTGTCATAATACTTGTGGTCATTGACGATTCCGGAAGGATCAAAGGCATCGCTGACGATGAAGAAATCGTCTCCGGCCCATCTACGTTTGACTGTACTGTCGAGCAGCGGGCTCAAAATGGCCGGTTTATCGTTGACAGAATTGTAGGCCGGCATCAGTCCATACGCGGCTTTTTTGGAAATTGCTGTTTCGAAGGGCTTCAAATAATACTCGTGCATGTTCCTGGGATCGATGCTTGAGGAGCTGAATCCCCGGTCTGTTTCGTTGTTATAGGCAAGAAAATGCTTTAAGGTTGGAACTGTTTTCAAATAGAAGGGATGATCGCCCCTTAACCCGGAGGCATAGGCGGTTGCTATTTCCCCGGTTAAAAAGGGGTCTTCGGAATAGCCTTCTTCATTTCTTCCCCACCTTGGATCACGCAGCAGATCGACGACCGGCGCCCAGACGTTGACTCCGTTTGCCGCGGGATCAAGGTGGTGGAAGCCGCGGACTTCATCACCGACTGCCGAGCCGATTTGTTTGATTAAATAGCGGTCCCATGTGTGCGCGAGCCCGAAAGCCTGCGGGAAAACGGTTGCTTCCCCGAGCCAGGCGACGCCGTGAAGCGCTTCTGTGTCCGTTTTAAAAGCGGGAATGCCCAGCCGGGGAACGGCGGGCTGATATTGATGCATCAGTGACACTTTTTCCTCAAGGGTCAGCCGTGAAAGCAAGTCGCTGACTCTTTTTTGTACAGGGAGACTGGGATCTTGAAAGGGATACTCATATTCATCAGCCTGGCTTTTAGCGGCTGCGGGCTGCGGCGGATCGAAACCGGCGGCGGAAAGGATCGTGCACATTGCGCCCAATATGATGATGCGGACCGTTTTCAGCATCCTGATCACTCCTTTTTAGAAATAAATGAAGACATCCCGTTCTTTTTCTTTTGGCTGAACCGCTGTTCCCTCCTGAAGCGCTTCCGCAGCTCCGTTAATAACAGAGGTGACAGAAAGACCGCGGAGGAGCAGCTTCCAGTTCTTTTGGACGCCCGTTGTTTTCACGGCAATCGTATTTTGATGCCGTGAAGCTCTGAGTGTCATTGCTTCGCCCTTTTCATTGTAAATCGTCTGTTCGGCTGTACAGCCGTCTTTTAAATGATAGAGGCAGAACGTCACATCGTCGAGATAATCATAATCAGGTCGCCCGGATTCCTGCCCCAGCGGCAGCAGTGTGTTTTCCCTGACGAACAGGGGAAGCCCCATATAGCCGTACCGTTCTTCTTTCCATTCTCCGCCTTCCGTCTCTTTTCCCGTCAAAAGGTGTGTCCACGTGCCTTTTGGCAAATAATAACGGACAGCGCCGTCTTCCTGAAAAACGGGAGCGACGAGCAGCCTTCCGCCGAGCATGTACTGTCTGTCAAGCCAGTGGCAGGTGTTGTCTCCGGGAAATTCCAGGAGCATCGCCCGCATCATCGGAATGCCTTCAGCGTGCGCTTCATGTGCAGCGGCGTACAAATAAGGCATCAGCCTGTGCTTCAGTTTGACAAAATACCGCATGACATCGGCCGCTTCTTCGTCAAACAGCCACGGA
>k87-1294728_pt1 | contig 10793 bp, 5 predicted proteins | sample MGYA00084031_6733416 | MGnify analysis MGYA00084031
AGTGAGCACTCTGCAATTTTTCAATGTTTGCAAGGGGAGAACGAAAAGTCGATTGAAAGACTAATCGTTACAGCCTCAGGTGGCAGCTTTCGAGATAAAACGAGAGATGAATTAGAAGGTGTTACAGTCGAGCAAGCTTTAAATCATCCTAATTGGTCAATGGGAGCAAAAATCACAATAGATTCAGCGACAATGATGAATAAAGGACTAGAGGTAATAGAAGCTCACTGGCTTTTTAATATGCCATATGAAAAAATTGATGTACTTTTACATAAAGAAAGCATTATCCATTCTTTAGTTGAGTTCCAGGATCATAGCATCATTGCACAACTCGGAACACCTGATATGAGAGTTCCAATTCAATATGCGCTAACATATCCTAATCGATTACCATTAATGCACGGTAAACGACTTGATCTATCGGAAATCGGACAATTACATTTTGAAAAGGCAGATTTTAGTAGGTTTCGTTGCTTACAATATGCATATGAATCAGGTAAAATAGGAGGTACAATGCCTACTGTATTAAACGCAGCAAATGAAGAAGCTGTTGCAGCGTTTTTAAAAGGTAAAATAAGCTTTCTGCATATTGAAAATCTGATTGAAACATCTCTTGAAAAACATGAAAATATTGCTCTTCCTAGTTTAGAGCAAATTCAAGAAGTAGATAAGCTAACACGTAGATTTGTACAAACATTAATCTCATAAAGGTGGTCATACAAAATGAATACGGTGATAGCATTTATCCTGATCTTTGGAGCTCTAGTATTTTTCCATGAGTTAGGCCATTTAATATTTGCAAATCGAGCTGGTATTTTATGTAGAGAATTTGCAATTGGTTTTGGACCTAAAATTTTATCATTCAAGAAAAATGAAACAGTCTATACAATTCGCTTACTACCAATTGGTGGATTTGTAAGAATGGCTGGGGAAGATCCAGAAGTAATTGAGGTAAAACCCGGTCATAATGTCGGATTACTTTTTAATGATGAAAATAAAGTCGAAAAGATTATCTTAAATAATAAAGAAAAATATCCACAAGCACGGATTATTGAAGTTGAGAATGTAGATTTAGAGCATAACATGTTTATTTCCGGATATGAGCATGGTGAAGAGGACTTTCTTAAGCGGTTTGATGTAAGTGAAACATCGTTCTTTATTGTTGATGGTCAAGAAGTTCAAATTGCTCCTTATAATCGCCAATTCCAATCGAAAACCGTTGGTCAAAGAATTGCAGCTATTTTTGCAGGGCCGATGATGAACTTTATTTTAGCATTTGTCATTTTGTTTACATTAGGCTTAATTCAAGGTGCACCGGTTAATGACCCTCGATTAGGTCAGTTAACAGATGACGGTGCTGCTAAAGAAGCAGGATTACAGGAAGGAGATATTATCCACTCGATTGAAGGACAACCTACAGCAAAATGGGAAGAGGTTGTCTCAATCATTCGTGATAATCCAGAAAAAGAATTAACCTTTGAAGTTGAACGTGGAATGGAAATTCTGTCTGTAGAGGTTGTTCCAGAGTCTGCTAAAGTAGGAGAAGAAACAATCGGGAGAATTGGTGCATATAACCCTGTTGACAAGTCATTTTTAAGTTCAATTAAGTATGGATTTGTTGAAACGTATACATGGACGAAAGAAATATTAGTCGGTTTTGGTAAGCTTATTACCGGACAATTCTCAATTGATATGTTATCAGGCCCTGTTGGTATTTATGATATGACAGACCAAGTAGCAGATTCCGGTACGATCAATTTACTTCGCTGGGCTGCATTGCTTAGTATTAACCTTGGAATCGTCAATTTATTGCCAATCCCAGCATTGGATGGCGGACGACTGTTATTCTTAATCATCGAAGGGTTAAGAGGAAAACCAATTGATCGGCAAAAAGAAGGAATTGTTCATTTTATTGGGTTTTCACTACTAATGCTGTTAATGCTTGTTGTAACATGGAATGATATTCAACGATTATTTCTATAATATCTGATTATCATTTTTAATCCCGTGGATCATCTATAATGAAAAATCCATATTATAATCAATCAGTGGAGGAACAGATATCCTCCACTGATTTAAGTCTAACAACTAAATGAAGAGTTTAAAATAAAATAGAGGTGCTCGATATGAAACAAAGTATGACATTTATTCCAACTCTAAGGGAAGTTCCAGCTGATGCAGAGGTGAAAAGCCATCAGTTAATGCTGCGTGCAGGATACATAAGACAAAATACTAGTGGTGTCTACAGTTACTTGCCATTAGCGCAAAAGGTATTAAAGAAAATCGAACAAATTGTCCGTGAAGAAATGGAGAGAGCGGGAGCATCAGAGCTATTTATGCCTGCACTTCAGCAATCAGAATTATGGCAAGAATCAGGTCGCTGGTATTCATATGGAGCAGAACTAATGAGACTAAAGGATCGCCATGGTCGAGAATTTGCTCTAGGTGCAACTCATGAGGAAGTAATTACAAGCCTTGTTAGAGATGAAGTAAAATCATATAAGCGATTACCTCTAGCTCTTTATCAAATTCAAACAAAATTTAGAGATGAAAAACGCCCACGCTTCGGAGTTTTACGTGGCCGTGAATTTATTATGAAAGATGCTTATTCCTTTCATGATACGTTTGAAAGCTTAGATGAAGGCTATCAAAAAATGTTTGATGCATATCAAAATATTTTTTCAAGATGTGGTCTAGATTTCCGAGCGGTTATTGCGGATTCTGGTGCAATGGGCGGTAAGGATACACATGAGTTTATGGTGCTTTCTGATATCGGTGAGGACACGATCGCATATTCTGATACGTCCCAATATGCTGCTAATATCGAAATGGCGCCAGTTGTTGAAACATACGAAAAAAGCGTGGAAGAGATTTCAGATTTAGAAAAAATAGCAACACCAAATCAAAAATCAATTGAAGAAATTTCAAGTTATTTAAACGTACCGAAAGAAAAATGCATAAAATCTATTTTATTCTCTGTTGATGATCGCTTTGTATTAGTATTAGTTCGCGGTGATCATGACGTAAATGACATTAAGGTAAAGAACTTATATGGTGCTTCTGTTGTTGAATTAGCAACTGCTGAAGAAACATTAGCTAATTTACATTGTGTACATGGTTTTATTGGCCCAATTAATGTCCCTGAGAATATTGAGGTTATCGCTGATCATGCAGTTGCAGCTATTGTTAACGGCATTTGTGGAGCAAATGAGGAAGGGTATCATTATAAAGGTGTGAATGTTGAGCGAGATGCAAATATAACTCAGTTTGCTGATTTGCGTTTCATTCAAGAAGGGGACAAATCACCTGATGGAGAAGGAAGAATCAAATTTGCTAAAGGGATCGAGGTTGGTCATGTATTTAAGCTTGGTACGAGATACAGTGAAGCGATGAATGCAACTTTCCTTGATGAAAATGGCCGCACACAGCCAATGATTATGGGCTGCTATGGAATTGGTGTTTCTAGAACATTAGCAGCAATAATTGAACAAAATCATGATGAAAATGGAATCGTTTGGCCATTAACGGTTGCTCCATTCCAATTACATGTGATTCCTGTAAATGTGAAGGATGATACGCAAAAGGATTTAGCCGAAAAACTTTATAAGCAATTTTATGACCAAGGATATGAAGTTCTCATTGATGATCGAAAAGAGCGTGCAGGTGTTAAATTTGCTGATTCAGATTTAATTGGTATACCAATTCGTGTAACAGTTGGCAAAAAGGCTGCAGAAGGTATTGTCGAGGTAAAGGTTCGTAAAACTGGTGAAGCTTTTGATATTCCAGTAGCTGAATTATCAGAAAAGATTAAGCAAATACTTGGAAACTAAAAAAGGTTACAGTAACAGACAAACCATGTTAAAATAATTTTAGAATAAACGAGAGAGGCTGACTCGAAGAAAATGGACAAACCTTTTTTAGGTTTTGTTTATCAAAATGAGGCAGCCTTTTCTCTTTGTGAACTCTATTTCCATTGGGGAAAAGAAAGTGGAGAGAGGGGAATATGATGGACGTAGAAATAAATCAAAAAGAGAGAATGCAGCTACTCCTCCAGCAAATTAATCTAACAGAGGATGCTGCTGTCGTTCACTTTAAAAATGGTTTAATTGCAAAATTAACTGTTCATAAACAAAGTAAAAAGTGGCATTTCCATTTTCAATTTGAAAGAATTTTACCTTTTGACGTATTTCAATTATTTCAGACAAGACTAATAAAAGCATTTTCTCATATTGCAGAAGTGACCTTTTCAATCGAAACGAAGGAAGCAATATTTGATGAAAAGCTTGTCAGAGATTATTGGTCAATTTGTATTAGCCAGTTGGATGGGATTTCACCACCAATGCTATCGCTATTAAATGAGCAAGTTCCAACGGTACAAGGTGTTAAAGTCATTGTTAAAACGAAAAATGATACAGAAGCAATGACAATTAAGAGAAAATATGCTTCATTAATTCAAGAGAGCTTCCAGCAATTTGGCTTTCCAGCTTTCCAATTAGACACAACTGTTGCTGTATCAGAGGAAGAAATTAAAAAGTTCCAGGAATTAAAACGACAAGAAGATAAAGAAAAGGGACTTAAAGCATTAGAAGATATGGTGAAGGCGGAGAAGGAAGATCAATCTCAACCAGAGCTCTCTGGTCCATTGACGATAGGTTATACAATTAAAAATGATGAAGAAATACGCACGCTCGCTTCTATTGAGGATGAGGAACGAAGAACAACGATTCAAGGATATGTATTTGACGCAGAAACGAAGGAATTAAGAAGTGGTAGAACGTTACTTACCTTCAAGATTACTGACTATACAAGTTCGATTTTAGTGAAAATGTTTGCTAGAGATAAAGAAGATGCAGTGCTCGTACAAGCAGTTAAAAAAGGTATGTGGTTAAAAGTACGGGGAAGTATTCAAAACGATACCTTTGTTCGAGATTTAGTCATGATCGCGAATGATATTAATGAAATTGCTCCTAATGAACGGGTCGATCGTTCAAAAGAAGGGGAAAAACGCGTTGAATTACATCTTCATTCTCCGATGAGCCAAATGGATGCAGTAACATCAGTTAGTAAATATGTAGAGCAAGCGAAAAAATGGGGGCATAAGGCGATTGCCTTAACAGATCATGCTGTCGCACAATCATTCCCTGAAGCATACTCTGCAGGGAAGAAGCATGGTGTGAAAATTCTCTATGGCGCTGAAATTAATTTAGTTGATGATGGTGTACCTATTGCCTACAATGATGCAAACCGTTTGTTAGCAGATGAAACCTATGTCGTGTTTGACGTGGAAACAACTGGTTTATCAGCAGTATATGACACAATCATAGAATTAGCTGCCGTAAAGGTTCGTGGCGGCGAAATTATCGATCGATTTGAATCCTTTGCAAATCCACATCAATCATTATCAGCGACAATCATTGATTTAACAGGTATTACTGATGATATGCTTACAGATGCACCAAACGTTGATGAGGTGTTAGCGAAATTTAAAGAGTGGATCGGTGATGACATATTAGTTGCACATAATGCAAGTTTTGATATGGGCTTCTTAAATGTAGGGTTTAAAAAGCATTTAGGTGAAGAAAAAGCAAAAAATCCAGTTATTGATACGCTGGAACTTGGACGCTTTTTATATCCTGAGTTAAAAAACCACCGGTTAAATACTCTATGTAAAAAGTTCGATATTGATTTGACACAGCATCACCGTGCAATCTATGACTGTGAAGCAACAGGATTTTTACTGATTAAAATGTTGAAGGATGCCGAAGAAAAAGGCATTGAATACCATAATCAATTTAATGACAATATGGGAAAAGGCAATGCGTATCAACGGTCTCGTCCGTATCATGCAACAGTCTTAGCAAAAAATGATATCGGCTTGAAAAATTTATTTAAGCTAGTCTCAATTTCGCATCTCAATTACTTTTATCGAGTCCCGCGAATTCCTCGGTCACAGTTAAATAAATATCGAGAAGGCTTAATCATTGGTTCTGCCTGTGATAAAGGGGAAGTTTTTGAAGGGATGATGCAAAAATCTCCTGAAGAGGTTGAAGAAATTGCACAGTATTATGATTATTTAGAAGTCCATCCTTTAGAAGTTTACAATCATTTAATTGATTTGGACTATATTAAGGATGAAAATGCTTTAAAAGAGATTGTGACTAATATTGTAAAATTAGGTGAAAAGCTCAATAAGCCTGTTGTTGCAACAGGTAATGTCCACTATTTAAATCCGGTTGATAAAATATACCGAAAAATATTAATTAGCTCTCAAGGTGGGGCAAATCCGCTAAATCGCCATGAATTACCTAATGTACATTTCCGTACAACTGATGAGATGTTAAATTGTTTTGCATTTTTAGGTTCTGAAAAAGCAAAAGAAATTGTCATTGAAAATACGAATAAAATCGCGGACTTGATTGACGAAATAAAACCGATTAAGGATGACTTGTATACACCGAAAATTGAAGGTGCAGATGAGGAAATTCGGGCAATGAGTTATTCGCGAGCAAGAAGCATTTATGGTGAAAACCTTCCGGAGCTTGTTGAAGCAAGACTTGAAAAAGAGCTTAAAAGTATTATTGGCCATGGTTTCGCTGTTATCTATTTAATTTCTCACAAGCTAGTAAAAAAATCATTGGATGATGGATACCTAGTAGGTTCTCGTGGTTCGGTCGGCTCCTCATTTGTTGCAACGATGACGGAAATTACCGAGGTAAACCCATTGCCACCTCATTATGTTTGTCCTGAATGTCAACACTCTGAATTTTTTAATGATGGTTCTGTTGGCTCTGGCTTTGACTTACCTAATAAGGAATGTCCAAACTGTGGAGCGCAATATCAGAAGGACGGACACGATATTCCGTTCGAAACATTCCTTGGGTTTAAAGGGGACAAGGTACCTGATATCGATTTAAACTTCTCTGGGGAATACCAACCTACTGCACATAACTATACGAAAGTATTGTTCGGAGAAGACAATGTGTATCGTGCAGGTACGATCGGTACTGTTGCAGAGAAAACTGCTTATGGATATGTAAAAGGATATGCAAATGACCATAATTTAATCTATCGTGGTGCAGAAGTAGATCGGTTAGTTCAAGGCTGTACTGGTGTTAAACGGACAACAGGACAGCATCCAGGCGGAATTATCGTTGTTCCTGATTATATGGATATTTATGATTTTTCACCTATTCAGTATCCAGCAGATGCAACTGGTTCAGAATGGCGGACAACTCATTTTGATTTCCATTCTATCCATGATAATCTATTAAAATTAGATATTCTAGGACACGACGATCCGACAGTTATCCGCATGCTTCAAGATTTAAGCGGTATTGATCCTAAGACAATTCCTACCGATGATCCTGAAGTAATGAAAATTTTCAGTGGGACCGAGTCATTGGGCGTCACAGAAGAGCAGATAATGTGTAAAACGGGAACACTTGGTATACCTGAATTTGGTACACGATTTGTGCGGCAAATGCTTGAAGACACAAAACCAACTACGTTTTCTGAACTTGTTCAAATATCAGGACTATCTCATGGTACAGATGTTTGGTTAGGAAATGCACAAGAATTAATTCACAATAATATTTGTACATTAAGCGAAGTAATAGGTTGTCGTGACGACATTATGGTTTACTTAATTTATCAAGGATTGGAACCTTCCTTTGCATTTAAAATTATGGAATCTGTTCGTAAAGGTAAAGGGTTAACAGATGAAATGGAAGAAGAAATGAAAAAACAGAATGTTCCAGATTGGTATATTGATTCATGTCTTAAAATTAAGTATATGTTCCCTAAGGCACATGCTGCAGCATATGTTTTAATGGCAGTGAGAATTGCATGGTTTAAAGTACATCATCCACTTCTTTATTATGCGGCATATTTCACTGTCCGTGCAGATGATTTTGATATTGAAACAATGGCCAAAGGTTCTACACCTATTCGAGCAAAAATTGAAGAAATAAATGCAAAAGGATTAGATGCATCACCAAAAGAGAAAAACCTTTTAACTGTATTAGAATTAGCTTTAGAAATGTGTGAAAGAGGCTATTCCTTCCAAAAGGTTAATCTCTATCGATCTAGTGCAGATGAATTTATTATTGATGGGAATTCATTAATTCCACCATTTAATTCGATACCAGGTTTAGGAACGAACGCGGCAATTAACATTGTCAAAGCAAGAGAAGAAGGAGAATTTCTATCAAAAGAAGATCTTCAACGCCGTGGAAAGGTATCGAAAACAATCATTGAGTATCTTAATGCACAAGGTTGTTTGGATGAATTACCTGATCAAAATCAATTATCACTGTTTTAATCTTTTAAATGAACAGTCTAAACCTACCCGTATATTTGCAATAAATTTATGGTTATGTTATGCTTTAAATGGAAATGCTAACGATAAGCAGAGAAAAAGGAGAGTGGGGAAACCCACTCTTTCGTATTGTAATCACTCTTGTCACTCGGATAGTATAGTACATATTATTCCCTGCTCAAAAGGCAGGGTTTTTCAGCAACATACGATATAAGGCTAGCAAAGATTTAATCAAAAGTATAAACCGATTTTACTTATTCATATATTATTAAATGCTAAATTAGCGCTGATTATTTCTTGATGATTTCGACTAGTCTTAAAAAACATTCGCTACGGTTTCTTAGCAAGGAGGAAGAGAATGAGCAAGAAGGTAACAGATATCGTAGAACAATTAGTTACACCAATCGTGAATGATATGAATTTAGAGTTAGTGGATATTGAATATGTAAAAGAAGGGTCAAATTGGTTTCTTCGAGTTTTTATTGATTCCGAAAAAGGCGTTGACATTGAAGAATGTGGAATTGTAAGTGAACGCTTAAGTGAACAGCTAGATGAAACTGACCCAATTCAGCATAACTATTTTTTAGAGGTATCTTCACCTGGTGCTGAGAGACCATTAAAAAAAGAAGCTGACTTTGAAAAGTCTATTGGTAAGCAAGTTCATATCAAAACGTATGAGCCTATCGATGGTGAAAAAGTGTTTGAAGGTGTCCTGACAGCATTTGATGGTCAAACGATCACTGTAACTGTTACGATAAAAACTAGAAAGAAGAAAATTGAAATCCCTTATGCTAAAGTTGCAAAAGCAAGATTAGCTGTAACCTTTAATTAAATGAGAAAATCATCTCATTTGAAAAAGAAATAAAAATAAGAGATTTTTTCCTCGCTCTCCTTTTTTTATAAGGCTTTTTACGTAAACATTGCTGACTTTTACTTAGTAGTATTGTGTGGGAAGATAGTAAACCACTTATTGGATACCTGTCTCTCTCTTAGCAATTCTACTTGGGCTTTTATGAAAAAGGATGAAGATGGACATGCAAACAAATTTGTATTTAGTTTATTTTTTAAGGGGGAAACCGTTAAAATGAGTAGTGAATTATTAGATGCTTTAACAATATTAGAAAAGGAAAAAGGCATCAGCAAAGATATCATTATTGAAGCAATTGAAGCTGCTTTAATTTCTGCTTATAAAAGAAATTTTAATCAAGCGCAGAACGTAAGAGTTGATTTAAATCGGGAAACTGGAACGATGAAGGTTTTTGCGAGAAAAGACGTAGTTGATGAAGTGTATGATCCACGTCTGGAAATTTCTTTAAGTGAAGCACAAAGTATTAATCCAAATTATATGTTAAATGATGTAATTGAAATGGAAGTTACACCTAAAGACTTTGGAAGAATTGCAGCGCAAACTGCTAAACAAGTCGTGACACAACGTGTTCGTGAAGCAGAGCGTGGAGTTATTTACAGTGAATTTATTGATCGTGAAGAAGATATCATGACAGGTATTGTTCAGCGGATTGACTCAAAATTTATTTATGTTAGCCTAGGCAAGATTGAGGCTCTTTTACCAGTTAGTGAGCAAATGCCAAATGAAACATATAAACCACACGATCGAATCAAAGTGTTTATTACGAAAGTTGAAAAAACAACAAAAGGGCCGCAAATTTTTGTTTCTAGAACTCACCCTGGCTTATTAAAAAGATTGTTTGAAATTGAAGTTCCAGAAATTTATGATGGGACAGTTGAAATTAAATCTGTATCACGTGAAGCGGGAGACAGATCAAAAATTTCTGTCCACTCTGACAATCCTGAGGTTGATCCAGTAGGTTCATGTGTTGGGCCTAAAGGTCAGCGAGTACAAGCAATTGTTAATGAGCTAAAAGGTGAAAAAATTGATATTGTAAGATGGTCTGAGGATCCAATTGAATTTGTTGCAAATGCGTTAAGTCCTTCAAAGGTTGTCGAAGTTCTTGTTAATGAAGAAGAGAAAGCGACAACAGTTATTGTTCCTGATTATCAGCTTTCATTGGCCATTGGAAAAAGAGGGCAAAATGCTCGTTTAGCAGCAAAACTTACAGGCTGGAAAATCGATATTAAAAGTGAATCTGATGCTGAAAAGGCTGGTATTTATCCACTAAACTCAGCAGATAAAGATGAAAATTTTGACGATGAACCACTTTTAACAAGTATACATGAACCAGAGGTTAGTGAATAAGAGGTGAATCATATGAGCAATCGCAAAATTCCTTTACGTAAATGTGTTGCAACAGGGGAAATGAGAGCAAAGAAAGAACTTGTTCGTGTTGTCCGTTCAAAGGAAGGCGATGTATCAGTCGACTTAACAGGTAAAAAAAATGGGCGAGGAGCTTATATCACACTTGATAAAGAGTGCATTCTCCTAGCGAAGAAGAAAAATATCCTTGCCAATCATTTAAAAACATCGATTGATGATACTTTATATGATGAACTCTTACAG
>k87-134398_pt1 | contig 10792 bp, 7 predicted proteins | sample MGYA00084031_6733416 | MGnify analysis MGYA00084031
CGCCACCACATCGTGGACCAGGCGGTGCCGGACCTCTTCCGTCCCGGCCGCGGGCGCCTGGCCGGTGCCGGGAGCGGTTCCAGCGCCGCCCCGGGCGCTGAACCACACCGGCAGCTCGCCCGACTCGTACCGCTCGCGGCAGCTGTTCCGGCGGACCTTGCCGATGCCGGAGCGCGGGATGGCGTCCGGCTCGGTGAAGACGATGTCGTGCAGCGCGATGCCGTAGTAGTCGGAGACGACGGCACGCACCCGCCGCACGAGCCGCTGGTACTCGTCCTCACTGAGCCGCTCCGGCAGCTCCTGGACCAGGACGATCCGTTCGGCGGTCTCGCCCTCGGTGGCGAACACGGCGGTCGTCAGCCGCAGTTCGGGGACCCGCTTGCGGACCGTGGTCTCCAGGTCCGGCGGGTAGTACTTCATGCCGTTGACGATGAGGAGTTCCTTGACCCGGCCCACCAGGTAGAGGTAGCCGTCGTCGAGGAAGCCCAGGTCGCCGGTGCGGAAGTAGCCGCCCTCGCCGGTGGTGGCGAGGGCAGCGTCGAACGACTCGGCGCTCTCCTGCGGCTTGCCGTGGTAGCCCCGGCCGTTGCCCGCGAACTTGAACCAGATCTCGCCGACGTCGCCGGGGGCACACTCCTCGCGTGTCTCCGGGTGGACGATGCGCAGCGACAGCGGGCCGCGCACCTTGCCGTTGCGGACCAGCGGGCGGTACTTCCGGTCGTCCGTGACGCGGACGGCCTTGTTGCGCGCCAGCGCCTCGACGTCGGCCCGGAAGACGGTCAGCTGGGAGCCGGAGCTCTCGGTGGCGAGGCAGCCGACCTCGGTGGTGCCGTAGTGGGGCCGCACGGCGTCCGGCCTAAGGCCCAGCGGGGCGAGCGTCTCGGTGAACGTCGTCACCGTCTGCTCCCGCAGCGGCTCGCCGGCGCAGAAGATGCTGATGACGGAGTCCAGCGACACGTCCCGCAGCTCGTCGACGCTGACGGAGTTGACGCAGTACTCGAGCGTGGAGTTGGGCGCGCCGGTGTGCGTGGCCCGGTAGCGGCTGAGGAGTTCGAGCCAGTAGCCGGGGTCGGAGACGAACAGCCCGGGGGCGAGCAGCACGGTGGCGGCGCCGGTCAGCAGCGGCACCAGCAGGCCGAGCGGCAGACCGAAGTTGTGGGTGAGCGCCAGCCAGGACACGACCGTGGACTCGTCGTCGATCTCCCACAGCGCGGCGGCGAGTGCGGCCTGGTAGAGCAGCGCGCGGTGGGTGACCATGACGCCCTTGGGCAGCGACGTGGAGCCCGAGGTGTACATCATCATCGCCAGGTCGTCCGGGTCCGCGGCGCGCGGCGGCGCGAGCGTTTCCTCCCCGCCGTCCTCGCCGTCACCGGCCGGTTCCCCGGCGGGCACGGTCAGCAGCCGCCGCCCGGCGGCGGCGTCCTTGTCCTCGATCCAGCGGGCGGTGCCGGGGTCGGCGAGCAGGCAGACGGCCTCGCTGTCGGCGGCGACGGAGGCGATCATCTCGGCGCTCGCCGCGGAGCGGTTGGCGGCGTCGACGACGGTGGGCACGGCGACGACGTTGGCGTGGAAGCAGGCGAGCAGCCCGATGACGTAGTCCTCGACGCGCGGCAGCAGCAGCACCGCCCGCTGGCCCGGCTCGCAGACGCCGGCCAGTTCGGCGCCGAGCGCCGCGACGCGCCGCCGCAGCGCGCGCGGGGACACCTCGGACAGGCCATCGCGCTCCTGGTAGAAGCGCAGCGGCTTGTCGTCCGGGTAGCGCTCGCAGAGCGCGGGGAAGCTCAGCGGTGACTGGGCCAGGGACTCGATCTCATCGAAGGTGATCCTCATTGGTCTTCTCTCATCCACGCGCGTGCGGTGCCCGATGGCTCACTGGTCAGGGGGTCGTGGTGCTCGGTGACGCCTCCACGGCTTCCCACGGATAAATGCCGTGTTCGACGAAACGGGCGATCCGGTCGCGGTTGACGTCGCTGGAGAAGATCTCCAGGTTGGCGGCGATGGCCGCCTCCCGCTGCTCCGCGAGCGGCTGGAGGCGGGAGGTCATGAAGCGCTTGTACCGCTCGATGCCGTCCTTGGGCAGCTTGCTCAGCCGGCTGAGGTGCTGGGAGAGCAGCGGTCCGCCGCGCTCGGCGCAGGCGTCGACGAGGCCCCACTCCGCCGCCTGGGGGGCGGCCACGGGCTTCGTCAGCAGCGTCAGGTAGTGGGCGCGCTGGTAGCCGGTGCGCCGGATGAGGAACGGCATGACCATCGCCGGGTACAGCCCGAACAGCAGCTCGGAAAGGCTGAACGTGGCGCTGTTCTCGGCGAGGACGATGTCGCTGGCCGCGACGAAGCCGACGCCCCCGGCGTTGGTCTTGCCGCGCACGTGGGCGATGGTCACGAACGGGCCGGTGGCCATGCGCAGCCACAGGTCATACAGCGGCGAGGGGTCGTACTCGGCGCCGCCGCCCGCGCCGGGGCCGAAGGCCGCGAGGTCGGCGCCGTAGCAGAACACCTCGGGCGAGCCCTCGAAGACGACCAGCGTGTGGTGCCGCTCGCAGAGGTCGAGCACCTGGTGGCACTCGCGGATCATCGCGTCGTTGATGGTGTTGCGGTGCTCCGGGCGGTCGAACCGCACGCGGCACAGCGGGCCGTCGCGCCGGACCCGCAGCGTTTGGTACTCCATCGTCTCGCCGTCCATGCGTCTTACGCCCCGTCAGTTCGTGCCCACGCGGTCGAGCTTGGCCTGGAGCAGTTCTGCCGCTCCGGTCATCACGCGGCGGTTGATGTCGGCGACGCGGCGGTTGCGCCAGTCCTCCAGCTCGGTGCCCTTGACCCACTGGTTGAACGCGCCGAGCGACGGCCCGCAGTGGACCTGGAAGTCGACGCGGCCCTCGTCGGCACCGCTGAGCGCCTGGCGCGTGGCGTAGTCGAAGTACCAGCGGAACACCAGCGCCATCTTGTGCTTGGGGTCCTTCTCGGCCTTCTCGATGTCGGCGGCCGGGCGGCTGGCGCGAACCTCGGCGTAGACGTCGGCGAACGACCGCTTGAAGTAGCGGGTCTGGAGCTGTTCGGCGGTGGCCGCGTCGATGTCGTCGAGCGAGCTGTGCCGCTTGTACAGCTCGTACAGCTTGTTGGCGCGGGCCGGGAACAGCACGCCCTTCTTCAGGACCTGGACGCGCGCGCCGTACTCGAACAGGTCACCGGCGGGGGCGTAGCCGGTGTCCTGGATGTTGATGCCCGCGAGCAGGTCCTTGACCAGGTCGCTGGTGCCGGCCTCGACGGTGCACTGGTTGATGGAACCGGTCATCACGAAGTCGACGCCCATCACCAGGCTCGCGGCGACGGCGGCGGGCGTGCCGATGCCGCCCGCGGCGCCGAGGCGGATCCGGCGCGGGTACTGGTGGCGGGCCATCATGTCGTCGCGCAGCCGGGTCATGGCGGGGATGAGGCTGAACGCGACGCCCTGGTCGGTGTGGCCGCCGGAGTCGGCCTCGCAGCACAGGTCGTCGGCGACGGGCAGCTCGCGGGCCAGCTCGGCCTCGGCGGCGCTGATCTTGCCCTCGGCGAGCAGCTTGTCGACGACGCGGGCGGGCGCGGGGCTGAGGAAGGCGGTGGCGACCTCGGGACGGGAGACCTTGGCGATGATCCGGTTGGCGGGCACCACGTGGCCGTCGGCGTTCCGGGTCAGGCCCGTCAGGCGGTAGCGGACGAGGGCCGGGGTCATCGTGATGAACGCCGAGGCCTCGACGGTGCGCACGCCGTGGCGCAGGTAGATGTCGACGATCCGCTCCTCGCGCTCAGGCGAGGCGGGGTCGTAGAGCAGGTCGGCGCCGAACGGCTCGCCCGCGGTGAGCTGCTGGGTGAGGTAGCGGACGTCGGACTCGACGCGGTCGGGGCTCAGGCCGCCGGTGCCGAGGAAGGCGAGCATGCCCTCGCGGGCAGCAGCGACGACGAGTTCCTTCGAGGCGACGCCGTGGTACATGCCGCCGATGAGGCAGGCGTAGCGGATGCCGTAGTCGCGCTTGAAGCTGGCGCTGCCGAGGTCCGCCGCGGTGATGGTGCCGTGGCCGCTGGCGGCGCCGGGCCGGGCCTGCGGCTGGGGTTCCGGCTGAGGCTCTGGCTGGGGCGTCGCGGCCTGGGGCGCGGCTTCCGGCTGGGCGGCCTCGGGCCGGGGCGCGGGAACGACCGGGTCGGTCTCCTCCTCGCTGTCGGGGACGACCAGCGGTTCGGCCTCACGCTTGATGGTGCGCACCAGGCTGGTGAGCACGCGCCCGGGCCCGACCTGCGTCATCTCCTCGACGCCCTTGCCCATGAGGTAGCGCACCGTCTCGCTCCACTTGACGGCGGAGGAGATCTGCGCGACGAGGGTGTCCTTGACCTCCGTGGGCCGGTACGGGCGCGCGGTGACGTTGGCTATCACGGGTATGGCCGGCGGGCGCACCTCGAACTGGTCGAGGAACCCGGCAAACTCCCGCTCGGCGTCGGCCATGTAGCGGGAGTGGAAGGCGCCGCTGACCTGGAGCATCGCGTAGCGGCAGGACTTGTTGCGGGTGAAGACCTCCTCCGCCTTCTCAATGTCCTCGCGGCGGCCGGAGATGACGGTCTGGGAGGGGGCGTTGAGGTTGGCGACGTCGATGGCGTCGAAGCCGCTGGAGCGGAGCAGCTCACGGATCTCCTTTTCCGGCATGCCCAGCACGGCCGCCATGCCGCCGCCCTTGGCCTGGCCCATCAGCTCGCCGCGCTTCTTCACCAGCCGCAGCCCGGTGCCGAAGTCGAACGCCTCGGCGGCCAGGAGGGCGTTGTACTCGCCGAGGCTGTGCCCGGCGACGTAGTCCGGGGTGGCACCGCCGCTGCGCAGGAGGCTGTAGTAGCTGAGTGCGTTGACGACGTAGAGGGCGGGCTGCGTGTACTGCGTGAAGTTCAGCTGCCCGTCGGGGTCTTCGAGGCAGAGCCGGCGGATGGAATACCCGAGGATGTCGTCGGCTTCCTCGACCAGGTCCTTGAAGTCGTCAAAGAGATCTTTTCCCATGCCAAGCTGCTGGGACCCCTGACCCGGGAAAAGATACGCTACCACGATGTCAATCCTCTCAACGTTGTGAACACCGCTGGTGCCACGCGGTGTTCTTTACTGGGGGAGCCGGAATCTCTGGATGCCGTACAGGGGCGACGGGGTAAACGGGCGGTGACGATCAGCGCCCCGGCCGGACGGGTGTCCGGTCGTCGGCGCTTTGCAGCAGCAGCGTGGTATTGATCCCTCCAAAACCGAATGAGTTATTGAGTGCGAAGCGGAGCGGGGCGGCGGTGAGCTGCCCGGGGGCGAAGCGCAGCGCTCCGCTGACCGGGCGGGTCAGGTTGCGGTTGGGGTGGACGTAGCCGCCCCGCAGCTGGAGCACGCAGGCGATCGCCTCGACCAGCCCGGCCGCGCCGAGGCAGTGGCCCGTCAGCGACTTCGTGGCGTTCACCCAGGCGGTCTTCGCGGCGGGCCCGAGCACGGCGGCCAGCGCGGCGGCCTCGGTCTCGTCGCCCAGCGGCGTGGCGGTGGCGTGGGCGCTGACCAGGCTGACGGCGGCGGGGTCCACGCCGGCCCGGGCGAGCGCCTCCCGCATCACGTATTCCTCGCCCTCCTGCGACGGCTGCGTGAGGTGGTGCCCGTCGAGCGCGGTGACGCCCTCGGCGACGCGCGCGAGCGGCCTGGCGCCCCGGGCCCGCGCGGACGCCTCGGACTCCAGGACCACGGCGCCGGCGCCCTCGCCGAAGACGAAGCCGTCGTGGGCCTGGTCGAAGGGGCGGCAGCAGGTGCCGGCGGTGGCGTCGTCACGCTTGCCGCCGAGCGCGCCGAGCTGAGCGAAGGCCCGCAGTTCGACGGCGGACAGTTCCTGCATTCCGGCGACGACGACGCAGACGTCGGCATTGCCTTCGCGAATGAGGCGCATTCCCTGGATGAGGCCGATGTTCCCGGATGCGGACGCGCCTCCGGCGGTCATTCCTTCGCCCTTGATTTCCAGGGCTTCGCTGACCGTTCCCAGCAGATCGCTGTCCCACATCTGGTGCGCGTACCGCGGCGAGACGTAGGACGGTTCCTTCCGGTATTTCTCCCCCATCGCGAAGGCGAGTTCCTGGGAGATGTTGTTTCCGGCGGCGACCAGTGCGACGCGGCGGCGGTCCGCGACCGCGCCGAGGCCCGCCCGCTCGTGTGCCTCGGCCGCCGCGAGCAGCGAGGCCGCGATGGTGCGGCTGGCGCGGCGGCCCAGGGACGCCAGGCGGGTGTTCAGCGGGCCGCCCGCGGCGCGGCGCTCGGCGAGCAGGTCGCGCGGCTCACGGGCGAGGCGGGCGCCGAAGCCGAGTGCGCGCGGCGCGCCGGGGGCGGGCTCGGTGAAGCCGAAGCCGTGGCGTCCGGCGCGCAGCGCGGCGTCGAACGTCTCCACGTCGTGCGCCACGGCGCACTGGATCCCCATGCCCGTGATCGTCACCATCGGCGGTCCCCTCTTCGGTCAGGTTCCGTGACCCGTCGTTCGGCTGCGTGCGGCGTGCGTGTGGTGTGCGTGCGCTGGTGGCGGGGTGGCTGTTGTCCGCTGTTATCCGCCGCGCGTCACCAGACCCTCGGTGAGGCGTTTGATGTTCTGCGCCTCGGCGTGGAAGGGGGTGATGACCGGGTAGATCACGGCCTTCGGCAGGCTCGCGCGCAGGATGGCGGCGAGCGACGAGGAGGGCGACAGGTCCACGTACCGGTGCCCGGCGTGTCCCGGCACGGCCATCACCGTCTCGGTAAAGCGGATCGGGCCGCGGATGACCTCCCAGCACGCCTCGGGCGACACGGTGGTGAGCGGCGCGGCGGTGCGGGAGGAGTAGACGCGCGGGCCGTCCTCGGGAACGGCGAAGCGCATCCGCTGGATCAGTCCGCCCCGGGCATGGAAGGCGGAGGCCATGGCCTCGACGGCCGGGGAGTGGAAGGCGTAGTCGACCGGGAGGTCCTGGTACAGCAGGTGGTGCGCGTCCATAGCCCGGCGGGCGCGTGCCAGACCGGCGGCGTCGGCGCTGATGATGAAGTGCTGGGCGTTGTTGACAGAGGCGATGGTGATGTCGGACCGGGGGCGCACGGCCTCCCGGAACCGATCGATTTCAGCCAGCACGGCGACCATTCCGCCGGGTGGCATTTCCCTGACCACGCAGGCGGAAAGTTCGCTGAGAAAGCCGAGCACGTCCTCGGGCGGCAGATAACCGGCGACGGCGACTGCTATGAACTCGCCGAGGCTGCTGCCGATGAGAATATCGGGGGTGATTCCCCGGTGCGCCAGGGACGCCGCGAGCGAATACTCGATCATGAACAGACCGAGATTGGTCATCACCAGGTCGTCGCAGCGGTCACCGAAGTCGCGCGACGGGTCGTAGAGGTACTCCAGGACCGAACGGCCGCAGCGTTCGGCGGCGAGCCGGTCCAGGCGGCGGATCGTCGAGCCGAAGACCTCGTCGCCCTCCAGCAGGGTCCGGGCCATGCCGAAGTACTGCGTTCCCTGGCCGCCGAGCAGGAATACGGTCCTGCCCTCGTCCGCAGCAGCGGGGAATGAGTCGTGAGTCATGGCATGCTCCCCTGTGCTGCGGTGGCGCGCGGCGCGCCGGCGGCGGTCATCGTGATCTGGCGGGGCCGGGCGACGCTCAGCACAAGATTTCCGATGACCTCGGCGGTCGCCAGAAAATGCGGGAACTGACGGAAGGTGATGTGCCAACTGCCGTCGGCCGTTTTCAGGTTGGCGACCGCGAGCAGTTCCAGGGGCACGGTGAAGCCGGTGCCCAGTGCCTTGGAAAGTGCCTCCCTGGCCGTCCACATCACCAGCGGCAGCAGGCCCCGGTTTCCGGGCGTACTGGCCTCTAGCGCTCTTTCCTCGGGGGTGAGCTGGTCGCGGGCGGCGGCGGCCGTCTGGGCGTCGACGCGCTCCAGGTCTATTCCCATCGGACAGGCGCGGGGATAGACCAGCGCCATGACCGTGCCGCCGGTGTGCGTCAGGGACACATCCAGCCCCGGATTTCCCGGAAAACGCAGTATCGGCTGGTGGAACACGCCCTTGGTGACGTCGATATCGCGGTACGGCACCGGCAGGTTGACGGCGGTGCGGACAGCAGATTTGACGGCGTATCGGGAAAAGACGAACTCGCACCGCCGCTCCGGGGTGACCAGCCGCGCCAGCTGGCCGCGCTCCCCCGCGCTGAGCAGGGCTTCCAGGCCCGGTGCCCCCTCCGCGGCAAAGGCGGCCGAGGGGGCGTCCACCCGCGTCCTGACGCAGTCACCAGCCTGCTCAGGCCCCGCCGTGCCACCGGCCGTCATAAGGCGGTAGGTGACGGAAACAGCGGGCGGCACGAGCCCCGCGAGACCGGTTGCCGGGTCCGTGACCGGACGCTCCGCGGTTCGACTCATGACGGCACACAGCCGAAAGACGAAGGCAGTGCGTAAAAGCGATTCCTGTGCCGCGGACGACGCCCGGTCACGAGCGCGCACGCGTATTCGTGGTCCCCGTTTATCATAGTGCTACTGCAAGTTTGGCGTATTTTACGCACGATGTCCCACTGAGAGTACTGAAACCGTGCTGGAGTGTCAAGGCGCGTGAACTGATGTGAAGTTGCGCGGTTGTGTTGTTTTCTTTTTCTGCACACGGCTGTTACACCCGGGGCGGAGCGACGAGCGCCCGGGACCGCGTTTGCGGTGACGGCGCACGTCGGCGAGACTGCGCCACGGCAGTCCCGGCGGCAGAGGGCGGTGGTGCGGCCACCCGGGCCGGGGGTGCACCGGTTACCGTGACCAGGGAGAGTATGATGCGCGGCTACAAGATTTTCCCGCTGCGGCTGCGCAACGACTGGTTCATCAACGTGAGTTACCTGGTCGTCGACGGCGCCAGCGGCCAGGCCGTGCTGATCGACCCGGCGTGGCAGCCGGACCGGATACGCCAGGCCGTCCGGAATACCGGATGCCGGGTCACCGGAATTCTGCTGACCCACGCGCACGCCGATCACACCGATCTGGCAGGCGAGTTGAGCGAGGAGTATCGCGTCCCCGCTTACATGAGCCGTGTCGAGATCGACCACTACGACTTCTCCTGCGCTCGCCTTGTTCCGCTGCACGACCGTCAGACCCTGGAGGTCGGCGGAACCACCATTACTGGCTTGCTGACTCCCGGCCACACTGCCGGAAGCATGTGTTTCTCCCTGCCCGGCGCGCTGTTCACCGGGGATACCGTGTTCATCGAGGGGTGCGGGCTGTGCAACGGCCCCGGCGGTTCGCCCGTGGACATGTTCCACAGCATCCAGCGGATCAAGCGCGAGATACCGGGCACCACGAAGATCTATCCCGGGCACCGTTACAGCAGGCGTCCAGGCGCGGAGCTTCGTGAACTCCTGATGAACAACGTTTATTTCACAATAGATTCGGCCGAGGAGTTCGTCGCCTTCAGAACCCGCGAGAACCAGTCCGGCCTGTTTGACTTCAGATAGGCTGGGGATCCACGCTCACGAACTTCGGGTTGAAGTACTCCGAGACGTGCACCCGCCAGCCCGAGCGCCCCTGTATCACATACTCCTTATGGGCGCAGGGAATGTCTTTCGCCAGCGGCCACCAGTCGCATCCGGCGAACAGGATCTCCCGCCGCAGCGCCTCGTTTTTGTCGACGAGATGCTGCCCGATCGGAACTCCGGGCGGCGGGATGACATCGGCCGCGGCATACGCGGGGAAGTGGACCCGGTTGATGCTCACAACCTCGTGACCTGCGGAGATGAGCCTGGACTGGCGGCGCCCGACCAGCTCGTCCTCCGCCAGCCCGAGGGTTTTGAAAAGCCCGCTTTCTGCCTCATGAGCCGGGACAGTGGGCAGTTCCTGCTTCTCCACGGCGAGCGGACCACCAATTATCTCTTCCAGCAGAGTCGTGGTGAGCCCGTCGGTGCGCAGCAGCATGCGGGTGGACAGCGGCAGCCTACTTCGTGGTACAGCTATGGACGCATCCATGGAAACAGCCCATTCCCCTCGACAGTCTGTTTTCCAGCACGGTGCAGCACCCGGACGAGCCCCCTCCTGGGCTCGCTCAGGCTTTCGATAATCCCCCGCAGGGGCTCCTCACCTTACACCGGATCATCGCACCACAGAGCGGGGCGACTGTTTCAGTTGTGTTCCGGCATCGTCTCGATAACGGTCTGGGCAGCTCCTATCCGCACACAAAAACGACTTCACAGCCCATTACACGTGAAGAAATAGCGAAAAATTGGCGTCAATCACGTGAACGGACACGTGGCTGGTGGTCGAAACGGACCCCTGTCAGGGGGAGTGCGCGCACGGCCGGGTCAACCCGCCGCTGCGGCCTGACCGCCGGGGCCGCCGGCTCCACCGCCGCGATCGGCTCCCCCGCCTCGGCCGCGCGCCGCAGCAGCCGCTGCCGCAGGTCATCGGCGACGTCGCGGTGGGACGCCAGCCCGATCAGGTTATCCAGCTCGTACGGGTCGTTGGCGAGGTCGTACAGCGCCGTCTCCACGTACCGTTCGGCGCCCGCGTCCGCCCACGCGTCCGCCCCCGGCGCCGTCACGTAGTACTTCCAGCGGCCGGTGCGGATCACGCGGCCCACCTCCGACTCGCTGACCTGGCAGTACACCTCGTCGGGCCACGGCGCGTCAGGACGCGTCACCAGCGGCAGGAAGGACCGCCCGTCCATGTCCCCGGGTACCTCGATGCCCGCGGCGTCCAGCAGCGTCGGCGGCAGGTCCAGCGTGCTGACGGGCCGGTCGATGACCCGGCCGCCGTCGAACCCGGGGCCGCACAGCGCCAGCGGCACCCGCA
>k87-196679_pt1 | contig 10791 bp, 6 predicted proteins | sample MGYA00084031_6733416 | MGnify analysis MGYA00084031
CGAGTACCCGTCGATCATGGCCTGCTCCTCGATCTCCCATGGGAAGTTCCGCATGAAACCCATGAGGAGCCAAGTGCAGAAGGGGATGGTGAACGTCGGGTAGACGAGCACCATCGCGTACTTCGAGTTCTGCAGTCCGAGGTCGGCGATGATGCCGGTCATCGGGATGAACAGCAGGGTTGGCGGGACCAGGTAGACGAGGAAGATCAGCATACCGAGGCTCTCTCCCCAACGGGAAGAGAGGCGTACGAGGCTGTAGGCGGCAGGAACGACCACCACCACCGTGATGATCACGACGAGCAGCGCCACGATCAGGGTGTTCGCGACGAAGGTCGGGAAGTTCGTGTCGTTCCAGAGCAGCCGCAGGTTGTCCAGCGTTGGGGGCTGGTTATAGATGAACGGGTTGTTCTGCGGATTGTAGAGGTCCTCGTTCGTCTTGAAGACGGTGAGGACCATCCACGCGAATGGCAGCGCCGCGAAGAGCGCGAACATCGTCGCAAGCGTGTAGAGCAGGCCGCGTCCGGCAACGCGACGAGCCTTTACGCGGGTTGGCGAGATGTCCTGGATCTTAACGTTCGATTCCGGTGTGTGCGTCGTAGCCATATCAGTCGTTCGCTCCCCGGCGCGCGAGCCGCAGCATGCCGATGGCGATGGCGATCAGCACGGGCAGCATGAAGAGGGCAACAGCGGCGCCTTGCGAGAGGTTGCCTCCCTGGATGCCCTTGAAGTATGCCCAGCTCGAGAGGACCTGGGTATCGTTGACCGGTCCGCCACGGGTCAACACCAGGGACACGGTGAGATCAGTGAACGTGAAGATCATGCTGAAGAGCATGGCGATGGCCATGATCGGCAACAGCAGGGGCAGGCGGATGTAGAAGAGCTTCCGCCAGAAGCCGGCCCCGTCGATATCCGCCGCTTCGTTGATGTCGTTCGGAATGGAGGTGAGGCCTCCAAGCAGGATCACGGTGGCGAGCGGCAAGGTGCGCCAGACATGAATCATCAATACCGCGCCCTGGGCCAGCTCGGTCTCGCCAAGCCAGTACATGTTCCGGGCCGGACCAAACATCGTGCCCGGGCCGAGTAGGTTCATCTGTCGCATGAGCCAGTCGATCGGACTGTAGACAGAGTCGAAGATCCAGAACCAGCCAAGGACGCTGAGGGCGATCGGCGTCGTCCACGGCAGCATGACCAGGAACCGGAAGATCTTCTTGCCTGGGAAGTCGGCAAGCATGATCTGGGACAGGATATTGGCCAGCACGATCACGATCGCCTGGGACGCGAGCGTGAAGAAGATCGTGTTGCGCAGCGCCTTGGTGAAGACGCCATCGTTGAGGACCGCCCGGAAATTCCGGAGACCGACGAAGTCGTCCCAACTATCGATGCGCGGGTCACCGGCGGTCGCTGTGCTGAAGGCATAGAGCACCGCGAGCACGAGCGGGAAGCCGACAAGCGCGACGATATAGATGATGGCGGGAGCCAGCATCAGCGGCCCGAGCACCCGCTCGTTGTCAAAGGTGTAACGCTCTTCCCGTGGCGCCTTGGCCACGGATGGCGAGGCTGTCCGGGCCGTCATGAGACCACCTGCTCAGGGCTGGGAGTGAATCCCGGGACGGACGGCGCGGCGGGCTCGGACGAGGTGATGATCCGCGGCGGCTCCTGCTGGATCGCCTCGCCGCTCTCCTTGTCGAAGACACGGATATCTCGACGGTGGACCATGACGCGAGCGGACGATCCCTCGGGGTGGCTGACCTCGTGGTTCGCCGCGAGCCTGGCAACGGCCTTGATGCCGTTGATCTCGCCGTAGACGAGCTTCTCCGAGCCGAGATATTCCTCGCGGATGGAGTCCTGCCGGAGCTCCAGGTAGTTGTCTATGTCGACATCGCCCTGGACCGGCTTCAGGTTCTCCGGGCGGAACCCGATCAGCGTATTGCCGTGCGGGACCAGGTTCATCGGCGGCGAGCCGACAAAGGTCGCGACGAAGGTGTTCGCCGGCGTCTCGTAGATCTCCCGGGGCGTGCCGATCTGCTGGATGCGACCGTGATTCAGCACGGCGATCCGATGACCCATACCCATCGCCTCGACCTGATCGTGCGTCACGTAGATCGTCGTCGTGCCGATCTGGCTCTGGAACATCTGGATCTCATCGCGCGCAGAGGCGCGCATCTGCGCGTCCAGGTTGGACAGGGGCTCGTCGAGCAGGAAGACGTTCGGCTCGCGCACCAGCGCCCGGGCGAGGGCGACGCGCTGCCGCTGGCCACCAGAGAGCTGGCCGGGTTTGCGCTTCAGCAGGTGGTCGATGCCGAGGATGCTCGATGCCCACTGGATCTTCTTTTCCTGCTCCTCTTTCGTGAGCTTGGCGGCCTTGAGCGGGAAGGCGATGTTGTTCCGGACGGTCATGTGCGGATAGAGCGCATAGCTCTGGAACACCATCGCGATCTGCCTGGCGCGGGGTGGCAGATGCGTGACGACCCGGTCGCCGATCAGGATGTCGCCTGACGTCGGCTGCTCCAGCCCACCGAGCATGCGGAGCAGGGTCGATTTGCCGCAGCCGGAAGGACCGAGCAGGACCAGGAACTCGCCATCGGCCGTCCTGATATTGATGTTGTCGACGGCGGTGACTTCATCCGAGAACTGCTTAACCAAATTCCGAACTTCAACGATCGCCATAAGATCTGGAATCCTGGGCTAGAGCGCGTAACGTCCGCGCCTGGCTTGACCGGGGTGGCGACAACGTTGGGGCCCCCGGACGGATGACGAGAAGGGAGCATGACCGCGGCGATGGCGCCGTTGCCATGCTCCCCGTTGGCGAGCCCGGAGACCCGGGCTCGCTTGTGCTGACGAAACCGTCCTTACTGACCTCCGCCCATCAGGCCGCGAGAGCGCCAATTGTCGGCGATCTGGTTCAGAAGCTGCTCTGCTTCTGCCACAGCGTCTTCCGGCGTCATCTCGTCTCGGGCGGCTTTCGCCATCATATTCGAAAGGATGAATGTTGTCTGCGCCTCGCCGGCGAGGGCATTTGCCGGGCCCGGCCAACCGAGGTTCACCGTCCACTGGTCGGCATCCGACAAGACGGCCAGCTTGTCGGCCGGTTCCGATCCGTCCGGATCTTCCTGGAGGTAGTCCTGCAGGCCCGGAGCTGAATCCGGGAAAGCCGGGAAGTCGTAGAGCTTGCCGGCCAGGAGCGCCGCCTCGTAATTGGCAATCAGGTGGAGCAGGAATTCCCGCGCCGTGTCCTGGTTCTCGGAATAGGTCGGGATCTGATAGCCGCGAGCAGCGTGCGCGTGGGCGAGCGCGCGCTCTTCCCCGGCCGGGCCGACCAGCGGCTTGCCGAAGTAGATGTCCAGCGCGACGTCCGGCTGGGTGTCCTGCGCCGTACGGTAGGCGGAGATCGAGTTCAGGATGTACGACGCCTGGCCGGCGGCGAGGAGCTGGTTGTTCGACGCGGCGTTCCAGGAGAAGACCTCTGGCGTCATCGCGCTGGTGAACAGCTCCTTCATGAAGTTGACGGCCTCGACCGTCTCCGGCGAGTTGATAACGATGTTCTCGTTCTCGTCCTGGATCGCGGCGCCGAATGCCCAGAGCATGGACTGCGCGGCCATCTGCGAGTCGATCTCCTGCGACATGCCGAGGCCCATCTGGACGCCCTGTTCATTCCAGATGCGCGAGCCGCCTTCGAGGAGCTCGTCGTAGGTCGTCGGGCCGTCCGGCATGTCGATGGCTTCCCAGAGCGACTTGCGATAGTTGGCCGGGTCCGGCGCGTAGCCATGAACGAAGGCGTAGTACTTGTCCGTGGTCGGGTTGTACCCGTTCAGGCGGCAGTTCTCGATCGGCTCGCCCCAGCGGGACGAGGCCTCGTCCCAGAGATCGCGCATATCGACGACCGCTTCTTCGAATTGGGCGAGGGAGGCGATGTGCTCGACGAGGTCGTGACCGGAGCCGGCCGAGATCTCGGCGGCGAAGGCGGCGGGGATATCGGCCGTGTTGATGTGGTCGACCGTGACCTCGACGCCGTTGGCCTCGCCCCATTCCTGGACGAACTGGCCGAACCACTCGTCGTGGGAAGCGACGAAGTGGCTCCACTGGAGAATGCTCAACGAAGTGCCGGAGATATCCACGGACGGCGTGGTCTCCTGCAACGTCGCGCGCCCGTTGGGGAACCGGTAGCCGGCTTCCGCGAAGGCTTCCACCCGGCTGGCAACCGCCGCGCTGAGGCCAAGCATGGAGGCACGCTTGACGACGCTTCGACGGGAGACGGGCGACGACATGAACGACCGACCGAGACGGGAAACGCGCATGGTTCTCGCTCCTGATGAGGTCTCTCGGACCAGGCTCTTCGTTTGACACCGTTGTCGACTGTGTGCTTATTCTCGCAGGGTGTTCACGTATGTCAAGGGTACGGCGGGTCAAATGGTCGAAAAATTGCGAGAAATCGGCGAGATCGTCGGCTGCATACAATCGTCGAAGTCGGCGCAGAAATAGTCTGACGGGGTTTTCCCTTCATTAAATCCATCCAATTGTGGCAATAGCGATATGCGTATGAAGGCAAAACCTGCAAACTGATGAAGATGAACGAAAACGGCCGAAGGGTTGAGATTTGTGAAGTATTTCACGCAGAATCGCGCCCGGAACTTGCCGGAAATTAGGAAAAAGGCCCGAAAATCCGGGTCTGCCCGGCCGAAGAATGGTATGATGAGCCCAGCAACGTGGTTGACCCGCGGCGCCGGGAGCGGTCCTCCGGGACGGATCCGGAGGCGGCTCTGCCAGGGCGCGCGGAACGGCCAGGCAACACCTGGTCTTCAATGTGGGATGACACCCGCGAACACGGGCGCATGCTCGCGAGTCAGGCGGGCGAATCGCCCAAGGAATCCATACGGAAGGTGCCATGAGCGACCTACGCGTGTTTTATGGACCGAATGCCGGTTATGTGCTCGAGTTGTACGAGCGGTACCAGGAGGATCCGGCATCGGTTGACGAGGCCACCCAGCAGTTCTTCGAGTCCTTTAGCCCCGAACTCCCGTCGATGGTCTCTTCCCTGAATGGAAGCGTCGTCGACACCCCTCCCGCAACAGCCACCCCTGACGTCACACAGATCATGGGCGCCGTCCAGTTGGCGACCGGCATCCGCGAATACGGCCACCTCGCCGTCCAGCTCGACCCCCTCGGTTCCCCGCCTCCCGGCGCACCCGAACTCGATCCCGCAACCTACGGCATCACGGAAGAGAGCCTTGCCAACGTGCCCGCAGCGGCGGTTGGCGGCGCAGTCGTCGACGGCTCGGCCAATGCGCTCGAGGCAATCACCCGGTTGCGCGAGCGGTACACGACGTTCATCGGTTTCGACTTCGATCACATCCAGATCGCCGAAGAGCGGAAGTGGCTCGAGAACGCGGCTGAGACCGGCGATTTCGACTTCAAGCCGGACAACGACGCGAAGCGGAAGCTCCTGGAGCGCCTGACGCAGGTTGAGGTCTTCGAGCGCTTCCTGCACCAGACCTACCCCGGCCAGAAGCGCTTCTCGATCGAGGGCGTCGACATGATGATCCCCATGCTGGACATGGTGATCGACCAGTCGTCGGCCCAGGGCGCGCGAGAAATCTTTATCGGGATGGCCCACCGTGGCCGGCTGAATGTCCTCACGCACATCCTCAGCAAGCCTTACGGCGCCATCATCGCGCAGTTCGAAGGGCATCACGAAGAGGCGACCCCGCCCGCCGGCTTCAACTCCGAGACCGAGAGCCAGGCCGGTGACGTGAAGTACCACATGGGTGGGCGCCTGACGAAGAACCCGGAGACGGGCGAACGGGTGAAGATGCCGGTCATCCTGGCGCCGAACCCGAGTCACCTCGAGGCAGTCAACCCGGTCGTGCTGGGTATGACCCGAGCGGCGCAGGACGATCGCTCGAAGCCGGGCATGCCGCCACAGGAGAAGTCCGGTTCGACGGCGATCCTGATCCATGGCGATGCCGCCTTCACCGGCCAGGGCATCGTCCAGGAAACGCTGAACATGGTTGGCCTCGAAGGGTTCAACACCGGCGGCACGATTCACATCATCGCCAACAACCAGATCGGGTACACGACGGACTGGAAGGACTCCCGCTCGACCCTTTATGCGTCCGACCCGGCGCGCGGTTTCGAGATCCCGATCATCCACGTCAACGCCGATGACCCGATCGCCTGCCTGACAGCGACGCACATCGCGATGGCCTATCGCAAGGAGTTCGGCAAGGACTTCGTGATCGATCTCGTGGGCTATCGCCGCTGGGGCCACAACGAGGGCGACGAGCCGGCCTTCACCCAGCCGCTGATGTACAACGTGATCAAGAAGCACCCGACGGTGCGGAAGATCTTCGGCGACTTCCTGGTTTCCGAAGGCATCATGACGCGCGACGAGGTGGACGCCGCGGACAAGAAGATCCAGGAGCGGCTGCAAAAGATTCGCCGCGGGATCACCGAAGGCAAGGAGCCGTTGTCGTCCAGCCCGGCGGATCCCCCGCCGGCACGGCGCGAAGAAGTCAAGACGGCCATCGATGCGGAGCGGCTGCGGTCGATCCACGATGCGCTGCACACGTTCCCGGCCAACTTCACGCCGCACAGCAAGCTCGGGCGCCAGATGAGCGCGCGAGCGCAGATCCTGGACAAGGAAGACGGCAAGCTGGACTGGGGCCACGCCGAGGTCATCGCCTACGGCTCGCTCCTCCAGGACGGTATCCCGATCCGGCTGACCGGTGAAGACGCCGAGCGCGGTACCTTCGGCCATCGACACGTCGTACTGCACGACGCGAAGACGGGCGAGACCTATACGCCGCTGCATCACCTGCCGGACAGCAAGGCATCGTTTGCCATCTACAACAGCCCGCTCTCCGAATATGCCGGACTCGGCTTCGAGTACGGGTATTCCGTCGAGGCCGGAGAGGCACTGGTGCTCTGGGAGGCGCAGTTCGGTGACTTCGCGAACGGCGCCCAGATCATCATCGACCAGTTCCTCGTCTCTGCTCGCTCCAAGTGGGCGCAGACGTCGGGCCTCGTGCTGTTGCTGCCGCACGGCTACGAAGGCCAGGGGCCGGAGCACTCGAGCGCCCGTCTCGAGCGATTCCTGCAGCTTGCTGCCGAGGACAACATCCGCGTCGCGAACGTGACCTCCGCGGCCCAGTTCTTCCACCTGATCCGCCGGCAGGCCGCTCGCCTGCACAGCGACCCGCGGCCGCTCGTCATCATGAGCCCGAAGAGCCTGCTGCGGCATCCGCTCGCGGCCTCCGCGCCGGAAGCGTTCACGAGCGGGACGTTCCAGCCGGTGTTGGACGATCCGCTGGCGCAGGATCGGAAGGAGAAGGTGACGCGGCTCATCCTCTGCAGCGGCAAGGTGGCGATCGACCTCGAGCAGTACTCGCTGCGTGACACCGAGTCGGTTGCTGTTGCACGCCTCGAGCAGATCGCCCCGTTCAAGAAGATCGAGCTGAAGGAGGTCATCTCCTCCTACCCGAACCTGCGGGAGATCGTCTGGCTGCAGGAAGAGCCGCGCAACATGGGCGCCTGGAGCTTCGTGGGTGGACGCTTGCGCGACCTCGTCGAGGATCGCATCCCCGTCCGGTACATCGGGCGTCCGGAGCAGGCCAGCCCGGCTGAAGGCTTCGCGTCGAAGCACAACGAGAACCAGGCCGCCATCATCGCTGCCGCCTTTGCCGACGTGCTGCCGATGGACGACTCCGCGACAGGCGACGGCACCAACGGCAAGACCGATGAGGCCGTCCGCAAGAAGGAAGAGGTCTCCGTCGGGACCGCCGACTAACGCCACATCGTGATGCGCGGGCCGATCGGCTCGCGCATCATCTCGAAAAACTGCAGGTCAGACGCGCATCCGGCGCTACGTAGATGGGGCCGGACCGGTTCAAGGAGAACGGATTACACGATGGCAATCGAGATCAAGGTCCCGGCGCTGGGCGAGTCCCTTGTCGACGCAGTGGTCGGGCAGTGGCTCAAGGGAGAGGGCGACGCTGTCAGCCAGGGCGAGACGATCCTCGAGCTCGAGACCGACAAGGTCAACCTGGATGTGACGGCCGATTCGGATGGCGTGCTGGCCAGCATCGCGAAGCAGGAAGGCGATGTGGTGACGGTCGGGGAGGTCCTTGCCACGATCGAGGCCGGAGCGGCCGAAACGCCCCAGACGGAAGAGGGCTCCACGGTTGCCGAGGCTGCGGAGTCGGAGCACGCCGTCGAGCCCGAGCGGAAGGACGCGCCGGCATCCGCCCCGGCACCGGAGACGGTCCCGGCTGCTGCCCCTGCCGCATCGACAGCGAACGGTGCGGCGACTGCGGGTCGCTCAGCGCCGGCCGTCCAGCGCATGGCCGAAGAGCATGGCATCGACCTGTCCCAGGTCAAGGGATCTGGCCCGGGTGGACGCATCACTCGTGACGACCTCGTCGCGCATCTCGCGAAGGGCCAGGCGGCTCCGGCCGCTGCACCCGCGCAGGCTCCTGCTGCTCCGGCGAAGCCGGCCGCCGCACCGGTGGCCGCGGACCAGTCCGGCCGCGAGGAGCGCGTTCGCCTGAGCCGCCGTCGCCAGACGATCGCCCGCCGACTGGTCGAGGCGCAGCAGACAGCGGCGATGCTGACGACCTTCAACGAGGTCGACATGTCGGCGGTCATGGAGATCCGCAGCCGTCGCAAGGACGCGTTCAAGGAGCAGCATGGCGTCGGTCTCGGCTTCATGTCCTTCTTCACGAAGGCGGTCGTCGGCGCGCTGAAGGCGTTCCCGGACGTCAACTCAGAGATGGACGGCGATGAGCTGATCCTGAAGAACTACTACGACATCGGGATCGCGGTCGGTACCGACCAGGGCCTGGTCGTGCCGGTGGTGCGCGACGCGGACCGCAAGAGCTTTGCGAAGATCGAGAAGGACATCAAGGAGCTGGCTACGCGCGCGCGTGACGGCAAGCTGACGCTCGACGAGCTCTCCGGCGGCACGTTCACGATCACCAACGGTGGCGTGTACGGCTCGCTGCTGTCGACGCCCATCCTGAACACGCCACAGGTCGGTATCCTCGGCATGCACAACATCGTGCAGCGGCCGGTCGCCGTCAATGGCGAGATCGAGATTCGCCCGATGATGTACATCGCGCTGTCGTATGACCACCGGGTGGTCGATGGCGCGACCTCGGTGCAGTTCCTCGTGAAGATCAAGGAGCTGCTGGAGGACCCGGAGAACCTGCTCCTGGAAGGGTAGAGGTTCCGGTCACCCGATGGAACACAACGAGGCCCCGGCGATTTCGCCGGGGCCTCGTTTGATGTCTGGCTCGTGTAGACGGCCACGAGGGGGCACCGCTCGTTGTCAGAACATCTCGAAGATGAACGGTTCGACCGGCGGGAAGAGGTTCCTCAGCGTTTCCATGGTAGCGGCGTCCGGATCACCCCAACCGCGGAAACGGAGGAGAGCCGGGTCGATGCCGGTGAAGACGAGCGCTGAGAGCGCCTGGATCGACAGCTTGACCTGGGGATCGCCACCTTTCTCGACGTGCAACGTGCCGTCGACGCTGCGCAGTGTCCAGACGCCCTGGTTCCACGGGGCCTGCGGGTCGGTCACCTGGATCGCGATCTCGCCCGTGCCGACCGCAATGCCGCCGATTCCGTCCAGCGAGACGATCCGGGCCATCGGGCCGTTCCAGGATTCCGGGACGTCACTCAGGACGGTCATCTTTGCGTCGGTAAGCCACAACTCCGGCTGGTCACCGGGCGGGACGCAAATACGTGCCTTGCGGATGTGGTCCACGTGGCGGGCGATGAAGTCGATGAGCTGGTACTGCGCATCGACGGTGCTCCAGAGCATGGACATGACGAGCATGAGCGACAGGTCATTGGTGATCTTGTAGATCATTGCCCCGGTAATCCGGTCGCCTTCATGCACGGTGGTTGCCCAGTACTGGCCAGGCTCGCGCCATTCCTCGCGTCGTGCCGGGCCGTAGATGCTGAATCCGTGGATGGAGGCCTGGCGCTCGTCGACGAACGCTGTCCAGTCATCGAATGCGTCGGTCAGCTCACGTTGGCGAACGGTTCCGGTTTTCGGCACGCGCAGGATCGCGCCGAGGTTTGCGGGGTCCACCTCCACCCAGCGGGCCGCGGGCCACCCGGTATACCCGAATCGCTCGTAGAACGACTCGCGGAAGGGGTAGAGCGCGGAGACCGGCTGCCCATCCTCGCGCATGACCTTGATGGAGTGGTTCATCAATTCGCGGACATGGCCGCTGCGGCGTCCCGCCGGCATCGAGGCGACACCGCTGATCCCGCCCATCGGCATCACGGCGCCACGGACGTTCATCGTCATCGGCACGATTGCGACCTTGGCGATCGGCTGGTCATCGACGCAGGAAACGAACGTCTTGTCGTCTTGCCGGAGGCGGCGCCGCAGCGCGGTTTGCTCTTCTGTCGGCGGCTTGGAGGGCGTGTCGGAGAACGCGTAGGCGCCGAGGATCTCGACCGACGGGTCGGACGAGTCGGCGAGCCGGATATCGTAGGCCGTGTTTTGGGGTGTGCTCATTGGTACGGGGAGAACTCCTTCGTTCAAGCGTTGTCACAGGCGCAACGATACCAGCCCGCAGACGCCCTGGACATGACGCCTTGGGAGCCGACGCGCGAGTCAGACGATGTGGATCCGGTCCGGTCCTGGATCGATCAGAACCTGTCGTGGATGAAGGGTCGTGCCGGCGGGAAGATGCCACGAAGTGCATCCGCAACGTTGTCGGCGTTCCCCCAGCCGCGGTACCGGAACGACTCCGGCTCGCTCCCGGGACCGGCCCCGTTGAA
>k87-1615802_pt1 | contig 10781 bp, 7 predicted proteins | sample MGYA00084031_6733416 | MGnify analysis MGYA00084031
ATATTAGCATGTTAAATTTGCTTTCGAGTAATTACGTTATTAGCATTGCTCTAATTTTTTTATCAATACAAAATTACATATTCGAAGATCCATAGAGAGTTAGTATAAACCCAACATTCATTCGTTATCTTTTCCATTATAATAGAAAAAGGGCCCAAATCTTCGTTTCAAGACTTGAGCCCTTATGTTTATTCGTTTACTGGTTTTTTTAAGATTCCTAACAAAATCGCAGTAACAATAGCACCGATTACAATTGCAACAAAATATAATACTGGATTCCCTTCGACAAGTGGAATTACGAAAGCTCCACCGTGAGGGGCACGAAGACCATTTCCAAAGAACATTGCTAACGCTCCGGCAACTGCTGAACCTGCGACTACTGAAGGAATAACACGTGCTGGATCAGAGGCTGCAAATGGAATTGCCCCCTCAGTAATAAATGAAGCTCCCATAATATAGCAAGTAATACCTGCCTCACGTTCACGCTTTGTAAATTTATTTCTAAAAATTGTTGTAGCAAGTGCAATTCCTAAAGGAGGAACCATCCCACCTGCCATAACAGCTGCATGTGGAGCAAAATTCCCAGCGTCAATCATCGCAATCCCGAAAGTAAATGCCGCTTTATTGATTGGACCACCCATATCAATCGCCATCATTCCACCAAGAATTAAGCCAAGCAACACTAAATTTCCTGTACCTAATCCACCTAAAAAATCACTAATTAATAGATTTAATTCACTTACAGGTTTGTTTACGACAAAATACATAATCATTCCAACTGAAAATATCCCTAATACTGGATAAAGAAGAACTGGCTTTATTCCTTCTAATGAAGCTGGAAGACCAGATAATAGCTTTTTCAATAAGACAATTACATAACCTGCTAAAAATCCTGCAATTAATCCACCTAAAAATCCTGCTCCACCTTGTGCTGCCATAAAACCGCCGACCATACCTGGTGCTAAACCTGGCCGATCTGCAATACTTAAAGCGATAAACCCAGCTAATACAGGAATCATTAACCCAAATGCATTTCCGCCACCAATTGTATTTAATGCCGCTGCAAACGCATTATAAGATTCATGATTAGGATCAGAAGCATGAATACCGAACATAAATGAAAGGGCAATTAAAATACCACCACCAACAACAAATGGGAGCATATTTGAAACACCATTCATTAAATGCTTATAAAATCCAGATCTCTCACTACCGCGATCTTCTTTTTTACCTTCACCATTTCCTTTATAAATGGCTGCATCTTGCTTTAATGCACGTTCAATTAATTCCTGTGGTTTTCTGATTCCGTCAGCAACCGGAACAATGATTACGTGCTTCCCTTTAAAACGTTCCATTTCAACATTTTTGTCAGCTGCAACAATAATGGCAGTTGCCTCTTCAATCTCTGCATCTGTTAAGACATTTTTCGCTCCACCTGAGCCATTTGTCTCAACTTTAATTGAAACATTCATTTCTTTTGCTTTTTCCTTTAAAGAATCAGCTGCCATATACGTATGCGCAATCCCCGTCGGACAAGCGGTAACAGCTAAGATTTTCCCACTGTTCCCAGCAGGTGCAACTTCTTCTTCATCTTGCCTATCATATTTATCAATAATTGATAACACTTCATCACTTGTTTTTGCTTGTAACAGCTGGTCTCTCACTTCTTGCTTCATCAAAATTGATGATAATTTCGACAACGCTTCCAAATGCGTGTTGTTCGCTCCTTCAGAGGCTGCAATCATAAAAAACAAATGACTTTGTTGCCCATCAAGTGCTTCATAATCAATTCCTGCTTTAGAACGACCAAAAGCAATTGCAGGACTTTTCACTGCGTTTGTTTTTGCATGGGGAATGGCAATACCATCACCAATGCCAGTTGTACTTTGCTTCTCGCGATTTAATACAGCCTTTTCATATTCTTCTTTGTTGTTTAATTTTCCAGCTGAATCTAATACGGTTACTAATTCGGAGATAACTTCTCCTTTTGAGCCAGAACCAAGATTTAGTTTTATTGTCTCTTTTGTTAAAAGCTCAGTTATTTTCATCGTTCTTCCCCCTTACACCTTTTTTACCTGTATTTGAGGTAATAATTCCTCAATTTTTTCTTCAGTACAAAGCTCCATTGAAAAAGCAGTAGCACTTCCTGAAGCAACGCCAATTTTAAAGGCATCTTCTAATGGAGCGTTTTTTGTATATGCACTTAAAAACCCACCTACGACCGAATCTCCGGCACCTACTGAATTAACCACATTTCCCTTCGGAACGTTTGCAATATAGCAATCGTTTTCAGTAACAAGTAAAGCACCCTTTTCTGCAAGAGATACGATTACATTTTCAACACCTTGATTCACTAATTTTTTTGCATATACAAGTGCTTCCTCTGGTGTTTGAATGTTAGTTTTAAATAAATCTCCAAGCTCATGGTGATTTGGTTTAATTAAATATGGTTTAAGTTGGACAACCTCTTCCAATGCATCACCTGAAACATCTGCAACAACTTTAATTTCTTTTTCTTTACATAAAGAAATAATTTTCTTATAAATTGTTGGTGGTAATGTTCCTGGAATACTACCAGCTAACACAACGATATCTTCCTTTGTCATTTTTTCAAATGCTTCCATGAATTCGCCTAACTGCTCATCTGTAATCATTGGTCCAAGTCCGTTAATTTCTGTTTCAACATTTGTTTTTAATTTAATGTTAATTCTTGTGTCCCCAGAAACTTGAACAAAATTTGTGTTTATTTTTTCGTTTGCTAGGAAATCTTTAACAAATTGCCCTGTAAAGCCACCAATAAAACCTAAAGCGCTTGATTCGACTCCTAATCGTTTCATAACGCGTGATACATTTATTCCTTTTCCACCTGGGAATTTTGTATCGTCAGTTGTTCGGTTCAAAGAACCTATTTCAAATTGTTCTACTCTTACGATGTAATCAACTGATGGATTCAATGTTACGGTGTAAATCATTTATTCACGACCTTTATTGCATTTATTTTTACAGTAAAGAACTAAAATACTCTGTATATAGCTTACGGAACTTTTAATTCAAATATAAATTCAGTTCAACCAATCAAAGCAAATCTTTTAATCTGAAATACTTAAGGATTATCTATTTATAAAGTCCTATTTTAAGATTAGAAAACTAGCATCTTATTTGTTTCTACTCACTGTAAGCGAATACATCCGTTCCTTACACGTTTATTATACTTTCACTTTCCGCCAAAATCAATCATATTTTTTCAAAAATAATCAAAAACATTCATTTTTCGACTATTTCTGGTCGTTTATGATTATTACAAATAAAAAACGAGGGTGACTCAAAAGGCACTGCCCCCTCAAACACCGGTATATAGAACTAACTTCATCATTAGTCAATATATTGTGTTTGAGGGGTCTGAACCTTTGATTTTGAGCACCCTCGTTTATCTATTCGTATCGTAATGCTTCAATTGGATTTAATCGTGCTGCTTTATTTGCTGGAAGCATTCCGAAAACAACACCAATTATCATTGAGAATAACAAGCCTCCTACCACTACTTGCCAAGAAATTAGTGATGGCCAGCCTGCAAACATCGAAACTATATTAGCTGCTACTGTTCCTAAAAGTATCCCAACGATCCCGCCAATTAATGTTAATGTAACAGATTCGATCAGGAATTGTGTGAGAATTTGACTTTTAGAAGCACCAAGCGCTTTTCGTATTCCAATTTCTCTTGTCCGTTCCGTCACAGAAACGAGCATAATATTCATCACACCTATCCCACCGACAACTAATGAAATTCCAGCGATCGATCCGATAATTAATGTCATAATTGTTGTAATTTGGCCGATACCTTCTGCCATCTCCTCCATATTAAACACTTTGTAGGATTCTTCTGCATTATGTTTCGTATTTAATAATGTTGTTGCTTTCTCTCCAGCTTCTCGCATAGCATCAGCATTTTCAGCTTGTAAAGTCACTTGGTTAAAGTCACTTTTACCGAAGGAAGATTTAAATGTATTTGAAGGGATATAGATTTCCATCGTACCGAAGGAAAACAATCCCGTTGGTTTTTCTAATACACCGACAATTTCAATTGGTTGACCTTTAATCCAGACGACTTGACCAATAGGGTCTTCTTCCTTGAACATTTCCTTTTGGAGTTCATAGCTAATAATTCCGACACGAGTTCCCCCAATAAAATCCGCCTCTAACAAATTTCGTCCATTTTCAACGTTCAATCCGTTAACTTCAATGTATGCTTGATTAATTCCGTATACATTTGTATCAGTCGTTTCTTCACGAAAACGTGTTTGAAAATATTCTGTAGAGGAGGCGACAACTTTTTTCACTTCAGGGATTTCACTTAACGCCTTTACATCATCTTGTGTGAACGCTGCTGTCAGAAAAGCATTCGGATTTGACATTATTTCTTCTTCACTAGGTTCATAGTAAACCTCAATTGTATTTCCTGGTCCTGTTATCGAGGTTTTTAATAGTTGCTCTCCACCTTGCCCAATTGCTACAACTAAAATAACAGAGGCAACTCCGATGATAATCCCTAACATCGTTAAAATAGAACGAAGCTTATGTGCAAGAACTGAACTTAATGCCATCTTCATATTTTCAAGTAAACTCATCTCTATCTCCCCCGTTCTTCATCGGAGAGAATTAGTCCATCCCTTACCGTTATGATTCTCTTTGCATAATCTGCAACCTCTTGCTCATGTGTAACAAGAATAACAGTTACACCCTCTTTATTTAATTCAGTAAACTGTTCCATAATCGAAATACTCGTTTTCGTATCAAGTGCTCCTGTTGGTTCATCGGCTAAAATGATTTTTGGATGATTGACAATTGAGCGTGCAATTGCGACACGTTGCTTTTGTCCACCTGACAATTCATTTGGTAAATGGTTCACACGATTTGCAAGACCAACTTTTTCTAAGGCACGTTTTGCCCTTACTTCTCTTTGCTTCCTTCCAACACCAGCATAAATCATTGGAAGTTCTACATTCTTTAATGCCGTTAATCGTGGTAACAGTTGAAATTGCTGAAAGACAAAACCAATTGAGAGATTTCGGACCTTTGCTAACTCTTCATCTTTATATGCTGATATGTCTTCATTCCCTAATAAATATGTTCCACTTGTTGGATTATCTAAGCAGCCGATAACATTCATTAACGTCGATTTACCCGATCCAGATGGTCCCATAATGGCGACAAATTCACCCTCATTGATGCTTAAATTGATATCCTTTAAAACATCTAGAATTTCTTCTCCTACTTTGTAGCTTTTAGAAATAGATGTGAGTTGAATCATTTTTTTGTCACTTCCACACCGTTTGTTAAAGCATCTGAAGGATTTACAATAACCTCTTCCTCATCATTTAGCCCTGATTTTATTTCCATATACTCATCACTAGGGGTTCCTATCGTAATCTCTTTACGGATCGCTTTTCCATTCTGATAAATATAAACATAATTTGCTTCACCATCTTGCTTTACTGCACTTAACGGAACCGTTTTGACTGACCGTTTTTCTGTCTGAATTTCCATAATTAGCTTAAAGCCTGGTTTTGCTGGTAAATCCTTTTCATCAATCGAGACTTCAATGGGATATTGTACAGCTGCTTCTTCAGTTCCAACAGCTGTTTCAGTTTTTTCAGGTAATAAACTTACTTTTGTGACAGTTCCTTTCCATTCTTGCTCAGGAATGACATCTGATTTAAGAATAACAGGTTGTTTTTCTTTAATTTTCAATGAATCATATTCTGAGATATATCCTTTCACTACATAATGATCAATTTTTCCAATATGTAATATTGGTGTTTGTACCGTTCCTGAAATTGCTTCCTTGTCGATAGAAAGCACTGTACCCGCCATTTCACTTTTCACTTCAAGCTCAGCCAACTTCTTCTCAATCGTTTCCTTTTGCAGATCTGTTTGTCTTGCTTCAAGATTTGCCACCTTTAAATCGATTTCTAACTGCTCTTTTTCTGTATCGATTTGCTTTTCTGCCTCTTCTTCACCAACTTGCTTTGCAAGCTCTTCCTCCTTGTCCTCTAAATCTTCTATTTGCTCCTTTAATCGATTAATTTGCAAATACGACGATTCTAATGACAAGGCATTTTGCTCCTTTTCTAATTCAAGCTGTTCATTTTCGTAACGAAGTAAAGGAGTTCCCTCTTTCACCTGGTCTCCTTCCTTTACAAGTATCTCTGCTATTTTTCCTTTCTCAGAATCTATATATATATAATCCTCCTGACTTAACGATAATGTTCCTGGAATCATAACATTTCCAGTAATCTCTCGTTCCTCTACCTTTGCAGTTTTGACAGTCGGGTTTTCTTTATTTAAAGATTTAACAACATTTATACCAATAAGCAAAACAATAAGTGTGCCAACGGCAATAGATATCCATACCTTTTTCTTCATTATACTTGTGTCAGTCCTTCTAGAGCACTACTACCCGCAGCTATTCCAGCAGTGATAAGAATTCCGATAACAAATAAAACGATAACGATAGTAATTGCGGATTGTTTTGACAACTTTGCTACCTTAATAAGACCGATGGCTAAAAGAACTTGATACCATATGCTAAATACTTCAATCGAGTTTAAAATAGCTCCGACTGGACCTGTCGCTGCAATAAAACTATTCAAACTAGTAAACATAATAGCTGGGTCCTCACCTAATACCAAAGCTAATAATTGATTAATAATAGAGCCTAAAATAGTAATAAAAGACACAAAAATGATTAAAGAAAACATCTGCTTAAATCTAACATCTGATTTCACCATTTTTGCTGCTAAAAAATATATTGCTGCGAAGAAAAGATATCCTATTGGTACCGTGAATAAACTTGCAATCCCACCACCAACAGCACCGAATATCTTAATCATTTCTAATTCTTCAGGTGACGATTCTTCAAGACCAGGAGTCATCGTATAATCCATATTTAATACAACTACTACAGCTAAAATTGTTGTAATTAAAGTAAACAAAATAAGCGGTACCCAAATAACCGGCCTTTCTCTTAATCTCTCAAATTGTTCACCTGGGCTAAAAATCATACCGAATAATGATGGCTTTTTCGTTTGTACTGTTTCATTCCCCATTTGTAAATAACCTCCATTTTATGTACTCATTAACTAATACGAGGAGATCCGGAAATAGTTTCATCATTTATTTTCCAAAAATAAAAAACGCCAAGATGACGTTTTTTATTCGGATATTAACCTACCTCTAACATTTGAAATTGTGCTTTTACAAGCCCATAATAAATCCCTCTTTGCTCCATTAATTCCGTATGATTCCCTTGCTCCATAATTTCCCCATGATCAAGAACGAAAATATTATCCGCCTCTCTAATTGTTGATAGCCGGTGGGCAATCATAATCGCTGTACGACCATGCAATAATGTTTTTAATGCCTTTTGGATTTTTATCTCTGTTTCCGTATCAATGCTTGCAGTCGCTTCATCTAAAATGATAATAGTTGGATTTGCTAATAAAGTTCGTGCAAAAGATATAAGCTGTCGCTCTCCAACAGATAATACATTTCCTCGCTCTTCAACCTCTGTTAAATAGCCATCTGACAATTTTTGAATAAAGTCATCCGCACCAACTGCTTTTGCGGCTTCAATCACTTCCTCATCAGATGCTAAAGGATTACCAAAACGAATATTATCAATTATCGTCCCAGAGAAAATAAATGTATCCTGAAGAACAACACTAATTTGTGAGCGCAATTTTTCAATTGAAATATCTTTAATATTGACACCATCTATCCTTACTTCGCCACTTGTTACATCATAAAATCGACTAATCAAATTGGCAATCGTCGTTTTTCCAGATCCAGTATGACCAACCAACGCGACCGTTTGACCTGCATCTATTGTAAATGAAACTGAGTTTAATGCCTTTCTTTTTGAATCATACGCAAATTCAACCGACTCAAACTCAATTTTCCCTTTCATTTCATTTACTTCAATTGGATTAAGTGCATCCTTAACAATTGGCTTTTCATCAATAAATTCAAAAATTCGTTCAGAGGAAGCCATTCCTATTAAAAGCTGGTTATATACTTGACCTAATCTGGATATCGGCTCCCAAAACATTCCTAAATAAAATGCAAATGAAACAAAGATACCAATTGAAATTGTTTCATTTGCAATTAAGGTTGCCCCATACCATAATAAGATGGCCGTACCAATTGCATTTGTCATCTCAACCATTGGCGTAAACATCGCATTTCTTCTTGTTGCATTTCTCCATGACTGAAAGTTTTCCGTGTTAACACCATCAAAAAATGCGATATTTTCTTGCTCCTGTGTATAGGACTGCGTAACACGAATCCCTTGAATTGCCTCATTTAAATGTGAATTTAATTTTGATTGCTTTAATCTCACCGATTGCCATGAACGACGAATTTTTTTTCGAAGACTCGTCGAAATAAAAAACATGATCGGTACAATAATTAGAATAGCGAGAGTCAGCTGTGGGCTTAGTGTAAATAGCAAAACGACTACCCCTATTAAAAGGAGGAAATCCATTAATAGATTAATAACTCCACTTGTAAATAGCTCCTGTAAGGAATTAATATCATTCATAATACGAACTAAAATTGAACCCGCTGATCTTTGATCAAAAAACCGATGTGAAAGTGATTGAACATGTGTAAATAAATGTTTGCGCAAATCATAAATGACATTTTGCCCCAACTGATTCGTCCATTTTATTCGAAAACGGTTGGCTATATAGGATAGCACATACATCCCAGCTATTGTTGAAACAAGAATTGTTAACAGCCTAGTGTCATTGTTCTTAATTGCATAGTCCAACGTATATTTACCGATTAATATTGGCGCAACTAACCGGACGATTGCTGATACGATTACTGCTAAGAAGGCTAAAGGAAGCAGATTTTTAACATATGGTTTTAAATAGCTTAATAATCTCCACATCTGCTTCCAGTTAAACGGCTGGTCAATAATTGTATCTGTTGAATATTGAAACCTTTCCTTTATCAATACTTTTTTCTCTTGATTATTCATTATTCACACCTACCCGACAGTTGACTGAAGCACAGCCTTCTGATCTTTATATTGAATATCATAAATCCGCTTATAGTACCCATTCCTCTCAACTAGCTCCTCATGCTTACCTCTCTCAATGATTTCACCATTTTCAAGCACAAGAATTTCATCTGCATGCTTGAGTGAAGAAATACGGTGAGCAATAATAAATGTCGTTCTACCGTACATTACTTCCTTTAGTGCCTTTTGTATATGCACCTCTGTTGTCATATCTACAGCACTTGTAGAATCATCTAATATTAAGATTCGAGGATTCAAACAAATTGCCCTTGCGATTGCAATCCGTTGCTTTTGACCACCAGATAAACCCATTCCTCTTTCACCAAGCATCGTATCATACCCATTAGGAAGCTCCATTATAAAATCATGTGCCTGTGCTCTTTTAGCAGCATCAATTATCGTTTCCATTGATGCATCAGGTCTTCCATAAGAAATATTTGCTTTTATAGTAGATGAAAAGAGAAACGATTCTTGTAAAACAACACCAATATTTTCTCTAAGTGTCTTTAATGAATAATCACTTATTTCCCTACCGTCAACAAGAATCCGCCCACTCGTTGGCAAATAAAACCTCGTTAACAATTGGGTAATACTCGTTTTCCCTGAGCCCGTTCCACCAATCAATCCAATCGTTTTACCTGGAGGAGCATCAAAGGAAATATGCTGAAGCGCTAAACTGTCTTCAGGCTTATATCGTAAACTAACATTTTCAAACGTGACATGTCCTTCAATTCCAGAAACATTTACGATATCAATCTTGTTTCGAATTGTCTCCTCTGCTTCAAGAATTTCTAGTAAGCGTTCACCAGAAGCCTTAGATTGGGAAAAATGATTGATTGTAAAACCAAGGTGCATAATCGGACCCATTAAATACCAAACAAGGCTAAAAAAAGCAACTAGCTCGCCAAGCTGTAAGCTACCTCGCATAACGAGAACGCTTCCAAATGCCAATAGCGCAACAACACTTATATTTCCAATCAACTCCATAAGCGGAAAATACTTCGACCAGACAAGTGATGTATTCAAATATTTTTCTTTATAATTTCCATTAGCATTGTTAAATTTTGAAATTTCAAAATTCTCCTGAGACAATGCCTTCACGGTTTGAATTCCACTTATATTCTCTTGAACATTCGTATTTAGCTTACCAAAGGATTTACGTATATTACGAAAAGCGGGATGAACGCGTTTATCAAATTGATAAACAGCAATCCCTAGAAAAGGTAATGCCGCGATCGTAACCAGCGTTAATGGCACCGAATAAAAAAACATAACCGTTAATGTACCAAATACTAGGAGAAAGAATCGCATAAGCTCTGCAAAGCCAAATGATAAAAAGAAGCGAAACCCCTCAACATCTGCAGTAAGCCTTGACATTAAATCACCAGTCTTCGCATTATCATAATAGGAAAACGGCAATCGTTGTAATTTTTCATATAGCTCATTGCGAAGACGATATACGGAGTTAATCCCAAACATATCACCAAGAAACTGATGAAAATAAGCAGATACCCCTTTTACTGCCATTAATGATAAGAAGCCAACGACAATCCATGGTATGTATTCATATTGTTCCTTTAGGACGACTTCATCAATTGTTAATTGTAATACGATAGGATAAATGACTGTGATTGCTGTTATAAATATGACAAAAAACAATGACCAAAAGAAATATCTTTTATATGGCCAATAAAAG
>k87-1136521_pt1 | contig 10778 bp, 12 predicted proteins | sample MGYA00084031_6733416 | MGnify analysis MGYA00084031
CCGCCGGAGGTCTCCTTGATGAACTGCCGGGCCAGTTCTCCGACCCGCTCCTCCCACTGCTGCTTGGCGGCCGGATCGTTGTACAGCTTCTTCCACTCGAACTCCTGCGAGGCGGCGTCCATCGCCCGGTCGAGCGGCTGCTTGAAGTAGAAGTTGAGCATCCGGTCCCAGCCTTCGGAGGTCTCGCCCTCGTAGTAGGCGTTGTACTTCAGCCCGATCTTCTCGTGGAACTGCCGCAGTACCTTGCAGTCGGTGTTGAGCGTGAACGTGGCCGATCCGGCGACCTTCATCTCCACGTTGTCCTTGGAGACGACGGAGATGGGGTCGGACTCCGCGTCCTTCGAGCCGGAGAAGTCGAAGGTCCGCTGGCCGTAGGGGTAGGAGTAGGCGGTGTCGCCGGGTCCGAGGAGGGTGGCGCCGCTGGAGGGGTTGATGCACCGTTCGAACTTCTTCGCTTCGAAGGTTCCTCCCGCGTAGTGCAGCACCACCTCGTCGGGCTCGGTGCTCACCCGGGAGCAGCCGCTCAGCATGAAACCGAACACCACGACGGCACCCACCGCCATCAGGAACCCTCGCATCAGGATCCGCTTGCCCCTGCCGGATGCGCCGCTGTTCTTGCGCGTGTTCACCTCTTCGCCTCCCCCGTAGCCGCCTAGGCGGCCGTGACCTTTCCTTTACCGTTTCATGGGACTCGGTCGCTCACGGTAGCGGAAACAGGTACGGGAGTTTACTTAAGCGGCGATAGTTAACAACTTGTAAGACAAGCCGCGATCCGCTCAGCAGGAGTCCAGGACGCGCTCCATGGCCTCCTTCTCCGCCCGGGTCACCCACAGCTCGTACTTGACCTTGACCTCGATCTGCCGGGCCACGTACGCGCACCGGAAGGCGCGGCGCGGCGGCAGCCACGTGGCCGCGTCGGCCGCCCCCTTCTGACTGTTCAGCGAACCGTCCACGGCCAGCAGGTTCAGCGGATCGTTGGCGAAGCGCTTACGTCGCTCCGCATCCCACTGCTGGGCGCCCTTCTGCCAGGCGTCGGCCAGCGCGACCACATGGTCGATCTGCACGGCGGTGCTGGTGTCCCGGCCGCGCTTGAACTCGATCGTCTTGCCCGAGTAGGGGTCTTTGAGGATGCCGGTGAGCACGATGCAGCCGTGGGTGCCCTCCTTGAAGGTCTCGTCGACGAGATCGCGTTTGAGGATGTCGTTGCGGGTGTCGCAGCCGTTGCGGTCGACGTCCGCCCAGGCGGGCCCGAACTTGTCACGGTCGAATCCGGTCTTCGGCGCGCGGCCCTTGACCGGAAGCTTCTCCAGGCCGTCGCGCGCCTTGGCCACGTCGACCTTCTCCGTGGTCGCGCCGGAGCCCGTCCCGCCGTTCGCGGGGTCCAGACCCGCCAGATCCTCCAGCGCTCCGCATCCGGCGAGCATGAACGCCGCGAGCACACCCGCGGCGATCCTCCGACCGACCATCACAGCCCCCCACATCGCCAAAAACATCGGCTAAAGAGAAAAATACGTTAAATCCCTAGCCTGGCTGCGGGGTTCCTCCACATGGCGCGGCGAGCGGGCATCCGTACGGCAACGCGCCCGAGCGGGAGAAGAACACGGGAAGCGGACGGCGCGGTGAGAACCGCGAACCGTCCGCCTCCGTGACCGCGGCGGCGTCCCGCCGGGTCCGCCGCCCACCGGCCTACAGGCCGTACTCCTTGACGATGCGCTCGTGCCGCTCGACCTCGACCCCGATCTCGCGGGCGAGGTCGAGCCAGGCCAGCGGGTGCACCCACCGCTCGGTCGCGTCGTCCAGCAGCGCGTCCACCTCCACCGGGGTGACGCCCGGCGGGACGGCCACCCAGCCGAAGACCCCGGGCAGACGCTCGCCCGTGGTCGGGTGGGTGACCGTGTAGTTCTCGTCGCTGTAGACCCACATGGGCCAGCCGCGCTCGGCGAGAACCTGGTTGAATTCGGCCCAGTCCGCCTCGGACGGCGCGGCGCCGTCGAAGAAGTAGCTGGTGTAGCCGCCGGGCCGGAGCATCCGCACTCCGGCGAACGGCGGCACGAAGCTCTCGCGCTCCTTGGGGTCCTCCGGCACGGGTTCGAGCAGCTGCGGGTCGAAGACGACCACGTCCCCGGCGTTGTAGTTCATGCCGGCGGGCTGCGGGATGGCCAGCCGGGCGGTGGCGGGGCCGGTGCGCACGGCGAGGACCTCCCGCTGGCCGCCGTCGGGCGCGGGCAGGATCACCCGGATCAGCCCCATCTCCTGCTCGATGGGGCCCTCGGTGGACTCGATCGGCATACCGATCTTGGCGGCTCCGGCGCGCACGGTGTCCCAGTCCTCCACGCAGGTGGCGAGGACGATCATGCGCCAGATGTCCTCCTCCTCCAGCTCGCCGGAGTCGAGGGCCTCCCGGAGCACCTGAGCGCCCCTGGCGTTGTCGTCGAGCTGCTGGGCCGCGCCGGCGATCAGACGACGGGCGTCGCGCCCCGCTCCGGCGGCGAGCGCCGCCTCGGCCTCGGTGAGGGTCTCCTGCCAGCGCTCCCGCGCCCGGTGGAGCCGGGCGAGGGCGAGGTGGCGCTGGGCGTCGGGCAGCATGGCCGCGAACTGCTCCAGCCGCTCGTCCTGCCGGGCCTCGATGAGCAGGCCGGCGAGGTAGGCGATGTCGTCCTCCTCGGCGCGGGCGAGCTCACCGCGCACGACGAGCATGTCCCAGTAGATGTCGGCGCCGCGCGCGGGATAGCCGAGGAAGCCGAGCGTGGTGGTGTGCCGCCGGGTGGCCGCGAAGTCGGTGCCGGACAGCGGCTCCAGCCAGCCGACCCACTGCTCGGGGTCGGCGTTGAAGCCGTCGGCGGCGTCGAACAGGGCGACCCGCTCCTCCAGCGGTCCCGGCGGTTCGGGCGGAGTGGTGGCGGCCGCGGCGGTGCGCAGGGCCTCGATGCGCTCTTCCAGGCCCTCGGCGTCCTGCAGTTCGGCCATGCCGGCGGTGGCGATGGCGGCGAGGCTCTCGGCCTGCCAGACGCTCCTACGGCCGAGCGCCAGATCCCCGGCGACGAGCGCGAGCTCCACGCGGGCGCGGTAGCCGCCCATCATCGCGAAGTAATCGATCCACTGGCGCAGGACACGGCCGAGCTGCCAGCTGTTGGCGATCAGGTCGGATCCGGACAGCAGCCGCACGGTCGTGGCCCACTCGACGAACACGCGCGGATGGTCGCTGATCACGTTCAGGTCGGGCAGCGCCTGCACGGCCTCGGTCGTACGGCCCAGCGTGCCGAGGATCAGCGCACGCAGCACACCCTCGCGGTGCGGCTTGGCCACCGGGTCGTCGGCCTTGAAGTCCTTCGCGGCGTCGACGGCGGTCAGCGCGTCGGCGGCGCGGCCGACGGCGAGCAGCGCCCGGGCGGAGGTGGCGGCCAGCTCCCAGCTCGCCTCCCGCTCCGCGCCGCGCAGCCGCTCGACCGCGGCCTCGGCGTACGTCACGGCCTCCTCGGCACGCCCCGCGTCCAGCAGAGCCGCGACGTACTGGCCGGTGAGGCCGGAGAAGGCCGGGGAGGCGGGCTCGACGCCGTCGAGAGCGGAGCCGAGCAGACTCAGCCTCTCCGCCGCGTAGCCGGGGCCGTCGGTGTTGGCCAGCGCGATGGCCAGGGCCTCGTGCGCGGCGGGCACCGCCGGACAGTCACGGATGTCCTCGCGTTCGGTGAGGGCGACCAGCTGACGCGCGTCCCCCAGCGCGACGGCCCCCTGGGCGCGGTCGCCGATGCGCCCCATCAGATGCCAGTAGCGGGCGTAGAACTCCAGCCAGGGCAGCTCCAGCTTCTCGGCCTCCCCGGCAACCGCCGGCGCCACCACGTCGAGCTGTGCGTACCGTCCCTCGTACGCCTGCGCGGGGAGGTCGCCAAGCGCGATCGCCAGGCCGGTGTTCCCGGCTTCTTGCAATCGCCGCTGGATGTCGCCGACCCATGCCCAGATGTCCACGTCCATGGGCAGCAAGTCTGCCAGCTCACCGACCGTGCCCCAAACGCCTTCAGGCGTTATGGATGCGTTCCAGCAGGTGAATCAGGTCGTCTCGGTCCGTATCGCCGAGCACCGACCAGGCGGGAGCGACCAGCTCGTCGGTAAGTTCCTCCGCTTTTGCCCGCTTTTTCACGATGTCGGGGCCGAGCTCCGGGTACGGCTCCGGCCACCTCATGAACCGGGCCTGGGCCGGCCCGTCGGGCAGCCGCGCCGGATTGCCGGGATGCGCGACGGCCAACGTCGCCTCCAGCGGCGTCAGGCCGACGGACAGCACGGCCACCGCATGCAGGCCGCCGCGCAACTCCCGCACCAGATGCATCAGGCGGGCCAGCCGCGCGGGCGTGTCGTCGGGCAGCGGCAGCGCGCGCCAGCCCGCGAACAGCGGCGCGCCGTATCCGTCGGCGGCGGCCACGACCGGTTCGAGCAGTTCGACCAGGCGCTCGGCTTCCGGCAGCCCGGTCAGCCTGCGCCGCCCCCACTCGTCACAGGCCTCGGCGTACATCCCGGCGGCCTCGGCCGCGGGCACGGCGCGCCCGCCGTCCCAGCTCTCACGGACGTGCCCGGGTTCGAAGAACACGCACACCGACGCGACCACGTCGGCGTGCACCTCGCCCAGCACGCCGCACCGGCCGCGGAAGTACATCTCCCGCCCGCCGAGCCCGGTCCGCTCGCACAGCGCCTTGGCCTCGCGGGAGATCATGAAGCCACCGCCGAGCCGCCCGATCGTCTCCTTGACCGCCTCCGCCGTGATACGCGGGTCAGCCATGCCGCCCACCTCCTGAGTTGGAAAAGCGAACCCAGGATCTCCAACAGAAGGAGATTCTGCAAGTTCCAGTGGGCGCCGATCCGCCGCCGATCGCGGGTCCGGGCCGGATCCTCCCACCGGACGCCGGAGCACGACGGCCGGGGAACCTCCGCTGGGGAAGGCTCAGGCGAGCAGCCACTCCCCCGACGCCACCAGCACCGCGGGACCCGACAGGTACGTCGTCTCCTCCCCCAGTTCCACGGTCAGCGCACCACCGGGCACCTCCACCGTCCACGTGCCCGTGGTCTCCCCCGCCAGATGCGCGGCCGCCACCGCCGACGCCACCGCGCCGGTCCCGCACGAGCGCGTCTCCCCCGACCCGCGCTCGTAGACGCGCATCACCGCCCGCCGCGGTCCCACCGGGTTGACCAGCTCCACGTTCACCCCCTGCGGGAAACGGGAGGTGTCGAACCCCGGCTGGTGGCTCAGGTCGACCTGGCCCACCGGATCACCGATCACGCAGGCGAGATGCGGGTTGCCGACCTCCACGTGCAGGCCGGAATACTCGTTCCCGCCCAGCGTCGCGACGCTCTCGCCGAGGATGCGGGCCGGGCCCATGTCCACCGTGACGTCGCCCTCGCGCGCCAGCCGTACCCGGCGCACACCGCCGCGCGTCGCGATCGGGAGCTCCCCCGGCTCGGCCAGCCCGGCGTCCACCAGGTAGCGCGCGAAGACGCGGACGCCGTTACCGCACATCTCGGCCAACCCGCCGTCGGCGTTGCGGTAATCCATGAACCACTCGGCCTCGTCCGCCATCGCGGCGGCCTCCGGCACGGTCTTGGTGCGGACCACGTGCAGGACGCCATCGGCCCCGATCCCTCTCCTACGCTCGCAGAGCGTCTCCACGATCGACGCGGACAGATCGAGCTCGTTGTCCGGGTCGGGCAGGATGACGAAGTCGTTCTCGGTACCGTGCCCCTTCACAAACCGCATGCCTTCACCATATCGACCGCTTGATCCACTAGATCAGGCGCGTCGAACGGCAACCAGCGCACCCGCGGATCCCTGCGGAACCACGACTCCTGGCGACGGGCGAACCTCCGCGTCGCCCTGATCGTCTCCTCCTTCGCCCGCTCCTCGCTCCACTCCCCCGACAGATAGCGCAGCACCTGCGCGTAGCCGAGCGCCCGGCTCGCCGTGCGGCCGCCGGCCAGTCCTCGCTCCGCCAGCGCCCGCACCTCGGCGACCAGACCCGTCTCCCACATGCGCTCCACCCGCAGCGCGATCCGCTCGTCCAGCACCGGGCGCGGCACCAGCAGGCCGATCTGCACGCTGTCGTACACCGCCTCGTAAGACGGCATCGTCGCCGAGAACGGCCGGCCGGTCAGCTCGATGACCTCCAGCGCGCGGACGATCCGCCGCCCGTTGCTCGGCAGTATCGCCTCGGCCGCCGCCGGATCCCGCTCGCGCAGCCGCGCGTAGAGCGGCGCCGGGCCGACGGCCTCCAGCTCCGCCTCCAGCCGGGCGCGCAGCTGCGGATCGGTGCCGGGGAAGTCGAGATCGTCCAGTGCCGCCCGGACGTACAGGCCCGAGCCGCCGACCAGGATCGGCGGCGAGCCCTCCGCGCGCAGCCGGTCGATCAACGGGCGGACCAGTCGCTGGTACTCCGCCACGCTCGCCGTCCGGGTCACATCCCAGACGTCCAGCAGATGGTGCGGCACCCCGCGCATCTCCTCGCGGGTGAGCTTGGCCGTGCCGATGTCCATGCCCGCATACAGCTGCATGGAGTCGGCGTTCACCACCTCACCGCCGAGCCGCAGCGCCAGCTCCACGGCCAGATCGGACTTCCCCGCCGCGGTCGGCCCCACCACGGCGATCACCGGCACGTCTCCCACCTTTCCAGTCTGGGGCCTTCCGGCACCCGTCCGCGCCGTTTTCCTCCCGACGGGCGGTCCGTGCCGCGCCCGGTCACATCTCCCAGTCGAGGGTCGGCTGCAGATACCCCTCCAAGGTCAGCAGCCACCGCTTGGCCTCCACGCCCGCGCCGCCGCTGAAGCCGCCCAGTCCGTCGCCCGCCACCACCCGGTGGCACGGCACCACGATCGGTATCGGGTTCGACCCCATGATCGAGCCGATGGCCCGCGCCGGGATCCCGCCCCCGCTCATCTCGGCCAGCTCGCCGTAGGTGACCGCTTGGCCGTACGGCACCCGCGCGTACAGCGTGCCCAGCACCCGCCGCTGCGTCCGGGACGTCAGCCGCCAGTCGATCGGGACCTCGAACGTCTTCGCCTCACCCGCGAAGTACGCCGCCAGCTCCGCCAGGACGCCCGCCGTGCGCCCCGGATCGTCCGCCTCCGCCAGCCCGAGGCGCTCGCGCACCCGCGCCCGCGCCTCCGGGCCGTCCCGGAACCCGGTCGCGGCGAGTCCCCGCTCGGTCATGGCGACCATCACCGTGCCCAGAGGCGTCTCCACTCCGCCGAAGGCGACCGTCTCCACCATGGCTTCCGTGTCCCTTCGCGAAATGGGGCCTCCGGTCCGGTCTTATCGTATGCACGCCTCGCCGGCGGGAAGCGGACCACGATCCGCACGGGGCTCCCCGCGGTACGGGCGCGGCCGGACGCCAAGCGGGAGCAGTGACCGGTCTACGCACTCGTCGAGCCGCCGTCCGGGGAAGACGGCGCCTTCCGGGTAGCCGCGGAGTACGCGGCACCGCCGTCGGGACGGAGAAGGCGCCGATGAACCTTCACGTGCTTCCATCGGCCGTCACCAGGATGGCGGGTCCCCAGATCATGTCGGCGATCATCCTCGTCACGCACGGCCGAGCGGTGCGGGTGTCGCTGGCGTACCTTGGCGGGCATCGCGGTCGCCGTGATCGTGGGGGGGCGCTGACCCGCCGGGTCGCCGCCTCACTCTCCGGCGCCGGCGCCCTCTCGTTGGGCGACCCGGCCGACGCCTGATCGCCGGGATCGGTCATCCAGCTCATCCTGGTCGGTCTGCCGGTGGCCGTGGCGATCAAGAACCACCGGGGACGCGCGGCCTCCGCCCCTCATGGCTCGGCGCGCTCCTCGACGCCGGGCCCGGTCGCGCCGTTCAGCCCGCCAGGACCTTGGCTTTGGCGCGTTCGTACTCCTCCGCGGTCAGGTCCCCGTGATTCTTGAGATCGGCCAGCCTGGCGAGCTCCTCGGCGTGGCTCGCGCTTCGCCCGGCCCGGCGTGCGGCGGCGTCGTAGGCGCGGGACTCGCGTTCGAGCATCGCGGCGACCTCGCGCCGGCCCATCCCCTTTCCGCGCACGACCAGGTACACGAAGACACCCAGCAGTGGCAGCACGATGACGAAGATCGACCAGCCCGCCTTGGCCCAGCCGCTCAGCGTGTCGTCGCGGAAGATGTCGACGATGACCCGGAAGAGCAGCATCAGCCACAGAATCCACAGGAAGAACCACATCATGGTGAGGAAGATGTTGAGGAGTGGATAGTCGTCCATCGATCGTCCCTTCCCACGCTCCGATCGTTCCGGGAACGGCCTGCACCGTCAGCGAGGAGCGATGGATTCTGTGGATTTACGGGTGTATGAGGACGCCCAGGATGAGGTGGATCCAGCCCCAGGCGCTGACGTCCCACAGGAAGACGTATTCCCCGCGGAAGACGTACACGTCGTCCCGGAAGATGGCGGTGATCCCGGCGAGCGCGCTGAACACGCCGATCAGCATCATCACGCATCCGGCGAAGTAGGCCAGCCCCATCGCCCAGGCGGACGCCGGCCGATCGGCTTCGGATGTCCTGTGATTCGTCACGTGGGACATCTCGTTTCTTTCATTCTTCACTTAAGGCTATATACGGCGTACTTCGCTCCCGGTACCCTCAACGCACCCCCTAATCAAACGAAAACCACTTAACACGAAGTTTTTGGACTATCGGGAGTATTGCCAGCGGACCAGGGCGCGATCACTCCACGGGAAGCGCCGGCGATCAAGCAAACGATCAACCGTCTCCCACCGCCGGCCCCGCGGCGGGAGCCCGGCGTCCGCCGCACGGCAAGACGGCGGATCACCGCGCGAGGGCTAGCATCACGCTCGTGTCCCTTCGCGAACTCGTCGTGCTCGGCACCTCCAGCGCCGTCCCAACCCGGCACCGCAACCACAACGGGTACCTGCTGCTGTGGGACGGGGAGGGTTTCCTGTTCGACCCCGGGGAGGGGACGCAGCGGCAGATGCTGCTGGCCGGGGTGAGCGCGCACGACATCACCTGGATCTGCCTGACTCATCTGCACGGCGACCACTGCCTGGGCGTGCCCGGCGTCGTCCAGCGCATCGCCCGCGACGGGGTCGCCCACCCCGTCACCGCCGTCTATCCGGCCTCCGGCCGGGCGTACTGGGAGCGGCTGCGACACGCCACCGTCTTCGCCGACACCGACGTCATCGCCGAACGCCCGCTCTCCGGGCCCGCGGTGGAGCTTCCCGCCGGGCCGGTCACCCTCACCGCCCGTCCGCTGTCCCACCCGGTGGAGGCGTACGGCTACCGCATCGACGAGCCCGACGGCCGCCGCATGCTTCCCGACCGGCTGGCCGCCCGCGGCGTCCGCGGCCCGCTCATCGGCCGCCTGCAGCGCGAGGGGGTCGTCACCGCACCCGACGGCTCCACCGTCACCCTGGAGGAGTGCAGCGCGCCCCGCCCGGGGCAGAGCGTCGCCTTCATCATGGACACGCGCATGTGCGACAACGTCCACGTCCTGGCCGAGGGCGTGGACCTGCTGATCATCGAATCGACCTTCCTGGACGTGGACGCCGACCTCGCCGACGCCTACGGTCACCTCACCGCCGCCCAGGCGGGGCAGGTCGCCGCCCGCGCCGGCGCCCGCCATCTGGTCCTCACCCACTTCTCCGAGCGGTACGGCCACGCCGACGAACCCCGCTTCACCGCCGAGGCCGCCGCCTGCTACTCCGGCCCCGTCACCCTCGCCCGCGACCTTCAGCGCGTCCCCGTCCCCAGACGCCGCCGATCCGCCTCATAGTCCCGTGCAGAGGCGCGATGGCCCTCACGGGCTCCCGGCCCTACGGAAGGGTGACCGCCACCGGGACGCGCGCGGCCGTCATCGATGTCCGCGCGGCGCACCCGTGCGGCGCGGACCGCGCCGAAGCGCGGGTCGGGGCTCGGGCGGCGGGCGGAGCGGGAACCCGGCTCTCCGCTCCCGCGCACCGGTGACGGGAGGGCTTTCCGCTCCGGTCACGCGGGGTGCCCGACGTCGCGCCTGCGGCACGCGGCCCTGATGACGCTGTCGAGGAGGCCGGGGAAGAGGGCGTCGAGGTCGTCTCGGCGCAGCGAGTTCATCTTCGCGGTGCCGCGGTAGACCTGCCGGATGACCCCTGCCTCGCGCAGCACGCGGTAGTGGTGGGTGATCGTGGACTTGCTGACCGCGAGATCGACCTCGGAGCAGGGGACCTCCCGATCGGCGACCGCGAGGCAGCGCACGATCTCCAGACGCTGCGGGTCGGCGAGCGCGTGCAGGACCGCTTCCAGGCGGATCTCCGTCACGTCCGGATGCGCTAGGTCCCTCATGTGTAAAACCTCCCCGGCATCATACTACGATGATTCTCGTATTACGACATCTCTCGTAATACGAGACTCGTAGTAGTACGATGCTCGACGTACTAAACGATCCCGTGCAGAAGCGAGGTCCCCGCATGCTCTTCGAACCGATCACGCTGCGTTCGCTGACGATCCCCAACCGGGTGTGGATGTCGCCGATGTGCCAGTACTCCGCGGCGCAGGACGGCCCCGAGGCCGGCGTCCCGAACGACTGGCACCTCGTCCACCTGGCCACGCGCGCCGTCGGCGGGGCGGGGCTGATCCTGGTCGAGGCGACCTCCGTCTCCCCCGAGGGCCGCATCTCCCCCTCCGACCTGGGCCTGTGGAACGACCGTCAGGCGGAGGCCTTCACCCGCATCACCAGCCTGCTGACAGCGCACGGCGCCGTGCCCGGCATCCAGCTCGCCCACGCCGGCCGCAAAGCGTCCACCGACCTGCCGTGGCGA
>k87-1227110_pt1 | contig 10776 bp, 7 predicted proteins | sample MGYA00084031_6733416 | MGnify analysis MGYA00084031
ATGGGACGCGTGATAAAATAAAAAGCCATAAAATGGTGGCTGCGCCGTACATCACGAGGCCGGAAAAAATAAACGGAGAAAACAATAATTTGATGATGGAAAAGGGATCTAATGAAAACGATGTTTTCATCATGCCGTATTTCCATAAAAACTGGCCTATAACGAGAATACATGTATTGGATAAAATCAATAAAAAATTAATGAGATTCATCTTTCTCACCCTTACGCTGATATTCTTCCAATTCATGTTTCAGATAAGCGATTTCTTGCACGAGCGTTTTTATTTTTCTTGATGATCGGATAATGTGACTGACTGGTAAATAAGAATATTCAGGACGACCAAAAAAGCAATTGTAAAGATGAGGGCAGGCATGTAGGCTACGCCAAGAAGTGCGGCGATTTTATTGAGCCAATCGAGGCAGACCGCAATGAATATGCCGATAAAAGCCATTAAAAACCAAAGAAATGCTTGCTTGTCCCTCAATTTATTGCGGCTGGAATAATAAACGACTTGAATGAGGAAAAGAGACGCGAATGCGATCGTAATTATCTGTACTTTTCCCATGAACTCTTTTCCTCCTTAGCTAAAAAATAGAACGGATCACGGAAATAAAAGTTACTTTTGTCATATAATATAATGATTTTAAAGGAGTGATTGACGATTTTCCGCCTTGTCTCGTATTCATGTCTACTTTAGTCTCTTTTATTTTATATCCTTTCTTTGCCAGTTTCGCCAGCACTTCCACTTCAGGATAATCGACAGGATATAGTTAGCGAATTCCCTCATCACTTTGCGGTTGACGATTCGATATCCCGAGGTTGGATCTGTGATTTTGATGCCGGCGATCATATATAGCAGGTAGTAAAAATAAAGAATCCCCATTCTCCGGAAAAGGCTTCCTTTATAATCCGTTTTTTGCACAAAGCGGGAACCGATCACCATATCGCAACCGGAATTTTTAATTTCGGAAACAAGATTTTCAAGATCTTTTGGGTTATGCTGTCCATCCGCATCTAATTGGATCGCATATTGATATCCTTTTTGGAGGGCGTAGCGATACCCTGTCTGCATCGCGCCGCCGATTCCTAAATTAACTGGCAAATCTAAATAATGGAATTGATTTTCTTTTAAAATATCTAATGTCCGGTCGGTAGAGCCATCATTAATCACGATGTAGTCATATGGGCATGTTTTCATTACATTCATCACTGTATTTTTTATAACCGCTTCTTCATTATAAGCGGGGATAATGACAAGAATATCCACTATCTCTCCCCCCCTTTTGGCACATTCCATCATAAAAATGGAATGTCTCTCAAATGGTTAGTATAGCACTTTTCCAGATTTATGTCACTTTGCGATCGGTGTTAGTTATTACCAAAATATGAAAATGAATTGCGGAAAGAAAATCGCTGCGGGGCTTTTCTTTTCCTTCAACTTATAGTAATTGGACTGTTGTTTTTGGAAGGAGTAAAGTTGGGATAGAGAGTCAAAAGTCGTTCAGGGGGCGTAAGGGCTCTGTTTGTATATGCAATCTTCATGATTGTGGCCTATGGCGTCGCTGGAAATTTGTCGAAAACTTATCGCGCCTCTTAATCTTTCATTAGTAGTATTCATAATATTCGATAAGTTATAATAATACAAGATAAAGAAAGAAAGGAAATGGGGATATATGAAGTCCGTTTTGTTTGCTTTTTTATTATCCATTCCTTTTTTTAGTTTTTTCAATCATCACGTTAAAGCTGCTGAGCTTAATACATATATTAAGGCCGTTAAACATCATGTTCCACTGTTGGATAACAGCACCGGTTCATTGGTAGAGGTCGGTTATATGGAAAAAGGAGATATGTTAAAAGTTTATAAAGATCAAGGAAAAAACTGGTGGCAAATTAAATTCGGCAATAGTTATGCCTATGTGTACAAAGGCAATGTCGAATCGTTTAAGGCGAAAGCGATAAGGGGAGAGAATACAAGTTTAAAGAATTCAAACCATACGATTTTATTAATGAAGAATCAACGAATCTATGACAATAGTACGGGAAAGTTAATTCCGTTTGTCACGATTAAAGGGAATATGCGCTATCCCATCATCCGCAAACTTAAAGATTGGTATCAAATTGATGTTGGCGGCCGGATAGGATACATCCATCATTCCAAAGCCAGCTGGGATCATGGAGTTCCTGTATTAATGTACCATCATATTTTAAAACAATCCGAAAACAAAAACTATCGCAATGTGTCAACGACAATTTCAGATAGCCAATTTTATGAGCAAATGGACTGGTTAAAAGAAAACGGATATGAAACGATCACGCTGCAGCGTTTAGAACAGTATGTGCGGGGAAAGGCAAATATTCCTGCCAAAGCGGTCGTCATTACCTTTGATGATGGATTGAAAACAAGCTTTATATATGCTTATCCAAAATTAAAAAAGCTTGGCTTCAAAGCTGCCAATTTTGTCATCACAGGCAGAATACCGAAAGCACCGCAAAAGTTCAATCCGGATGGCTTGCAATTTTTAAGCCAATCGGAAATGGCCGCCATGAGCGATGTTTTTACGTTTGAATCCCATACGCATCAGTTGCATCATTTAAATGGAAAGAAGAGCTATGTTGTCATAAAGCCTTACAATGTGGTAAAAGAAGACATTAAACGGAGCAAAGACATATTAGGCGCCCGCTATTTTGCCTATCCATTCGGCCAATATAACTCAGGTATTATTCGGATGTTAAATGAACTGGATTTTAAACTGGCGGTGACGACAAAAGAGGGGAAAGTGCACATAGGCGATCCTTTACTGGAGATAAAACGGTTAGGTGTATACCCGGAACATACGCTAAAGGACTTTTCTAAAATGGTGCAAAACTAACAGGGGGCGCCCGCTCTGCCGGCATGTCCCGAATGAGGGCTTTCCGTTCCCATGGAGAATGTCCCCCGCACCGCTTCCGCCTTCAGCTAACGCAGGAACGCCCATTGGCATTTGTCAGACGGATGGGATTATGTTGACGCATCCGAAGCGGAAATGGAAATTCTGGGATAAACCTTATAGACAGTCCATCCACGGCACAAAAAATAAATGAGAACAATTATTGTAAAGCAATATTACAATGAAGATTTGCTTGCGCAGTTGCATTTTTTATTGTGAACACTCCTCTATTATTAATGGCAATGTAAATATGAAGAAAGTTACCCTTGGGAATTCCCTGATGCTTCTAAAATTCAGGTTATAGCAGTATAACATATCGTGGAAAGGAGCAGAGAGATAATAGATTTTTAGCCGGCGCTGACGTTAAGGCGGCCGCAGCCGAGCAGCAAGCGAGAAAGCTCGTATTGATGTTGTTCTTTCACAAGAGGGACGGGTAAAAATGTCGCAGACGCAATACTTTATTTTCTATATTAGTTAAGTTTTTGCAAATTCGGACGATATAAGTAATGAAGCAGCATAAGGGAATAGGGGGGACAATATGTTTAAACATTTCAAAATATGGGTTGGCGTGTTAATGGCCGCTTTTATTTGCGTGAGTGTGATGCATCCCCATAAAGCGAAAGCAGAAGAGAAAGTGCGTGTTGGGCTGGTTGTTTCGGAACTGAGCGAAAAGTACGCCTTTATTAAAAGAGAAGGCGGCTATTATAATGGGACATACATTCAGCCGAAACAAATCGGATCATCCATAAAAAATAAGCGGATAAAAGCCCGATTATTGCTTGAAAATTTGGGATATGAAGTGGAACATGTGAATGATGCGCAGCTCAGCGATCCAAAGCAATTGGCGAAATTTGCTGTTCTTTTCTTCCCGAACACGGTCATGATGTCAAGAGCGCAGCGTCAAGCAGTAAAAGAATATATAAAGAATGGCGGCGGAGCCATCTTTGCGTTTGCGGCCGCAAGAAATGATAGTGCACGCTTCCCATATAAAGAAACAGATTTAGATTTAACGCCAATTATATATGAAACGAAAACGTGGATTTGGGAATGGGATAATTTGAGTGAAGTGTTTCAGTCCGCGTTTATCAATGATGTGGCGATCGGCAATTACACGATAAGAAGCGCTGGCAATCATCCTATTGTGGCAAATGCGTTGAAACGGCTGGGAAAAACAAGCATTCTCCTGGAAAACCGCCGTTTCGGCAAATATCAGCCAACATGGATTGAAGTGATTCAACCTTATCAAAATAATAGTTATGTGACACCGATTTTGCAGTATGAAACGATTGGTTATTCTTCTGTACCGAAGCATACGCCTCCGAAGACCGGTGCTGCCTACGCTATCGAATACGGAAAAGGAAAAGCGGTTTGGTTTGGATTTCAATTATTAGATTATATGACGGTGGATGAACGTCTATCGAATGAATGGGATGAAAAGAATCCGAATGGACAACGGGAAGTAAAAGGAAAAGCGTGGGACTTCTTATATGGAGGCGAAGATTTAAAAATCTTGCTGGACGAATGTGTGAAATGGAGCGCACAGCCACTGGCGAAATTCCATCCAATTGATAGGAAAGTAACGATGTCGCTGACCGACGTCCGGGCATATCCGCGCGCAAGCGATTATGTCGTGTACGGAACGATGAAAGCGAAAAACAATGGAAACATTATTTCACGCGGCACCATGAAAGTGGAGCTGACCGATCCTTCCGGCAAAGTGAAAGCCTCCTATGAGAAGTATGTGGTTGGGCTTGTGCCGAAAGGGGAAAGCTATCCGGAAAAATTCGTTTTGACACTTCCGAAAAATACGCCTGTTGGAAATTACCGCTTGACTGCTTATTATCGTGCGGGCAGAAATAAAGCCGGAGTGAAAGTTGCCGGCAACACAAAGATTATTTCCATAAAAGATAACCGCAAGAGCGCTTCCATACTGAATATGCCTTCTTTTAAAGATATTTCTTCCCATTATTGGGCGAAAGAAGACATTGATAATTTAATCAGCTTAGGAGTGATTACAGGCTATCAGGACGGAACCTTTAAGCCGGAAGCGCCTGTCAGCCGCCTGCAGGCAGCGGCGATGATTGTCCGTTCTCTTGGATTAAGCACAAAAAATCGGCCTGATCCGCAGCTGGAGGATGTCAAACCTGGGCAATACGGATATGATGTGATAGCGACGGTAGTCGATGAAGGGATTTTTAGCGGTGTGAACGGCCGCTTCCATCCGAATGCCCCGCTGACAAGAGAGCAGATGGCGAAAATTTTGGTGAATGCTTACCGCTTAACAGGGGAGGAAGAAGTTCACTTCCGGGATATTTCCTCATCCCAATGGTCAAAACCGTATATTGCCACATTATTAGCCAACCAAGTTACCCAGGCCAATGGTCTTTTCCGCCCGAATGAGCGAACGACGCGCGCTCAATTTGCCGCTTTTGTCAGCCGTTCATTGCGCGCGGCCGACATGGATTAAAAGCAGCGGCGTAGACCGCAATTTCGTTATCGAGCCGCATATATATGAAGGAATTTATCAGATCTCTGCCCCTGTTGCGCCGGGAAGCAGCGGCGGACCGTTGCTGGAGCGGAAAACTGGAAAAGTTTTGGCGATTAATTCGGCACGCCACGCAAAAGAGGCAAATATTGGCTTTAGCATCCCGATTTTTAAAGTATATGACCTTATACAAACGTGGATTTCCTCCCCTCTTGCTGAAGATGAAATTTACGCAATGTTTTACAACAGCGAAGGGGCGTATTTTTACCGGAGCCTCGAAGGCGAAGGATATTTCGAGGGCGGCGATTACAGCGAGGAATATGACACATATGACGTTTGGAATTATTATGATGAACAACAATCCGGAGCGGAAAGCGGATATGGAAACTTCGATGAAAGCGGTGTAACGGGGGAAAATGGGGGGATGGACGATTCCGTTAATGAGAGCGATGTTTCTGATGAAATAAACGATGTGCCGGCGGAGGAAGGAACGGATTTAGAAGAATGGACGGATGGAAAACAACAACCGGCAGAGGGTGATGAAATAAATGAGAGCGGCAGTTACGAAGGCAAGCCTGGTGAAGAAACGGCAGATGATCAATTAACGGAGGATTTGCCAGCGGATCAACCGGCGAATTAAACAAGTACAATAAAAATGACAAAAAGCTCGGCAACTAACCGAGCTTTTTCTTTTAAATTTCTTCTGGCAATCCTGCCAACTGCTTTGTCAAAAACTACGTCATTCCGGATTTCCCGCTTCATGGCGAAACTCTTTCTTATAAGTTATTTTTTTATTACTTCTGTTTTTGAGAATAGCGTAATATCCGTTAAATCGCCCGGATCAGTAAGCACATAATCTGGCTGGAAGTACAACTGAATTCGTTTCGCTTCTTTAGCGGTTAAACGAAGTTCATTAGGAGCAAATTCAAACCAATCGAGAGCAATCCATTCGCCATTGTCTGTAACGGCAATCAATGCATCTGTCGCCTCTACCGGGTAAGAGAAGTTGTTTCTTACTTCTACTAACAGAGTCAGACCGCCGTCCTCATCCCAATCATAACCGACTGTTTTAAATAATACGGCAGGTTTAAAGGAATCCTCCAAAACTCTCGCCATAAAAGCAGCAAATTGCGATCTTTTCAGTTTATCATTTGGGCGATATGTATTGTCGTCATATCCAGTAGTAATATGGTTATCAACAAGACAGGAGACGTAATCATACAGCCAACTATCCTCATCAATATCATCAAAATCAGAGCCAAATATATATGTTAGGTCATAAGCTTCTGAAAGAATTTTTGCCATTTGTCCTCTTGTCAGCGTGTCCCATGGCTTAAAATAGCCGTTACTGCCCGTCATAATTCCTTCATCCGCCAAAGTTGCCGCATATTCATAACCATAGTCTCCTGGCTTAATATCTTTGAAATGTGGATTAGGACGGTTCTTAGTGCTCAGCCCTAAAGCTTTTACAAGCATTTCTGCCGCTTGCATGCGTTTTATAGGATTCTCAGGAAGGAATTTGCCGTTTTGCCCTTTGATAATTTGTTTGTCTGCTAAATAATGAATCTCGTTATACGCCCAGTAATTTGCATTTACATCGGAAAACCGGGTTGCGGCGGAAGCATTCATGGCAGGCAACGCTAACATAGCGGCCAGTAATGATAAAGCAATATGAAGAAATGTACGTTTCATGCTATATCCTCCTGTGCGTGGTTTAATAATATATCCCAATTATAAAGGTGGGAAATTACTTTGAAAAGAATTATTGGCAAATAATTTTTGGTAAATTGAGGTATGTATTCCATAAGGATGCAAATAAACTATAATTTTAAGTTGCTCAATATGAAAGTTATTTTTCGGCGCTACAGATCAGATGAGGAACGAGAACGATTTAAAATGCGCGCACGTTCAATAAAAACCAATCAGCCAAATCCGGGATAAAAATATAATGTGATCGCCAGAATCCTTTCTCAATTGCTTGCGTTCTGTTATTTACCTAAATTTAACATATTGTCAATGCCTTTTTAAATTTATGCCTATATAATCAATTGTCGAAAAAGAAAAAATAATTGTAAAAATGCAATATTTAATGGAGGTAAAGCGAAATGCGCCTTTTTAAATTTGCTTTTATCAGGATGATGCTTATTTGTTTTACTTTTTTTAGCGTTTTCTCTCCTTCTTCTCTATCCGTGATGGCAGCACCATCCGCAAAATCATCGCCGGAAGGGCACGAAGAAACAACACCCCGGCAAACGCAATCTGCAACAAGCAATACGGCGGGTTTACAGCTTATACATACTCCGGTGACAGCCATCAGCAACCAACAAGATTTAGCGATCCGCACGAAAGTGGAAAATGGCGATGAAAACACGACGGTCACGCTGTTTTATCAAACTTCCCCTGATTTGGAGTGGAAGGCAAAGACTTTGACAAAAGAAAATAATGATGAATATTCGGGCACTATTTCCGCCGCTGAGTATGTGGGAACGAAGCTGTCTTATTACATCGAAGCAAAATCCGGAGAACAAACAACCTACTATCCGGCTAACAAGGAAGAACCTGTGCAAGTAACAATACAAGCGGCAGGAAACGATGACCCGCAGAAAAATCCAAAATTGCTGATTACAGAGATTGTCCCTGATTCAACGAATACAGGAAGCAGTGATGGATACGAGTTTATTGAAATTTACAACAACAGCAACCATCCTGTCTTCCTGCAAGACTATCAAATTATTTACCGCTATCCTGCAGCGGATCATAAAGCAGATGCCATTTGGGAATTTGACGACAATAAAACGATTCCAGCTCAATCGTCATTGGTTGTATGGATTAAAAACGGTTCCAATGAAGATAAAACACTTGCTGATTTCAACAATATTTACAAATCCAACGTTAGCGAAGACAAAATGACCACGATTCACTCCGCCGGCATGGCCAACACGGCAGAAAGAACTATTATTATTGCCGATAAATTCAATAACGAAATTTCCTCCGCACGTTATGGAAAAGAAGATGTCGTACAAAACAAGGGCATTCAGTATAAGGTAGTAAATGGTCAAAAGCAGCTCGTTAACATCGGCTTAAGCAACCCGGCAAATCCAGGGAAAATCATCGAAGGACAAGTGCCTGCTGAGCCGGTTCAAGTAAGCCATGATACACAGCCGCCTGTTATTATGCATACGCCGGTAACGAAAGGAAAATGGCAAGAAGATATTAAGATAGAAGCAAAGGTGACGGATAACGAAAAAGTGGTTAGTGTCGTCTTATCCTACCGTTTTCAAGAAAATGGCGAATACAAGTCGATTCCGATGGAATTAAGCAATGCGGAGACCAATACGTATTCTGCGATTATTCCAAAAGAAAGCATTTTCACAAACGAAATATTTTATAAGATTGAAGCATTTGACGGGATACAAAAAGCGGAAACTGAAGAACAAAAAATTACTATTGACAGCGGCTCATTTGATGCGCAAAAATTGCCGCCGTTATTGATTACAGAGCTTGTTCCGGACTCAACGAATGTCAACGGATTGGACGGCTACGAATTTATCGAGATTTACAACAATTCTTCCAAAGATATTAACTTAAAAGATTATAAGATTCGCTATCGATATCCAATGGATGGCCCTGAAGCCGATTTAGTATGGAGACCGGAAAAAGAAGACATCATTTTGCCGGCGGGAAAAACGATGGTATTTTGGATTATCAATAAGGGGAACACGGATAAAACGGTGGCAGATTTTAATGCACATTACGGAACTCAATTGGTGGAAAATGAAACGATTGTGAAAATTAGCTCGAATGGCATGTCCAATACGAACCATAACGGCATTGTGATCGCGACAAATACTGGCCATGATGTTGCCGCCGCATATTATAATGATGAACTTAATGTGAAGGACACGGCACCGGATAAAGGAATTTTCTTCACGTTTCCAAGAGACGGCTCTCGAAATATGAAAAAATACAGCAGCGCCAAAGAACGTGCAACCCCGGGGCAAGTGGCGCCAGTACAAGTGCCTGATCAACCTGTTAACATTCCAGAAGATCATGAAAATCCGGCATTCGAAGATTTAACAACGCAAAAGCAAGTATCGGAATATGAGAATGTCCAGCTATTGTTTGATGCAAAAGATAACCAGCAAGTCAAAACGGTCCGTCTTTTTTATAAAGACAATCAAGCGGAAAAATATAAATCGGTAGATTTGCTTCAAGACTTTAACGACAATTTATATCATTATACGATTTATTCACCGGAGCTGATCGGAAAGGCGTTTATGGAATATTATTTAGTCATTTCCGATGGAACAAATGACGTTACAACGGAAAAACGGCAAATAGCTATCATTCAGGAAGAAAAGCCGCAAGGAATCAGGCTAAACGTAACAGATGGAACCATTTTGAATAAAACGGCTATCATTAAAGCCAGTTCTGATGCCATATCAAATACAACGATCCGGATTGATTCGAAAAATGTCACCGCCGAAACGAAGCCAGCGCTGGAAGATCAAGCCTATTTTGCGGTAGAGGTGAAGAAAACAAACCTTTACTTTAAAAATGGCATAACGATTGGCGATGACATATTACTCATCTTTGATGATACGGTTAATCAATATGTGACGTTAACGGTTCCAATTGATCCAAAGTACTTTGAGAAAGGGAAAGGAACGACGATTTCTGTTCGTTCAGGCACGAAAGTATCGCCATTTGATACAGAATCAGAAGAAAACCGCGATGATTTTTACATTAAAAATGCCAGATTAGTATTAAAAGACGGCACGGTTCTTTACGATTCCAGCTATGCAGATCCGGAAAAAGAAATTTCGGTAGGGGATGGAGCATCATCACAAAAAACGGTTGATTTCACGTTTATGATACCTGATGAAAAGTATAATGCCAAAGCGTATGCGTGGGATACAACGAAAGAAGCGGAAGGAACACACGTCATCCAAGCCGCTGATGGACAAAACACGGTAACGGCCAATGTTAAAGTCGACAATAGCGCGCCAATGATTACTCCTTCTGTGGAAGAAAGAAAAGAATATAAAGGGGAATTTACGATTGATGCGGAGACGAAGGATGAAATCGCGGGAGTAAGCAAAGTGGAAGCAACATTAGACGGAAAACCGATTGATTTGCCGTTTGCGGCGTCATCCGCTGAATTATCGAAAGGGAAACATACGTTAGTGTTGAAAGCAGTCGATCATGTCGGAAACGCCGTATCCAAAACAATCACATTTTCGACTGTGGAGGAGCATCCGTTCAGCCCTGAAGTGATTTCGCCGAAACATCAAGAAAAAAATGTATCAACATCGCCAAAATTAAAGGTAAAAGTTTCTGATCCTACGAAAGATGATTTGCGCG
>k87-861643_pt1 | contig 10764 bp, 8 predicted proteins | sample MGYA00084031_6733416 | MGnify analysis MGYA00084031
CCAAAAAGACTGCCCGGACTACGCTCCGGAGTGGATCGAAACCTACGCCGTGACGTCGCCGGAGACCGGCAAGGTGACCCGCTACATCGTGCCCCGGGAGCCTGCGGACTTGATCTGGCTGGCCAACCAGGCGGCCATCGAGTTCCACCCGTGGATGTCGCGCGCCGCCTCGCCCGGCCGCCCCGACTACTGCGTCATCGACCTCGACCCGGCGGAAGGCGCCACCTTCGACGACGTCAAGCAGGTGGCCGGGGCGGTGCGGGAGGTCCTGGAGCACCTGGGCCTTGCCGGGTTTCCCAAGCTTTCGGGAGCGACGGGGATCCACGTGTACGTGCCCCTCCAGCCCAAGTACAGCTACGCGGCCAGCCGGGCGCTGGCGGGCTACATCGCCCGGGTGATCGCCCGCGCCCTCCCCGACAAGGCCACCGACGAACGCCGGGTGAAACACCGGGGCCCGCGAGTCTACGTCGATCACCTGCAGAATCTACCGGGAAAGACCATCGTCGCCGCTTTCTCCGCCCGGCCCCTTCCCGGCGCGCCGGTCTCCGCGCCCTTCGACTGGGCGGAGCTGGAGTCGCTGGATGACCCCTCCCGCTTCACCCTGAACGACCTGGACGCCCTGCTGGCGCGGCCCTCCTTTTTCCACCGGCTGGAGCGCTCCCGCCAGGACATCGGCCCGCTCCTTTCCCGGTTGGAACTGTCCGAGTTTTGAGCTTAAGGCAGGAACTGCCCCTCTCTTCGAGAAACGCGGGAATTACCGCATTATTCAAATGAGGGGGAGTGGTTCAGTGAAGCGTCGAGCCTGTCTCATCCTCACCGTGGCGCTGCTGGTCTTGGCGGTTTCCGCCGTCGCCCACGGCCAGACCCTGGAGCGCGTGCAGGCGCGCGGCCGGTTGATCTGCGGCGTCAACAACGCGCTGCCCGGCTTTGGCTTCATCGACTCGGACGGCAACTGGAGCGGCTTTGACGTCGACTTCTGCCGCGCCATCGCCGCGGCGGTCCTGGGAAGCGGCGACGCCGTGGAGTTTGTCCCTCTCTCCGCCGCCCAACGGCAGCCGGCCATCCAGACCGGCGAGGTGGACGTCTTGATCCGCAACACCACGTGGACGCTGAACCGCGACACCGAGTGGACGGCCAACTTCGCCCCGACCACCTTCTATGACGGCCAGGGCTTCATGGTCCGGGCGGACCTGGGCATCGTCGAGCTGGAAGACCTGGCGGGCGCCTCCATCTGCGTCACCCGGGGGACCACCACCGAGCTGAACCTGGCCGACACCATGCGGGCCCGCGGGATCCCCTTCACCGCGGTGGTCTTCGACGAGGTCGACACCGTGTACAACGCGTACGAGCAAGGCCGCTGCGACGCGGTGACCAGCGACAAGTCGCAGCTGGCCAGCCGCCGCGCCGTCATGGCCGACCCTGACGCCCACGTGATCCTGGAGGCCACCATCTCCAAGGAGCCGCTGGGCCCCGCCGTCCGCCACGGCGACGACCAGTGGTTCGACATCGTCAAGTGGGTGGTGAACGCCACCTTCTTCGCCGAGGAGTACGGCATCACCCAGGCCAACGTGGCGACGTTTGAGTCCGACAACCCCGAAGTCAACCGCTTCCTCGGCAAGGAGGGCGGGCTCGGCCCCATGCTGGGCCTGGACGACCAGTGGGCGGTCCGGGTGATCCAGGCGGTGGGCAACTACGGCGAGATTTACGAGCGCAACTTGGGCCCGCTGGGCATCCCGCGCGGCCTCAACCGCCAGTGGACCGACGGCGGTCTCATCTTCGCCTATCCCTTCCGCTGATCCGGACGGCGGATCCGGACGGCCGGGTCAGGCACGCGCCTGTGGACGCCCGGCGGCGGGGCGCCCCGGCCCGGGGCCGCCTCGCCGCCCGTCTTTGCTCTCTTGGCGGCAGCATCCGGCTTCGGCCGGGCGGGGAGGGTGGTGGCTATGTGGAGCAGGCAAGCCTTCCGGCGCTTTGCCATCCAGTTGGTCTTTCTCGCGGCCGCGGCCGCGGTGGTGTTCTATTTCTACAACAACGTGGCGCAGGGGCTGAGGCAGCTGGGGCTCCGGTTCGAGTACGGCTTCCTGCGCCACACCGCGGGGTTTGCCATCTCGGAGGGCATCGCGTACCAGCCCAGCGATTCCTACGCCCGGGCCATCTGGGTCGGGATCGTCAACACGGCCAAAGTGACGCTGGTGGGCATCTTCTTCGCCACGCTCATCGGCGTGCTGATGGGCGTCGCCCGCCTTTCATCCAACTGGCTGGTGCGGCAGCTGGCCGCGGTGTACGTGGAGGTCTTCCGCAACGTCCCCCTTCTCTTGCAGCTGCTCTTTTGGTATTCGGGCGTCATCCTCAAGCTCCCGCCCGTCCGCCAGAGCGTGGCGTGGTTTGACGCCGTCTTCTTGAACCAGCGCGGCCTGTACCTGCCGCGCGTGGTGGCCGGTGAGAGTTTCGCCGGGTGGCGGTGGTTCTGGCTCGCCGGCCTCGTCGCGGGGGCCGCCGTCTACGTCCTGGTGCGCCTCAGGCTGAAGCGGCTGGACCGCCCGGGATTCCCCTCCCTGTGGGCTGTCCCGGTGACGCTGGCCGTCGCCGCGGCGGGGTGGCTGATCCTGCCCGGGCGACCGCTGGCGCTGGACTACCCCGTCATGGGCCGCTTCAATTTCACCGGCGGCACGCACGCCTCCCCCGAGTTCGCCGCTATGCTGCTGGGGCTTTCGGTGTACACGGGGGCGTTCATCGCCGAAGTGGTGCGCGGGGGGATCCAGGCCGTCGACAAGGGGCAGTACGAGGCGGCGCACGCCCTGGGCCTCAAGGGCCCCCTGGTGATGTACCTGGTGGTGCTGCCCCAGGCGCTCCGGGCCATCGTCCCGCCCCTGACCAACCAGTACCTCAACCTCGCCAAGAACTCGAGCCTCGCGGTGGCCATCGGCTACCCCGAGCTCTTCAACGTAGGCACCACGGTGATGAACCAGACCGGGCAGACGCTGCCCATGTTCGTCCTCATGGTCGCGGTCTACCTCGCCTTGAGCCTGCTCACGTCCGCCTTCATGAACTGGTACAACCGCAGGATGGTCTTGGAAAGGTGATGTGCCGTGCTTTCGACGCCCGCTGCCCAAGCACAAGACGCCGCATCCCGCACGAGCCGCCCCGCGCCGCGCCCCGAAAGCCCGTTCGGCAGCGGGCTCCCGCTGCGCCGCCGGCTCCGTGCGGCCTGGGCGTGGATCCGGGAGAACCTCTTCAGCACCTGGTACAACGGGATCTTGACCGTGTTCACCCTGGGCTTGCTCTACCTCGCCCTGAAACACGGCCTCCGCTGGGTGCTGTTGGAAGCCCGGTGGGCGGTGATCCCCGCCAACATCCAGCCCTTGATGGTCGGCACGTACCCTCGCGCCCAGCTCTGGCGGGTCTGGGCCGTCCTGGCCACCCTGGCGCTGCTCTCGGGGCTTTCGGCGGGCGCCTTCGGCGCCCGGCTGAAGCGAGCCGCGGCGTGGGGAGCGGGAATCGCCGCCGCCTTCCTGCTCCTGCCGCTCAGCGCCGTTTCCCGGGCGATGGTCCTGGCCTGCGCCGGCCTGTACGGGGCCGGGCTCCTGGGCGCCCGGGGCCGGCGGGCCTTGCGGCCCTGGCTCGTCGGGGCGTGGTTCCTCTCGTTCCCGTGGACCCTGTTCCTGCTGTGGGGCGTGCAGGGGAGCCAGCTCCTGCCGCGGGTGGAGACCAGCTGGTGGGGAGGGCTCTTGCTCACGCTGATCCTGGCCGTGGTGGGGATCTGCTGCTCCCTGCCCATCGGGATCCTCCTGGCCCTCGGCCGCCGGAGCAGCCTGCCGGCCATCTCCTGGTGCTGCACGGCCTTTATCGAGGTGGTCCGGGGAACGCCCCTGGTGGCCGTGGTCTTCATGGCCCACCTGCTGGTCCCGCTCTTCCTGCCCGACTTCCGCATCGACAAGGTGGTGCGGGCGATGATCGGCTTTACCGTCTTCACCTCGGCCTACATGGCCGAGAACGTCCGGGGCGGGCTCCAAAGCGTGCCGAAGGGGCAGTACGAAGCGGCCCTGGCCTTGGGGATGAATAGCCCCTTGATGATGGTCCTGGTCATCCTGCCCCAGGCCCTCCGGGCGGTGGTGCCTTCCATCATCGGGCAGTTCATCAGCCTCTTCAAAGACACCAGCCTGGTGGCCATCATCGGGCTCTTGGACCTCTTGGGCGTCGCCCGCAGCGTCATCGCCAATCCCCAGTGGCTGGGCCTGCAGGCAGAGGTCTTCCTCTTTGCAGGCTTGATCTACTGGGTCCTCAGCTACACGCTGTCCCGCTCCAGCCGGCGCATCGAAAAGGCGCTGGGCGTCGCCGGGCGGCGCTGAGACCCGCAAGCCGACCCGCAGAAGGAGGTGCCGGCGCAGCCGTGACCCAAGCAGCCGATCCCATCATCATCTGCGAAGACGTGCACAAATGGTTCGGAGATTTCCACGTGCTCCGAGGGATTTCCGTCGAAATCCGGCGGGGAGAAAAAGTCGTCATCTGCGGGCCCTCGGGTTCAGGCAAGTCGACCTTTATCCGCACCCTCAACCGGCTGGAGGAGCACCAGAAGGGCCGCATCGTGGTGGACGGCATCGAGCTCACCAGCGACCTGCAAGACATCGAAGCCATCCGCCGGGAGATCGGCATGGTCTTTCAGCAGTTCAACCTGTTTCCTCACCTGACGGTGCTCCAGAACATCACCCTCGGGCCCATCTGGGTGCGCAAGATGAAGAAGAGCGAGGCGGAAGAGCTGGCCATGAGCCTGCTGGAGCGGGTCGGCATCCCCGAGCAGGCGCACAAGTACCCCGCGCAGCTCTCCGGCGGCCAGCAGCAGCGGGTGGCCATCGCCCGGGCCCTGGCCATGCAGCCCAAGATCATGCTCTTCGACGAGCCCACCAGCGCCCTGGATCCGGAGATGATCAAAGAAGTGCTGGACGTCATGCGGGAGCTGGCCCACTCGGGCATGACCATGCTGGTGGTCACCCACGAGATGGGGTTTGCGCGGGAGGTGGCCGACCGGATCCTCTTCTTCGACCAGGGGCAGATCGTCGAAGAGGCGCCCCCGGCCGAGTTCTTCGATGCGCCCAAGCAGGAGCGGACCAAGCTCTTCCTCTCGCAGATCCTGCATCACTGAGGCGGGTCGCCGGGGCCCGCGGCCGGTCCGGCGGCCCGCCGCGCCTCGCAAAATCCTGCAGGGCCCGGGATCAGTAATACGGGCGGAGCATGAGGTAGACCAGGACGCCCGTGACGGAGACGTAGAGCCAGATGGGATAGGTCCAGCGGGCGATCCGCCGGTGCCGGCCGAAGCGGCTCTGAAGCCCCGAGACCACCGAGACCAGGGCCAGCGGGACCACCGCGATGGCCAGGGTCAGGTGGGAGAAGAGGACGGTCAGGTAGATGACCCGCATGATCCCGGTGCCGCCGTAGAGCGTGGTGCCGTGAAACCACGTCTTGATGAGATACGAGACGAGAAAGAGCCCCGAGGTGACCACGGCGGCCAGCATGGCCTTCTTGTGGGCGTCCCGGTTCCCGCGCTTGATCAGGACATAGCCGGAAACGATCAGGACGGCGCTGATGGAGTTGAGGATCGCATTGACGAGAGGCAGTGCCGACAAGACCTCAGCCACGGAAAACGCTCCTTAAACCCGATGTTCTCTTCCCCGCCGCCTAGGCAGGCGGCGGTGCGTGTGGTACATTCTCACCAGGCAGAACAAACCCTGCGGCGAGGATGAACGCGGTGTACCGTCTCGACCGGATCGTGCTGCGCGAGGTGGCGCTGCCGCTCAAAGAGCCTTTTGTCTCGGGAGTGAGCCGGGTCGACGTGCGCCGGCTGCTCGTCGTCGAGGCGTGGTGCGGCGGCGTGTGCGGCTACGGGGAGTCCTCCCCGCTGTCCGATCCCTACTACACCGAAGAGACCACGGAGACCGCATGGCACGTCCTCGAATCCTTCTTGATCCCCGCCGTCCTCGGCCGGCCGTGGCGCTCGCCGGCCGACGTCGCCGCGCGGCTGGCCCCGGTCCGCCGCCACTTCATGGCCAAAGCGGGGCTGGAAGGCGCGGTCTGGGATCTCTACGCCCGCCTGCAGGGGCTGCCGCTCTCCCGGGCGCTGGGCGGGACCCGGGACCGCATCCCCTCCGGCATCGCCGTCGGCATCACCGGCGACCTCGCCGCCCTGGGCGAGCGGGTGAAGCAGGCGCTGGACGCGGGGTACGCCCGGGTCAAGATCAAGATCAAGCCCGGCTGGGACGTGGAGCCCGTGCGGTACTTGCGGGAGCGCTTCGGCGACTTCCCCCTCATGGCCGACGCCAACTCCACCTACACCCTCCAGGACGCCCACCGCCTCAAGGAGCTGGATGCGTACGGGCTGATCATGATCGAGCAGCCCCTGGCCTGGGACGACCTGGTGGAGCACGCCCGGCTTCAGCAGCTGCTGGAGACCCCCATCTGCCTGGACGAGAGCATCCCGTCGCTGGCGGCCGCCCGGGCCGCCTTGGACCTCGGGAGCTGCCGGGTGATCAACGTCAAGCCGGGACGGGTCGGCGGGCTCCTGGAAGCGATGGCCATTCACGACCTCTGCCGCGAGCGGGGCGTCCCCGCCTGGTGCGGGGGGATGCTGGAGTCGGGCATCGGGCGGGCCCACCTGGTGGCCCTCGCGTCGCTTCCCGGCTTCACGCTGCCGGGGGACATCTCCCCTTCCGGCCGCTACTGGGAAAGGGACATCGTCGAACCCCCCTTCACGCTCCTTCCCGGCGGCGAGATCGCCGTGCCCTCCGGCCCCGGCATCGGCGTCGCCGTCGACCGGGAAGCCCTGGAGCGCTGCACCGTCCGCGCCCGGGCCTTCGCCCCGTAAAGCCCCGCCGTTGACGGAGGTTTCACGCTGCGTTATGCTGTCATTAGACTGACGCGTCAGTCTAGTATTTTCGCGAAAGGCGAGGCAGTGAGCGATGGTTCGCTTGAGCCGGACGGCGGCAAAGCGCGGCGAGGGGGCCGCGCGGGACGGGCGGACCCGGCCGGAGACCCGCGAGCGCCTGCTGGAAGCGGCGACGGAGGTCTTCGCCGAAAAGGGGTACTACGCCGCCGCCGTCGACGACATCGTCCAGGTGTCCCGGACTTCCAAGGGGTCGTTTTACAACTTCTTCCCCAGCAAGCAGGAGATCTTTCTCGCGCTGGTGGACCGGCTGGCCGACCGGCTCGTCTCCCGCATCGAGCAGGAGATCGCGGCCCAGACCGGCGCGCTCCGCAAGGTGGACGCCGCCCTCAAGGCCGCCCTGGACGATCTTTCCAAGCACCGCCGCATCGCCCGCATCCTGTTCATCGAGGCGGTGGGCCTGGGCCACGCCTTCAACGAAAAGCTTTTTGAAATCCATTCGAAGTTTGCCGGATTGATCGAGCGCTATTTGAAAAAGGCGGTGGAGGAGGGCGACATCCCCGCCGTCGACACCCAGCTGGCGGCCTTCGCCTGGTTCGGGGCCATCAACGAGGTGGTGGTCCGCTGGCTGTATACCGGGGAGCCGGCCGACCTCCAGGACGCCCTGCCGGCCTTGCGCTCGCTCCTGTTGCGCAGCATCGGAGCTCACGTCGATCAGGAGGAAACGCCGTCGTGACGCAGCGCAGCGCCGCACTCCCGTCCTTTAAGACCTTCGCCCGCCCCGAGAGCGCCCCGGCGCTCTACACCGGGCCGCTCCGCCGCGCCCTCCGGAAGGCGCAGGAGGAGGCCCGCCTCCGGGGCGGTCCCGTGGTCGCAAGTCTGGTCGTCCCGTTTCCGGAAGTGGACAGCCAAAGGCTGGCGGCCCTTCTCGACCTCATCGACGACGACGCCTTCTTCTGGCGGCCGCCGGGCGCCGAGAGCACCCTCCTGGGCGCCGGCTGCGCCCACGCCGTCACCGCCTCCGGACCGGAGCGTTTCGCGGCCGTCAAAGAGGCGTGGGAAGCCCTCAGCCGCGGCGCCCGGATCGAGCGCGCCGGGTCCGAGGGCGCCCCGCCGCCGATGACGGGCCCCCTCCTCCTGGGCGGGTTTGCCTTCGACCCGCTCGCCGCGAAGGACCCGCTGTGGACAGGCTTCCCCGACGCCCTTTTTCTCCTGCCGCGCCTCATGGTGACCCAGGGGGCCTCGGGGAGCTGGCTCACGCTGAACGCCGCCGTCGAGGCGGACAGCGATCCGGAGGTCGAGGCGGAGCGGCTGCTGGCCGCAGCCGGGCGCCTTGAAGCCGTGCGGGAGGCGGCGGCCGGCGAAGCCGGCGTCCCCGAAGGAGAGCAGCCGGGCGGCGTGGTCCGCCTGGACGAGGGCGACACCGCCCGCTGGAAAGCGGCCGTGGCCGAAGCAGCGGCCGCCGTGCGCTCGGGGCGGCTGCAAAAGGCGGTCCTGGCCCGCAGGGCTCGCGCCCGCTTGCCCGGGCCCGCCCGGCCCGGCCGGACCCTCGCGGCGCTCATCGACGCGTACCCCGAGTGCTACGGGTTTGCCGTCCGCCGCGGCGGCCGCACGTTCCTGGGCGCGACGCCGGAGCGGCTGGTGGCCTTGGAAGGGCGCGACGTCTGCACCATGTGCCTGGCCGGCTCCATCCGGCGCGGGGAGTCGCCGGAGGAGGACCAGCGCCTCGGCGAGCAGCTTCTCAGCGATCCCAAGAACCTCGAGGAGCACCGGATCGTCGTGGCGATGATCCGCTCTGCCCTGGAAGCGTTTTGCGAGAGCCTGGAAGTGGCCCCGGCGCCCTCGCTCCTCAAAGTCCGCAACGTGCAGCACCTCTTCACGCCGGTGCGCGGGAGACTGGCCGCCCCCCGTTCCATCCTGGACCTAGTGGAGCGGCTGCACCCGACGCCAGCCGTCGGCGGGCATCCCACCGGCGCCGCCCTGGAGCTCATCCGGGCCGTCGAGGGGATGGACCGGGGCTGGTACGCCGGGCCGGTGGGCTGGATCGGCCCCGGCGGCGGCGACTTCGCGGTGGCCTTGCGCTCCGCCCTGCTGGCGGGCGACGAGGCGTACCTGTTCGCCGGGTGCGGGATCGTCGCGGATTCGGACCCGGACGCTGAATTCGAAGAATCGGCGCTCAAGATGAGACCCGTGATCCAGGCGCTGGAGCGATCGCCCCGATGAACGCGTACCTTCCCACCATCGCCTTTGTCGACGAGCTGGTTCGCGCCGGCCTGCGGGAGGTGTGCTTTGCGCCGGGCTCCCGCTCGACGCCCCTCGCGCTCCTCTTTGCCCAGCGGCCCGAAGTCCGCCTCTTCCGCCACATCGACGAGCGGTCGGCGGGCTTTTTCGGCCTGGGCCTGGCCAAGGCTCTGAGGAGGCCGGTGGCGCTCCTCTGCACGTCCGGCACGGCGGCTGCCAACTTCCTGCCCGCCGTGGTCGAAGCGTACTTCGGGCGAGTCCCGCTGATCGTCCTCACGGCGGACAGGCCCCCGGAGGCCCGGGGCACCGGCGCCCCCCAGACCATCGACCAGCTCAAGCTGTACGGAGATCACGTCAAGTGGTTTGCGGAGATGCCCGTCCCCGAAGCCCGCGACGAGCTGGTCTACCACGCCAGGGCCTTTGCCCGGCGGGCCTGGGAGGGGGCGCTCGGGGCTCCCCCGGGCCCGGTGCACCTTAACTTCCCCTTCCGGGAGCCGCTGCTCCCGCCCGCACGTCCTTATGACATCCTGGCCGAGTGGTCGCGCGGCCGCGGCCTCGAGACGGGCCTCATCGCCCAGCCGGACCCGGTCCCCCCGGCCCAAGGGGCCGAAAACGCCGTTTCGCCGGGCCTCGGGCTCGGCTTTCCGGCCAGCCCGCCGCCGCAGCGCTCCGGCGCGCCGGCTGCCGCGGCCGCTGGGCCACTCGCGGCTCTGGCCCAGCACGCGGCCCCCGGGCGGCGAGGGCTCATCGTCTGCGGGCCGCAGGACGATCCGGAGCTGGGTGAAGCCGTGACCCGCCTCGCGGCCCGCCTCGGCTACCCGGTGCTGGCCGATCCTCTCTCGCAGGTGCGCTGCGGGCCGCACTCCAAAGAGCTGGTCATCGACGCCTACGACGCGCTCTTGCGGGACGAGGCCTTTGCCGAGCGGGCCGCTCCCGAGCTCGTGCTGCACTTCGGCGCCCCGGCCACGTCGAAGCCTCTGGCGCTCTATCTCGAACGCCACAGCTGCCCCCGGTGGGTCTTCGACGCGGGCGAAGGGCGGGATCCGTCTCACCGGGCGCAGCTGATCCGGGAAGATCCCGTCACGGCCTGCCGGCGGCTGGAGGCCGCCCTCGCCGCGCGGAATCCCGAGGGCGCGGGCTCGCCCCCTTCCCCCAGTTCGTGGCTGGCACTGTGGCAGGCCGCAGGCCGCGCCGCCCGGGAGGCGTGCACCGCCGGGGCGCGGGAGGCGGCGCCGGCGGGCGAAGGCCTCCTTTTCGAAGGGCGGGTCTTCGTCGAGCTGGCCGAGCTCCTGCCGGCCGGGGCGGCGCTCTATGCGGGAAACAGCATGCCGGTGCGGGACCTGGACACCTTCTTCCCCGCGCTGGACCGGCCGGTCCGCTTCTTTGCCAACCGGGGCGCCAACGGCATCGACGGCGTGGTCTCCAGCGCCCTGGGCGCCGCGGCCGGCTGGGAAGGGCCCCTGGTGCTGGTCATCGGCGACCTGTCGTTTCTCCACGACCTCACGGGGCTCCTGGCCGCCAAGACGCACGGGCTTTCGGCCACCGTCGTGCTGGTCCACAACGACGGGGGCGGCATCTTCTCGTTCCTGCCCCAGGCTCGGCTGGTCCACCCCGAGCGGGTCGACGCGCTGTTCGGCACGCCCCACGGG
>k87-93430_pt1 | contig 10762 bp, 11 predicted proteins | sample MGYA00084031_6733416 | MGnify analysis MGYA00084031
ACTTTATATGATGAACTCTTACAGTTGGCTGAGAAGGAGAAAAAATAAATAAATGAACGATCAGCAACAATGGATGTCCTTATTGGGCTTAGCAAATCGAGCACGAAAAGTTATTTCAGGAGAGGAACTTGTTGTAAAAGAGGTGAGACAAAAGCGAGCCAAGCTTGTTTTACTCTCACAAGATGCATCAAATAATACAATGAAAAAGGTAACAGATAAATGTAAATTTTATCAGGTACCTATTATTACTGTAAATAATCGTTACCAACTTGGGCAAGCAATTGGCAAGGAAGCTAGAGTAGTTGTAGCGATTAATGATGCGGGCTTTGCTACAAAGTTAAAAACCTTGCTCGATTAATATTCTTGGGGGTGAACGTATGACAAAAATGCGAGTATATGAATATGCAAAACAAATAAATGTATCAAGTAAAGATATTATTACTACGTTACAAGAGATGAATGTCGAAGTAAATAATCACATGTCAACGATCGAGAATGATGTGATTGTAAAACTAGACCAAAAATTCAAATCAAATAATGAATCAAATAAGAAACCGGGGAAACAAGTGACTAATTCAAATCAAACGACAAATAAACAAGATAATAATAAAACAAACATTGAAAATAAACCTGCAAATAACAAATCACAAAAGCCTTTTAATAATTCAAACCGTGATAACAAAAAAACGAACCAATCTAATCACAAACCCAACCAAAATAAAGGGAAGAAAAATAATCATAACAAGAAAAACAAAGGTACTCATCAGCAACAACCTATCCAAGCGAAGCCGAAAAAGGAACTGCCTAGCAAAATTACCTTTACAGGCAGCCTAACTGTTGGGGAACTTGCTGCTAAGTTAGGGAAAGAGCCATCAGAAATTATTAAAAAGCTTCTGCTTCTAGGAACTATGGCAACAATTAATCAGGAATTAGATAAAGATTCGATTGAACTAATTGCTGGAGAATATGGTGTTGAAGTTGAAGAAGAAATCGTATTTGAAAAAACAGAATTTGAAAAGTACGAAGAAGAGGACCGTGAAGAAGATTTACAAATCCGTCCAGCTGTTGTAACGATTATGGGACATGTTGACCATGGTAAAACAACACTTCTAGATTCAATCCGGAATACGAAGGTGACTGAAGGGGAAGCTGGCGGTATTACACAACATATCGGTGCATACCAAATTGTTGCAAATGATCAAAAGATAACCTTCTTAGATACTCCAGGTCACGCAGCATTTACAACAATGCGTGCTCGTGGTGCGCAAATTACTGATATTACAATTCTCGTTGTTGCTGCTGACGATGGTGTTATGCCACAAACAATTGAAGCGATCAACCATGCAAAAGCTGCTGAGGTGCCTATCATTGTTGCTGTTAACAAAATTGATAAACCGACTGCAAATCCTGATCGTGTCATGCAGGAATTGACAGAACATGGTTTAGTACCTGAAGCATGGGGTGGAGATACTATTTTTGTACCTGTATCAGCATTAACAGGTCAAGGTCTTGATGAGTTACTAGAGATGATTTTATTAGTAACTGAGGTTGAGGAGTTAAAAGCAAATCCTAATCGTAGAGCTACTGGAACTGTTATTGAAGCACAATTGGATAAGGGAAGAGGCTCAGTTGCTACACTTCTTGTTCAAAATGGAACATTACGTGTCGGAGATCCAATCGTAGTTGGAAATACATTCGGCCGTGTTCGTGCAATGGTAAATGATCTAGGTCGACGTGTGAAAGAAGCAGAACCTTCCACTCCTGTTGAAATTACAGGCTTAAATGATGTCCCACAAGCAGGGGATCAATTTATGGTATTTGAGGACGAGAAGCAAGCTCGTCAGGTTGGTGAAGCTAGAGCGCAGAAGCAGCTTGATGAGCAGCGTAGTGAAGGCTCCAAGCTAAGCTTAGATGATTTATTTGAACAAATAAAACAAGGTGATATTAAAGACATTAATTTAATCGTAAAGGCAGATGTTCAAGGTTCTGTTGAAGCATTGGCTGCTGCTTTACAAAAAATCGATGTTGAAGGTGTGAGAGTAAAAATTATTCACACTGGTGTTGGAGCGATCACTGAATCAGATATTATTCTTGCAGCTGCTTCAAACGCTATCGTTATTGGCTTTAATGTTCGCCCTGATAGCGGTGCAAAGAAAACGGCAGATGTTGAAAATGTAGATATCCGCCTGCATCGAATTATTTATAAAGTAATCGAAGAAATTGAATCAGCGATGAAAGGTATGCTTGATCCAGAATTTGAAGAAAAGGTAATTGGTCAAGTTGAAGTTCGTCAAACATTTAAAGTATCAAAAATCGGAACGATCGCTGGTTGTTATGTGACAGAAGGAAAAATTACCCGTGATAGTGGGGTTCGCTTAATTAGAGATGGAATTGTTATTTTTGAAGGTGAAATTGATACATTAAAACGTTTCAAAGATGACGTTAAAGAGGTTGCTCGTAACTATGAATGTGGTATCACAATTAAGAATTACAATGATGTGAAAGAAGGAGACATCATTGAAGCTTATGTGATGGAGGAAATTGAGCGGAAATGATAGGATTTATTGATTGTGAATGCATAATATATGACACACAATCACTAAAAGAAAAAAGAGCAGTTTTACAACGAATTCTTACAAGAATCAAGCAAAAGTACAATGTTTCAATTTCTGAAATAGATTTTCAAGACACTTGGCAACGAACGAAATTCGGTATTGTTGCGATCAGTTCATCTAAAGTTCAGACTGAGCGAGAGCTGCAAAATGTTTTAGGATTTATAGATTCTTTTCCTGAAATTGAGCGAACTGTTACTATGTTTGAATGGTTGTAAATGAAGAGGTGAATGGCATGAGCTTAAGGGCAAACCGTGTCGCTGAACAAATGAAAAAGGAATTAGGCGATATAATTGGACGGAAAATTAAAGACCCACGTATTGGTTTTGTTACAGTTACAGATGTAAGTGTATCTGGAGACTTACAAATTGCAAAGGTATATATATCTGTCCTTGGTGATGAGGAACAAAGAGAAAACACATTAAAAGGATTAGCTAAGGCTAAAGGCTTTATCCGTTCAGAAATTGGGCAAAGAATTCGTCTAAGAAAAACGCCTGAAATTCAATTTGAATTTGATGAATCAATTGACTACGGTAATAGAATTGAAACACTAATTCATGAGTTAAACTCCCAACATAATCAGGGCGAATAACTCCTTTCTACAAAGGGATAGACAATGGCGTCTATCCCTTTGTTAATGGTTAAGTACGTTAAATGGCTGAACAATTATGTTGCATGATGATAAAAATACCTATGCATGTTTGTTTGGTATGAATAAAGGAGGTAATCAAATTTGGAAGGTGTTTTATTATTAAATAAACCAGTTGGTATGACATCTCATGATTGTGTCGCAAAAATGAGAAAGCTTGCTAAGACGAAGAAAGTAGGTCATACTGGGACACTCGATCCGGATGTGACGGGAGTTTTACCAATTTGTCTTGGACGGGCAACAAAAATTGTGGAATATTTAACCGCTTCTTCTAAAACGTATGAGGCTGAAGTAACAATTGGCATTTCAACGACAACAGAGGACGCTTCTGGTGAGATCGTTGAACAAAGAAATGTTACATCTCCATTATTAAAATTACAAGTTGAACAGGTTCTCAATTCTATGCTTGGACAAATTGAACAAGTGCCTCCGATGTATTCCGCCGTAAAGGTGAAGGGGAGAAAACTTTATGAGTATGCTAGAGCAGGGATTGAGGTAGAGCGTCCGGTTCGTCAAATTACAATAACCGATATATGCTTGTTAGGCGATGTTACGAACACTGACTCCCTGTCAAAGTTCAAATTTCGTGTCACTTGTTCAAAGGGAACATATGTTAGAACATTAGCAGTTATGATTGGAGAACGTCTTGGTTATCCTGCACATATGTCAAAGCTAGTGAGAACAAAATCAGGACAATTTGATCTAGCTGATTGTTTATCTTTTGAACAAATTGAGACGAAAGTTGAAAATGGTACTCTTCAAGAGTCATTATTATCAATCGGAGAAGCGTTAAAAGATTTGCCGAAATTTATTATCCATGATACGCTATCAAAGAAAGTGAAGAATGGTGCCGTGCTTGAGCTTCCATCACAATTTCATGACTTTGAGCCAGGTGCTCCGATCGTTTTGTATGATGATGAAGATAGATGCCTCGCAATTTATGCAAAGCATCCGACGAAGCATCATCTTATGAAGCCAATAAAGATATTAATGATTGAAAATTAAGCTGTTTTAAGTAGAAAAGGTGAAGTTGACTGTGAAAATAATAAAATTGTCTCATCCACATCATAAAGTCAATCAAGATTTTGATGAAATGACCTTGGCTTTAGGTTATTTTGATGGGGTACATAAAGGACATCAAAAGGTCATCATAAAGGCAAAAGAAATAGCTGAGGAAACTGGAATGAAGAGTGCAGTTATGACATTTCATCCACATCCACTTGTCGTACTGCGTAAACAAAAGGAAATCGATTATCTTACACCTCTTGAGGAAAAAATCAAATTAATCGAGCAGTTAGATGTCGATCTCTTATTTATAGTTGAATTTACAGAGGAATTCGCTGCATTATCTCCTCAGCAATTTGTTGACGAGTATATTATCAATTTCCATGTAAAGCATGTAGTTGCTGGGTTTGATTTTACATATGGACATTTAGGTAAAGGAACGATGAACACCTTGCCTGAACATTCTAGGGAGCAATTTTCTTGTACGACTGTTGAAAAGCAAACTGATCATGATCGAAAAATTAGTTCATCATTAATCCGTGAAACGATTAAAAATGGTGATATTAGTTATGCGAATAAATTACTAGGAAGACCACATTCCGTTTCAGGAACGGTTGTGCATGGTGATAAACGAGGTAGAACGATTGGTTTTCCGACCGCGAATGTTGATGTTCCAGATATGTATTTGATACCTCCTACAGGTGTCTATGCGGTATCCCTCACAGTGAAGGAAAAAGAATACAAAGGTGTTTGTAATATCGGATTTAAACCAACTTTTAATAAAGAGAAGGAACTTAAACCAAGCATTGAGGTTCATATTTTTGACTTTAATCAAGATATATATGGAGAAAAGGTTTCTGTTTCGTGGTACAAACGTATAAGAAGTGAACAAAAGTTCCATAATGTAGATGAACTTGTTGCTCAAATTTCTAAAGATAAAAACGATGCATTACAATTCTTTGTAGAAAAAATGTATTAGTTCTTGCAAAATGAATAAAAAAATAGTATTCTAATTGATGTAACTTAAAACCATTGCTTGGCAAATCGATTCACCACCGATTGCTCGGTAATTGGGGTTTTTGAAAATTAAGGAGGTGAAAAGGATGGCTATCACACAAGAACGTAAAAACGAACTTATCGCAACTTACAAAACACATGAATCTGATACTGGTTCACCAGAGGTTCAAATTGCTATCCTTACTGAGGACATCAATAACTTAAACGAACACTTACGCGTTCACAAAAAAGACCACCACTCACGTCGCGGTCTATTAAAAATGGTAGGTAAGCGTCGTAACTTACTAACTTACTTACGTAATAAAGATGTAACTCGTTATCGTGAATTAATCAACAAGCTTGGTTTACGTCGATAATACCTTAAAAAGCGGGATTTTTCCCGCTTTTTTAGTGTATATAAATATGACTGAAAAGGTAAGTCTGATATAATACACACCATAACAACTAATATCATCATCCAATTTTAAATAAACTACCTTTAAGTAATTAAAGTAGGTATGCATGCGATTATGCTAAAACAATCGTGATACGATGAAATTATTTTGTTTATACTAATACATATACGCCTGAATATAAGAGAGGAGTTTTACATAAATGGGACAAGATAAGCAAACCTTTTCCATAGAGTGGGCTGGTAGAAACCTAACGGTAGAAATTGGCCAATTAGCTAAACAAGCAAATGGTGCTGTTCTCGTACGATATGGTGATACAGCGGTATTAAGTACAGCGACAGCGTCAAAGGATCCTAAGCCACTTGACTTTTTCCCTTTAACTGTTAATTATGAGGAACGTTTATATGCTGTTGGGAAAATTCCTGGTGGTTTTATTAAAAGAGAAGGTCGACCAAGTGAAAAAGCAATTTTGGCAAGTCGCTTAATAGATAGACCAATAAGACCATTATTTGCAGATGGTTTTCGAAATGAAGTACAAGTCATAAGCATTGTAATGAGTGTCGATCAAGACTGTTCATCTGAAATGGCTGCAATGTTTGGTTCATCATTAGCATTATGTGTATCTGACATTCCATTCGAAGGTCCAATTGCAGGTGTTACGGTTGGACGGATTAATAATGAATTCATCATTAATCCTACTGTAGAACAAACTGAGAAAAGTGATATTCATTTAGTTGTTGCAGGTACTAAGGATGCTATTAACATGGTTGAGGCTGGTGCAAATGAAGTACCAGAAGAAATTATGCTTGAAGCAATCATGTTCGGTCATGAAGAAATTAAACGACTAATTGCATTCCAAGAAGAGGTTGCTGCAGCTGTTGGAAAAGAGAAAATAGAGGTTGAACTGTTCCAACTAGATGCTGACCTAGAAAAGGAAATCCGTGAACGAGCTGAAAAAGACTTATTAAAGGCTATTCAAGTTCAAGAGAAACATGCAAGAGAAGAAGCGATTACTGAAGTAAAAAATGCGGTATTAGCTCATTATGAAGAAATAGAAGCTGACGATGAAACATTGAAGCAAGTAAATCAAATCTTAAGCAAAATCGTTAAGGCTGAAGTTCGTCGCTTAATTACGGAAGAAAAGATTCGACCAGACGGCCGAAAAGTGGATGAAATTAGACCGCTATCGTCTGAGGTTAATCTATTATCTAGAACACATGGTTCAGGATTATTTACAAGAGGACAAACCCAAGCACTTAGTATTTGTACACTCGGAGCACTTGGCGATGTTCAAATCCTTGACGGACTTGGTATAGAAGAATCAAAACGGTTTATGCACCACTATAATTTCCCACAATTTAGTGTTGGGGAAACAGGGCCAATGAGAGGTCCAGGACGTCGTGAAATTGGTCATGGTGCCTTAGGGGAAAGAGCATTAGAGCCTGTTATTCCTTCTGAAAAGGATTTCCCATATACAATCCGTTTAGTGTCTGAAGTATTAGAATCAAATGGTTCAACTTCACAAGCAAGTATTTGTGCAAGCACATTGGCGATGATGGATGCAGGTGTACCTATTAAAGCGCCTGTTGCTGGGATTGCAATGGGACTTGTAAAGTCTGGTGAGAATTACACAGTTTTAACAGACATACAAGGAATGGAAGACCATCTTGGTGATATGGACTTCAAAGTAGCGGGAACAGAAAATGGTGTAACTGCATTGCAAATGGACATTAAGATTGCTGGATTATCTCGTGAAATCCTAGAAGAAGCCTTACAGCAAGCGAAAAAGGGAAGAATGGAAATATTAAAAACAATGCTTGATACAATTTCCGCTCCTAAGCAACAGCTTTCTCGATATGCTCCAAAGATTTTAACAATGACAATCAACCCTGACAAAATCAGAGATGTTATTGGACCAAGTGGAAAGCAAATCAATAAAATTATTGAAGAAACTGGCGTAAAAATTGATATTGAGCAAGATGGTACTGTATTTATTTCATCTGTAAATGAAGAAATGAACCAAAAGGCGAAGAAAATTATTGAGGATATTGTCCGTGAAGTCGTTGTTGGACAAATGTATCTTGGTAAGGTAAAACGAATTGAAAAGTTCGGTGCTTTTGTTGAGATATTTAATGGGAAAGATGGCTTAGTCCATATTTCAGAGCTAGCAGAGGAACGTGTTGGAAAAGTTGAAGATGTCGTTTCCATTGGTGATGAAATTCTCGTTAAAGTAACAGAAATCGATAAGCAAGGAAGAGTAAACCTTTCTAGAAAAGCTGTATTAAAAGAGCAAAAAGAAAAGGAAAAGCAAGAAGGGTAATATGGAGGCCGGGGAAACCGGGCTTCTTTTCCATTTTATCTTATTTTCCAGTTTGGAAAGTGAGATGGAATGTTCTTTACATATCATGAGGAAGGCAATTGTTTTCTAGTTCTACCTTGTCCCCTTTTTACATATTTTTAAATGAAAAGGGGGATACATAATGCAAAGGAAACTATTACAAATCGTTGGATTTATTGCCATCTTAACCGTTAGCTTAGGGTTTATCGGAAACCCCTATCTACCTGCTTTAAATATTGATATTCAACATATTAGTCAAACTGTTTCAAAGCAGCAGGACAGCTTGTATCAAGAAATTGTTGAAAAATCAGATGAATATAAGATACCTGCACAAGATGCGGAAATACATAAAGTTTGGAAAGCGACTCCAGGCTATAATGGGATCGAAATTGATATCGAGGAATCATATGAGAGGATGAAAAAGAAAGGTATTTTTGATGAAAAACTTCTTATTTACCGTCAAGTGAAACCAAAAAAACATCTTGAAGATTTGCCTGCAGAGCCTATATATCGAGGACATCCCGATAAACCAATGGTTTCCTTTTTAATAAATGTTGCATGGGGGAATGAATATATTCCAGAAATGCTTGATACATTAAATAAATATCATGTTAAAGCAACATTTTTCTTAGAAGGTCGCTGGGTGAAAGAAAATCCAGAAATAGCAAAAATGATCGTTGATGCTGGTCATGAAATTGGTAATCATTCTTATACTCATCCTGATATGAGCAAGTTGTCTGCGGGGAAAATCAGAGAGCAAATACAAAAAACAAATGAAGTCATTAAATCAATTACTGATGTAAGTCCAACATGGTTTGCACCACCAAGTGGCAGTTTTCGTGATGAAGTCGTAAAAATAGCTGCTGAATATCATATGAAAACGGTTATGTGGAGTGTTGATACGATCGATTGGCAAAAGCCTGCACCACATGTATTAGTCCAACGGGTAATGGATAAAGTTCATAATGGTGCGATAATCTTAATGCATCCAACTTCACCAACAGCACAAAGCCTTGAAACGTTAATTTTATCAATTAAGAAAAAAGGGTATTCCTTTGGATCGATAAGTATGCTAATGGATGAGGAAAGACTCTTCGATGGACAGATGATGAAAACAAAAAAAGATTCTGGCAACTAAGAAGGAGGAACACGCTTGATCAAAAAGTATACGTGTCAAAATGGAGTAAGAATTGTATTAGAAAACATCCCTACTGTTCGTTCCGTAGCTATTGGTGTATGGATTGGAACAGGTTCGAGAAATGAAAATAAACAGAATAATGGTGTGTCACATTTTTTAGAGCATATGTTTTTTAAAGGAACAAAAACAAAATCGGCAAGAGAAATCGCAGAATCGTTTGATAGCATTGGTGGGCAGGTGAATGCTTTTACTTCAAAGGAGTACACTTGTTATTATGCAAAAGTATTAGATGATCATGCAGGATTTGCCTTAGACGTACTTGCAGATATGTTTTTCAATTCGACCTTTGATGAGGAAGAATTAAAGAAGGAAAAAAATGTTGTATATGAAGAAATCAAAATGTATGAGGACACACCTGATGATATAGTCCATGATTTGTTAAGTCGTGCAACATATGGAGATCATCCATTAGGCTACCCAATTCTTGGAACAGAGGAAACACTTGCAACATTTAATGGCGATACGTTAAGGGAGTATATGAATAATTATTATACTCCTGATAATGTCGTAATTTCGATCGCAGGAAATGTTTCAGAAGAGTTTATTAAACAAGTAGAAAAACACTTCGGTTCTTATGAAACTGGAGCAAAGAAACGAGAATTTGAAAAGCCAAGCTTTATGGTTGAAAAAATTGCTCGGAAAAAAGAAACTGAACAAGCTCATCTCTGTATTGGATTTAACGGTTTAGAAGCTGGTCATGATGACATCTATAGCTTAATTGTCCTTAATAATATTTTAGGTGGAAGTATGAGCTCTCGCTTGTTTCAGGATGTAAGGGAACAAAAAGGACTAGCCTATTCAGTATTTTCCTATCATTCATCTTATCAAGATAATGGCATTTTAACGATTTATGGCGGTACGGGCAAAAAACAATTAAATTTGTTATTTGAAACGATTCAGGAAACACTATCCACATTAAAAAATGACGGAATAACTGCCAAGGAATTAGCCAATAGCAAGGAACAGATGAAAGGCAGTTTAATGCTTAGTCTTGAAAGCACGAATAGTAGAATGAGCAGAAATGGTAAAAATGAATTGATGCTAGGTCGCCACCGCTCACTAGATTCCATTATTGAATTGGTAAACGAGGTGACAGAGGATAGTGTAAATTCACTTGCAAATCAAGTGTTTACAGATCAATATGCTGTATCATTAATAAGCCCTGATGGAGTTTTACCAGATAAGCTTAGCTGAAAAAACATAAGGCTTTAGAAAAATGTCTACAATAAAAATTTGTAGGCATTTTTTTTTATCATCAAACGATACAATATACTAAGGGGGAATGGACATGAGATTAAGTGAACTAAGTGGCAAAGAAATCGTCGATGTAAAAAGAGCCGAAAGACTTGGTGTATTAGGCCAAACAGATTTAGAAATAAACGAACAAGGGCAGATTACTTCATTAATTATTCCATCTTTGAAATGGTTTGGCCTTAGGAAACAAGGTCAAGAAATTAGAGTTCCTTGGCAGCATATAAAAAAAATTGGCACGGATATGATCATTTTAGAGATTCCTGATGAAACGATGGAAAAAATAGAATGATATATGAT
>k87-48761_pt1 | contig 10759 bp, 8 predicted proteins | sample MGYA00084031_6733416 | MGnify analysis MGYA00084031
CGCGCGCCGGCGCGCGCAGCACGCGGCCGCGCAGGCGGGCAAGCCGCCGCACCACATCCCTGAGGGAGAGTTCGGGCACAGCCACTTCGACAGGCGCATAGAGCTTGCCACGATCGACTACCTGCGGCAGCTCACGGACGGGATCCTGGTCACCACCCGCCCCGCGCTGAACATACTGGCCGCCCTGTTCGCCACCTCGGGCGTGGTCAAAGTGGCGCAGGAGCACATGAACCTCTCCACGCACCGTCCCGACGTGCGGGAGGCCATCGCCCGGCTGTACCCGGCGTTCGACGCCGTCGCCGTCCTCACGCACCGGGACCGCCAGGACTACGAGCAGTGGGCGCCGGGCACCCGCGTCGTCCGCGTGCCGAACGCGGTGCACTCGCTGAAGCAGAAGCCGTCGACCTGCTCCAGCAAGATCGCCGTGGCCGCGGGGAGGTTCCGCACGCAGAAGGGGTTCGACATGCTGATCCCCGCCTTCGCGCAGGCGGTGGAGGAGTTCCCCGACTGGCAGCTGCGTATCTTCGGCTCCGGCGAGAAGCAGGGCCAGCTGCGTCGCCTCATCGAGAAGCACCACATGTACAACCACATCTTCTTGATGGGGATGACCGACAAGCTGGACGACGAGCTGGCCAAGGCCTCGATGTATGTGCTGAGTTCGCGCTTCGAGGGACTGCCCATGGTCATGCTCGAGGCCATGTCCCACGCGCTTCCCGTGGTCAGCTTCGACTGCCCGACGGGCCCCGCCGACGTCATCACCGACGGCAAGGAGGGCCTGCTGGTGCCGCCGCGGGACGTGGACGGGCTGGCCCGGGCGATGAAGATCCTGATGGCGGACGAGGGGCTGCGGGCGGAGATGGGAGACGCCGCCCTGATGACCGTGCAGGACTACTCCCCCGAGTCCGTCCACGCCCAGTGGACTGAGCTGTTCGAGGAGCTGCTGGCGGAGAAGCGGCGCTGAGCCATGCCGGCGGCCGGGCGGGCCCCCGGCCGCCGGCCGTATCGGTCGCGGGTCCGTCACGGCTCCGCCACGGGACCCCCGTCCCGGCGTGCGCCGGCGCGTGCCGGGTGACTGTGAGGTGACTCTCGTAAAGCCTTCCCCAATTCATTTACCTGCGGTAAGCAAATTGTCTTAGGGTCACCTCATCGGTTGGTGTATGAGGGGAGACCAGTGACGCCGCGGACAACAACAGCACAGACGGCACAGACGGCCGGAGTCCCCGGCGCTACCTCCGGCCCGATGACGCATCCGCAGATCATGCGGGCGCTGTCCGGTCTGCTGCTGGGCATGTTCGCCGCGATCCTCTCCTCCACGATCGTCACCAACGCGCTGCCGCACATCGTGGGCGACCTCGGCGGCGGGCAGACCGCCTACACATGGGTCATCACGGCCACCCTGCTCGCCATGACCTCGTCCATGCCGCTGTGGGGAAAGCTCGCCGACCTGTTCAGCAAGAAGCTGCTGATCCAGCTGGCACTGCTCATCTACGTGGCCGGATCGCTGGTGGCCGGGCTGTCGCAGAACCCCGGCATGCTGATCGCCGTCCGGGTGGTGCAGGGCATCGGGGTCGGCGGCCTGGTCGGCCTGTCGCAGGTGATCATGGCCGCAATGATCGCTCCGCGCGAACGCGGCCGGTACAGCGGCTACCTGGGCGCGACGTTCGCGCTCGCCACCGTCTCCGGCCCGCTCATCGGCGGCGTGATCACCGACACCCCGGGGCTGGGCTGGCGCTGGTGCTTCTACATCGGCGTGCCGATCGCGCTCGCCGCGCTCGTCGTTCTCCAGCGCACGCTGCGGCTGCCGCTGGTGCGGCGCGAGGTCCGCATCGACTGGGCGGGCGCGCTGCTGATCAGCTCGTCGGCGAGCCTGCTGCTGGTCTGGGTGAGCCTGGCCGGCCAGCAGTACGACTGGGTGTCGTGGCAGACCGCGGCGCTGGTCGGCGGCGGAGCGGTGCTCGGCGTGGCGTTCGTGTTCGCCGAGCGGCGCGCCAGCGACCCGATCATCCCGCTGCGGCTGTTCCGCGACGCGACGATCGCGCTGACGACGGCGGCCTCGCTGTTCGTCGGCATCGCGATGTTCAGCGGGACGGTCTTCTTCAGCCAGTACTTCCAGCTCGCCCGCGGCCAGAGCGCGACCATGTCGGGCGTCATGACGATCCCGCTCATCGCCGGGCTGACCTTCTCCTCCACGCTCTCCGGCCAGCTGATCTCGCGCACCGGCCGCTGGAAGCGCTGGCTGGTGGCCGGCGGGGTGCTGGTCACCGCGGGCATGAGCCTGCTGGGCACCGCGCGGTACGACACCCCGTACTGGCGGGTGGCGGTCTTCATGGCGGTGATGGGCCTGGGCGTCGGCATGCTGCTGCAGAACCTGGTGCTGGCCGCCCAGAACCAGGTCGGACCGCGCGACCTGGGCGCCGCCAGCTCCCTGGTGGCGTTCTCGCGTTCGTTCGGCGGCGCCATCGGGGTCTCGGCGCTGGGCGCGGTGCTCGCCCAGCGGGTCAGCCACTACGCCGAGGACGGCATCGCGCGCCTGGGCGGCGGGCAGGCGGCTGAGGGGGCCTCCGCGCTGGAGGGCGGCAACATTCCCGACCTGGACCAGCTGCCGGGGCCGCTGCGCACGGTGGTCGAGAGCGCCTACGGGCACGGGATCGGGGACATCTTCCTGTACGCCGCGCCGAGCGCCTTGCTGACGCTGCTGATCAGCCTGTTCATCCGGGAATCGGTGCTGAAGACGAAGGCCCAGGCGGGCTGACCGCGGCGGCGCCGCCCGCCCCCCCTGAGACGAGCGGGACAAAGCGGAGAAGCCCTCGAGAAGAAGCCGGCAAGCAGCTGTGAAGAACGAGAAGAAGCGGAGAAAAAATTCCGCCGACGGACACGGTGCGTGATGGCCGTCGGCGGCATCGGAATCGGTGGCTGACGGGGACGGGACGTCCAGCGACGGGGCCGGTCAGGCGATGAGGAAGTCCGCCTCGCCCCGCTTGGCGCCGCGTATGAACGTCTCGATCTCCCGGTGGGTGTAGATCAGGGCGGGACCGTCCGGATCGGTGGACTGGCGCAGCGCCACCCGCCCGTCGGCCAGCTTCATCGCCTCGACGCAGTTGCCGCCGTTGGTGCCGCTCCAGGGCTTCTGCCAGCCCTCGGTGCCCAGGTCCTTGGCAGGCATGCCGTTGTAGACACGGCCGGTCTTGCCGCGTTCGTCGTGGCCCATGAGGTTCAGAGCTCCTTGCGAATCTCACCGAGGATGGCCCCGGTGTCCTGTACTCGTGCGGCCTGCGCGCTCATACGGTCGAGGACCTCGCGGTAGGCCGCCGTGTCCCGGGCGTCGTCCAGGTACACCGCGCCGGTGAGGCTCTCCGTGTAGACGATGTCCGGCAGTTCCGGGATCTCGAAACGGAAGAGCTGGAACGGCCCGAACATGCCCGGATGCGGGCCGGCCCGGAACGGCATGACCTGGAGGGTGACGTTCGGCAGCGCCGACGCCTCGACCAGGCGGTCGATCTGATCCCGCATCACCTGGGGATCGCCGACCCTGCGGCGCAGCACGTGCTCCTCGACCACCGCCCACAGCAGGGGTGCGCGGGGCCGGGTGAGCAGCTCCTGCCGCTGCATACGCAGCGCGACGCGGCGGTCGATCTCCTCCTCGGAGGCTCCGGGGAAGCCCGTCCGCAGCAGCACGCGCGCGTAATCCTCGGTCTGCAGCAGACCGGGGACGCAGTGGGGTTCGTAGGCCCGGATGACGCTCGCTTCGCTCTCCAGGCTGACGTAGAGACTGAACCAGTCGGGAAGAACGTCACGGAACCGGTGCCACCAGCCGGGGCGGTTGGCCTCCTCGACCAGGGCGAGGAAGCTCTCGATCTCCTCGTCCGGGACGCCGTACCGCTCCAGGAGCGCCTTGACGTACAGCGGCTTGAGGCCGACCTCCGCCTTCTCCATGCGGCGCACGGTGGTGGTGTTCACGCTCAGTGCCCTGGCCGCGTCCGCGAAGGAGCAGCCCGCGCGCTCGCGCAGGTCCCGCAGCCGCATGCCGAGGACGATCTGACCGACCGTCGGCCCCGAGCGTGCTTCGGCCACGGCGTTTCTCCCTCCTCGTCACCCCTGGCTGCTGGACGGCCCGCGCGTCCTCCCGCCGAACCTGGGCGTAAGTGTGCCACACACGTAGTGGCAGAGACAGAGATCCGGTCGCCTTCTGCGAATTGCAGAACTCCCCTTGCGCTATGCGCACGTGCGTGCGCATAGTAAGCACGTGACCCGGCTCACGATCGCTTCGGCACAGGGAAGGCGGATTCGCGCGTGTCTCCTCTCCACGGTCTGACGCCGCTGCCGCTGCCCAGGTCGCGGCCGCTCGGCGCCGACGCGGATCCGCCTGGCGAGCGCTTCGTCCTCCCGCCCCGGTCCGAATCGGCCACGGCCGCCCGGCTGCTCGTCACCCACTGGCTCGGCCGCTGGGGCATGCCGGAGCAGGTCAGGGAGACGGCCCGGCTGCTGGTCTCCGAGCTGGTCGCCAATGCCGTGCTGCACACGGACAGCCGGCAGATCATCTGCCGCATCGAGGCCAGCGGCCCGTGCCTGCGGCTCGAGGTTGTCGACGAGGGGTCCGGGATCCCCGAGGCACCCTCCGACCCGGGCGCCGACGCCGAGTGCGGCCGCGGTCTGATGCTGCTGGACGCACTGGCCCACTCCTGGGGGGTGCTCCGCCCCGACCAGGGCGGGGGCTGCACCGTCTGGGCCGAGATCCGCCCCTAGCCCGGCGCCTCGCGGCGCAGCAGCAGCACGGCCACGTCGTCCTCGGTGGGACCGTCGACGCCGCTGGTGTCGCACACCAGGTCCGCCAGCGACTCCAGATCCGCGGGGCCCGCTTGCATCGCCTGGGTGACGCGGGCGATGCCCTCGTCCATGTCGCCGCCGTGCCGCTCGACCAGTCCGTCGGTGCACATCAGCAGCGTCTCGCCAGGGCGGAGCACCGTGTCGGTCACCGGGTACTCCGCCGGCACCCCCATGACAGGCATGCCGAGGGGCAGGTCGCCGGGGACGGGCAGCGGCGCCGCGCCGCCGTCCGCGCGCAGCAGCAGCGGCTCCAGGTGCCCGGCCCGGACCAGCAGCAGGCGCCCGGTGGCCGGATCGAATTCGGCGTACAGGCAGGTGGCGAAACGCTCCGTCTCCAGATCGCCGAGGAAGCCTGCGGCCTGGGCCAGCACCCGGGTGGCCGGGTGCCCCTCGGAGGCATAGGCACGCACAACGGTCCGCAGCTGTCCCATGACGGCCGTCGCGTGCGGGTCGTGGCCCTGGACGTCACCGACGGCGGCGGCGAGCCGCCCGTCAGGCAGCGGGATCACGTCGTACCAGTCGCCGCCGATCTGCCGCCCCATCCCCGCCGAGCGGTAGCGGACGGCGATCCGCACGCCCGGCGCTTCGGGGATGCGGCGGGGCCGCATGGCGTGCTGGAGGTTCTCGGCGAGGTCGTGCTCCTGCTCCAGCAGCAGGGCGCGCTGGAGGTTCTGGGCCACGACGCCGCCGAGCGCGACGAAGAGGTTGCGTTCGGCGGGGGGGAAGGGACGGTCGTCGGGGAACATGATGCCGAGCCCGCCCAGCGGCCAGGCCTGGGCGACCAGCGGCAGGTAGACGCTGGCGCCGATCCGCAGCGAGCCGACGTAGGGCAGCAGGTCCGGGTAGCGGGTGACGAGCTCGTCGCGTGAGGACACGAAGACGGGCGTCTGAAGGCGCACGGCCTCAGACAGCGGCAGGTTGTCCTCGATCCTGGCGTGCTGCAGCGGTCTGATGTCGAGACCGCCCGGCGTCGCGGGCACGACGCGCAGGCGGCTGCCCTGGGCGACGCCGAGCAGCACGGTCACCGCCCGGAGGCGGCCCAGGCCCCGCGGGCTCGCCAGCACGTCGGTGACCTCGCGCACGGTGCGCGCGGCCGCGAGGGCGCCGACCGCCTCCTCGACGACGCTCGCCCGGTGCTCCGGGGTGGTGCCGGGCGGCGGCTGGGCGGTGGTGCGGCCGAGTTCGGCGGAGGCGTCGCGGACGATGCCGATGATCCGGCGGGCGCGGCCCTCGCCGTCGCGGAGGATGCGGCCCTGGGTGTGGGTCCAGCGCAGCTCCCCGCCCTCGCTCTGGATGCGGAAGTAGGCGCCGTAGCCCTGCTCGCCCTGCCGGATGGCCCGGGTCACCAGTGCGTTGAGCCGGGCCCACTCGGCGTCGGGGATCCGCCGGCGGAGACTGTCCGGCCGTCCCTCGAAGTCCTCGGGGGCCATCCGGTAGAGGTCCAGGCCCGTGCGGTCCATGTGGAGCCGGTCGCGGTCGAGGTCCCAGTCGAAGCAGCCCATGCGGTTCATGGCCAGGCTGACCGAGGCCCCTACCGGCCAGTCGTCCGGCACCGGGGCGGCAGGCGGGGCCGCGGCCGCCTTACGTCTACGCATGTCCCATCCGCACAGCGAGGAGACTGATGCCCTTTTTATGATGGTAAGACCTTATTCATCCACACCTTCACTCGTGCATTCACCCGAGCGAGGGGGTGACCCGACAGTGCCCACCCTGTGACCTTCTTTTGACGCATGCACCCAGCTCGGCCGGGTAGGCGCGGCCCTATCTGCCCTGAGAGCCCGCCCTGGCCCGGCGGCCTGGCGCGGGTGATGGGGGACACTCGGGAAGCGAAAAACAGAGAGAGATATGGATAGATGAAGAGCGTGTCGGGTGATAAAGACTCCCTCGCAGCGAGTAGCCCCACAGGCCCGCTGCTGGGGAAGCCAGTGACCGATCCGGTCGTCTTCGGCGTCGCCGCCGCGGTGACCCTGTTCTTCGTGCTGTGGGGCACGCTGGCCACGGACAACCTCGCCGAGGTCTCCAGCGATGTGCTGGGTGAGGTGATTCACAGCGGCGGCTGGGGCTTCGTGCTCGCGGCCTCCGGGTTCGTGCTCTTCGCCCTGTGGCTCGCGGCCAGCCGGTACGGCAGGATCACGCTCGGCCGGGAGGGCGAGGAGCCCGAGTTCCGCACCGTCTCGTGGGTCGCGATGATGTTCAGCGCCGGCATGGGCATCGGGCTGATGTTCTTCGGGGTGTACGAGCCGCTGAACCACTACACGTCCCCGCCGCCCGGCACCTCCCCCGAGGACTCGGGGGACAGCATGGCCACCTCGATGGCGACGACGCTCTTCCACTGGACCCTCCACCCCTGGGCCATCTACGCCGTCGTCGGCATGGCCATCGCCTACAGCGCCTTCCGGCGCGGCAGGCGGCAGACGATCAGCGCGGTCTTCACCCCGCTGATCGGCGAGCGGCAGGCCAACGGCACCCTCGGCCGCGTCATCGACATCCTCGCGATCGTCGCGACGCTCTTCGGCTCCGCGGCCTCCCTGGGCCTGGGCGCGCTGCAGATCGGCAGCGGCATCGAGGAGCTCGGCTGGATGGCGGACGTCGGCACCGGGATACTGGTGGTGGTCATCATCGTCCTGACGGCCGCGTTCGTGCTCTCGGCGGTGTCCGGCGTGGCCAAGGGCATCCAGTGGCTGTCCAACATCAACATGGTGCTGGCGGTCCTTCTGGTGGCCTTCGTCTTCGTGGTCGGGCCCACCGTCCTGATCCTGGACCTGCTGCCGACGTCCGTGGGCGCCTTCATCGGAGACCTGCCGGAGATGGCCGCGCGCACCGAGGCCAGCGCCGGTGAGGGCGTCGCCGAGTGGCTGAGCGGCTGGACCGTCTTCTACTGGGCCTGGTGGATCTCCTGGACGCCGTTCGTCGGCATGTTCATCGCGCGCATCAGCCGGGGGCGCACCATCCGGGAGTTCGTCGGAGGCGTGATCCTGGTGCCGAGCGCCGTCAGCCTGGTGTGGTTCGCGATCCTCGGCGGCAGCGCCATGCGCGAGGAGGAACAGGGGGCCAACCTGACGGCGGACTCCACGCAGGAGGGCCAGCTCTTCGGCCTGCTGCGGGAGTACCCGGTCTTCGGCCTGACCGCCGTCGTGGTCATGATCCTCGTCGGCATCTTCTTCGTCTCCGGCGCGGACGCGGCCTCGGTCGTGATGGGCACTCTGTCCCAGAAGGGCACGCTGGAGCCGTCGCGGCTCGTCGTCATCTTCTGGGGCGCGCTCACCGGCGCGGTCGCCGCGGTCCTGCTGCTCGTCGGCGACGGCGGCAGCACGGCGCTCGACGGCCTGCAGAACATGACGATCCTCGCGGCGCTGCCGTTCACCCTGGTGATGATCGGCTTGTGCGCGGCGCTGATGCGCGACCTGCGGCGCGACCCGCTGATCCTGCGCGGCGAGCAGGGCGAGGAGGCCGTGGAGCTGGCCGTGATCGCCGGACAGGAGAAGTACGGCGGCGACTTCGAGATCCGCATCGGCCCGGCCAAGAACAACGGGTCACCGGAGCCCGTGGGCAACGGCCGCGGCCCCCAGCGGGGTTCCGGCAGCTGACCCGCTGCGCTGACCCGTGCCTGGACGGCCCCGCCCCCGGATTCCCGGGCGCGGGGCCGCCGCATCCCGCCGCGCGGCCGGCGGGCCCGGTCCGGCGGCCGGTCACAGCGCCCGGGCGGCGGCGCGGCCCGCGGTGCGGCCAGTGAACAGGCAGCCGCCCAAAAACGTGCCCTCCAGGGACCGGTAGCCGTGCATGCCGCCGCCTCCGAATCCGGACGCCTCCCCGGCGGCGTACAGCCCCGGCACCGGGCGGCCGTCGGCGCCGAGCACCCGGCCCGTCAGGTCGGTCTCAATGCCGCCGAGCGTCTTGCGGGTAAGCACGCTCAGGCGCACGGCGATGAGCGGCCCGGCCGCCGGGTCGAGCAGGCGGTGCGGTGCGGCCACCCTGACCAGGCGGTCACCCGCGTAGCGGCGGGCCTGGCGGATCGCGGCGACCTGGAGGTCCTTGGTGAAGGGGTTGCGGATCTCCCGGTCCCTGGCCTCGATCTCGCGGCGCAGCACCCGTTCGTCGATGAGGCGCTCGCCGGTCAGCTCGTTCATGCCGCGCACGAGCGCCGCCAGGTCCCGCTCGACGACGAAGTCGGCGCCGTGCCGGAGGAAGGCGCGCACGGGCGCGGGCGCGCCGGAGCGCACCCGGGACAGGACCTGCCACACGTCCTTGCCGGTGAGGTCAGGGTTCTGCTCGGAGCCGGAGAGGGCGAACTCCTTCTCCACGATGCGGCGGGTGAGCACGAACCACGAGTGGTCGTGCCCGGTGCGGCGCAGGTGCGCGAGCGTGCCCAGGGTGTCGAAGCCGGGGAAGAGCGGCACCGGCAGCCGGCGGCCGGTGGCGTCGAGCCACAGCGAGGAGGGGCCGGGCAGGATGCGGATGCCGTGGCCGCTCCAGACCGGGTTCCAGTTGGCGATGCCCTCGGTGTAGTGCCACATCCGGTCGCGGTTGATCAGGCGGGCGCCCGCGCGCTCGGCGACGCCGAGCATCAGGCCGTCGACGTGCGCGGGGACGCCGGTGAGCAGGCGCGCCGGCGGTTCGCCCAGCCGTTCGGGCCAGCAGGCGCGCACCAGGTCGTGGTTGCCGCCGATGCCGCCGGAGGCGATGAGCACGGCCTGGGCGCGGAGTTCGAACGCGCCGATGACCTGCCGGTTGCTGGCGGCGCCGCGGCGCGCGGAGCTGGGGGCCAGGACCTCGCCGGTGACGGTGTCGACCGCTCCCCCGCTGCTCGCCAGTCCCGTGACGCGGTGGCGGTAGCGCGTCTCGGCCAGGCCGCGCTCCACCGCCTCGCGCAGCCGGCGGACGAACGGCGCGACGACGCCCGGGCCGGTGCCCCAGACGATGTGGAAGCGGGGCACGGAGTTGCCGTGGCCGGTGGCGTGGTAGCCGCCGCGCTCGGCCCAGCCGACGACGGGGAAGAAACGCACGCCCAGGCCACGCAGCCAGGCGCGCTTCTCCCCCGCGGCGAAGTCGACGTACGCCTCGGCCCAGCGGCGCGGCCAGTGGTCCTCGGGCCGGTCGAAGCCGGCGGAGCCCAGCCAGTCCTGCCAGGCGAGGTCGCGGCTGTCGCGCACGCCCAGCCGCCGCTGCTCGGGCGATCCGACGAGGAACAGGCCGCCGAACGACCAGTGCGCCTGCCCGCCGAGCGAGGCCGCGGGCTCCTGGTCCAGCAGGATGACGCGCCGTCCGGCGGCGGTCAGCTCGGCGGTGGCGGTCAGGCCGGCGAGCCCCGCGCCGATGACGATGACGTCCGCGTCGTATGCCATGGCGGTGATCCTGGGTGCAGGTGCCCTCCCGCGTCAACGCCCCGGACCGGCGGCCTTCGCACCGGGTAACTAGGCTGGTCGTCATGATCCGGAAGGCGCTGGCGGCCGTGCGGCTGTGGTTCTCCCCGCAGCTGGTGCGTGCGGAGGGGACCACGCCGGACTACCGGTTCTCGCTCGCGAACGAGCGGACGTTTCTCGCGTGGCTGCGGACCGCGCTGGCGCTGGTAGCCGGCGGCATCGCCGTGGACCAGTTCCTGACGGACCTGACGTGGGGGGTACGGACGGCGATCGCGCTGGTCCTGCTGGTGGCGGGAGGGCTGTGCGCGGTGCGGGCCGTGAACCACTGGGTGCACTCGGAGCGGGCGATGCGGCGCGGCGAGGACCTGCCGCTCAGCCGTTTTCCGGCGCTGCTGGCGCTGAGCACGGTGGCGGCGTCCCTGATAGTCATCGGCGCGGTGCTCTTCGACAGGACCGGCTGATGAGCGCGGCCCGTGACCACCGGGATCCCGGGGCGCAGCCCGAACGCACGCGGCTGGCGTGGCGGCGCACCACGCTGACGTTCACGCTGGTGATGGTGCTGGCGGTGCGCGCGC
>k87-960057_pt1 | contig 10759 bp, 7 predicted proteins | sample MGYA00084031_6733416 | MGnify analysis MGYA00084031
CCCCAGGGGAGCCAAGAGTGGGTCGCTGAATGGTTGGACCTGCCTTTTAGCACCTATCGCGGCCATCTGCGGGCCGGCATTGACGTCCTGACCGATATCTTGTGGCGCAAAGACGTCGAGGCCCGGAGGTGAGACGGCCGGCCTGGACGCGCCTTCCCAGCGTGGCAAGAGCGAGGGCAGGATCCCGCTTCAAAGACGTTCTCCGTCATTCTCGCGCGAGGATGATGTCAATCTGATTCGCCAGTTGCTGGAGTGTAGGCGCGATCGGGGCTTCGTCGTGCCAGACGGAGTTGAGCGTCGATTGCATCAGGTCTTCGATTTCTCGTATGTGTGGGTGTCGCGGCCGAAGGCGAGTGCGGCTGATCCCTTCGTCAAAAAAGACCAAGCCTTGAAGGCCTCTTTCGAGGAACGTATCGGCCCATATTGAGAGCTGCGATCGGCGAACGGCGCCGTAACCTGGATCCCTGCGGAGCACGTATTCATACCCTTCTCCGGTGAGGAACTTGATGAACTCCCAGGCTTCATCGGGGTGCTGGGTCCCCGACCACATCGCGATTGTGTGAATGTGCGAAGGAACAGTCACCGGATTGACGGGCCCCGGCGGGACGGGGACCTGATCATACTCCCAGGCCACGTTAAGCTGCGTGTAGTCTGCGATCAGTGACATCCACCATGGTTGCATGCCGAAGTTGCCTTGGGTGAGCGTGGTTTCCCAGTCAGCTGCGATGGCGGGCACTCCCATCCAGTTGGGAAACGCCAAGATGCGCTCTTCGTACATGAGCTCGTGCAGGTGGGAGATGCCCGCCACCGACGCGGGCTCCCCGATGACCGCCTTTGTTCCCTCGGTGTTTAGCAGGTCGCCGCCAAACGCCCACAGCCAGGGATAAACCCCGGCATCCCCGGGAAACGTCCACATTCCCCAGCGCACGGTGTTTCCTTCTGCATCCCGTCGCGTGATCTTGCGTGCAGAGTCGATCATGGCATCCCAGGTCCAGCCGCCTGCATGATATAGCTGGATCGGATCGGCCAAACCCGCTTCGGCGAAAGCGTCTTTGTTGAAATTGACCCACCAAAGGCCGAGCTCAAAGGGCAGGCCAAAGGTTTGGCCGTTCCATGAAATGGCTTCAGGCGCGATGGGAACAAAATCGGAAAGATCCACCTCAAGGGCATCCCGGTCGAGATACCCGTCAACCGGTTTTAGGATGCCTGCTTGAGCCAGTTGCGGGAGTATGGCGTACGAGACTTGGATGATGTCAGGCGCAACGCCCCCTAGTGAAAGCACAGTGAGCGTTTCGAGGTATGCGGCTTCACCACCCCATTCGAGCTGGCGGAATTCCACGTCGATGTGGGGATGCCTTGCTTCGAACTCCTCGATAATCTCCTCAATGGCGCCTGACGCAGCTATCCAACTTCCATAAGTGATGACGATCTTTTCTTGTTGGGCGGCCACGCTTTGAGCAGCCAACAAGATGATCGCCAGCGGCAATGCACTCCATCGGAAGAGCCGTTGAGTGGATGGCACGATCAGTCCTCCCTCGTATGTAGTAACTGAAAACTCAACCACATTTTAACATAAATTGCCTAATTTATGCGATAGACCACGATAATAAAGAAATAACAATCGGTTTTTCTTGAACGGTAAGAAAATCATCTCTCGCACCAAAAGAGAATGAATTATACGAAGTATCGCTAGTCATACGTTGATAGAAGGATATTTGGATAAAAGGAAGAAAGGTAATAAACTGTATTCCACAAAAACTAAAGTAAATTTGGTTAGACGGGAGGGATACGCTTGGGACGCTGTAGAGGACTGGTTTTGTGGGTGGGTATGGTGGCTGTATGGCTTCTCGCAGTGTCGGTTGGTTACGCTGCACAGTACAATGAAGCACCAAGCCTCAGGGCCCGGGTAGAGGCGGGCGAGTTGCCACCGGTAGAAGAACGGTTGCCGGAGAATCCCCTAGTCGTCGGCCCTGGTGTATTGGTTTCCGAGATCGATCTGAATTACGAAGTTGGGACATATGGTGGCGGCATCTTCCGGTCGGTTACCACCGACCCTCAGCTCGACTGGAATATACGCGATGCCGTCATGGAAAATTTCCTCATGAGTCCGGCCTTTTACTTGACTCCCATTCAAGGTAATATTGCCGAGTCGTTTGAGATCAGCGATGACAACCGGGTTTTCACGTTGACCCTCCGAAAAGGCCTTAAGTGGTCCGACGGCGTTCCTGTAACTACGGAGGACGTTCGCTTTGCCTATGAAGATGTATTGCTCCACGAAGAGCTCACGCCGATCATCCCGGCGACCTACCGCTCGGGTGGAAGGCCGGACGGTGAGCCCATGAAGCTGGAAATTCTCGATGAATACACGTTTCGCATTACCTTTGAGGAGCCGTATGGACGTTTTGTCCGGCACTTGGGCGTCGGTCAACTTTGGGGCGGTTACACTGACTTGCTTAAGCCCAGCCACTATTTGAAGAGGTACCACATTAAGTACACCCCAATCGAGGAGTTGCTTCCTGAGCTCCAAGCCAATGGCATGGGACCCGATGAGTGGCATAGGCTATTCCATGCCAAAGACATCGTTTGGTCGGAGGTTACCAACGCAAATGCGGTCGGCTTTCCGACTCTAGGTCCGTGGGTGCGTGTTGAGTCTCCCGATAACCTCATCGTCATGGAACGCAACCCCTACTACTACAAGGTAGATCCGGAAGGCAATCAATTGCCTTACGTCGATCGGTATGAATCGGTCGTCGTCAACGATCCTGAGACGATTCCACTGACGATCATCGGCGGAGACGTCAACCTTAACCGGGAGCTTATCGCCCACGATAAGGTGTCTCTCTTGCTTGAAAACCAGGACGCCGGTGGTTACCGCGTCTATCTCGATCTTGTCTACCACAATGCCCCGATCGCTCTGTTCTTTAACTACAACAACCCCGACGAGACCTGGAGGCAAGTTGTTCTCAACAAAGACTTCCGCCGGGCCGTGAATATGGCCATCAACCGACATGAAATCATCGACATCATCTTCTTGGGTCTGGGGACGACGTCGCCTTGGTTCCCTGGAGAGTACAATCCCGACGAAGCTAATCGCATTCTTGATTCGATCGGTCTTGACAAGCGGGACGCGGAAGGATTCCGTCTCGCTCCTGACGGCAAACCCTTTGAGATTTTCATTGAGTATTACGAGGGTGCTGCCTATTGGCAACGCATCGTGGAACTCATCGCCGATCACTTGGAGGCAGTTGGGCTACGTACGCCCACTCGGAAGATCGCGTTCGAGCTATGGATTCAGAGACGTGACGCTAACCAGCTTTACGCGTCGGTTGACTGGCTTGATGACGTCAACTGGCCTTACCTCGTTTACGACTACATGCCCACGGAGCGAGTTAAGTGGGGTCAACAGTGGCATCTCTGGTTGCAGACCGGGGGCGAGCAAGGTGAGGAGCCGCCCGATTGGATTTTGGAGCTCTACGAAATAGACGCCGAGCTACGGGCGGTCAGGCCCGGAACCGAACGAGCGGCCATGGCGGAGGCCCGGTTCGCTGAGTGGATGATGGAGTACATTCCGATGTTCCCAGTTGCCCGGGATGTAGTTTCACCAGTCATCATTCCGCCGAACCTGGGCAATCTCGCCCACTCCGGGCAAGAAGCGGCCAGCTGGTTTGCTGCGGAGCAGTTCTTCTTTAGGCAAGAATAGCAGCCGGATCGATTTCTCGACCGTCGTCACATCTAGCTAACCAAGGTCTGATCTTTTCTAGACGGCCCCGTTAAGGGGCCGTCTAGAGCTAGCTTGAATGGAGGTGCCGACGGGATTGATCCACTTTCTTCTCCGGCGTATCGCTATTATGGTTCCACTTCTCTTTCTTATCTCGATCATCGTTTTCGTTGTGATTCAACTGCCACCAGGTAGCTATCTCGATACATATATCGCGACCCTCGAAGCGTCGGGGGTCCAGCTAGACCAGGCTCAGATCGCCTCTCTCGTGCGCCAATATGGGCTGGATCAGCCGCTCTACAAACAGTATTGGCGTTGGATTACCAATATCATCTTGCGGGGCGACCTAGGCTGGTCGTTTCAGTGGAATCGCACGGTCAATGAAGTGCTCGCCTCGCGATTGCCTACATCGATAGCGTTGTCAGTCGTGAGTATCATCTTTGTTTGGGTCTGCGCCATTCCCATCGCGATCGTGTCGGCCACCCGTCAGTACTCCTTTTGGGACTACTTGTTCACTTTTCTCGGTTTCATTGGTCTGGCGATGCCCAATTTCCTGTTGGCCCTCGTCTTGATGTGGTTGATGTATGAATACACGGGCCACACCATTACCGGGCTTTTTTCCCGCGAATTTGTGGACGCTCCCTGGTCTTGGGCGCGGGTTGTGGACCTCCTTAGGAATGTCTGGTTGCCGGTCGTCATCATCGGGACTGCGGGTACTGCCGGTTTGATCAGAGTGCTGCGGGCCACACTGCTCGATGAACTTCGCAAGCAATATGTAACGACTGCTCGGGCCAAGGGGCTGCAAGAATGGCGTCTCCTGGCTAAGTACCCAATTCGCATTGCGTTAAATCCGGTGATAAGCACAATCGGGTGGCTGTTACCCGCTGTCATTTCAGGAGAAGTGATCGTGGCCATTGTGCTCAATCTTCCCACGGTTGGCCCTGTGCTCATGAGGGCTACCCTGGCGCAAGACATGTACTTGGCCGGTAGTATCGTCTTGATCTTAAGTGTCTTGACAGTGATTGGCACCTTTATTTCTGACCTGCTTTTGGCATGGCTGGATCCGAGGATCCGCTACGACGATCAGGCGTGAGGTGACGCAGAATGCTGGACGTGCCGAGTGTTCCCGTAAAACAGGAGGGACGGCGCCTTTGGCGTTTTTGGCGTCGCCGATCTGCGCAAAACCAGATCGAGCGCCTGTACTACGCCTCTCAGGGACAATTGATTTGGTGGCGCTTTAAGAAGCATCGCCTGGCGTTAGTCGCCATGATCGTGTTAGGACTGATGTACTTCGTTTCTATTTTCGCTGAGTTTTTCGCACCCTACGGCGTTCGAACCCGCATTCCGGGGCACGTGGACGCTCCTCCGACAAAAATAAGAATCTACAGTGAAGACGGTGGTTTCCAGCGTCCTTTCATTTACCGCCTTGAAAAAAGATTGAATCGGGCGACTTTCCGCCAGGAGTGGGTTGAAGATACCAGTGTGAAATATCCCATTTACTTCTTTGTCCGCGGAGAGCCATATCGGCTTTTCAATCTGATCTCCTGGGACGTGAAGTTTATCGGCACGGGAGTGGAGGACGTACCGCTCCTCATCTTTGGTACCGATCGTCTCGGGCGCGATGTCTTTAGCCGTACAATCCACGGAGCACGAGTCTCGCTCTTTATCGGCTTTGGTGGAGTCTTCCTCAGTTTTATCTTGGGATGTGCCCTGGGCGGCGTCTCTGGGTATTTCGGCGGAATCGTGGATGAGATCATCCAAAGGATAATCGACGTTCTCCTTTCGATGCCTACTATTCCGTTGTGGATGGCTCTGGCTGCTGCTATACCCCGGGAGTGGAGCGTGACTCAGACGTATTTCGCGATTACGCTCGTTCTAGCCGTAGTCGGCTGGGCGGGTCTGGCGCGTATCGTGCGCGGCAAGCTCCTTTCATTGCGTGAGGCGGAGTTTATCCTAGCCGCCAGGGCTGGTGGGGTTAAAGAGTCGCGCATTATTGTTAAACACTTGTTGCCAAACTTTCTCAGTTTCTTGGTGGTGCATCTCACTTTAGCTGTTCCGCAGACGATCTTGGGTGAGACGGCGCTGAGCTTCCTGGGGCTTGGCATGCAGCCGCCTGCCGTCAGCTGGGGCGTACTGCTTCAGGAAGCGCAAAACCTGGCAGTCATCGCCCAAAAACCGTGGCAGCTGATCCCCGGCGCCTTTGTCGTTGTTGCGGTACTGATGTTCAGCTTTATGGGCGATGGCTTGCGCGATGCAGCAGATCCGTACTCAAGGTGATGGAGGCTCGACGATGACGTTGACAATGGAAAGCGATGCGGTTCTCAAGGTCGAAGACCTTAGAGTCTATTTCAAACAGGATCAGGGAACCGTCCGAGCGGTTGACGGGGTCAGCTTTACTGTTTACCGCGGTAAAGTGCTCGGTATCATCGGCGAAAGCGGTTGTGGAAAATCGGTCACGGTACACACCGTGATGCGACTCTTGCCTTCACCGCCTGCTCAGATCGTCGGAGGGCGTATCCTGTACGATCCCGGAAATGGTAAAGCGCCTCTTGATCTGGCTGCTTTGCCTCCTAAAGGGAAGGAAATGCGAAACATCCGGGGCCGCGAGATCGGCATGATTTTCCAAGAGCCGATGACGGCGTTCAGCCCTGTGCACACCATCGGCAATCAATTGGTGGAAGCCATTCGAGTCCACGAACCCAACGTCTCGAAAGAGGACGCGGAGGCACGCATTCAAGAGCTTCTGAAGCGCGTCGATCTTCACCAGACCGACCGGGTTATGAAGGCATATCCTCACCAGCTTAGCGGCGGTATGCGTCAGAGGGCGATGATCGCCATGGCCTTGGCCTGTTCCCCCAAGTTGTTGATCGCAGACGAACCGACTACGGCGTTGGACGTGACGATTCAGGCGCAAATTCTTGAGCTCTTGTTAGAGCTCCAAGAGGAGATGGGGATGGCTATCATCTTTATCACCCACGACCTCGCCGTGGTTTCGGAAATCGCGGATGACGTCGCGGTCATGTACCTGGGCAGGGTGGTCGAGTACGGGTCCAAGAGGCAAATTTTTAGTGGACCCCGGCACCCGTATACGCAAGCGCTAATGCGGTCAGTGCCTCGGTTTGATGGGGAGTTGACTCGTCTGGAACCGATTCGTGGCAGCGTCCCGAGTCCTTACGAACTTCCCCGAGGCTGTCCATTTCATCCCAGGTGCGAATTTGCGATGGCGGGGACTTGTGACGTCGAGCCCCCGTCGTTAAAAAATGTAGGCGATGGTCACCTAGTTAGTTGCTACCTTTACGACCAGTCTTGGGACAACGTTGCCAGTGACCAGGGGTGAACACATGAGCAGCGTCAGCCAAAAGGATTTAAAGCTGAGTATTTCCAACCTAAAAAGTCCCAAAACGATGCTGCAGGTAGAAAATTTGAAGCAGTACTTCCCCATTCAAGCGGGCTTTCTACGACGTACCGTTGGGTACGTGAAAGCTGTGGACGACGTGAGTTTTTCGATCGATGAACACGAGACCTTGGGACTCGTTGGCGAGAGCGGTTCAGGGAAAACAACAGTCGGTAGATCTCTTCTCCGGCTTTATCGCCCCACAGGGGGCCGCGTGCTGTTTCGGGATGGCAACACAGTCGTCGACGTCACCGCTCTTGAAGGTGAAGAGCTTAGGCGATTCCGTCGCAATATGCAGGTAGTCTTCCAGGATCCTTTTTCGTCCCTTAATGAGCGAATGACGGTCCTGGACAACGTGGGAGAACCCTTGCGCGCTTTTGGGGTGGTCAACCGAGGTGAGTTAGAGTCACGGGTAGTGGAAGTCCTCGAGCAAGTCGGTTTGCGAAGGGAACACTTAAACCGATACCCTCATAGCTTCAGCGGCGGGCAGCGTCAGCGAATTGCCTTGGCGCGAGCCTTGGTGCTCAAACCCCGGTTTATCGTGGCGGATGAAGCTGTATCAGCCCTCGACGTTTCGGTACAAGCTCAGATTCTCAACCTTCTCAAAGATGTACAACAGGAGCTAGGACTGGCGTATCTTTTCATTACCCATGATTTCAGTGTTGTCCGCTACGTAGCCGATCGCATCGCCGTCATGTACGCCGGCAAGCTGGTGGAGATCGGGCCGAAAGAACGGATTTTGCACCAGCCGGCGCACCCATATACGGAAGCCCTCCTCTCCGCAGTGCCCCGCATCACGCTCAAGAGGCGGCGCAATCGGATTGTCCTGCGGGATGTACCCCCGGATCTCAGCGCGCTCCCCGCGGGGTGCCCGTTCCACCCGCGGTGCCTGTATGCCGAAGACCGTTGCCGAGCAGAAGTGCCGCGGCTGCACTCTTTGGGCGACGGTCAGTCCTCGGCTTGCCATTTTGCGGGCCAGTTGGACTTGAGAGGAATCGAGCAAGAGGGACTTCCTCAGTCAGCGTCTCTGCCAAAGTCCCAACAGCAACTTTAGTTTTCAAGGAGGAATTTTGCCATGGCTACTGAGGTGTACGAATCGTCGCGAGTGGAGGATCGTTACGCTTGGTGGCGAGAGGCAAAATTTGGAATGTTCATCCACTGGGGTCTCTACGCCATTCCAGCGGGCGTGTGGAAAGGCCAGCAAATTGAAGGTATCGGCGAGTGGATTATGCACCGAGCCCGCATTCCTGTGCGCGAATATGAGCAGCTGGCGAAACAGTTCAATCCTGTGAAATTTGACGCCGATGCCTGGGTGAAGGTAGCCAAAGATGCTGGAATGAAGTACATCGTCATCACATCGAAGCATCACGACGGCTTTTGCATGTTTGGTACGAAGGCATCGAAGTACAACATTGTCGATGCTACACCGTTTGGCCGCGATCCAATCAAAGAGTTGGCGGAGGCTTGTCGTCGAGAGGGGTTACGGCTCTGCTTTTACTATTCGCAAGACCAGGATTGGTATGAGCCCGATGCCAGCGGCAACGACTGGGACTTTGATCCTAAGGAGAAAAACTTTGCCCGGTACTTCGAAACCAAAGTCAAACCTCAAGTGCGCGAGCTTCTTACTCAGTATGGTCCGATTGGACTTATTTGGTTTGACACGCCGATTTCAATCGCCGAAAGTCAGAGCCGGGAATTGGTCGACTTCGTACACCAACTGCAACCCGACTGCCTCGTTAACAGCCGGGTCGGAAATGACGCGGGAGACTATGTCTCCGAAGGCGATAACCGCATTCCGATATGTGTTAATGAAAACCCGTGGGAGACCCCGGCGACCATTAACGATACATGGGGTTTCAAGACGCATGATCATAATTGGAAATCAGCTAAGACCCTCATCAGGCTCTTGATCGACATCGTCAGCAAAGGAGGCAATTACCTCCTCAACGTTGGTCCCACGGCCGAAGGAGAGATCCCGGAGCCCAGTATCGAGCGTTTGAGGGCGATGGGCGAGTGGCTGCGCGTCCACGGAGAAGCGATCTATGGGGCTTCGCCCAGTCCGTTCCCGAGTGAGCAAGAGTGGGGGGCCATCACACGAAAACCAGGGAAACTCTATTTGCACGTTTTTGACTGGCCTAAGAATGAACTGGTGCTTTACGGCCTTAAAAACCGAGTACGTCGTGCCTACCTTTTGGGTGACCCGTCTCGCGAAATTAGAGTGGTCCAGTCCCGAGAGGATATCCTGGATCTCGACTGTCTCCGCCTCGCGGACCTGCCGGAACAACCCTACGATGAGAACGCTTCAGTGATCGTCCTCGAAATCGATGAACCAGTTGACGCTGATCGTTTGCCAATTCAGCATCCTAGTGGCCGGATCGTCCTTGGGACGTACCAGGCTCACTTAAACCGCGCAACCGAAAACTCGACGTTAAGGATTGCAGGTATCACGCCCGACCGGTCTTTACCACCTCGCCAGGCAGCTGGAGCTACAGGAGCCGCGGAAGGCTGGGTCGACGCGAGGGACTCCATGAGCTGGACCTTTAAAGTGCATCGGCCAGGGACATTCGATGTAGAGGTCTTGACCGTACTCTCTCGCCGTGGCGTTTGGGAAAACGGTCATGAGGTCACTATGGAGGTGGCGGGTCAAAGCCTCGAATTCACAGTGAACGAGGACGGCAGGATTCAAAGTACGCGGTCGCCTCACCAATGGTTTATTCAAAGCAAAGCCGGACGATTTTCTATTCCTTCGGCGGGAATCTATACGCTTGCGCTCAAACCCCGAAAGATCAATGCGCAAGAGGGAGTAGGCTTTAGTCTGTGCTCAGTCAATCTGCTGCCGCGGTAGATGACCAGTGTTGGTTGTGACCGGCGTAATTCGATCGGCCTCTTGCCAAATATGGATGGAGGTTGGTGCATTTGCGACAATACAGCGTTCCTGAAGATTTTGCTGAGGCGTACCCGGTTGTGCCTGGTCCCTTCGAGCCCACGTGGGAGAGCTTGAGTCAGTTCAAGTGTCCCGAGTGGTTTCGGGACGCGAAGTTTGGGATATGGGCCCATTGGGGTCCACAATCCGTGCCCAAAGCTGGTGACTGGTACGCACGCAACATGTACATCGAAGGGCACCCCCAGTACAAGTACCACCTGGAACACTATGGTCACCCGTCCAAAGTAGGCTACAAAGATATCGTTTCCCAATGGCGAGCTGAACGTTTTGATCCAGAAGCTTTGATTGAACTGTATAAGCGTGTGGGTGCCAGATACTTCGTCGCGATGGGGTGTCATCACGACAACTTCGACTGCTGGGATTCGTCCTATCATCGTTGGAACTCGGTCCGGGTTGGCCCAAAGAAGGATATCGTTGGGATGTGGCGGGACGCGGCCCGGCGCCATGGTCTCCGATTTGGGGTAAGTGAGCACATGGAACGGTGCTATAGCTGGTTCAATACCAACAAAGGTGCTGATAAGGAAGGGCCTTACGCAGGCGTTCCCTATGACGGAAACGATCCAGAGTACGAGGACTTTTACTTCCCGCCCCATGACGATACGAACCACGCGTTTCCAATCAATCCGCCGGAATGGTGGAAACGGCAGTGGTTTCTACGGGTCAAAGATTTGGTTGAAAAATATGAGCCTGACCTCCTGTACAC